>JAAUYJ010164755.1_pt1 | contig 14375 bp, 13 predicted proteins | sample 7278031 | NCBI WGS metagenome assembly JAAUYJ01 (sample SAMN14350222, study PRJNA611818) | marine sediment metagenome | isolation source: surface marine sediment (1.8m) | place: French Polynesia: Moorea | collected 2018-08 | reverse complement strand
GGATTGGTTCGACGGCTATCTGGCGAGGAAGCTGCAGCAGCAATCGGTGCTGGGCACCATTCTGGATCCGCTCGCAGATAAGCTGATGGTCGTGATCGTGCTGATACTGTTGGTTGCAGACGATCCTCAGAATAACTGGTTGTTATTCTCGACCGTCATTATCATTTCCCGGGAGATCTTCATATCCACCTTGCGCGAGTGGATGGCCAAGCAGGGCGAAGCCTCCAAAGTCGCGGTTTCCTTCGCCGGCAAGGTCAAAACAACGCTGCAGATAGTGGCCATGTCCTTCCTGATTTTCAAACATGATTTTATCGGCCTGCCGGTGTACCTGATTGGTATCATATTGCTGGTCATCGCTGCGATCATGACTTTGGCCTCGATGATTAACTATATTTATGCGGCTAGAGACACCATCAGAGGTTCGGGTTGAACAGTCGAAATTCAGTATAAATCGACATAAACCTTGACAGAGCCGCGCTCAAGGCTAGAATAGCCGTCTGCTTTAAGCACGCGGGAATAGCTCAGTTGGTAGAGCACAACCTTGCCAAGGTTGGGGTCGCGAGTTCGAATCTCGTTTCCCGCTCCAAATTCCTGTTGAACCCTGTTAGCTCTGCTTCGGCAGGGTTTTTTTCGTTCTTACACAAGGAAGATCGCCTGAATGGAGAGCTGCCGAGTAGCTGACAACAGCGGCCTTGACATGGCGGGATGGCAGAATGGCTATGCAGCGGATTGCAAATCCGTGTATCTCGGTTCGACTCCGGGTCCCGCCTCCATATTAACGATGCACTTCCACTAAGCGCGCATAATCATTAGAATACCGGTTTTTATCCACATAGATTGTCCAGGTGGCCTTCAGCAAGTTCGTAGCTCGAGCAGCTAGCAGCACCTGAACTTATGTGAATAAAAAGGTAAAAGACCACTCTGAACAAGCCCAGGTGGCGAAATTGGTAGACGCAAGGGACTTAGATATTTGAGCACCCGCGGTGGAAACACCCGGTGTGAATGGAGTCAAATTCGGGGAAACCTTCTCTTCATATTGAAGATGGCAATCCCGAGCTAAGCTTTTGAGCGATTTTTGCTTCTATAAGTGGGAGTCAGTGCGTGGCAATTAGGGCATAACAAACGAAGATTAATTAATCTATTGTCTTTGTTATCCCCATTTACATGGTCAAGCTCAAGTGGAATGGGCTGATCGAGCCATTTAGATAATTTACAATTTGAACAAACATGTTTAAAAACCTCTTCTTTTAGTAGCCGGTTTTTTAATTTGTAGGATTGAATCGTAAGCTCATTATTTAGATATTTCTCGATCGGCTGTCTAGGATCTAGCTTTTTTCCTTTATTCCATGCTTGCCCAGTGAAATGTGATGTGTCGAGATTGAAATGCTTGATAGCTTTTCTTAATACATCGTAGTTACCACCATATGCAGCAACATTTAATAGTTTGAGCACTTGTCGATATGATGTCGAAGTTTTTACAGCTTCGCGCAGCTGTGACTCAGTATATTTATGTAGCTTCATACTCAGAGGAAAGTGTAGAGACTTGACGGCTCCTGCCTAACTCATGAGGTTACATCATGATAGGGTAAAGGGAAAGTCCAGACCACAAAGCGTTTTAAGTGACGTGCAGTGAAAACTGTAGCTGGTAAGAAAATCCCTCGGAGGTTAAACTCCGTGCCGGTTCGATTCCGGCCCTGGGCACCATCCAAGTAAACTGCTGTTTCATCTCGATCACCTGGATAACGTTCATCAACACTCGAACCGGCACGCCGGTTAGATTACGAATGCCATCCCTGGCATTCGCCCTGCGGGCCAGCTGCAAAATACGCAGCTGTTATTTTTGCTCCCGGCAAAAATCATCCGGCCCTGGGCACCATCCAAGTAATCTGCTATCTCCCCGCGATCACCTGGAATAACAGTATGGATTGAATCGCGGCCATGGCACCTGATAACATGTAGACATCATGAACATCACATGTTTCAGGCTCGGACAAATCTCGGCTCCCGCTCTATTGGCAGCGTTAATCGCGTGTTCTCCGACAAAGGCAACGGATGATTTGGTTCAGTGCACCGAGCCACGTCCCGAGATCTGCACGATGGACTACGACCCCGTGTGTGGGTTGCGCAAGGCATCCGGTATCGATCAGTGGAAAACCTACTCAAACGAATGTACGGCCTGTGCTGATGCCTCGGTCGTTGGCTACAAAGCAGGCGCCTGCTCTTAACCCGCATTTATCAGCAGAACCCTGAGCCGCCTGGTGAGAGATGCGGTTTTTTCGCAATATCAAGTCAACCAAATTGAAAGTTGCGCGTTAACACTTCCTGAAAGCCTAAAAAAAACTCTAGTCAGGAGAAAAGTATCGATGAACCGAACTCTTATGAAAACGGCTGTAGGGATTGTTTTTTCACTTACAGTTGCTGCGATGTCTGTTTCTGTTCAAGCCGGTAGAGGCGGTGGTGGTAACAGCGGCGGGGGTCACAGTGGCGGCTTTGGCAACAGCAGCGGCTTCGGCAACAGCGGCATGTCAAATAGAGGGGCCGCGTATGGCGGCAGTCGGGCATCCGAATATGGCCGGCAACAAGGCTCGGGCGGCGGTAAGAGTCAGCACAAGTACCAGAATCAACACCAACACCGATATCAGAAAGGCAAAGGCGGTGGACACGGTCAGGTTGAACGTCAGCAATACAATGATTTTCAAGGCTGGCTGGATCAAAGCCAGACCAGGACGCAGAACCGCGATAAAACACATACGATGAACCAGGACAGCCTGTAACGGCTGTGGGGGCAACACGGATGTTGCATGGCGGATCCGAATATAAGGGGCAACCTGCTTAGCCAGATTGCCCCTAAGATCCTGATTCTTCATGCAATATGAGGGCTGACCAGTGCAAAAACGTTGGCTGTCCAAAGCCTGGTTGATTTGGACTAGCTCATTCGGCGGCTGTCGCTAAACCGCTTAGCGTGGAACTAATCATAGGGCAGGGCTGTCCACTCGCTTACACACACGCTGGATTTTTAAATAAACATTAGATTGATCGGTGAGGAAACTATGAACTTGCTGAAGAAAGATATTGTGTCCGGCATATTGATCGCCCTGTTGTTTGCAATTATTTCGTCAACTGTGCAGGTAAACAGAGCGGACAGCCATCAGGGAAGTGCGGCACCAGAGTACATGAAAACACAAACGCATTTATCGTGATTGCTTAAGTTGGAAATACATCGATATGTGGATTTAAGATTCGGGAACTAATACCAACAGTTGAAGGTCACAGTAACCACATAGCAGCTGTGATTACTACAGCACACTCAACAGTGACGACCGGCTCCGTCGTCGCTGTTTTTTTTGGCCAATAAAGTTCGCTCCACTCTAGCCCGCATTACGGGCTAGAACATGTTGTGACCGTTCCGGTCACTCGTCGAATTTTCAAGACTGGCCGTCGCACCACTCGTTTTCGTGGTTCCACCCGTAATAATTTTGATCGAAGTCCAGGTTATTCTGAACTTATTGTAAAAATACGTAACAAATGTAGGGAAATGACCAAAAATAGCAAAACTATCTCAATTTAATTTTTCAAGGGGCTATAAGATATGAAACTGTTGACCAAAAATGTACCAGCAATGCTTGTTGCGGTAGTTTTCGCAGTAGCTTCTTCCACGGCTATGGCAGGCAAAGGTGGCGGTGGCGGTAGCGGCGCTGGACAGGCGGGTGGACAAGGGGCGCAATCCCAGAGCAAGCAATCGCAGCAGCATCAATACCAGCATCAATATCAGCATCAGAAAGGTAAAGGCGGCGGTCAGGGGAGTCAGTCGGGCGCTGGCGACAAGACGCAGACCCAGCAACAGAATCGCGATCAGCAACAAACCACTACGCAGGAAAACCTGCAATAGACATAGCAGCTGTGATTACAACAGCACCTTCGACAGCGGCGGTGAGATATCGCCGCCGCTGTTTTTTCTTGTTGTAGTACCGCCCGCATCGCGGCACTCATCACGCTGTTAGTCTTCACATTGAAACCAAACAGGGTTTCGCGATCGAACCGTTGATGTTCGCGGCTAAAGCCGCTACGCCATGCGATTTTTCGATCAGCACGATCTGTAGGAGCGGCTTCAGCCGCGAATCGATGATGCAGGTAGGATAGCAGCGTCCTGTACCAGTATCCCACCGTTGTACAGAGAATTTCCTTTCGGTTTTTCGAAAGTTCTTGGAACCCACAACGCGTTCAACTGGCTTTTTCGTACGCCGGCCCTAGCATCAGCAGAAGTATCTGCGCGTGTTCCGCGGCTTTGCGCCCGAGATCGGTCAAGTAGCCGCCATCGACCTGGGTAATCAACCCCTTTGCATGCAGGCGCTTGACCGCTTCGATGACCTCTGGATTGGCGTTGTGGTGAACTTTAATACCCTGGAAGTGACTGCTTTCCAGATTGAAGCGAATCAGTACATCGAGTTCGTGCATTTGCTCAGGTGAATAGGGCATGGCGGCTTCCCAAATCTAGTCAGGTTCGCAATTGTATACAACCACACGATTATTTTCAGGGCTATTGCTATGCTTTTCGCTCGGCGGTTTGTCCGCAAATGAACGCGAATAAACGCTAATTTTTTAAAAGTAGAGCTGTATACGCAGTGACGTAAGCCGTTATCAATGGATCGATGCGGTTAGGTAAAAATACAGATGAATGTACTTAGTGCAACGTTTTCTCCACGATCGCAATGATCACATACGAATAACATTTGCGTCCATTTGCGTTCATTTGCGGACTTATAACGCCTGCGCCCGTGATGCTGGTGAGAAATGCGGGCCAGGGGCGGACGGTTCAGATCGTGAGGACGATTTTGCCGTGGACGTGGCCCTGTTCGATCATGTGATGGGCTGTTGCTGCATCTTGCAGCGGCAAAACATCAGAAACCGTCGGTTTCAACTTGAAATCCGTGATCAGTTTGGCGCAACGATGCAAGATTTTTCCCTGGCGTCGGCGCGCTTCGGGGAGGTCCATCAACATTGGCGTCAGCATCAACGTGAAGCTGATGGTTAAATTGCGGTTGCGCGCTTCTTTCCAGCTGACATCAGGCCCAGGGTCCAGCAGGGTGTTGACGTGGCCGTAGACTTTCGCGGCCAACAGGCTACGCTGGAACGTCTCACCACCGATCGAGTCGAGTACGACATCCACACCCTCACCGTGGGTCCAGCGCATGACTTCTTCGACAAAGTCAGAGTCGTGATAGTGAATGATCTTATCGGCACCCAACTGCTTGACGAATGCCGCTTTCTCATCCGTACTGATCGTGGTACAGACCCGCGCGCCGACTGACTTGGCGAGTTGGATCGCGATATGCCCGACACCGCCGGCACCGGCATGAATCAGAACGGTTTGGCTCGATGTCAGCCCGGCGCGATCAAACAGCGCTTCCCACGCGGTGATCGAAACCAGGGGCAGCGCAGCAGCCTGCTCAAAACCCAGACGGCCGGGTTTCATTTCGGCTTCTTTTTCATCGAGAACAGTGTATTCGGCATAATTGCCGGGCGCGCCACCGAGTCCCCCGTGACAGAACCAAACGTCATCACCAGGTGTGAAACGGGTCACGCTGGCACCGGTCTCAACCACAACACCGGCGCCATCACATCCGAGAATCGCGGGCAGGGCATCCTCGTAAAACATACCGCGGCTGCGCAATTTGGTATCGACCGGATTTACGCTAGCAGCCTTCAGTTTGACCTTGATCTGCGTCGGTGAACTGATTTGAGGTTCGTCAACGTCGGTTAGTTGTAACACATCAGCCGGACCGACGGCTGTCATTAATACTGCGCGCATGGTTGTCGTTATGTCTCCATGAATGGGTAATCGGTATAGCCGTGCTGATCACCACCGTAGAAGCTTGCTTGATCAGGCACATTCAGTTCGGCCCCGGCTTTGAAGCGCTCTACAAGATCGGGATTGGCTAGATACAGCGCGCCGAATGAAACCAGGTCAGCATGGCCGTTGGCAATAGCGGCCTGCGCTTTTGCCAGGTCGTAACCGAGATTGGCCATATAGCGACCTTGAAAACCTTGTCGAATCTGGTCGTAATCGACGCCTCGCTCACCCATCATGCCACCCTCTACGACGTGCAGGTAAGCCAGCTGCTTTGGACTCAGTGCTTCTGCGACATAATTAAACAGCGTCTGCGGATCAGAATCGTGTATATCGTTAAAGGTATTGTCAGGCGAGATGCGTACGCCAATTCGTGCTGTTTCCCAGGTCTCAGCAACCGCGTCGACGACTGCGATCAGCAGGCGTGTTCGGTTTTCGGGAGAACCGCCGTAGCGATCGTCGCGTTGATTGGTGCCGTCACGTAAGAATTGATCGAGAAGATAACCATTGGCTGCATGCACTTCAACGCCATCGAAGCCGGCTTCACGGGCATTCGCGGCGGCCTTGCGGTACTGCTCAACGATGCCGGGTATTTCTTCAGTGGTTAGTGCGCGGGGTACGACAAATGGCTTCATACCCTCGAAGGTCACCGCTTCGCCCTCGGCTTTGATCGCGGAAGCAGAGACCGGTTGCTGGTTGTTCGGCAATAGATCGGGGTGGGAGATACGACCACAGTACCAGAGTTGCAGAAATATAAGGCCATTTTCGGCGTGCACGTCGTTGGTTACTTCTCTCCAGCCAGCGATTTGTTCCGGACTGTGAATGCCGGGCGTCGCCGGATAACCGACGCCTTCGGGTGAGACCTGGGTCGCTTCGGTAATGATCAGTCCGGCGCTGGCGCGTTGACGGTAGTACTCGGCCGTCATCGCTTGCGGCACATTGCCGTCACCGGCACGGTTCCGTGTCATCGGTGCCATGACCATGCGGTTACGCAGGGTGTAAGAACCTAAATCGATAGAACTGAAGAGGTCGATCGTTGTATTGTTGTTCATTTTGTACCCGGTTAGCAGCGTCAGTTATTGACCGGTTTCATTAACTCCAGCGTATTGCCTTCGCTGTCGTTGATGTAAATCGATTCGGTCCCGTCACGGTGTTTTGTCAGGGCGCCGTGGCGCTCCGCGCCTTCGTGTTCGATAGCAATATGCGGTGGGTGTTGGCCGGGCACGACCAGCGCCAGATAAATATTCTGGAAGCGCAGCATGGCCCAGGTGTCGTCGAAATAGACGGTTTCCGCGTTGAAATTCTCCGAATACCACTTCAACGCGCGTCCGATATCTTCGACTTGAATCGCGACATGGTGCAATGCGTCCAGTTTTGTTTCAGTCTCTCGCATCAAATTAACTCCTGCAGCGCTGTCGATACTGAGATAGCTTTGTTGATTGGTGTCGTTTGTTGTCAATCCGGCGAAGCCGGCTCTCGACTGGCATCGGCCGGTCAGCACGGGCAATATGCTCGATGCGTCGATCGGCGACGTGTGCAGCATACATCAGTTACGTCACGGTTGCAGCCGTCCCGAGCTCAAACGAACGCCCAGCGGTCCTCGCGGTAGCCATAAGTTGAGCACTTGCCCGTTTCTCATAACCGTAACATTAACATACTCACCGCGAACACCGAGGGTCGTCGCTTTTTGCAGTTCGTTCCAGTTGAACAACCGGCTATCGGCATAATTAAGAATCACATCGCCTGGTTTTATGCCAGCCTGGTCCGCGGCTGAACCTTGCATCACCGAGGCGATATTGACGCGATTATCTTGTCCGGTCGTAAACAGATAGCGATCATATGCATCGTCGCCAATTTCGTCTCGTAACGTGAGATCTCCCTGTTGCAAGGTATTCAATTCACTTCTGTAACGGCTGGTACCAAGATAACCCTCGCGTGTTGCCCGATCGCGCAGCTCCAGCCTTTGCAGCTCAATCTCATTTTTACGGCGAACGATTTCGGTCGCAATCGCTTCATCGACACCGGACTTGACCAGGTTTCCAGTCGTCAAGGCCTGGCCGCTGCCGCTGACTTGCGTATCAGCTGATGTCGTCTGGGTTGTGGCCAGGGCACCACGAGCGACTGTTTCATCGCGCTTCGCCGCGTTGGCGTTTTGCTCCAGTTGTTCAATTCTTTCACTGAGTAATAGGATTTGTTGCTCCAGAGTTTCGATGCGCTCGCTATCTGAGGCCTCGGAGACCATGAAAGCATTGGCCATCGGGTGGACTGCGACCCCATCGTTACCCAGGTCAATGGCTTTGGATGTGACCGAATCGATAGCGCTAACAGGCGCCGGTTCCTGGCGATCGATTTTGTGCATAATCGCAACACCGGCGCCTATGCCGAGAATCAACAGGCCTGGTACCAAAATGTATGGGTTGTTCATGTCTGGACCCTCATATCTGCGTATCAGCGATGCTCAGCATGATTGATCAACTTTCATGAGGCATTGCTGTCCTTACTGCCCGAGCCAGTCGGTAAAACTGAAATCATTTTGATAAGGCACTTGCCTGGCATTCACCAGCATAGCTGATAACGCATTGATGTACTCTGTCATTAAGTGATGCTTCAGGTTCTGTTCGCTCAACATTTCGTTCAGAAAATCGGTTGCGCGCATCATGCTCTCAACGCCTTCCAGTTGTGACCAGGTGTTATCCGAGTGCAGCACCAGTTCAGTACCCACATGCCAGTAGATATTCATATTCATCAGGTCCATCGGATCCAACGGCGGGACCAGTGGTACGATATCTTTGGGTGTCACCACGCGGATCACATCGAGATGGGCGTACTCGCGGCTGCCGCTGATATTGGTGACCTTTGGCTGGCCAAAGCTAATGACCTCACCGACGTTATATCCATTGGCATCCAGGTACATCGCCGCGATCAAAGCCACAGCGCCGCCGAGGCTGTGGCCGGTGGTGTTGATACGATAATCCCTGTTCAGTTTCGGCTTGATCCTGTCATAGATGAAATCAGCAGATTTCGAAAAGCCCTGGTGCAGTTTAATCCCGGTCGGTTCATTGGGCAGCAGCATGAACGCGATATCGACCAGCGCATTCTCTATATTTGACGTACCCCGCACGGCCAACAGTTGCTGTTTTTTATCGTGGTTGGTCGCCAGTACATAACTTACGGCATAGCCGGGCAACTGTTCGTGGGCGGTGAGATCGTATCCCTGGTCAGCAAGTACTTTTTCGATTCGGGACTTATCTAAATAGGCTGCATCGGCAATCAGCGCATGGTCGTATATACGCTGGAAATGCGCCGTATCACCGACATTGTTCTCAGCGGCGGCAAATCCGGACCAGGTTGCCAGGCATAGAAAGAATACGGCTGATATGTGTTTTCGAATCAACGCAAGTACTTAGGTTAAGGTAATGATTGATACTAGGACAATTTCAGCTGCCGGCATGTTCCGTTGTACCTGCGTTCGCTTTGCCAAACCGGGCAGGAAGTCTTCCTGTTCGTGTTCATGTTTCATGTCACCCTACGATTCCACCAGGTCATTTTCACATCGCAACGATGACTCTCAACGCATCCAGGCGTAGTCTGGTGGCATCGATCAACTGCGATAAGGCTTGTAGCTGTTGTTGAAAAAAAGCGATTTCCTCATCACGTACATTCGGATTGACCTGCTGCAGCGCCTTGAGCCGATTGATTTCCCGCATCTGGATATCTTCAGCCTCGGTATGCGCGGCTTTGAAGATCACGCGAGACTGTTGCTGTGCATGCTGTTCACAGCGTTGCAATAAGTTCTTGAGCACGTTTCGCTTGGCGCGCACGACCTGAACAGCGGTGTTGACATCGACAGCGACGGCGGCCCGATTGATTGCATCATGTGTCAGCTTATCGCCATGATCCTGTCCGCGTTCGTCCATGACTACGCGGATCGTCGTCGGTGGCAGGTATCGTTGTGATTGCAGGGCCTCGACCATCGTTGCTTCGAGCACGAACAGACACTCGAGCAAGACGGTCCCGGCCGGGGCACCGCGGTAGCGAGCGGCGCTCAGCGCCGTGTTGCCGAGTTCGTTGCTGATTACCAGGTCGATGGCATCACGCACCATCGTGTGCTCCCAGGTGAGGTAGTGTGCATCTTCGAAACTCAGCGCGGTGTCGCGATCGTAGGTTATCGTCATACCCTCATCGGCGAGGCCAGGGAACTGGTTAATCATGTGTTCGGTCGGCCGGATGATCAGGCAATTTTCGCTGTGGAGGTCGCTGTCGACGCCAAAGCAATCGAATACGCGTTCCATGTAAGCAGCCAGCGTGGACTCGGCGTCGTGATCGAGTGCGCGCTGTTTTATGGCGGCGGCGACGTACGAGCGGCACGAGTTATGCTCCAGCAGGCGGTCGCGACCCTGCTCCAGTTCCGCGGTTAGTTCCGTGTAGCGGCTGTGGCTGTCGCTGATCAACTGCTCGAGTACACTGCTGTGATCCACGTGCCGTAGCGCTGTCAGCAACTGGTCCTGAACGTCGACAAAAACCGAATGGCCGGCCGGACAGGTATGCTCGAATGCCGACAAGCCCTCATGATACCAGCGGTACATGACGTGCTGGGCGCTGCTTTGCAGGTAGGGGATGTGCAGGTTGATGGTTTCGCTCTGGCCGATGCGGTCGAGACGCCCGATGCGTTGTTCCAACAAGTCCGGATTCAGCGGTAGATCGAACAACACCAGGTGATGGGCGAATTGGAAGTTGCGACCTTCGCTGCCGATTTCGGAACAGATCAGGACCTGGGTACCGGTCTCCGCGTCAGCGAAGAATGCCGCTGCGCGGTCGCGTTCGACGATGCTCAGGCCTTCGTGGAATACGGCTGCGTGTATACCACTGCGGTTTTTCAAGTACCAGGCGATATCCAATGCGGTTTCCGCGCTGGCCGCGATCACCAGTACCTTCTTTGGGTGCAATGCTTCCAGCGTAGTCTGCAGCCATGGCAATCTTGGGTCGAACCCGGTCCAGCGTTGATCACTGGCGATGGACTCGTGTAACAGTTCGGGTGCGAGCAACAGCGATGCGTGGGCATCTTTGACTGTACTAAGTAGCTGCGTATAGTTTTCGGGGATGGGCAGCGGGTAGTCAAAGATCTTGCGCTCGGGAAAGCCCTTGACTGCAGCACGGGTGTTGCGGAACAGCACGCGGCTGGTGCCGTGACGGTCGAGCAAATGTTCGACCAGCTCGAGACGTGCTTTGCTTATTTTTAGTTCCAGGCCGGAGCTCTCTGGATGTTTTGCGTTTTTGTGACCCTCGCTCTCGGTGTCCTGGTTTCCGAGGTGTTTTATGGCGTCACCGCGTGTCTCTCCACACTTCCCGCGATGCCGTTCGTCATCCCCGCTTTTCCGCGCTTCATTCCTGACTTCCAAGTCGTCCTTGCTCCTATTCCCGTCGCCATCACTGCGAAGGCGGAGATCCAGTGTCTTCTGTTCAGCGCGCAACTGCTCCAGCAGCACCTGGTTGTCACCCTCGACAATCGTCTGCTGTAAAAGGACCATGTCAGCGTCAGTCAAGCTGCGGTTTTCCAGCAAATCCTCGACAACTTGTGCGATCGGTGCGTAGTTTTGCTCTTCTTCGACAAACGCGTCATAGTCGGGGAAGCGCTGTGGATCGAGCAGACGCAGGCGTGCAAAATGGCTCTGTTTGCCGAGCTGTTCCGGCGTCGCCGTCAGCAATAGCACTCCCCGAGTTTGCGCAGCCAGCTGTTCGATCACGCGGTACTCATCGCTGGCGTGATCAGGAGACCACTGCAGGTGATGGGCTTCGTCGACGACCAGCAGGTCCCACTCTGCCCGCAAGCATTGCGCAAAATGTTTGCGATTTGAAGTGAGAAATTCGATGCTGCACAGCACCAGTTGCTCGCTGATGAACGGGTTGTCTGTTATCGATGCGGTCGATGCGGCCGATTCGACCGTATGGAGTGATGCAACGTCTTGCGCATCCACATCGTCCAGTCGGGCTTCATCGAAAATATGAAAATGTCGATTAAAGCGTCGCAGCATCTCGACCAACCACTGGTGTACCAAGGTCTCCGGCACAACGATCAGTACGCGATGGGCCCGTTCGGTCAACAACTGATGATGCAAGATCAAACCGGCTTCGATGGTTTTACCCAGACCGACCTCATCGGCGAGCAGTACACGAGGCGCATAGCGGTTGGCTACCTCGTGGGCAATGTACAGCTGATGTGGGATCAAACTGGTGCGGCTGCCAACCAGACCGTACAAATCCGAATGTGCCAGGCGGTTGAGCGCCTGCAGGGTCTGATAGCGCAGTTCGAACCATGAGGGTTTGTCTATCTGGCCATTGAACAGGCGTTCGGCAGGACGGTTCAACTGCAGAAAATTATCGAGCAGTGCTTCCTGCACTTCGTGGTCGTTGCCTGCCGCATCCTTTCCAATATAGGTTAACAGGCTTTGCTGTTCATCAACCTGCTCGATCGTCAGCGTTAGCCCGTCTTGCGTTCGTATCGTGTCACCCACGGCAAATGCAACGCGAGTGAGGGGAGCGTTTTCCCTGGCATATGTACGGGTATCGCCGCTGGCGAGAAAAACCACAGTGACGGTTCGCACGTCCACTGTCAGGACAGTGCCCAGGCCCATCTGTGAATCGGCGTCACTAATACAACGCTGGCCGGGAACAAAATCGTACACGTGAAGACTCGTTAACCAAAGGCTCTAAAAACGGGGCGCTATCTTAGCTGAAATCTCGGCCTCCATGCGACATCGATATTGCGTGATACTCAAAGGGCACGCAGTCCAATCCTTGCATTGTCGATACGATCAGACCCGTCCAATGAAACGTAGGAGATTCTATCGTATTAGCCGCAAACAATGCCGCTGTCATTTCAACCGAAGGGAGCGATCTCCATCGATTGAGGGGATCTCTCACATCCGTTCGAGATGACATTCAGGTTTTACAGGTTCGCGGCTGGGGTTAACCGGATGCCACTGGTTGTTACACCAACACGGTCATGACTCAATCGATGCGGGATACGAGAACATTAGTCGAATGTTGATCAAAATGATTGAAAACTAATCGGCCGCCCTCATATTAAACTGATAATCATTAACACAGGAGACATGTAGTGCAATTACCAGACCGCGATGGCGACGGCTATCTACTTGACATGAATGCTTGGACGCCTGAGATCGGACGCGCCATGGCAGAAGCCGATGGCATCGAAATTGACGACGTCAAGTGGGAGCAGATTCTCAAGGCCAGAGAATACTACGAAGAGGAGGCCGTGGTCCCACCGATCAGAAAATTCGCGAAATACATAGGCGCAAATCAAAAGGAAATGTTCAAACAGTGGATGACTGGCCCGATGAAACCTATAACCAAATACGGTGGTCTGCCAAAACCAACCGGCTGTGTTTAAGCCATTCATCAAACACAACACGTAAGGTGCGCAGCGCGCACCTCACGTTCTCGCAAACCTGCGTAGCAGCCCGACCAGCGAGAAACCGGCCACGAACCAGAAGCCCAGTCCGCCATGACTATGGCCGGCAACGATGACCTCGGTGCTGTAAGCGATGCTGGCGCTGGCATCGTCATAGACGCTGTCCTCGAGCGGCAATGCGCTCAGCGAAGCGTCATTGTACGGGCCGTAGCTGAGTAAATAATCACCGGATTCAGCATCGTGCAATTCGATACGGATATCGTAATAGCCGGCCGGGAAACCCTCAGCCAACTCGGTCTCGATGACGAAGGCATCGAGTTCGCTATCTCCGTGGATATGAAAATCTGTGCTGGTGGCGTAGTAGTTCCACGGGCCGCCTTCGTAGCTCAGATACAGTGTGGCATACACCCAGTATTCGCTATAGACGGTGTCGGCATCGATCGCGACACTGAAGCGATGGTAGAAACCGTCATCATCAAAATCGCTGATCAAGGTCGTCGAGGCGTCGTAGATCGAGACATCGCCGTCATAGTAATACACAGTCGATTCGACGACCACAGAGGAGGGTAGTGCCTCGATGCGGTAACCCTCGGTGACCAGGGGATCCAGTAAGTCGATCGCGGAGCGATCGAGCTCGGCTTTGCGAGATGTTTCGTCAATTTCTAGTAAACTATCATAACTAATTGATTTAGAATAATATGTTTCTGCCTCTTCAGCTACGATAGCATACGATGTTGTCATCAATGCAGACAAGGCGCAAATACTGGTTAGTATTAACTGATACGAAGAACGCATCGTCGTTTCTCCTCATCGTTATCTGTTGATGCGTAGATTTGAGCAAGGATCGACTGAACAACTGCTGAACAGCGTACAAATTATTGGGTCCAGGGTGTGCCTAGCCCGCATTTCTCACCAGGCGGCTGACAATACTGATAACACATTGCTTGTTGCAGAAAATCTAGAAAGATAAAAAATACAGTGTGTTATTCAAGCATGCCTATCACGGTTCAGGCTGGTCTTCGTGTCCTACGAAACACGAATCCTGCGCCTGCTCCCGTGATCCCGGTAAGAAATGCGGGCTAGCACCTTTCGAAT
>JAAUYJ010192491.1_pt1 | contig 14380 bp, 17 predicted proteins | sample 7278031 | NCBI WGS metagenome assembly JAAUYJ01 (sample SAMN14350222, study PRJNA611818) | marine sediment metagenome | isolation source: surface marine sediment (1.8m) | place: French Polynesia: Moorea | collected 2018-08 | reverse complement strand
GGATCGGGCTCGGGCCTAGGTCCGAATCCACTCCTACTGTGAAAGACTGTTTGACCAGGGGGAGGCCTTCCGGAGCGTGCTCCTTCCTTCGGACGTAGTTGTATGATCGCAGCTGCAAGGGAAAGAGCAGGGCAGGCAAAAAAGAGACAATTTTTATTTGGCTAATTTCTTTAATTTTTATTTAATAACGTATAAATGTTGTAATTTTAATTAGCAATTTTGACACATTGCTTTAGACATGTGTCATCAAAATTTAAATTATATCAGTAATTCTAGGTGCTGTAACTCTACAACACCTAGAATATTCATATGAAGTATAACTTTATTTGGTATCAATGGTCAGATAATTTAAATTCATCAAACTTTTGTTAATCAGAATTTCTTGAAAAAAGTCACATAAGCGCATAATTTCAGTATGATTTTCTGCCTGCCTCCCCTCCCAGGCAGCTTGGATCCTACAGCCTCATACAAGGGTGTCAGAGGGGAAGGAAAAAGGAAGGAGCGACGCCGGGAAGGACTATCCTCCCATCGCTCTTCCTCTATCCTAGAGCCGCACCGGCAAAAGCAGGGGAAAATAATCACAAATCACTCACAATCACAAAGTAGTCACAATAATCACAAAGTATAAAGCTAAGCGAAACTGTTGGTGAATTGAGCGATCATTTTGGGCCATGGGCCTCCTGACCAACCCCAACAGCGGCGGCGGCGGACTGGGCGCCCAGCTTCGCCGCTGGTCCGCCCCCGGGTCCTGGCTGTGCTACGTCCTCGGCGTGGCATTCCTGCTGGGCATGGTCCACCCCTGGTACACGCACAAGACGTACTTCAGCGAGAATGCGCTCCTGCCGGGGCTGGTCAGGGGTGACTTTGAAGAGGGAGAGTTCAGAGCGGCGGCAAAGTAAGGACACGGGGTGCTTTTCCTAGCTGCTTTACTTGAAATGTTTCATCCTTTTCCCTGATACATTAAACCTTGTATTTTGCCTTTGTCAGGTACCTCCGCGACCTGAAGGAGGAGAAGAAGAACTACGAGTCTGGCCTCCCCGTCCCCTGGCTACAGGCCATGTTCCACCAGCTGGGACTGGAAGTACACACCCACAACTTCACCCTGCACCACCCGCTCGGCAGGGACCAGAGCTACTCCGGGCAGAATGTCTACGCCATAGTGAGAGCCCCCAGGGCCTCCAGCACTGAGGCCCTCGTCTTCTCCGTCCCCTTTAGGCCTCCCAACAGCCCAGAAGCAGGCACAGATGCTGCTGTGGCCACCCTGCTGGCCAGTGCAAAGTTCTTCCGCAAGCAGTTCTACTGGGCCAAGGACCTAATCTTCCTGGTGACTGAGCACGAGCAGTTGGGGATGCAGGCTTGGTTAGAGGCTTACCACCAGCGCTCCTGCGGCTCCGGCGTCCTTGATTATGGTGTGCTGGAGGCCAGGGCAGGGTCCATACAGGCTGCCATTAACCTGGAGCTCAGCGAGCCAAAGATAACACACCTCAACGTGAAGGTGGAGGGACTGAACGGGCAGCTGCCAAATCTGGACCTGGTTAACCTGGTCAACAGGCTGTTCTTGCGAGAAAGGGTCGGGCAGCTCTTCCAAGGAACGGAGGACCCAATGATCCTGGACTCCTGGAAGGGGCTGCGTCGCTCCCTCAACACAATGCTGAAAATGGTGGTGAAGCAGGCATCGGGTGTCCCTAGCGGGAACCACGGTCTTTTTCACCGCTTCGGGATCGAGGCGTTAACCATCGAGGGTGTGACGAAGGGCAAAAGGCAGAGTCATGCCGCTGACCTCTACGTGGTGGGGAGGATCATGGAGGGCATCTTCCGCAGTCTGAACAACCTCCTGGAGAGGTTCCACCAGTCGTTCTTCTTCTACCTGCTACCCAGCTCTAACAGATACGTCTCCATCGGCATGTACATGCCCGGGTTTGGACTCTTGGGGGGGTCCCTGGTCTTGGCCGCCCTTGGCCTCTGGTGCCAGGCCATATATTGGGAGAAAGATTCCCGTAGCAAGAGAAGCAGTGAACATCAAAAGAAGAAAGACGCAAATGCAGGGGAAGGGGATGAAGAGAAAGAAGAAGATACTTCTACACTACCGACCGTCGTACCAAGCTGCCTGGTGCTGCTTCTGCCCATGGTCCTGGCCTCACACTTCGTAGGAGCTTTAGCGCTCTACCTCCCCGAACCCATGAGCCGCCTGAGCCAAAGGTTTTGGAACATGGAGGCAGAGGATATCGTCTTCTTCGGCATCACAGCACTGTCAGGTGCTGGCCTAGTCATCCTGCCCATCCTGGGCCGCACTAGAATCCTGAGCAGGAGCTCCTGCCATGAGGGGGCGTGGAGGGTGCTTAAGTGCTTGGTGCTGCTCGAGCTGGCCACACTGGCATTCTGTGTGTCCCTGTGCAACTTCAGCCTGGCCGCTATCGTCTCAGCAGCTTACGTTCCTTTCGCCCTCCTGTCCTCTCCATCCAGGTCAGTGCTGCTGAGGCTCTTCAAGATGCTACTAGGACTGGCAGTGCACCCCATGTTGCTACTGGCCTTGGTGTGCTCAGTGGACAACTACCACTACATGGGCGGCAATCTCAATCTGTCCAACTTCTTGGGCGCCACCAAGCACGCCCTCGTCTTTGGAGTGGTGGATAGCCACATCTACGGCAGCATCACTTACGCCACTGCATCCATCTTCCTCCTCCCCTGCTGGCAAATGCTCTGGTGCCTCAACTTCATGGTCTGCGACGGCGTGGTGGGAGTCAACTCAGAAGTGCAAGGAAAAAAGAAGAAATCTGATTGAAGAAGAAGATACCTGTAACGGTTTTTCTTGGATTGTGATATTGCTGAAGCTGTACGTAGAACCTCTGCTTCTTTACTATAAGGCATTCTTGGTTTTGAAATCATGTGCGGTATCATTTTACATGTGCTGAGTGTGTTGTCGCGCTCATTCTCACAGTGTTTTTGTTTACTCATCTTGAAGAAATGTACAAATCGTGATTGTAGGACACTGGCATTGCTCATTTTAGCGCCCCCGTCTGCGCATTAGTTCTCCTGAGCTGCTGCGGGTAGACCCCCTCCTTTCCGTGCCGGCAGAGGAAGCAGGCGGCGCCAGCCAGCGCCGTCAGCCCCAGGTAGCACAGGAGGGCGATCTTCCAGATGACGATGGTGTCGTAGACGACAAAGTCGCCCTCCTCAAGCTCGTCGCTCAGGATGTCCTCGTCGCCGCCGCCGCCAATGTCCTTGTACGCAGGAGGGTTCCTGTCCTCAAAGAGGGTCATTTCGTTTTTATAATGCCACACACGAGGGCAATATCTGATGTTCGTCTGCGAATAGAGAATTCAATCCCGAAAAAGAGCCAATCATTTAGAACGAGGGGACGATAGCATTTTCCCGAAAAAAGATATTTAGTCTGGAGAGGTCACTTGCCCGAAAAAAAATGAGTGGTCACTTGATCGAAAGTTGTACAGTTCTGGCATTTTCCCGACATACACAGGGGTCATTTGCCCGAAATATTATCTGTTAAATGTGCACATTTGCAGCCCTCATCATACCTAGCTAGGTGGGCGAGCAAAATTCAAATTTTGACTTTTAGGGTGAGGGGGTTAATGATATACCAAGCCTCCAAAAAAGTTTTTGCATTACTAAATAAGGAATGGACCTCCGGGGGAGTCCCCACTTAACCTCCTCACGCCCCTTTATGGCCCTTACGAATTTTTGGTCAGCCGGTACTCCATCTGCCTGAAATTGTACCTTTTTTCCCCCAATTTTATTATTTCCTTTGTAGCTTTGTCAGGCTAAAAAAAAATTTGCCAAATAACCAAAACTACATTTGCAAAATCCTTCCGCATCCGTAGGCCTTTGGAATAGTCAGTTCTTGCTCAAGAACATATGGGGTGATGCTTTTTTAAATTGCTTTTTTTGCTTCATTTTGGGCAAATGACAGTTAAGATATGTTTTCGGGGAAATGACATACTATGATTTTTTTTAATGTCGGGCAAATGACCTCTTCTTGAATAGGGGAAGTCGGGGAAATGACTTCTTTAATATTTCGGGGAATTGCCGCGACGCCAATACGGGAATACGAGTACCTTGGAACGGCGAGCATGATGGCGGTGATGGCAAACGCGAGGGAGGACAGAGCTACGCCGGCGCCGACGGAGAGCCTTGAACAAACCAGGACGATGGCCAGTACGGAAGACCACAGCACCACCAGAAGGAACAGGCCGAGGCCAAGACCCAGCACGCGGGGGCCCTCAATCAGCTCGGCTGCCATTTTGACCGATTGTAGGTAGCGGTGTTGTCGTTGCTGCTGTAGGTGGTGGTACCGACGATGTTGTTGCTAATGTGTTTCTGCTGCTGCCATAGTTGTTGCTGCTATTGCTTCGTTCATACCTTCGCAAGAGGAGAAAGCACATATTGGTGAACCATGCAAGGCAGGTATAATTGGACTATTTTCGTTCTTTTGCCATTGAGCCGGAGCTTTCCCTTTCTAGCCAGGTACTGAGTGGTTTGAAGCAAATTCAAGGCGGGGAAGCCAGTATTAATTAACGCGGGAAGATTCGTTGGTAATTGCTATTTCATGATTAGAACGTCATATATTTTATATTGAAACACATCTTCCTCAACCTAACTGTAAATGGCAAGGTTCCTCCATAAAACTATTTTTCGTACATCATTCTAAGTCACAAATGCCCGCTGACGAAACATGATTTCTCTCTTGCGATGATGATTATGTACGTATGTGCGCGTCTGTATCACACAATGACTGCCCACCCTCCCTCCACACTCTCGTCGGCGATCTTTGGCGGGGACACCCCTGCCCCGTCCACCCTGGGCACGCTGAGAGAGACGGACTCCTCCACCAGCTCGACCGGGGCACCCGTGCTGTCCGCCCCGAAGGCGCCGTCGCAGGCAGAAGAAGACAGGAGGGAGAGGCACCCGGAAGAAGCCGCATCGGTGCCGTCTCTGGCCGATGGCGGCGCCTGCGATGAAGCGGCAGAAGGCGCCGGCACAGGGCGCCAGTAGTCGCCGATGAAGTTGGTGGCGGTGATGCCTGCGCGGGCGAAGGCCCGTCCGCCTCTGGTCAGCACCCAGACTGCGGACTCACCCGCGCTGACCGAAACCACCTCCTCCCCGCCGTCCTCCGGCCCTGGCACAGGCACCCAGCCAACGCCGAGGCGGAAGTCAGGGAAGATTCCGTCTCGGACGAAAACTCCGCCGCTCTCGTCCACCGCCCACACGATGTGGATTGAGGCAGAGGCGGCCACTCGAAACAGCTTCGGACTTTCATTGTCCGGTCCGTCACTACCGGGAGACTTCGCGTCGACGGATATCCACACCGGAGTCGGCCCTCCGGCTGCTGCTCCTGCTCCTCCGGCATCTGCGTCGTGCGGCCCCAGCCTCATCCAAGCCCTCCCGCACTCGTCTGCGGCCCAGGCGCAGTCGCTGCCCAGGGAGAGGCTCCTCAGCCTGGCCGCGCCCTCGCGCTTCAGCTGGGACAGGTCCACCTGTCGCCAGCCGCCGTCGCCCTGCGGGCAGGTGGCCGTCACGCCGGTCCTGGCGAAGACGTCGCCCGTGGCCGTCAGGATCCAAAGGGCCTCGGGGGCGGCAGCCACGCAGGACAGAGGGCTGCGGAGCCTTGTCGGAAGTTTTACCCTGCAAAAAGAAAGAAAACGGATCCAGTCAAGCCCACAACTAAAGCTTAATAATGATCGACTGTTTTTCTTGTCCCGAAATAATAAATATTGACTTGGCTTACTCGTGCAGCTTCCTATCGTGGAACTTGCAGTAGTACAGCTCGTTGACGCCCGGCCGGACGGGTGAGAATGAGACGAGCCACAGGACTCCCTCGTGGCGATACAACCCGCCGGCAGAGAGGTGCTTCGCCCGCCAAGCGGAGCCGTTGCCACCGTTCGCGGAAGAAGAAGAGGATGATCTGGGAGACAGGGCCAAGGTTCTCCACCTGGAGGCCGAGAAGGACCTGGAGCAGCACAGCAGGTGCGGCAGGAGCGGCGAACCCACCAGAAGCAGGTCCTCGGACAATCGCGCCACCAGAGCGTTCTCAGCGTTGGTCACACCCTAAAAAAAAATATTTTGTTGGACGGACTACAAACGTAACAGCCAATTGAGTAAGATTCACCTTCAGTGAAATGTAGTTCCACTGCAGATCTCTGTCGAAGAATATATCGTCCTGCAGCCCGTGCGCGTATACGAGCTCCTGCGCGCCCCTGGTTACCCCAACGACCCTGTGCACCATCCTGGTTCCCACCAGCTGAGCGGAGGCGCACACGGAGGAGAAGCGCAAGTGGGCAGCGCTGGCCACCTCCACCCAGGCATTGCCGCTCTGGTTGGTCTTGGAGACGCCGACGCGGCCCACCAGGGCGCCCGAGTCCTCCTTGAGGGCCAGGAGGAGGCCGTTGGCCAGGGTGAGGGAGCGGAGACGGTCCTCGTGGGTCAGCACCTCAAGCTTGTCAGAGAAGGGGCGGGCCGGCCCAAGGTCCTTCTGCATCACGATCTCTCCGTCCTGAGAGAGGAAAGACAGTTTTTACCAACATCAGAAAGACTAAAGTGCGTTTTATCTGCTTCACCTCCTTTAGTATGATCCCGCTCCAGTCGTTGACATCAAACTCCCTGACCCCCTGCGCCACTTCGAACCAGCTGTCGACGTTGTTGAAGTTCTTCAGTGCGAATACTGCCGTGCGGTGGCGGCGCCAGAAGATGCGCCCGCACGGGGAGCAGCGGACAGAGTCGGCGCGGAACTGAACGTTGCGCCAGGTCACCTGGACAGAAATAGGGTGATGCTTAAAAATTAAATACATAGCTAAATCATCCGGGAAAAGACCGCGAACAATGCTAAAATTTCGAACAACCATACAGATACAATAAAAAACCTTTCTTTAAATTTATCGCTGTTGACAAATATTCCAGCCTACCTTGTCTGCGTCCTTGCCCAGCTCCATCGTTCCGGTGAAGACCCTGTCCGGCCCTCCAGCGTCCAGAACGAATATCCTCCCGAGGTGGGCGAAGAAGGACGACATGCGCGCGCAGGGAAGGTCGACCGTGCTCCATTCGCAAGGAGGGGAGAACTCGAACTTGGACGCCGTCACCGTCATGTCCCGGGGAAGGGTCTCGGCCGCATGGAAAGAAGCCTGGAAGCAGAATTTATTATTTTTTTTAAAAAAAATCATTTAGTTCTACCGTAATTTTTTTTGTAAATTACCTGCTGTTGTTGCGACGGCGGAGGCTGCTGCTGTTGTTGCTGTTGCTGCTGCGATCTTTGGCTGAGGAGTGAGGCGTCGCTCGGCGGTCCGTACACCAGCGACATGCTGCTGACGGAGGAGCTCTCCTCGTCGTCGCGCCTCTTCCTCGGGGCTTCGGAAATCTCCTTTTTCTCCACTTTCTGCTCCTCACCTTTTGAGCTTTCTGCCGTCGTATCCGACTCTGGCGGGGGTGGAGAAGGAGATTTATTCTCAGTCTTGGTTTCTAGAAAAAAACATGACATGTTGCAAAAAAAAACGCGATTGATTATAGATCTGATGCACCTTTGGCTGCTTGCTTTTTCTTTCTGGCCCCCGGGAGGAAGTCTGCCAGGCTGAGCGCCTTGACCAGAGCGGCCTCCTTCTCCTCCATGGAGTCGTCCCTCCTGGGCGAAGAAGGCTCTTCTCCCTCGGCGGCGCCCCCTCCCTCAGGAGACACCAGCTCAAGGCGGAGGTTGCAAAGGCTCTTCTGCATGTTGCCGCCAAACTGTTGAAAAAACGGCGAAAATTACAATAATCATGATCAGACTCAGATCATGTTGCAAGTCTAACAAACTTGCATAATTTGAAGTGTGCTCAGCTTGAGCTAACTCAGAAGAGAAAGTTCGGCTATTATGCAAGGAGAGATTCGTGCTTTGCCGTCTTCAGCAACCAAATATTCGGTAGAAGCCAATAGCTGTAATGAATGGCCACGTAACGATAAATGTTTTTACCTCTTCCTGCGGAGACTCAATTGCGAGAGCGGACGTGGTTGAATCGAGCTCTCCTAACTTTTTGCTGCCGTTCTTCTTCGGGGAGGACTTCCTCTTGTCCAGCAGCGGCTCTTCCTCTTCCTCCTTGGAGGCTGTGATCCCCCTGAAGGCCTCAATCCTCGCCTCCTCCCTCGACGAGGATGGCTCCAGGGCGTCTCTCCCCGGACTGCCGCCCCGGCTGAAAATGAAGGGGAGGAAAAAAATACAGGTCGGAGGAAGTTCCCGGGAGCCGAGGGTCTTCTTAACCGCAGTCTCTGTTCTGCGACAACATCTGTTTCCTCTCAAGAGTGGAACCTCAAGTCAATTTCACGGATGAGTCAAAGAAATAGCACGATGTGATGACGTCTCTCTCTCTCTCTCTCGTTTGCGTCTCCCACATTGTTTCGAGAGTGAAGCTACAGAAAAAACATATCTGTACTCCCTCTACCTCCATCGATGATTCCCGCACTAGACAATAGCAAAATTCAGATATGATTATCACCTTTTCCCCTTTTTCTCCTCTTGGCCCTCCCTTGCCGCCGCCGACGACGACGGAGCGAATGCCGACGCTGCGAACCCTAGCTTTCCCCCTATCCCCCCCGCGGCCGCCGCCAGGATCGGCCCCAGAGCCTCGGACGCCGCTGAACCAAGCTCGGGGATGCGGCTCACAACGGACTCGGACATGGAGATCAACCCGCTGCTCACAGTCTCCAGACCTGGAGAAAAGGGAAAGCAACAGTTGCACAATACTGAAGTATTTTTAAAAACGCGTTCTTGAAACCTGACCTTGTCCCTCCGGCGCGTCCTCTCCCAGAGTGTTGGCCCCGCTCTCGACAAGCAGCCGGTTGTCCTCCAGGGTCTGGAAGCGGTCTGGCTGGCGGGAGAGGCGAACCACGCTGCGGGGGCCCTCCAGAACGAAGATCTCGTCAAAGAACTGCGAGGGAATTTTGGGGTTGGGTAAAAAATTATTACAACCTTTTAGGCCCGTATGACTGGGTCTAAGGATACGGTACCCTGCATGTAGCATTGTCAAAAGCTTTATTCAATACTGCACAAACATGCCCTGTAGAAGCTTCTAAGCTTTAGGCACTGCTCCAAGGCAAAGGGCCCTTTTATGGCCTGCTGCACACAAATGTAAGTGACAAAAAAATTAAGTAGCTTGTTCAAAGACTGTCTAAAAATCACCTAATGAACCCAAGGAGTCCTTGGCAAGGACTTCAAGATTTGATTGATATATATTGTTTGCTCCAAACAAAATGCCCTAACAGTTTGGAAATTGTTTGTGATCATGTAAGACGCCACCTCCTAATTCCTAAATTTGTTGTCTCCCATATTAGAGGAGAATTCAAAGCCTGAGACCTTACAAACCTATAGCTCAACTCTCAAACTAATGCAAATATGTGTGTACACCAGATCTTTGCCAAGACTATTTGCTGACCATATTGCTTTTCCCCTGGACAGATTGATAAGGATAAATTTGACATTTCCTCTCATTTTGAAGCACATTCGTAATAAAATTCTGGACAGTTTCTCAATGGTAGAAATTCCGTGAAATGGTCAGAATCTGTAATTGACTCATTTTCTAGAATTGTTGCTGTAGTAGGTGTGGAAAATGATGCTGGTCAAGATGAGGTGTCATTCCAAGGTACAGTGGCACACAGTTCTTGTGCATGGGATGACCCAACGCCTTTTTAGTGCTTCCAAAATATTTATATCTACCTCAAGAAGAACACTTCTGCAGTCAAGGCAGAGCCGGAATTTGACCGGTCACCTTTCCAAAGCCCCATTTGGGCTGCCAAATGTCAAAGGCAGCATTGCCTAGGGCTGTAGCAATGGTTTTGCCGACTTTTTCCTCGTTCCTAAATATAATGCATTGTTGACTGGTTCTTGGATTCTAAATCTGGTACTGTGCACTATGCCTAGCAAAAGCATACAATATTTTTTAATTAGACAGATGCTAATGCAGCATCAGAAACAAGTACAAACAATTGTATTAATTGACAAACCTTTTCGGAAGAAGCCTTCCTCAGCTTGGGGTCTGCCGCCTTGGCGCCAGACTGTGAGGTCACGGACAGGTCGGTGATCTTCCGCAGGCCGCTGCAGCTGGCCACCACGGCTACACAAGTGAGGAAGAAAGCTTTAGAAAGGAGGAAAATAAATAAGGCTTTTGTGTACTATTTACCAGGCACTTTGGGCCTCAGTATGTGAAGGACGGCGTTGTTGTATGCCACGATGCAAAATTCGTCGTCTCCTCCATCGTTGTCGCACATAGCGGAGAGCATGCCGAGCCCGTCCTCCTCTTCCCCACCGGACTCTTCCTTGGAATCTGCGTCCCTCTCCTCCCTGCTGAAGATGGCCGGGTTGAGCACTGCCACCTCGGGGTGAGGCCGGCGAAGCTGGGAACCAAGCAGGACGGTGGCATCCACCGTCACGTCAGAGGGAGGCACCGACGACGCCAGGTACAGGGCGTTTTTGGGCCTGGAAAGAGAGGTGAGAAAAATATGACAAAAAATTTTTACGTTTCTTGACACCTTTACCTTGAAACGGCCATTTCCAGCTTGCTGTTGTGCTCCGCCCGCTTTAGGAATATTCCCCCGTATCTCCCCTCCCTGGCCCGTGGACGCGAACCCACCTGGGCGGCGGAGAGGACGCTCTTCCTCCCTCCCCCTTCCTCCGCCGCATTGGCGATGGCGGAGGCCGCCACCACGAAGGACCTCTCCGCGGTGGAGACGAGGAGGTTCTGCCGAAAGTAACTGAGTTGGACGACGGGGGAGTCGTTGGCCACGGGCAGGGGGCGGCTGGAGGTGGAGCTCGACACAAAGTCCATCTCGGTCACGAAGATCTGAGGGTTAAAACAATATCATATAACACGACATTCTGAATTCTGTAGCTGATGTACTTTTTTATTAAACGATCGGGGCAATGCGGAGAATAACTATGTACTGTACTCGTCGAAAGGTTGCACACGAAATCGAACCCTTTACTAGCTTGATAATCGCCCTGATGCTTCCGACAAAGTGTATTCTAGCCTTGAAGCAGCACTGGCCTTTACCCCAAAGGTCGTTTCAAGGCTAGTACAAAAGGAGAAAGCCAGAAAATGATAGAAAAATCGGGTCAAGGCGAGAATTAGCCCAGGAGGGAGAAAAACCCCTAGGCACGTAACTAGAAAAAATTGTTTTGATTGCGGTGCAGGTTTACGTAAAACAGATCGCTCTATTTTGACTGCATGTGAAGTAGGGTGTTGGCCTTCATTTCATGGCAGCACGCATTACCGCAATCATTCTGCCTTGCACACACAAAGAAACCCCGGTAGGCCTCCATAATCGTTGCTTGCTAGGTGCACCGGTGATATCTATACTTCCCAAGAAAATAAATTTTCTCACATTGAAGAGTGACATTCGAGTTGAGGACCCACGGTCAAATGTGAACGAATTTCACAGGGAGGCATAAAAACATCCAGCGTTAAAATCCAACTACACGTAGTGTACTAACTTTAGGTATCTGGATGAAGATTACTGTATAGATGGTTCGTAAGGAGCAATTCCTCTGTTACATCACAATGACGAGGAGGAGGTATTTGTGGGTTGATCCGGCTACCAAGCGAGACCATGAGGCGGCATATTTTGGCTCTGGACCGCTGCGCCTTCAAAAAGTGAGCTAGCCATGAAAGTTTTAGTAATCTAAATCCGACCTACACATCAAAAGACTGGGATTCCAGCTAAGTCTGAACCAAAAATTCGCGTGCGTTCTAGAGAAAATGCCAACAATGGTCAACAATCGATGCCGGCGTTGGGGGTAATTAGATGGAAAATATTTGTCGTCCCGGTTTTTTCCCTCGATCCAATCTGCGTCTTTGTCGCAATTAAAACGCGGAGGAAACTGCGTCGTGCACACAGCAGTTGGAGGTTGACGGCGCTTACCTACTTCCACGGAAATATACTGCTTGCTTTAATTGCGCCGCCGCAATTTCGAGGCCCCAAATGCACGCAATAACAACAACGCAAACGGCAATTATCTGTGTGACCCGGTTTTTGCCAAATATACCAAGTCATGACAGCTAGCGTGCGAGAAGAGGAAACTATTCGCCAAAATGCAGTGCGAGGATGACCAGAAGTCATTCATATTTATGAGGGGGGCGAAGGACAATGAATATCAAGGTTCGAGAGAAACATTATTCGTATCATCGGGGCCGGCCTCTCCTCAGTCTCTGACAGCAGTGCTACACGAGAGGACGGACGGTCAAGAAAAATTCTGGAAACATTGCACACTATAGTTGTCAGTAAACAAGGCGAATGTCAGGTCGTCGCTATTTACACTACCACCACACAATGTCATCAAAGGACGGGAGGGCGTCCCACCAACCGCAGAGCGGAGTTCTGGTCTCGTCCATAATGCTACGCCCCTCCTCAGAGAAAGCGGCGGCGGCAGTAATAGACGCGGAAAACCAGAGGAGGGTTTATGAACAGAGGACGCCCCCCAAGGAGGCCTTTGTCTACAGCAAGACCAAGAAGCAATACAGGCGCAAGAGCATGCCGCTCCCGGCCGTGCCCAGGCCAGACTTTGACCTGCTAAAGCTGTGGGTGGCGAGGTGCGTATTCTATCTCATCGCGACGGCGCTGCTCACCCTGTTCTTGGTAGACTGCTTTCTCCAGGTGAACAAGTCCTTATTTTTTCGCAAATGTCTTTAGCCTGAATCAATAAGTCTTTTTCCGAGCAGGTAAGGAAGCTGATGGAGAGGCGAATCACCATCGCCCGCGCGGTCGAGCCCAGCCCGGACCTGGTGCTCCCCGCCATCAGCTTCTGCCCTGGGTTCAAGCTGGAGGAGCTGCGCGGGCGCTGGCCGCTCTTCTTCGACCAGGAGGATCCCGACTGGTCCCAGTACGACGATAAGTTCCCCCGGACGAGGCGGGAGGCGGAGGAGGCCTGGGACCAGGTCACCGTTCAGCTGGAGGACATCCTCATACACGTTTCTCTCCAGGGGGAGGACGGATTCAACAACTATCCTCCCTCTGACCTTTTAAAGAAGGGCGCAGTCCCTTGCGTGCACTTTGTGGAGCATAGCACCTTCTCCGGCAAGTGCTACAGCCTGGTGCCCACCTGCAAGGTCACTGCCAAGTACAACATCGGGCTCAAGTTCAATACTTCCCACTTCACCACCTCTAAGATGGACCTCTACTTCCACCATCCCAAGGCGTCTCTAGGGCTAAACGCAAACTTCTGGCCGGGATCCTCCGTGAACGTGGAGGAGCTGGACCCGGACGTCAACATTGCTGACTTTGCCTTAACCAAGATGAAGCACATTAACAATGACGGCAAGATCGGTTTCAAGGAAGAAGACTTCTACGACTGCGTGAACGATTTGGCCTGTCGGAAGATGACGGAACTAGCAAATGCAAACTCCTCCTTTTGCCTCTTCCCCTCCATGAAGAGCTTGGCGGGCAAAGAGGCTGGAGCTTTCTCACCATGCACCGACGTAAGAAACTACTACATGTCAAGCTTCACCAGCGTCTTCGTCCTCAACGCCATGCACAATCCTCCGAAGGAGGAGTGCCCCAAGCCGGAGGCCTGGACCTCGCACTCTGTCAGCAGGAGAAGGGACAGGAACGCCGGAACGAGGGGAACAACCAATGTGTACATCTTCTACGACACCACGGACATGGTCGTCGAGGAGGAGTACCTGCTGATGGACGACCTGGCCTTCCTAGCAGCCGTTGGGGGCACCATGGGAATCCTCCTGGGGTGGTCAATCCTGGACGTGGCCAGGTTGGTGTTCAAGACGCTGATCAAGGAGAAGAAAGAAAACTAAGCTCCTCGGGAGAGAGAAAATCATTGCCACCAGCTGCCTGAATATCAACGTAGTTCTAGAGTATTATGTACGAAAATCCTGCTTTACCTGTACCTGGAATCAGCCGTAACTGTACTACATGTCAAAGTAACGTTGGTTTTGATGTCAAGAATACAAACTATGTCTCTGTTATGCACTCAGCATCTCACCTGTCCCTCCTCGTCCCCTGAGAAAAGCCTCATTCCGTTCTGCGACCACTCCAGCGCTGTGACCGGTCTCCGGTGCGACCCGGGGACAGTGTACATCTCTGCGCCCGGCGGCGGAGGGCCCGGGCAGATTGGAGCGGGACTTCCGTCGGAGGCTCCCGGAGGAGGGCCACTTTCGGCTGACGAGTCACCGTGTTGTTCCTCTGGATTGTGGCCAGCGAAAAGGGGATTGTCAACTGGAGCTGGGATCTGACGAAGAATTATGAATTTCAAATCTAGCTATAGAATTTCAGACAAATTTATCAAAATTTGGCATCTTCAGGACGAACAAAAAGGGGAATTTAGACTCAAGATGTTGCACCTGAAAGATTGTGATGACCCCTGCCTCGCTGCCGGCCGCCACCATGAGGTCCACGGTCT
>JAAUYJ010227276.1_pt1 | contig 14391 bp, 6 predicted proteins | sample 7278031 | NCBI WGS metagenome assembly JAAUYJ01 (sample SAMN14350222, study PRJNA611818) | marine sediment metagenome | isolation source: surface marine sediment (1.8m) | place: French Polynesia: Moorea | collected 2018-08 | reverse complement strand
GTCCACCCATATGAGGAATGTAAGTTTCAGTACGAGATTCGCCAATAGTGATGAAGGTAGAGGGAAGATTAAGGAAGGAAAAATTAACTCCATTTGCTTTCTATAATAGTGACCTTTTACGTATAAAAGGGCTGAAAGAGAAGTTGGCGAAACCAGTGCAAAATGAAAAAAAATACAGGCAGAATGGGAGACGGCGCTTGGAGCCATTTTCTCCCAATCTTTTTCCTCCGGCCGCGCGTCCGTTCTCACACTTCGTTCACCGACGACGACGGTCCAATCATTAAGTATTTTTCCTTCCTTTCTTTCCCTGTACTATTCCTCAATGTGGATTGAGGTTTTCATTGCGGCCTCCTCCTCCTCCTCGCTGGGAGGGGGAATTATTTATTGAGATCGATTCGCCTCTCGCGACAGGCACCCAAACCCGGGTCCCCCCCCGTCCCATGCAGCCCATCATCGATTTGAATACGGCCGTCGTCACCAATACTTTCATTCTCTCTCCCCCCTTTTTTACATTTGCGGCTTTTGTGGGCCCGTTTGGAGACGGACGCGAAGCGCGTAGAAACGAAGGCAATTTGAGGGCGCCTTTTCTGGCCCTGTTTTCGGGTTGGTTGGGACATACGAAGAAGCGCTCTTGACATTGCTGCAATTTGCAGAGTGACCGTCTCAGAACGCCCAAAGGGCAAACAAACGTGTCTACTTTTTGCGCCAGGACAAGTTATAGTGCTATACATACGAAGCTCACGTGTACCCAATTGTTTTCCCCCATTCCGCCTATCATCGTGTTTGGGCGTCCCACGACTCTAAAATGAGGAAAACTGCCCAAACGAGAGACATTTCAGGCAAAACGCCCAAAAATATGCACCGTTTCGGCAGGAAAAACAAATTAAGTCCTTTTTTTCTGGCTAAATGCTGTCCGCCTTTTGGGCAGCGCGTCGCTGAGCTGGGTCCAGGAAAGGAGCCTCTATCCCGGGGCTTTCTAGAAGAAGAGAACAACAAGAAAGGGATACTTTCACTGCGGCGTGGAATATATAGTGTTTTTGGCTAATCAGTGCACCATAATATACACAGTTTTTGCCTTTTCACACCCCTTTTGGGACAAAGTATTTGCCTTTTCGCACCCCTCTGAGACAAAGTTTTTGCCTTTTCACACCCCAAAAAACTGTCCATATGGGAAACTGAAAAATGGTCCCTCTTCCCAACAACAAGAACAGCAAGAACAAAGCCTTCCTCTCCCTGATCTGTCGGCTGCGCCGCAGATAAAAAGTGCAGGAGAGAGCCTTTCTAGGCATAGAGCGAGCGACAGGCCCTGAGGCGTCTCCCCCTACGGACGCCTCCTCAGTCTGATGACGCCTTTCCTTCTAGCCACACGCGAGGAGAGGCTCTAAATGAGCACCAAGCACTGTGTTGCGACACACCCCAAATTACCCACGAGAAAAAAGTGACATAAAAACAAGACGGATTGAAGAATCAGCAGCGTGATCTTCACAAACAGCGTCTATCTTTGTGCGAGTGTGTCATCTGCGTGCTAACAAAGAGGCGAGGACCACCATGCCTCGCGGCCGCCACGGCGGCGCCTCCTCCACCTCCTCCGACTCCAACTACCACTCGTACGCCTCCTCCCGCGCCTCCTCCTCCGCCTCCAAGAGCAGGGGCAGCAGGGGCAGCGACAGGAGCAGGAACGGCGACCACCGCAGAGACAGGCGGCGGAGCGACGAGGACCGGCGGAGCAGGAGGGGGAGCAGGAGGAAAAGGTCCGCGCTGACCGTCACGCTAGTGAGCTCCTCAGACTGGGGGAAGAACGCCAGGTGCGAGAACATGGATTCGAAAAAAAAGAAGCAAGACTTGTATTACATTTTTAAATCGCTTCTTTGTGTAATTCGACAGGGTGTTGGGCGCCGCCAAAAAGTCCAGCTCTGTGATCAACAGCTCCGACGGCTCACTCTTCGTCTGCAGCGAGCGATTCGGCGGGAACACGCTTAACCGTGAGTCTGCATTCAAAAGCCCATTGACATGTTGCTAAAGATCTGATTTGCGCTCCTTTCATGCTCTTGGCATTTTGCCGTAACATTGCCGCAGTTTTTCCCGAATAAGTTCTCCATGCTTTTGTTGTTGCCAAGTCAATAAAAAGCCTGTGTATAGAGTAGAATGCGTGCGCCAAGTGAGGGTTCTTTTTTTTCCTGCAGTTGTCTACCCGTACCTGCACCTGACCCGGGCGAGGCTGCCCCTGCGGCAGCGCCTCAGAGACGCCCTGGACTTTGGCCAAAGGGTCCCTCCGAGCGTGGACTCCAGGATGGACCAGGGTGAGGGGCAAAACAAACAGTGGGAACTGACCTTGGCAGAATTGGCAGGATAATCCAAATGGCAATTTCAGTCTTACTATTCGCCTGCAGAGAAGTAGTGGTGCCATACAATTTTGGCACTGTCACAAGACCGCGCATTTGTAGAAAGCAGCCCCAATTCTACGCTATAAGGTCGAGAACAAAGGACCCTGTGTTTGAGCACAAAATATTATTAAAATTTGTATCGGACTTTCTCTGAAAAGCAGCGTGTGTGTTTAGTAGCAGGTGCGTTTCGGGGCCCACGCTGAAATGGGTACTTTTCTCCCTTCCCCCCCACTCCACTACTATCGATTAGCAATTAAAATGTGCCTATACCGGTGTACAGCGTCAGGTGGGGTACTTGGGCAGCAAGAGGGAGCCACTCTAAATTAAAAAAAAATCTATTGTATCTTTCAATCCAGCCGCTTACCTTGAGGTCGACACCTACCTGGTGAGATACATTTGACGGAAAAATCCCCAATTTCCGAAGATAATTACCGCTGGCGCTTCGCAATCAGGAGGACGATGAGGACGACGACGACGACGACGTGTACGTGGGCTCGGGCGGCGGCGGCGGCGAACGGCGGCGGCGGCGGCGGCAAAGTCGAGAAGAAGAAAGCGGCGGACGAAGCGGATTCCGCGTCGAGTCGAGCCGACACCTGATATTCATAGGCCTGAGGATGAGGGAGCCCGACGGGGCGGAGAGCGGGGAGGACTTTGGTGCGTTTGAAAAGAATTAAGAGGTGTATTCGTGTCATTACACTCTACAAATAAGGAAAAAATCGATGGTTGCCCAACATCATGTGTTAGGCCTACCCTTCTCATCCGAATTTGTGCCCAGGCCTTGTAAACGGGCAATTAATCCTGCGACAGCTCCTTCAAACGTGAATGCGTGAATTATGAGCTTGAATAGCGCCTCAAATACGAACCAGCAAGTGTAAAATGCTCAATTTTTTCTCCATTCACAGAGATACCGCTTTTTCATTGTTCCAATTTCTTACTTCCTGTTCTACACAGCAAGGGACATTTTTTATTCGGCCTCACTCGTTGACTTCCAACATAAAAACAGTTCCTGGAATGATATAATTTTCGTGCTTCCACAGAGAGCGCCTGGCGGAGTTGGAGCAAGGCCGACATCCTGCTGCAGCGCCTGCGCAAGGATGGAGTGGAGGTGGAGGGAGTCTCAGTGCTCAAGCAGTCGTCCTCTTCCAACGGGTCCTCCTCCTCGTACTACTCTGACGACGAGGATGAGGATGAGGACGAGGACGACCCCTCCGTCGTCAACATGTTCAACTACTGCTTCCTCGTCTCACTCAGGATAGGGTCCACAGTGGAAAAGGTGAAGGGAGAAAAAAAAGGTGTAACTACTGTGCTTTTACGAAGAAGTATGTATCACTTAATTTCTTTCGCGTCAATCAACACACCTGCAGAATTGTTTGAATTGTGACGTTGTTGGAGAAGAAAGATTGACAACTCGACCCGCGAGAAATACTGTAGCGTTCAACATTGCTTTTGCATCCTGTTTACACAGCTCAAGTGCCTGAACGTTCTTCAGAAGCTCCGGGGCTCCATCATCCCCGGGTACGTCTCGCTGTTCGAGCGGTCGGACGGCGGAGGCGGGGGGGACTCGGGCAGGGGAGGCAGCAGGTCAGGATTCGATTCAAGACGGGAAAAAACATTTGAAAAAAAGATAAAATCTTATAGGAGGAGCAAGAGCGCCGAAAGCCTTGACCGTCTGCTGGACGGGATCGAGGAGATGGAGATGAGGAGCAAGGAGAGGAGAGGAATCAACGGGTAAGGAGAATCTTCGCAAAAGTTATGGAAAGACTGTGACAAAAAAGTCTGATTTTCTACCAAGTGGTGGAGGCGCTAAGCCGAAGCGGGGGCCCGCCTCAAGGAGGACCCAGCAACAGCACCAGGTGAGGGCGAAAGTAAGATACGAGCCCCTCCTTATTCCCCCACTGAATATTGACAAGAGTGCTTAGTAGTATCGGCTTTTTTTTACGCAAAACGGATATCGAAAGTCTAGTATAGGATGGTGAAAACAATTACCCATGACGACACTCGTGTGCAGAGCAACGACGGTGTCGGAGGAAAGAGGTCCTGACGCCGATAGGTAAAGAACTCCCTTAGGGATGGCGGCGGTGGAGTGCTAAACAAAAGAGTGAAAATTGCGGCTTTTTTGTGACCTGTCCTTGTTTTCGAGTGACTTGATCTGGTTGACACCGTGAGAGACTTGATTTGGCCTGCCCGACAAAAAAATAATAATAATCGATGCCGTGAGGAGAGAGGAGAGCTGTCTTGGGAGAGGTCGAAACGGCGTTTTGTGTGGAGTTCTTTTCTATACCCTGATTGGATAACGGAAACAATGGTGCTCTTAACAGCAGTGCTTTTTTTCTTCGTTTTTCTCAGGCTCAGAACTCGGACGCTGGTCGCCAGCGACACTTCTCGACCGACAGGGGCAACAACGGCGACGCCGGCGGAGGGGTCGGCCTCAACGGGAGGATGTTCGCCATGAACAACAGGACCTCAAACTCCGTCTGAATTGAAGCGGCTATGCCTAAAATGTCACGCCTTGTACTAAAAACAAAAAAACAGTATTCAAAACGAAAGTATATAAATTTCGGTACAAATGAGTTGGAGGGCAAGCAGGTTGTTTGGTACTCATAGCATGTATTCATGATAATATTGTAATAATAGCGGTACAGCTAGAAATTCCCTACACATTATTTTTTTTCTTCATCTTTCGAGTATTTGACAGACAGGTAGTGTGTAACCATTCGCAGGGAGCAGGTTCTTTCTTTACTTCCCCCCTCTCCTTCCTGTTTTTATTTTTTATTTTTTCACTTTCTGTTCTAAAACTGATAAAATCACTTCCCAATTTCTTTCTCTTTCCTTTCCTTTTTTAAAAACGAATTCGCCATTTTCCTCCCTCTCCATTCTTAAACAGTCCAGAGAGGCCCGGACCGCGGTACCTGCCTATTACTCTTTTTGTTTTGTGTTTCTAGCAAAAGTCTTTGTTTCCTGCAGCAGTCACACATGAGGAATAAGATTTTTAAGGGGATGGATTTGGGGGGACATTTTGGGGGAGTGGAGAATGTTTCAACAATAATCTCTGATGTGGCGTCGTCTTCGTCGTGGAATTCGGACGAGACGCCGCCGCCTTTGATGTTGCTCCAGTGAGCAGAGGGGGTGTGGGTTGCGACGGCGGCCGAGTTTCCGCGCTTTTTTAACACACAAATATATACCCATGCGCTCTTAGGTAGGTTGTCAATTCTTGCAGACATTTTATGTGAAAAGGGTGGGATGGGGTAGAATGGGGGGCAAAAGTCACTTCAAGAATTATGGGTATGTAGGAAGAAAGGGGAAGGTATTTTGTATTGGTAAGGTAGTGTTTCTTCTTGTTGTACAAAGCCAGCACTTCCCTAGAACGAGAGGAGGCTTTTTTAAAGAAAATGTTTCCTGAACAGTTCACTTTGCTAGCAAAAGCAGCAGCTGGGCCGAATTTGCAGTTCAGAGCCAGGGATTGTGGAGGAGGCTTCCCAGCAGAAGGTGTATGGGCAGCTAGGGGAACAAGAAAACGGCAAAATCAGGTACACCAAAAAATTTCCAGGGGGTGGAAAAACAAGATGGCCGGCCGTGCGCCCATGCCCAGTGTTTCTAGATCTTGATCCTGAGCTTGGGCACCTTGGCTGCGGACGAGGAGAGGGAGGAGGGCGGCCGGCTCCCGCCGCTGTCCGATAGCTCCACGTTCCCGTCCACCATGGGAGGGGGAGGGGTCTCCTTGCCGCCGGCGGTCTCGCCCTCCTTCGCCGCTGACTCCTCCGAGAAGTTGTACTCGTCCAGGCCGTTGTTCTTCTTGCCGTCGGCAGGAGGGGGGGGAGGAGGAGGCTCCGAAGAAGAAGAGGCGGGAGGAGGGCCGTCGCTGGGCCCGGTGGAGGCTGACTTGTCGTTGTTCACAGCTTTGGAGTCGACTCCTCCTGGTGCCAACCTGTCAGCATCTGAGGGGCCCTCCTTGCCGGCGGAGGCAGGGGCCGAGGAAGCCTCCTCCGCCTTCTTGCTCTCCTTGCTGAACTTGATGACCAGCCTCGGCGCCTTTGCATTTTTTCCTCCGGCCGCCGCCGAAGCCGCGTTCTTCCTCTTGGCCCCCGCCGCGGCCGCGGTCGCCCCCTTCCTGGGCCTCCCCTTCTTGGCCGCCGGCTTCTGCTGCTGCTCCTCCGTCTCGAACGAGGCCCGCATCCGCTCGGCGTACTTCATGCTCTCGGCCTTGAAGTCCCCGGAGTCGACGTCGTTGTCCACGTCCTCGGCCAGGCACTTCTTGGGCGGCTTGCCGCGCGTCTTGCGGCCTCCGGCCGCGCCGCCGCTCTCCTTCTTGGTGGCGGCGTCCACCGACTTGGACTTGAAGTCCCCGTCGTCCGCGTCGTTCCGCGGCCGCCCCTTCTTCTTCTTTCCCGCCTGGCCCTTGCCGCCGGCGCCGACCTCGTTGGCGCCGCCGACGCCGGACTCCAGCCCCTTCAGCTTCCTCTTGCGCTCCATGTTGGCGTCCAGCTGCTGCTGGTAGTCCGCCCTGGTGGGCACGCTCGTCACCGACGCCACCGCCTTGGGCATCTTGATGAAGCTCCGCGGCGCAGGCTGCGCCGGAGGTTCCGAAGGTTGCTGTGACGAAGGCGTGGGGCCGTTGTTGGTGGTGGCCGCTCCGCCGCCCGAGGAGGAAGACGCGGAGGACGGCGGAGGGTTCGGGTAGACGTCTCCGCCGAAGTACTTGCTGAGGATCTCCTTCTTCCTCATCCTCGGGTGCACGCTCTGCATCATCTTGTCCATGTCCGGAGGGGCCGCGGACGGCTGAGACGCCGCCGGGGCCGCGGAAGCGGCGGGAGCGGGTGGTGGCGCTGATGAAGCCGAGGGATCCGGAGTCGCCGTGTGACGCTTGAACTTGAACTTGAAGTGCTTTCCCCTGCTCTCGTAGTCGTCTTCCACCGTGGCGGAGGAGTCCCTCTTCTTTGGAGGCACCGACTCTGCTGCCGACGATGATATCGACGCAGGGGCGGCCGTGACAGCAGAGGACGACGCCGCCGCCGCCCCCGGCTTCTGCTGGAGGTTTTTCATTTCTTCCTGAAGTAGATCCAGCTCTGACTTCTCCTCCCGGCCGCCGGCGGCGGAAGACGCGTCGCTCCCGGCGGCGGCCTTGGCGGACATGTCCAGCGGTTTGGAGGGCCCGAAGATGGCCGCCACGTCGTTGGTGTTGCCTCCGCCGGCAGCCGCAGCCATGGCGGCCCCGGTCGAAGAGGAAGTAGAAGACTTGGCGTCCATGAGCTTGTTGGCCAGCATGTCGATCTTGCTGACCTTCTTGCTCGGTGATGCCGGGGAGGAAGTCTTCGGAACCGGAGAGGAGGTTGCCGACCTCTCCTGCTCCTTTGCCAGGGCCTCCACGGGTCCCTTCTTCTCCGCTCCTGGTTCGTCTGCGATAGGCTTCTTGTCGGCGGTTGAGGCGGCTGAGGATGGTTGTTGATCTTCGCTCTCCTTTGGTGTAGCCGGCGCAGTTTCCTCCGCCTTGCCCTCTTCCTTGGGCTCGGCCTTGGGAGGCGGCTTTCCAAACTTGATCTTGAGCTTCGGCACCACCTTGACCTCCTTGTCCTTGTGCTTGCTCTTCGACTTGGACGGCTTGGGCGAGCCCTTCGGGGAGTCCTTCTTTATAAGCAGGGCTCCCAGCTTGAGCTTGGGCAGGGGAGGCTGCGACGCGGCGGGGGGAGGAGGGGTGAAGTCCTCGTCTCTGCTGTCCTCCGGAGCCTCGCTGGAGACGGGGGAGGACGGCTCCACCGAAGGGGTCTTCTTCGGCCTGCCCCTGCCTCCGCCTCTCCCTCTCCCCCGCCCGGCGGCTGCGCCCCTGCCCCTCGAGGCGGCCCCGCGGCCACCTCTGGGCTTGGCTATCCGCACGGGAGGAACGGTCTTTGAAGCGGGCTTCTCCTTCTCGTCCAGCTCGTCGTCGAAGTCGAACGAGGCGGACCCTCCACCTCCCGCCAGTTCGTCCTCCTTCTTGGCGTCAAGCATTAGGTTGTTCCGCTTGGTCTGCTCCCGCAGCGCCTGGAGGCTGAACTCCGCCGGCTCCTTCTTCTTGGAGGCCGCCCCTCCGCCTCCTCCTCCTCCTCCTCCGAATCCGAAGGCGTCGCCGTCGTCGCCGAACTCGTCTTCAAAGTCGTAATCCGTCCCCGCCACCGCCTTGTGCACGGCCTCCAGGCCCTTGTGGTCGATGACGGCCGGCTTGGCCTTGGGCCGGCCCCGGCCCCGGCCCCTTCCCGCGCCGGCGGCCCCTCTGGGCCTCCCCCGGGCGCGCTTCTTGGCCGGCGCCGGCGTCCGCTGCTGGTAGTAGTCGTCGTCGAGGTCGTAGTCGTCGTAGTCGACCCCGCCCTTCATGTCGTCGTAGTCTGAGACGGACTCCTTGCTCTCCGAGTGGGCCGAAGGGGTGTGCTGCGGCTGCCGTTGTTGAGCCAGCCTTTGCTGCTGCTGCGGCCCCGTCCGTACCAGGTCCTCAAAGTTCTTGTCGTTAGAGGCACGCCTGGCGTCGGGAGTCTTGCGAGGAGATCCCGAGGAATCCCTCTCACTGCCGGGCTTCCAGACCGGCAGCTTGTTGAGGCCTGCAACTTCACCCAGGAGGTCCTTTGAGATGGCAAAGTCCTGCTGCTGCTGCTCCGCCGTCTTATCCTTGTGCGCCGCGGAGCCTGGGTTACCTGGCAACGCGTCGGCAGGAGTGGCGGACGGGGCGGAGGCGGCCGCCGCCGCCGCGGAGGCAGAGCTGTTGCTGTGGTCATGCTGGTAGTGAGCGGGGCCGCCGCCGCGCGGGGATTGTGCCGGGCGGCGTCCTGGAGACTCCTTGGAAGAACGGCGGTGGTGCTGGGACATAGAAGACGAGGAGGCTGCTGAGCTGCTTTGTACTTTGGCTGCTGACGAGTACTGATCACCGGAGGAGGAATAGGGCGCAGTGGAATTTGAGGCTTCGCGGTTGTAGTTGTAATACGAGGAAGATGACTGAGAGGCTGCTGAGGTCGGGGGCTGCGACGCCTGGCCAGACGCCGCTGCCGCCGAAGTTTGATGTTTCTGGTGTGCTTGCTGCTGCTTCTGAAGGTGTTGGGGATGCTGCTGCTGAGCCATGGCCATTTTGCCGGCGGCGGACTGCAGGTTTTGCCAGGAAGACCCTCCAGTTGCCGCACCCGACCAAGGTGCCTGGCCAAAAAGCTGCTCCAGCATCTGCAGCTCCTTTAGGTGGTTGTTGCTGCCAGAAGCCCCGTATAGCTGCATCTGCTGCATGTACTGCTGGTAATACTGCTGGTACTGGTGCGGATTGTACTGCTGCAGCTGCTGCAGCCACTCCATGTTGCCAAAGTTCTGGAAGGCCTCCTTCATCTGCTGCTGCATGGCATGCTGCTGCTGCTGATTGTGATGCTGCTGCCCCTGCTGCCCGCCGCTGCCGTATCCCGCGGCCATTTGGGCCGGGTTCATCCCCATTTTGCGCTGCATGTCGTACACGTAGTTGTAGAAGGCCTCGCTCTGCATCGCCTGCTCTCTTTGATACGGGTCCATGTTGGCCAGAGACGGGGGGAAGTCGCCCTGCTGCTGTTGCTGTTGCATCTGATTCCACTGTTGGCCTCCCCTGCCTCCCTGCTGCTGCTGCTGCATGTGCTGCTGCTGCTGCGAGAAGTGGTTCTGCTTCTGCGCGTTCAGTCTCTCCTCCGCCAACTTCTGCTGGTTCTGCTGCGCCTTCTCGTCGCTGTCGAAACCGCTGTCGTCCGTCTGCTTGGGCTGAGATGTCGTCGATGCTGCCGTCGTCGATCCCGGTGGCGGCGGCGGAACCTTGTCCCGGGGACTCTTCAGCGGCGACCCCGGAGCTTGTAGGCCCCCCGCTTTGGGTGTCGGGACCTCTTGGTGCTGCTGCGCTTGGAGGTGCTGCTGCTGGCGCTGCCGCTGGAGATGGTGCGGGGACTGTGGTGGATGTTTTCCGTCTCCTCCCTTGGGCACAGACGCCTCTTCGCCCCCTGCTGAGGCTGCCGAGGCGGAGGAGCCGTGGCGGGGACGAGGAAGGTGATCTCCTCGTCCTCCGACAGCGCCCGGGCTCTCTTTATCGGCGAAGGGAGATCGAGATGGGCTGAAAACGGAGCCACCGGACGCTTTCTGCTCTGCCGCTGCGCCGGAGGAGAAACCATCTCGGCCTCCACCCCCTGGAAAGGTCACAAATGAAATAAACAAAGGCCCAGTACGTAGTACTGCATGTCTATGGCATAAGAAGAGTGCTAATGGAGACCAAGCGATGTTTACAATCTTCACCTGGTAGTTCTGAGAGCGATCTCGGAGAGGCAAATGCCGGTGGTGCTGCTGCCCCCTTCGCGGAGACGGAGGAGGCGACTGAGCCAGCTGGGGACGCGAGCCCCCGGCTGGCTGGGGTTGCTGGCGCGGCCGGCGCTGCCTCTGCGGCGGAGGCCGACAGGGGACTATGGAGATCTCTTCCTCCGGCTCCAGCTCCGAGATCACCAGACCGGAGGCGCCCTCGGCCCCGATCGCGCTCCAGCCGCTGCCGGCGGTGCCGGGACTCGGGGGAGTCGGACTCCTCCTTGTGGCCAGGAGGTGCCGCGGCGGCGGCGGCGGCGGCACGGGGGCCGGGCGACGCGGAGGTGGGGTCAGGTTGAGGCGCTTTACGTTTATCCGCTTCTTTCCGGCCTGAGGGAAACAGCAATGGTTCGGATTGAATCCTATGCCCACACTAAATTAAATCAGCCAAAAAGTTCACATGGATCAAAGTCCGCCCCGACAAACTGTTCTAAAAAGAGTGAAAATCCTGCAACAAGTGTCATGAATTAAAAATGAGTGTGTGAAATGGCAAAAAGTTACGTTCTCGTTCTGTCCCACCTGGAGTTCTCGCAGGTCCGTCGTCCTCAGAAGAGGAAGAACTACTGCTGCTGCTGGAATCGCTGCTGGAGCTGTCAGACGAGCTTTTGCGCCGCTGCTGCCGTGAGGAGGAGTCTGCGGCCTCCGGGGACTGTGCTCCGAGGTCGGACCGCCCTTCGGAAGTTTTAAGCTTCTTGTCAGGCAGCCCTCCCCCGGGAGCGGCAGCGGAGGGGTCCTTCTTGGACTTTTTGGACCCGAGGCCGCACTCCTCGAAGATGTCGTCGAGCTGTGACTCCCGCTGGCTGAGAAAGGCCGCCGCCGTCGAGGACAGGGCCTTGTTCTTGACGGGTCTGGGTTTGGGGAAAGCTCCCGCGGCTGAGGCCCTCGCCGAGGCTGCTGAGGGCTTCTTCGGACTTTTAGGGGCAGCCCCGCCCCGCCCGCGGGGACTCTTTCCTCGCGGGCTCTTGGCCGGAAAGGGCAGCGGCTCCTGGTCCGAGTCCGAGTCCGAGAGTCGAATGCGCTCGGACATGGACGGATGGTGGTGGTCACGGTGGCCCCCGTGGTCCTTCTTGCGGGGACGGCCGGGACTCTTCTTCTTGCCGTCTGGAGACTCCTCCCTCGCAGAAGTCGCCGACATGGCCGAGGACGCGGCAGCTGCGGAACCACCCGTCCTGCCGCCGTCCTTAAGGTGAGCAGAGGCCTTTTTGGCCGCCTTCCTCTCCGGGACGAAGGCGAAGGCGGCGGCGGCGGCAGAACTGGCGGACATCTTGCCCTTCTTCCCCTTCTTGGTCTTGCTCAGCTTGGGGTCGGCGTAGATGTCCGAGAAGCCCCCTCCTCCGCCCAGGTCGCTTAGGTCGGAGTCGGAGTCCTCGAAGAGCCGCTTGTAAGTGGACGACTTGAGGTGGCTGGACGTGGCCGGCGGCACGTAAGACTTTGGCGGCTCCCGCAGAGCATCAACCACGTCCTTGGGGATGTTGTTGACGACGGTGTCGAAGGCGTCAAAGTCGTAGATCTCCGGCTGGGTCACCTCCGCCACCCGCTGCTCGCCGGCCTTCAGCTTGGCCGCGGCCTTGCGGGCCGCCGCCCTCTCCGGCACTATCATGAGGGCGCCGGCCGCCTCTGCCTCGGCGCGGGCCTTGGCCAGGGCGGCGGCCTTGGCGGCCGAACCGCCGCCCCCACCACTGCGCCGGCGCTCGGTGTCACTGTCAGAGTCACTGTCTTCACTCGACGCCGAGTGCTCCACCTTTTTGGGTCTTCCCCGGCCTGGGCCGGAGGAGGAGGCCTTAGACTTTGCCTCCGCCTTGGCCTTCTCTTTGCCCTTTCGACTCCTTGTCAGTTCGTCCACGGAGAAGTCCTTCATTGCTGCCTTTGTGCGGAACATGGCAGCCTTGGGCATCTTGGACTTTGAGTCTTCCGAGTCGGTGTCGGAGAAGATGGAGCTCTTGACGGCTGCCTTGGCCTTGGACTTGCGCCTAGAGTCGTCGTCGCTGTCAGGCGAGAGATCGGACGACTCGCTTCGGGTCATCGGCTTCCTCGAACCCTTCTTCGCCCCAGGTGCGGTAGCAGAAGAGGTTGCTTTCCGGCCTCCCTTGCCTCTCGAAGAGGAGCCTCCCCGCTTGCCCGGTCTCCCTTTGCCTCTCGCTCCTGCTCCGCCCTTCTCCTTGCCGAACGTGGCGCTGATGTTGAGGATGTCGTCGGTCTCGCTGGCGCTCATGTCGGAGAAGATCCTCTCGTAGGAGACTCCCGAGCCGAGGGCGTTCTGGCTGCCACCGTCCGCCCCGCCGGAGGAGGACGACGCCGCGGCCGACCTGTCCTTCCTCCTTTGAGCGCTGTTCTCGGTGATTGCGCCGCTGATCCTGGCCACGATGACCTCGAAGTCTCCCTCGCTGTGCTGCTCCGCGTCTTCGTGGGAGAAAAGCCTGTCGTAGACGGTGGGGCCGTGGTTGGCCTCCAGCACCGCTGACATCTCCATCAGGCTCATCTGCTGCGCGCTGGACTTGTCCGCCAGCAGGTGCAGCTGCTTGGCCAGGATCTGCTCGCGCAGCTTCACCCACGAGCGCTGCAGCTTCTCCCTCCTGCTCACCATGTAGCAGAGGTTGCGCACTCGCTCCAGGTCCTGCCGCAGCGCCACGAACCGCTTCATCTTCTCCCGCTCCGTCTCCTGGTTGGCCACGGAGAGGAGGTCCATCTGCTCCGAGCGCGGCGCCAGCAGCGGCTTGTTTCCGCCGGCCTTGCGCTTCAGCAGCCAGTATCGGAAGACGAAGTCGACCAGGTCACAGTCCAGCCCCGTCTTGCGCGCCGCCTGTCCAAGGTCGACGTGCTTGTAGAACTCGGCCTCTATCCGGATGAGCTTCTCCCGCCGGGCCAGCGACCGCTCCTCGGCGGTCATGTGCTTCTTCTTGCCGTCGTCGTCCGAGTCCTCAGAGTCGCGCCGCTTCTGGTTCAGGCTGTGTTTCTGACAGTAGGACTGCAAAGTGGAAAGGAACAAGAGGAATAGAACTCTGAAGTGGGGAAATACAACGCTCCTAGTTCTTACCCTGAGTTTGACGCCGTCCTCTGCGTTCTCGTCCTCGATGATGGCTCTCATCTCGAGTCCTCGCTTGAAGGCGCAGGTGACGTGGTAGGCGGTCTTGCAGGTCTTGACCGAGCACTGGATGCACGACCCGACGCGCTCCTTGCACAGGACGCACACCAGGTTCCAGCGGCTTTGCTGAAAAGTTCAAAGAAAAGACATGAAGATGGCAAAATACGGATTCTTCTATTTTTCTCATTACCGGTATGCTGGAAATCTTGGTGATGGGCTCCATCTTCTCCACGCAGCCGATGCTGACCTCCGGAATCCACAGGGCGCAGCTGACGTGGGCCCACTTCTGCCCGCTCTTGGTGCTCTTCATGGCCCCGCCCCTGTTGGGGCACAGCTCGCACTTGGGCTTGATGCCCAGGCTGCAGGTCTTGCACACCCAGGGCCCGGAGGGGATGCTGGTGATGCCGTAGCAGGCCTGATGGACGCAGATGTTGCACTTCTCGCAGAACACCATCACATTGCACTCCTCAGAGTCAGGCTGGAAAAAAGTCATTGTTAGGAAAGTTGCCTTCATTTGGCAAATATTCGCTAGCCTCTCACCGATCGGCAGACGTCGCAGATGACCCCGTCGTCGGCGTCGTCCGCCTCCTCGTTGCTCTTGAGCGTGGAGTGTAT
>JAAUYJ010078441.1_pt1 | contig 14393 bp, 13 predicted proteins | sample 7278031 | NCBI WGS metagenome assembly JAAUYJ01 (sample SAMN14350222, study PRJNA611818) | marine sediment metagenome | isolation source: surface marine sediment (1.8m) | place: French Polynesia: Moorea | collected 2018-08 | reverse complement strand
CCAGCTCCGTGCTTAGGTCGGAAATCTGTTCGGTGGCCAGGGTAACGTTGCGGCCTTGCACCAGACCGGAATCGTTGCGGAACGCCTCTACTGCCCGTTCTGAAGCCTCGACCTTGGTGCGCAGCTGGGATAGCCGGTCGGCCAGCCAAGCGTTAGCCCGCTCCGTCGCTTCGAATTTTGCCTCCAATTGGGCCACGATGTAGAGATCAGCAATGGTGTTGGCGACGGAAGCGGCCTTTTGCGGGCTCTCGGACTCGACAGTGATCTGAATTACGCGCGATCGGCCAACCGCGGCTACCTCCAGTTTCCCAAGGACGGCGCCCACAAGTCGCGAGCGCAGTCTCTCGGCGGCCTGCTCTTCAGGGACCGTCTGTCCCGAAGACTTCCCGAAGAGAGCCGCCCGCCAAGCATCTGGCATGAGGTCTCTAAGATTCAGAATTGCGGAGAGGCCGCTCGGGCCGCGGAGCCGCCCATTGAATTCCGGGTCGAGGTCGAGCCGCAACTTGTCGACAACTTTCGATATGAGGCTGCGGGAGCGAATGACTTGGATCTCGTTCTCGATCGTCTCAGCGTCCGCAGGCAAGCCTGCCAGCACAGCCTCGATATCGACGACCTGGGATTCCCGCGCGCCCACCATCACCGTGGCATTGGCCTTGTACATCGGCGTGATTTGCCAGATCACCAGTGCGCCGAGCATTGTCGTCAGGACGATGGCCGCGAAAATGGCCGCCTTGCGCCGGCGAAGGACTCGCAAGAGTTCGCGAAGGTCGATGTCATCGGCTGACCCGTAGAAATTGCCGATCCCCGCTTCTTGACTTTCGGTCGCTCTTTCGGGCCGGGTCCGGGGCGGAAGCGGTTCGACGGTCGTCATCAGAAATAGCGCTCCGGCACTTCGATCACGTCGCCCGGCAGGACCACGGTGTCGGGCTTCGCCTCCACCTTGGCGCCGCTTGGATCATCGGCACGTCGGATCAACAGGTCGTCGGTATCGGCGCGATAGGTGTAGCCGCCGGCAAGAGCGACCGCGTTCACGATTCTCATACCGGAGACGTAGGGATAGCTGCCCGGCTCCTTTACCTCGCCGATAATGTAGAACGGCCTGTAGGTGAGCACGTCCACGCCGACCCTCGGATTCTTGAGATAGTCCGGTTTGAGGGCCTGTGCGATTGCTGCCTGCAGTTGCTGTGGCGTCAGGTTCACGGCGCCCACTTCCCCGATCAGAGGCATGGCGATGGTACCCGCCGCACCGACTTCGAATTCGCCGGAAAGATCCTCGTGACCGAAGACCGTAACCCGGACCCTGTCGCCTGCGCCAAGGTGGTATTCACCCTGTTCCGCCCCGAGTGCTGGCCCCCAAGGCATGAACATGATCATCAGTATTGCAGCAAAGACTGTGCGCATAAGGTCAACTCGCAAGGAACGCACTCGTTAGCTGTCACCAAGCACTCCTTGGACGACGACTTAAGGTAGTTGAAACGTACCGCGCCCGAGCCCGAATCGTCTTCACTCCTAGTACTGCACGCGAACGCTCACAAGCCCGACATTGTTTGTGAAGTCTTGCCCCACGGCGTCGGAATCGCGCCGCCGGAAGCGGTAGCTGCCGCTCAGATAGGCGTGCCGGTTGATGAGGTAGCGTGCCTCGGCCCGGGCGGAGAAAATATCGTCGCTTCGCGTGATGCCCTCGTAATCGTTGTTCTGGAACGAGCCGTCAAGCAGGATCAACAGGTTGCGCAACAGCTCGTGGTCGACGGACAGAGAGCCGCGTGTGGCAAAGAACCCCGAGGCCCCTCGGATCGTCGTCTCCCGGATGGTTCGGCTGGCCGAGCCGACAATCGTGGTCAGCGGCGTCACGTTCCACGTCAGGTCCGCGCCGAAGTCGGGTCCTTCGACGGCGGAGAGCTGCGTGTCGTCGAATTCCTGCTTCTTGTAGCCGAAGAAGACGTCGCCGAACAGCAGGCCTCCTAGATCCAACGACACGCCGGCGTCCACGGAGAATCCATCGGAATTCCGATTGAAACCGGCATCGTCCGGCGTGGTGTCACGGATCCGCCAGTTCCCCGATCCGCTCAGGAAGGCTTCGTACTCGGGCGCGATCTCGTAGCCAGCCCGGCCCGTTACTGTGACGATGGTCCGATCCCGGTCATCGTTGTTGATGGTCCTCACAACGCCTCCGGCGATTCCGCTCGCATCATCGAAATCGATTCTCTCAGCTTCTACGTCGAAGGTGCCGTTGAAGCGCCCGAACTGCCTGAACAGCTCAGCGTTACCGGATAAGACGAAGAATTCGGTCGGATTGCGGCCACCGACGTCATCTGGAGAGCCGCGGTCTTCGTGCAGCTTCTGAAAGTTGATGCCGCCACCCGCGAAGGTGTTGCCGTCGATGTCCAGGCGCCCGGCCGTTCCGACGCGGGCGTCCTCGTAGTTTTCCGAGGTATTGTCCAGATAGATGCCGATGTCGGCATCCGCATTGAAGATCAGCTCGTGTCGGGACCAGTCCGAGCGAACGCGAAGCCCCGGTCTCAGTCTACCGATCAAATCCGTCTTCGTGTCTGAGTCGTCGCGGAAGATGTTGTCGTCGACGACTCCCTGCGCCGTGAATGAGGGATAAACCAAGAAGCTGCCGACGCGCTGCCCGAGGGGATCGAGCTCGGGGCGCGCGCGCTCCAGCACGGTCTCGCCGCGCTCCGGATCGCTTGCCTGCGCGATCTGCTGAGGATCCACGCGTGCCAGTTGCTGGGCCTGCGGTGCAGACGCGCTGCGAAGCGGCTGCGGCTCGCGTACTGGGCTTGGAACGGCGACCGCCCCACGCCCGGATGACGCGACGATCGGCTTCCTCCGATCGCCCAGGTCCGCTGCTGCCGCATTCGCGCTCTGAAGCGGGATTGTGGTGGAAACCGGCTGAGCGTCCGCTTCCTCGCTGCGCGGCCGCTCCGCGTCGTCTTCATCGTCCTCGACCATGATCTGGAAGAGTTCGAGCAGGGAGGTGGCGTCCTTGAGGCTCTTCTTGGCCATGGCCGGAGCCGGGGTCAGCAAGCTGAGGCCGAGGCAGAGCGCCACGGTCAGAGCCGGATCCGGCCATGACAGACGCACTTTGGATGTCCGCCGAGCGACCGTGCTCGAGAATCCCATCCGGCTCACCTTCCAACGCGCGCTCATGAGTCGCTGCCGTCCCATCTTGGTCTCAAGCTTCCACAAGACCCTTCGGCAAGGACGACGACCCGGATCATACAGCCGAACCGCTTCGGCCCCGGACGCTCCACAAACTAGCTCATTTGGCCGACCGACCGATCGATCATGCCAACCGGTTTCACCGAGGTCAATCGACGCCAGATCTCTTGAAACTGGGACTATACCAGTGTCCTACGCAGTAGATCAACAGATCTTGCGGATTAATATTATATTTCTGCGAAGAAATTCATTGAGGTTATTTCATTGGAGCCGGTGTTCTTGCCGAAGACCACGCTGTGCTCCGGAGTTCACAGGTTCACAGGACGATGAGGGAGGATCGCTTCGTTCAATCCACGCGAGTAGTGCCGAATCGCCGTCGCGCAATCGGAAAGGCCGCAAGACGGCCCGAGCCGCTTCGCGGAGCATTCACCTGGCGAGATCTTGACGCCATGAGACGGGCACCAGCAGGCAATCGCTGCACCTATTAGGGGAATTGCCCGGGGACGATCTTCAGCCAGAACCGGAAGTGTCCGAAGACTGTCCAACAGAAGTCACAGGAATGCCTCCGCCGTGTGTCATCTCCCTGTCTAGGTTAGCAATCCTCGGCGGGACGGCTCTGGGGGTTGATCACGCCGGCTCGCTCGGTCGGGAGGATGGGTTTGGTGGGGCTGCGTTTGTTGCTCCTATGCATCATGGGCTTGAGCGGCTGCGCCTTCGCGCCGCCCCCGTCAGAGCCCCTGCCCTTGGGAGAGAAGGTCGCGCCGCCCGACGGTTGGGTCAGCTACTGCCGCCGCCACGATCACGAGGAGGCGGCCTGTGTCCGGCTCACTGAGGAACGCTGGACCGAACTGCAGCGGGTCAACTTCGAGGTCAACAAGCGGGTGCGGTACCGCTCAGACCGGGCGCTCTACGGAACGCTGGATCTCTGGACCGTGGCGGCCGAGGCCGGCGACTGCGAGGACATCGCGCTGACCAAGCGACAGGAACTGATGCGGCTCGGTTGGCCCGCTGCGGCGCTGTTGCTGGCTACCGGGCGCACGCCCCGCGGCGTCTACCATGCCGTGTTGGTCGCCATGACCGACCATGGCGACTACGTCTTGGACAACAACGTCGATCCGGTGAGTCCGTGGGCCCAATCGGCCATCGTGATGGATCGGCTGCAAGTCCCGGGACAGCCTTACTGGCGCCGGGTCATGCTGTTGCCTGGCGAGCCGGCGACGGCATCGACCGCGGCGGCGGATCCTGGGTCCAGCTTTCCGCAGTCGCTCCACACGACGCCCTAGCCGGCCCCAGGGGACCGGCGGGCGCCGGCGGCCCCCGCCGATGGCAACGACGCCGGTTTCGGGTTAGCCTGCCCGCGTTCACCGGGGAGGATCCGTCGCCATGAGCCTGGAGGGACAGGTCGCGCTGATCACCGGGGCGACCAGCGGCATCGGCCTGGCAACCGCCGAAGCGCTCGCCGCGAAGGGCGTCAAGCTCGTCATCGCCGGCCGGCGGCAGGGGATCCTGAGCGGTCACGCCCGACGTCTTCAGGACTGTGCGGCTTTGGCCGGCGACATCGCCGATCCGGCCATGGCGGAGCGCCTCATCGCGCTGGCGCTCGAGCGCTTCGGCCGGCTCGACATCGTGGTCAACAACGCGGGGCAGATCCACAACGCCGCGATCGAGGAGATCGACGTCGAGTTGGTCTGCCGCATGGTCCGGATCAATGTCGAGTCCGCCTTCCGCCTAGGTTACCTGGCCCTGAAGCACTTCCGCGAGATGAGGCGAGGCCATTTGGTCAACACCTCCTCGGTTCTCGGCACTAAGACGCGGATCAATTCCGGGGCCTACGCCGGCACCAAGTACGCCATCGAGGCTTGGTCGGAAGCCTTGCGCCTGGAACTGGCGGGATCTGCGATCAAGGTGACCTGCGTCGAGCCGGGTCTGGTGATCACCGACCTACACCGCGACTACGAGGTCCGGCCGGAGGTGATGCAGGACATTGCGCGTCCGCTGGCGCCGGAGCATGTCGCCGGTATGATCCTCTATGCCCTCGAGCAGCCGGACAATGTCGCGACCCCGCGGCTGATGATCCTGCCGCAAGACCAACAGATCTGAAGCCTGAAACGGGGGAGTCGGCGCCATGGCAGGCAGGCTGGAGGGCAAGAAGGCTTTAGTGACGGCGGCGGCGCAGGGCATCGGCCGGGCGTCCGTGTTGGCCTTCGCGGCCGAGGGCGCCGAGGTCTTGGCCAGCGATGTCAACGCCGCCAAGCTCGCCGAGTTGGACGGCCTGGAGGGGATCGTCACGCGTCCGTTGGACGTCACGGACGCGGCCGCGATCGAGGGCTTGGCACGGGAGATCGCACCTGTGGATGTGCTGATGAACGTGGCGGGCTTCGTGCACCACGGCACTATCTTGGAGTGCGAGGAAGGCGACTGGGATTTTTCCTTCGATCTCAACGTCAAATCCATGTACCGGACCATCCGGGCCTTCCTGCCGGGCATGCTGGAGCGGGGTGCCGGCTCGATTGTCAACGTCTCCTCGGTGGCCTCGTCGATCCGGGGCCTGCCCAACCGCACGGCCTATGGCGCCAGCAAGGCGGCGGTGATCGGCCTGACCAAGGCGGTCGCCGCGGACTTCATCCGGCAGGGCATCCGCTGCAACGCGATCTGCCCCGGCACGGTGCAATCGCCCTCGCTGGACGAGCGGATCGCCGCCTTCGACGATCCCGTGGCGGCGCGCGCAGCCTTCATCGCGCGCCAGCCGATGGGCCGACTGGGCAGCGCCGAAGAGATCGCCGCCGTCGCGGTCCATCTGGCCGGCGAGGAGGCCGCCTTCACCACGGGCGCGGCCTTCGTCGTCGACGGCGGGGTCAGCCTCTAGATTCCGGACGTTTTTGGGGCCGGGCGGCGCCTGTGCGGGGCCAGGTCTCGCCGGCCGACCGAAGCTAGGACCGCCTAAGTCCCTACAATTGAACCGAAATAGTCCGGAGAATTGGACCTAATTTCAAACACTTGGCCTGAAGCATTTCATCAACCCTTAAGCCTTTTTGGCTCTAATGCCCGGAGATCTTCACGACACTACGCGGCGGCGGCTGCGCATGTTCACCTACGACCTGGCAAAGCTCCGTGTCCTGGTCATCGACGACAGCCCTTACATGGTCAAGATCGTCAAGACCTTGCTGGACGCAATGGGAATCGAATCCGTGCGCGGAATCGAATGCCCGACCAATATCTTCGCGGAGCTCAAAAACTGGCAGCCGGACCTGATCATCACCGATTACATCATGGAGCCGATCGACGGCCTTCAGCTGATCCAGCGGATCCGAAAGCAGGTGAGCGACCCCAAGCGCTTCATCCCGATTATCTTGCTCACGGGTTACGCCCACGAACACGTCGTGACGGACGCCCGCTTCCGTGCCGGCGCCGATGCCGTTCTGGTCAAGCCGGTGTCGGTGCAAAGACTTTATTCCTGCATCGTCTCAGTTTACGAAAGCCAGCGTACCTTCGTGCAGACCGCGACCTACTTCGGCCCGGATCGTCGCGTCAAGGACCGGCCCTTCGAAGGGCCGGACCGGCGCAAGACCGATGCCGGCCAGGACACGGGCGCGACCGAGGATCATGACGGCCTCGAGTTGGTCCTGGTGGACCGGGCCGACGAGGACGAGGCCGCTTCCGAAAGCGCCAAGACGGCGCAAGGCGTACAGTGACGGACCCCTTACGGCGGAGTCGACATAGATGAGCAAGAAAGAGCATTGCCGCTACATTGCACCGCCAGAGGATTGGAAGGAGAAGGTCGTCAAAGGCCAGGGCTGGGATGTCCGGGTCATCGAATCGCGCGCTGAGAAAGCAATCGACGAGTTGCAGTCCGACTACCTCAGCCAGGCCCGCGCGGACCTGGAAAACCTCGACCGGGCGATCGAAAAGTCGAAGACCGCCTCAAAGACGGAGCTCGACGAGGCCCTGCGCGAGGTCCACCGCATCGCCCACGAGATGCGCGGCCAAGCCGGCACCTTCGGCTACCGGCTCATCACCCAGATTGGCACGTCGCTCTGCAACTACATCGAGGCGGCCCAGGACATGGACTCCGTCCAGCTCCAGGCCATCGAGATCCATGCCGATGCCATGCGCGCGGTGATCTCGCAAAACATCGTCGGGGAGGGCGGTGAGACCGGCAAGGAGTTCCTGGCCGGCATGCAGGACCTGGTCGCCAAGACGCTGAACAAGTGACGCGGCGCGCCGGCCGCGCGCATCCTCTCATCCCGCAGGCAGACCGCGACCCCGTCAGGTCAGGGGGATCATGACGTTCTGCCGAAAGGCATGGCGTTCGCTGAGCTGATCGTACCAGCGGCGCACGTTCGGTCTATCGGGGCGCTCGATGTCCAGCGCGTACCAACGGTAGGTCGAGGCCCCCAAGGGAACGTCGGCCATGGTCAAGTCCTCACCCAGCATGTAGGTGCGCCCTTCGAGATGGCGATCGAGGATGGCGAAGGTCTCGCCGAGCCGCGCCGCCGCGGCGGAGATCGCCGCCATGTCGCGTGCCTCCGGCGCCGTGCGCATCAGACCCCAAAACACCGGATGCATCTGCGGCTGGAGCGTGGTCGCCTGCCAGTCCATCCAGCGGTCGGCGTCGGCGCGTTGCTCGAAGGGCTTCGGGCAGAGGCCGCCCATGCCGTACTTGGCAGCGAGGTAGCGCACGATCGCGTTGGACTCCCACAGCACGAAGCCGTCGTCGTCGATCATCGGGATCAGGCCATTCGGGTTGAGGGTCAGGTACCAGTCCTCGCGGTTGCCGCCGAAGGCGCCGCCCAGGTCGATCCGCTCGTGTTCGAGGCCGAGTTCGGCCACGCACCACATGACCTTCTGAACGTTGATGGAGTTGTTGCGACCCCAGATCTTCAGCATGTCTCAAGGTCCCCTTGGACCCGGCAGCAAGTGCGGTCCGGGTGTTCTCGGTTAGGCCGCGCCGCGCAGCGCACGCGGATTCGGGCCCAAGAAACCGCTCGACTGGTACATGTATCGGACCTGGGCGTAGCGCATCATATCGGAGAGGACAATCAATTGGACGTCGCGCGGTTGCACCTGAAGGACGTGGACGATCCGCGCACAGAGCCTCTCCTCCTCCGGACCCATCTCGCGCAATTTCGTGACTGCCGTCTTGGTGAAGACACCGGCGCGCACCGCGTGTGCCAGGGGCCGCGGATCTGCGGCAAGGCTGCGGAAGGCTGAAATGAAGCTCATCACTCGCCGCTCGAAGGCTGCAGGCGCGTAAACGGTCTCACAGAGCCCACGGATCCCTTCCACAAGCTGATCACGGCTCATTTGCTTGGGGATGATGTTCGTATCCCAGGGCACCAGTGCGCTTTGCGCTCCCGAGTCGTCGAGACGGCCCTCGCGCCGCAAGCGCGCGTGCAGCGGGGTCTGCGATGGCGCCACGAGCGCGCCGATGCTCAGGATCGGAATCGGCAGGCGCTCGATGAACTCGCGCTGGGTCTCGAAAATGCCCGGGCCGTCTGAATCGAAGCCGATGACGATGCCGCAGGTCACGCTGATGCCATGGGCCAGGAACTTGCGAACCTCCCGCTCTAGGTCGGTGTGCAGGTTCTGGCGCTTTCCCGTCTCGCGCAGGCTGTCTTCGTTCGGTGTCTCGATGCCGATGAAGACCTGTCGGAGGCCGGCCTGCGCGGAAAGGGTCAGGAGTTCGTCGTCGCGAGCGGCATCGATCGAGACTTGGGTCGAGAAAGAGACCGGTCCGTCTCGGCGCGCCAGATTCCACTTGCGCAGCGCGATCAGCAGCTCTTTCGTGCGCTTGCGGAACACCGTGAAGTTGTCGTCCGCAAGGAACACGCCCCGGCAGCCAAGGTCGTAGAGAAGGTCGAGTTCGGCCAGAACCTTGTCGACCGGCTTGTGGCGCTGCTTGCGGCCCACATACTGGATCACGTCGCAGAACTCGCATTCGAAGGGGCAGCCTCGCGAGGTCTGGACCGTGCCGTTGAGGGCGCGGCCCGGCGGATAGAGATCCCAGCGCGGCACCGGCGAGCGCGACAGGTCGACCTTGTTGCCCAAGTACTCTGGACGCCATTGCCCCTGCTCGATGTCGGCGAAAAGCTCGTTTGCGATTTCCTCGGCCTCGCCGCGGACCAAGATGTCGCAGTGGGGCCGCATGTCTTCGGGGTTCAGCGAGGCGTAGGAGCCGCCGATCGCCACCAATCGGCCCTTGGTCCTGAAATGCTCGGCGAGGGCGATCATTCGGTTCCTTTGGGAGATCTTGCCGGTGATGCCGATGACATCCGCCGAGCTGTCGAGGTCAACGGACATGATCCGCTCGTCGCAGAGGCCGATGTTCCAGTCGGGCGGAACCATGGCGGCGAGCGTGGTCGTCGATAGGTCGGCGAAGAGTGTCGCCTTGTCACCGCCGCCTTGGCTGCAGACCTCCAGGCTGAAATATCCGGGGAAGTCTTCCCTCGGATTGATCAGGTAGATGGATTTCGCCATGGGGCTCCTTCGACGGTGGCTTGCACCTCTAAGCCCGCAGCGGGTGAGCGTTCGCCGATGCGAACCGACCATCGTTGGGCCATTGCCCGGCCATCATGACACAACACGGCACTCTGCGACATCGGCGATCCCGGCAGCCGCACGGCGAGAAGGCCGGTGGCCCGATCGGGGCCCCGGCTTCGCCGCGAGTTTTGCTGGTGCCTTCGCCTGTTCGTTCGACGTCAGTTGCGCGTGGTCGCGCGATCGCCGCCGGCGGCGCGCGACGGCCGGATCTGCTCGACGTTGTCGTGCTCGAACTCGAGCGATCGGCCCATTGTGTCGAGGATCGATTGCGGGATCCCATTCAAGGTGCCCCAAGGCGTGCGCAGATCGATCTTGGGTTCTTCCTCGTAGGTCCGCCCGACGACCGTGGCGCTGCACATCAGATTGAGCTGGATGCACTCGCCCACGCGGGCGGTCTTCTCATGAGTTCTTTGGCGCATGACTCTCAAAGTACTCCCGTACCCGTTATCGCCGATTAAAAATATCTTAGCGCAATCTAGAGGAAAATTCAATATATATGTATAGATATTAACCTTAACTCCGGACCAAAAAACGGCGATTGTCCGGCGTTTTCATTCAAGAAAGAGCGAAAGATCGAAGGATTGAGCCGAACTATATTGCCTGGCTGGCGGTTTGTCGAAGCACTACTTGTTCGCCTGCGGCCGAACTCCTTTGGCTGTGGCGTGTTGCTGATGCCGGCAGAGCCGGGCGCCGGGCTCGATGAATGTGGTTTGGCGCGGGTGGATACGCCGGCAAGACGGGCAGACCGTCTCTCACGCCGCGCTGCATGCAACAACGTATACGTGGCGGGTAGACGCCAGCAGAACCGCGGGCTAACGTACTCGACAAGTCCTAAGCCGACGAAACGATCGCCAACGATCGGCGTTTCAGGGAGGAATGATGGCGTCCGTCGAGATTCGCGGCGTGCGAAAGTCGTTTGGCTCGACCGAGGTCATTCACGGCGTCGATATCGACATTCTCGACCAATCCTTCGTCGTCTTGGTGGGGCCGTCCGGCTGCGGCAAGTCGACCCTGCTGCGCATGATCGCCGGTCTGGAAGAGATCACCGACGGCGAGATCGCCATCGGCGGGCGCGTGGTGAACATGGTCCCGCCCAAGGAGCGGGACATCGCCATGGTGTTCCAGAACTACGCGCTCTATCCGCACATGAAGGTCTACGACAACATGGCCTTCAGCCTGAAGCTGGCCAAAGTCGAACCGGCGACGATCGACGAACGGGTCAAGCGCGCCGCCGACATCCTCAACCTCGGCGAGTTCCTGGAACGCTACCCGCGCCAGCTCTCGGGCGGCCAGCGCCAGCGGGTCGCCATGGGCCGGGCCATCGTCCGCGATCCCCAGGTCTTCTTGTTCGACGAGCCGCTATCCAACCTGGATGCCAAGCTGCGCGTTCAGATGCGCACCGAGATCAAGGAGCTGCACCTGCGGCTGCGGAGCACCTCGGTCTACGTCACCCATGACCAGATCGAGGCCATGACCATGGCCGATCAGATCGTGGTCATGCGCGACGGCATTGTCGAGCAGGCCGGCCCACCGCTCGAGGTCTATGACCGGCCCGAGAACATTTTCGTTGCCGCCTTCATCGGCTCGCCGGCCATGAACATGATCGACGGGCAGATCCAGGTGACCAACGGCCGCGCCGAGCTGCAAACCGACACCGGCGACCGCCTGCCGCTGCCGCCGACGGCGCCGGCGCGCGACGGCCAGCGAGTCGTCTACGGCATGCGGCCGGAGAACTTCGCACTCGCGCATGAGGGAGAGGGCATCGCCGGCGAGGTCGCGGTGGTCGAGCCGACCGGCCCCGAAACCCTGGTCGCCTGCAAGATGGCGGGTACCGAGATCCAGGTGCTGTTCAAAGAGCGCCACGATTTCAAGCCGGGGCAGCCGATCACGCTGCAGCCTGTCGCCGAGCTGGCGCACCTGTTCGATACGGAAAGCGGAAGGCGCGTGTCGTAAGGCGGTCGGTGGCCCGGAACAAGGCCGAAGAGCCCAAAGACACGGACATGCAAAAGTGAATGAGGAGGCAACGATGAGGCGATTTACCAGACGTGAAGTCCTTAAGTCGACGGGCGCGATGACGCTCGGTGCGGTCGCCAGCCCGGCGCTGCTCGATGCGGCGCGCGCCTGGGCGGCCGATAGCCCGTTCCAGCCGGAAGACGGCGCCGAGATCCGCTTGTTGCGTTGGAAGCGCTTCGTGGTGTCGGAGGACGAGGCCTTCATGGCCCTGATCGATGCCTTTTCCAAGGCCATGAACGTCAAGATCAGGGTCGACAACGAAGGCTTCGAGGATTTGCGGCCGAAGGCGGCGGTCGCGGCCAGCATCGGTAAGGGACCGGACATCATCTGGACAATCAATGCCGACCCGCATCTCTATCCCGACAAGCTGGTCGACATGAAGGACGTTGCCGATCATCTCGGCGGCAAGTACGGCGGCTGGTATCCGATCGCTGAGGAGTATTCGAAGAGCGGCGACAAGTGGGTCTCCATCCCCTATTTCTTCAGCGGCAACTACCTGAACTACCGCGTCTCAGCGGTTCAGAAGGCCGGCTTCGAGACCTTCCCGGACAACACCGACGACTTCCTGAAGCTGATGGAAGGCATGGCCAAGAACGGCACGCCCGGCGGCTTCGCGCTGGGCAACGCCAGCGGCGACGGCAATGCCTGGACCCATTGGATCCTCTGGTCGCACGGCGGCAAGCTGGTCGACGAGAACGACAACGTGGTGATCAACAGCAAGGAGACCATCGAGGGCCTGAAGTACGTCAACGCCCTGACGAAGCACTTCCTTCCCGGCTGCGCCTCCTGGCTCGACGGCCACAACAATAAGGCCTTCCTGCAGGGCCAGTGCCATCTGACCAACAACGGCATCTCGATCTACGCCGCCGCCCAGCGCGAAGGCATGGACGAAATCGCCAACGACATGGACCACGCCTACTACCCGATCGGGCCGGTCGGCAGGCCCATGGAGTACCACGTCCAGTTCCCGATGATGGTCTACGAGCACTCGGACTACCCGAATGCCTGCAAGGCCCTCATCACCTGGCTCATGGAGTCCGAGCAGTACAACAAGCACCTGCTGGGTTCGGTCGGCTACCTAACCCATCCGTTGAGGGCCTACGACGACAACCCGGTCTGGACCGAGGATCCCAAGCGCAAGGTCTTCCGGGAGACGGTCGACCGGACCATCCCCTTCAGCTACGCCGGCAGGCTCGGCTACGCGGCCTCCAGCGTGTTCGCCGACTTCGTGGTCGTGAACATGGTGGCCGAGGCCGCGCTCGGCACCAAGACGCCCGAGGAGGCGGCGGCCGACGCGCAGAAGCGCGCCGAACGCTACTACAAGGTCTGATCCGGCCCGGCGGCGCGTCCTCCGGGGCGCGCCGCCGAGGTCCTCCGGGGGGCTAGCGCGCATGGCGACTGCGACCGAGGCCAGGGCGGCACCGCGGGTTAGCCTGCTCTCGCGCCTGGGGCACAACCGCGACTTCCTGGGCCTTGTCTTCATGCTGCCGGCAGGCCTGGTCCTGCTGCTCTTCCTGACCTTTCCCCTGGCCTTCGGCGTCTGGATCGGCATGACCGACGTCAAGGTCGGACGGCCGGGCGTCTTCGTCGGCTTCGAGAACTACACCTGGCTCTTCGACGACCACATTTTCTGGCTGTCGGTCTTCAACACCTTCCTCTACACGGTCGTCGCCAGCATCATCAAATTCGCGCTCGGCCTCTGGCTGCCTATCCTTCTCAACCGCCACCTGCCCTTCAAGGCCTTCCTGCGCGCCATCGTCTTGATGCCCTTCATCGTGCCGACCGTGCTCTCGGCCCTGGCCTTTTGGTGGATCTACGATTCCCAGGACTCGGTAATCTCCTGGACGCTGATCGAGTTCGGTATCCTCGAGAACACTATCGACTTCCTGGGCGAGCCCTGGTCGGCGCGATGGTCGGTGATCGCGGCCAACATCTGGCGCGGCATCCCCTTCGTGGCGATCACGCTGCTGGCCGGCCTGCAGACCATCCCGCCCTCGCTCTACGAGGCGGCGACCATCGACGGCGCCAGCGAGTGGCAGCGTTTCCGCCACATCACCTTTCCGCTGCTCACCCCGATCATCGCGGTGGTCATGACTTTCTCCGTGCTCTTCACCTTCACCGACTTCCAGCTGATCTGGGTCATGACCCGGGGCGGGCCGCTCAACGCCACGCACCTCATGGCGACGCTTTCCTACCAGCGCGCCATCGTCGGCGGCTCCCTGGGCGAGGGGGCGGCCATTGCGACGGCCATGATTCCCTTCCTGCTGGCGGCGATCCTGTTCAGCTACTTCGGCCTGCAGCGCCGCAAGTGGCAGCAGGGAGGCGGCGATGATTAGGCGCGGCGCCAAGAAGAAGGAAGCCAGCGAAGGCGGCATGGACTACCTGGAATCGCTGCCGCGCAACGTGGTGGTGGTCTACATCCCCCTGGCGATCTTCCTCTTCGTGCTGCTCTTCCCCTTCTATTGGATGGCCATCTGCGCCTTCAAGACCAACGAGGAGCTGCACGCCTACAACGGCCTGGCCGGCATGTGGGTCTGGGAGCCGACGCTCGACAACATCCGCCGCCTGTTCTTCGAGACCGAGTATCCGACCTGGATGTGGAACACCATGTTCGTTACCGTGGTTTCCACCTTCCTCTCACTGTTCTGCGCGGTCTGTGCCGCCTATGCCAT
>JAAUYJ010209442.1_pt1 | contig 14396 bp, 12 predicted proteins | sample 7278031 | NCBI WGS metagenome assembly JAAUYJ01 (sample SAMN14350222, study PRJNA611818) | marine sediment metagenome | isolation source: surface marine sediment (1.8m) | place: French Polynesia: Moorea | collected 2018-08 | reverse complement strand
GTTAGCGCAGCTCCTCTGAAAGAGGCTAGCTGACGGCTGAATGCTTACAATAAGAGTTGAATAAAGGAAAGTAAGATTTGGTTTTATTCCACAGAGAAAATAGGAAAAACAGAATGACTAAAAAAATTGAAAACAGCCCTACCTTTCTGCCAACCCACAGAATAATTTGGAAAACGATTTGCTTTGATAAAGTTCATCCCTATCTGTGCTATTTGTGGAATTTCTATCAATACAATTTTCTATAAGGGAATTTGTCCAGGAGACACCTTAGCTTTGGGAACTTTGCTCAATATTCCTCTCAATATTCTTTTACCAGTCACTTTTATTGGCTTGTTTTTTCCTAGGTGTATAACGGCGAAAGAAGGCTTTATAGGAGTCAGCAGATTCCTCTAACGAGAGGTACTGATAACTGATAACTGATAACTGAATAACTAAGGTGCCCACTTAGGATTAAAACCAGTCAGGGGTAACTCTTCTGGTTGAAGTTTCCATGGAGAATCATCCTCTGGTATTTTCGATTCTAATGGTAACATCCATAGACGACTAATTTGTCTGTTTTTTTCAGTATTTTCTTCTGCCTCCTCTTTGTTAGAAATTGTCACCATTTGGTCAAATAATAATGCTAAACCATCTGGTGATAAATCCAGATTAATTTCCCGTTGGTTTGGCAAAATAACTATGGGTCTTAAAACATTTCTCTTAATATCAAATGCTGCAATATAAGGTTTTTCTTGATATGCTTCTGTACTCTCTACTACTTGGGTTAATAAGCAATATAAAATAGTTTTATTCTGGTTAAATTCGGCACTCAAAATATTACCATAAGGAAGAGTCCGTAATATCTCTCTCTCCTCACCTTGATTAGTCACAATATATAGAGACCTTGTGCCATCTTGATTATATTTTACCATTGTTGCCATCGAACCATCTGGGGCAAAACTCAATACAGTTCCAAACTTTGGTAAAAATATTAAATCTCCTGAATCTGTTTCTGGATTTATTGCCAAAATAGAAGTTCCTTTACCTTGTAAAATTACTAAGCTTTTGCTATCTGGCGTAATTAAAAAGTCTCCACCTTTTTGAATTATTCCATCTTTATTTATTAGAGGTCTTGGTTCTTTTCCTAATTCTAATACCCAAGGACCTGCATCCGATACATCTTTTCGATTTACTCGTTGAATTATAATTATCTTACCATCAGGAGATAGGTCAAATTTCAAGTTTTGGTATTTTGAATTATCCAGAACTTTTTCAATTTTACCTACAGGTTCTCTAGCATCTTGTTTTTCTGTAGGGGATTCAGAATTAATACCAGTTGTTACAGTATATATTTTTTGTTCTAAAAGACTTGGAACTTCATTTTGCCTTTCAACTGCTGAAAATAAAATCTTTTTTCCCTCTGGAAAAAACTTAAAATCTAATACTTCTATATTTTGAGGAGTGAGCAATATTGGCTGTTGCTCTTTAGTCAAATTAATTAATACTAACCTCCCTTTTTCTTGACCTTGAAAACCTATATAAGCAAATGCGCGATCGCGACTTTGAAATGAACTTTGAAATGGCTGCATTACCTCCCCTTGATCTAGTCCATAAAACCTTTCTTTTGCCTCAGATAATTTTACTGTATATTGATTACCATAGATAGCAGGTTCTAAAATAGTATAAGCCATTCTGCGACCTGCCCAACTTACTTTTCCTGGTAAAGGTGGTTCAATTTTTAAGTTTTTCTCAACAGTAGCATGATTCATTGGTCGATTAAAATTTAGGATAAAAGCTCTATCTTCAGCTCCTATCTTTTTATTTTCCCAGCTAAAATCTCTAACTTTTGGAGCAGTATTTCCTACTCCTATAAATAATAGGCAAATTAACAAACTTAGACCAATAATTAAACTAATAGCAATTCGGTCAAGAGGTTGTCGTAATTCCTGTAATATAATTTCTTGAGCTTCGTGAAATAGATGATTAATTTTTTGGTTTAAATTTACCATAAGTTTTACAGTTACATTCCACAGATAATACTAGGATTTTATATCATAGCAAATCCACTTGACTAAGATTATATTTCATTAATGGATAATGGATAATTCTTTAAGGAAAACCTTAACCGAATAGAAGATAAGGAAATCTCCTAGCACTTTTTTTCTGTTGAAATAGAAGGCTTTATACCTTAATTTTTCGGGAAAAAGTCTAAATATTAGCTGTTTAGAGTATAATTATTAAATTTGGTTTCATATCAAATCCCCTAGTATCGTTATAAAAAAGCAGAGAAACCGGGTTTGTATAAAATGCCATAGAATACTAATATTGACCTCCCACAAACCCGGTTTCTTCTTACCCCGAACCAAGCGGATTTGGTTTCAGATCATCTCTGGTTAAATACTGATAAATAATAGTCGTTCTAATACCAATTCCCCAAAATAATGCTATACTTACCGAATAATTAATAGTTAATAATTAATAATTAATAATTGGGAGTTAATATTCAATTAATTATTCATTCAACAATTCACGCCTTGAAGCCTCCCCTATCGAAGGGGATCGATCAAAAATTTTCCTTTTCGTCAATCCTATCCGTTTTCAGAAGGGGGAATTATTAATTGTATTCCTAGGTCATGCTGCGCAAACGGCACCTCGTCACATGAGCATTGTTAATTGCTGAAATCACTTTTCCAATAGATGATCTAATACTAATTTGCCAAAAGAATGTTACGAATAATCAGGAGATTTAAAATACTTTAGGGAATGATATTCCTTTGACTAAAATAAAAACAAGATATTCACTCCTAAAAATGATATTAAACTATTTATTCTGACTCCTAACTCCTGACTCCTGATTCCTTGACAAGATATTCACTCCTGAAAATGATATTTAAACTATATTATTCTGACTCCTGACTCCTGACTCCTAACTCCTGACTCCTGATTCCTTGACAAGATATTCACTCCTAAAAATGATATTAAACTATTTATTCTGACTCCTGACTCCTTGAGCAATAATATTTTCAACTATATTAGTGTGTTTTTAAGATAATTATATGCTTAACAAAATATTGACCAAGAAAAATTTACATTCCCATATAGATTTACTGCTAATACTAAGTTTTCTATTAGCAGCAGTGGTACTTTTTTCTACAAATTTAGGAACATTACCTTTACGAGATTGGGATGAAGGAATAGTTGCCCAAGTAGCTAGAGAAATTAGCAGAGAAAAATGGAATTGGCTTTATCCTACTATTAACAATACCCCCTATTTTAATAAACCACCATTAATACATTGGTTTATCGCTTTTGTCTATAAAATTGCAGGAATTAGTGAATTAACCGCCCGTTTATTTCCAGCTTTATTAACCGCATTTTCTGTACCCTTAATTTATTGTGTTAGTCGAGAATTATTTCGCCCACGCACTCCCGCAATTTTTACTGCTTTGGTTTACTTAACTTTGTTACCAGTAGTCCGACACGGACGTTTAGCAATGTTGGATGGAGCGGTGCTTTGTTTTTTTTTATTGATGATTTGGTGTGTGTTGCGCTCCCGCTACAACCTCCGCTATTCTCTCGCTATCGGAATTAGTTTTGCTTTAGTTTCCCTCAGTAAAGGAATTATTTTAGGATTACTTTTAGGATCGATCGCTTTTTTGTTTCTCTTGTGGGATACTCCTCGACTATTAAATAGTAAATATTTTTGGGGTGGTATCCTATTAGGTATGCTGCCAGTTTTTCTGTGGTACACAGCTCAATTTTTCCATTACGGTATTGAATTTTTCCATGCCAACTTTTTCCATCAATCTCTCAAACGTATTTGGCAACCTGTAGGTAGTCACGACGGACCTATTTGGTATTATTTATTAGAAATTATTGAGTATAGTTTTCCGTGGCAATTATTCTGGTTGCCAGGATTATATTTAAGTTGGAAAAATCGTAATTTTAGTTGGGGAAAATTAGTTTTAGTTTGGAGTGGAATCTATTTATTAGCTATTTCCTTAATGAATACTAAACTCCCCTGGTATGTGTTACCTATTTATCCAGCTTTTGCTTTAGCAGTAGGTAGTTATTTAACAGAAATTTGGCATCAATTTCCATTAGATTTAGGATACTTTCGGTTTCCAACTGATAAATATCTCCCAACTCAGAGAGATAGTGCAAAACATCCCTGGGGTATTCCCACCGTTTATCATCGTTTGGTAGTAGCTTTATTTGCACTTCTAGCTTTAATTGCTTGGGTTGCTTGTATTTACTTTGGTGGTGTTTTTCATCTAGGGGAGCCAAATTTGGCAAAACCTAATTTACACTTACAGTTAATTTCTGTCGCTGTTGCTTTGACAATGACAATGGTAACTCTATTATTAAACCAACAAGACCATCAGTTTTTGTTAATCTTGATTTGGGGAACATATCTTTCACTGCTCATGTTTGTTAGCTCCCCTCATTGGATATGGGAATTAGAAGAAGATTATCCTGTCAAACCAGTCGGAGAAATGATTCAGAAAAATACACCCCCCGGTCAGATTATTTATTCTTTTGATACAAGAGACCGCCCCTCCTTAAATTTTTATAGCGATCGCCTGATTAAGCGTGTTGGACCACAGAAAATTCAACAGAAATGGCAAAATTCACCTCAACCCTATCTATTAGTTGAAGCATCAACTCTAAATAATCTTCCCCTAGAGAATTTTCAGGTTTTGGATACTGTCAAAGGATGGGCGTTAGTAACAACAGAAGCGGGGGAGTTGGGGAGTGGGGGAGTGGGGGAGTGGGGGAGTTGGGTAGTAAGGGAGTGGGGAGTTGGGGAGTTGGGTAGTAAGGGAGTGGGGGAGTGGGGGAGATTTATAGCGGTTTTCACTTCATGACTACAAAACTTTTTCCTTCTTCGTTCTTAACTTATTCCTTTAAACCAAAATCTCTGTACTCTATAAAACATGAAAACTGCTATAATCAGCTAAAATTGGCATTTATTCAGAAAACCTTTCTCAATCCTTTTTCCATTAAAATACAGCTTTGATGTTCCTTTATTCCCTCAAATATTTTGATTCCTTTATATTCGTAAATCTGATAATCTAAAGAAACTCTATCCTCAAAACCATACTTCCGACAAATGTGCTGCGATATATTTCCACTAGCTTCTACTATTGCTTGGGAAAATCCTGCTTGAGCTGCCATATTCAGATTATTTTCAACTAATTTATTGCCAATTTTTCTCCCTCTATATTTTTCTCTAGCTCCTAATAAAAAGATATGAAATATCTTATTATTGACGAGTTTTTTTTCCATCTCGTAGTGTTCATGTAGCTCTTTTAAAACTTGGGAAAAAACCTCAAATTTTTGGAGAATATTTTTGTGTATTTCTGCCTCTGACTCATTTGATAAATGCTCTGAAATAATAAACCCTACTACTTCTGAAGTAGCAGGATCTTTAGCAACATGAGATAATCCTTCTACCACAGCTTTTTGGGAAATTATCTCAGCAAAAGGATATAACTCATTAGGTGTAACTTGAAGTGCTTTTGACATAGGTTCTGCACTGGGCAATACATCAACCAAACAATTAATTGTTTGTTTGTTCTATATCTTTTTCCTGTAAAATTTCATATACTATTTCATTTTCTTCCAACATAAATATACTAACCCCTCAAATAAAGTTTATTGAGTCCTTACAGCAGAATTTATTGGAATAGAGGTAATCAGCAATAACCAATCATAAAATGTAAGCAAACAGCTATTAGCTTGTCAGATATCAGCAATAAAACCCTGATTTTAAGGAGATATTTTAACGGATATAGACTTTAACAACTTTTGTAGTAAGGTTTAATTCTGGCTTAATTAATACAGCTTTAAATTCACACCAAAAACAATAGCTGATAGCTGTTTCGCGGAGCGACTTGAATTGCGTTTGCGCAGCATTCCGGAGGAAAGGAAAATAGTCTAGCTGGCGGCTGAATGCTTACCATAAAATACTTTAAGGGTTGCTTTAAAAACTGTAGTTTATCAATTTGAAAACTGCTGTAAGCCCCATCTTTATAATTCTTGAAAAAAATAGTATAAATTCAATAACTACTGACTCTTTTGATTATCAAACAATTCTTTTTCTTGCACCCACTCTAATACTCCATCAAATATACCCAACTTAAAATCATACCTACTTAGAGCAGCGATCGCTCCCCCAAAAAATATGGCACTGCTAATCACGGCAACTATTGGTAAATACTGGCGAGTCAAATCACGGCGTAACCTTGCCAAAGGTCTACTTTGCTGTCTAAGCATTTGTCCAATATCTAGCTGTTGGATTGCTAAGGGGTCTCTGACATAATGGCCACTCCAGCTTATTACCAGATGGGAATGACAATATGGACAGGTAAATAGCCCATTAAACATTTCTACCGATTGTGCAACACTGTGACGATTGCAAATTGGGCAGGTAACATAATTACTTTTAGATGTGGGAGCGTTCATATTTGTTTTTGAGAAATCAATGAAAATTATTACCAGTTAGATAGCTGAATTTTTCGATCTGCAATCTGAAATATCTTACCTATTATTTATATAGTGTAGCCTTATTTTCTATTCTATTAGTGTTAACTATTCACGAAAATTATCAATTTTCCACTTTTGTAGATTGCCCAATTGTTTACCATAAGTTAGATTGTATTGCAAGGGGGTAATTGTAATATATTTTTCACGGATTGCTTGAATATCTGTTGGTAATTTTTCTACTGAGGTTTCATTGTTAGTTTCTTCTACATCTTCCTGCACTTCTCCAGCTAGCCAATAATAGGTTTTGCCACGGGGATCGACTCGTTTTTCAAATATATCTATGTATCGACGAATTCCTTGACGGGTAATTTTTACTCCGGCTATTTCTGTTTGTTTGACTGCTGGAATATTTACATTTAGTAACATTAAATTTTCTAACGGTTGGCTTTCTATTTTCTGCACTAAACTTTGAGCAAAATTGACAGCAACTTCAAATTCCCTAGAAGTGTAACTGCCTAAACTCAAGGCAATACTAGGAATATTTTCCACTATTCCTTCCATCGCAGCAGAAACAGTACCAGAATATAAAATATCTGTTCCTAAATTTGGCCCATGATTAATTCCTGCTAATACTAAATCTGGTTTAGTTTCTAATAAGCCAAATAGGGCTAACTTTACACAGTCAGAAGGAGTACCAGAACAAGCCCAAGCTGTTATCTGATCGTCAAAAATTGATTTGACAATTTCGGCCCGAATTGGTTGATATAATGTTAAACTGTGACCTGTGGCTGACCGTTCTTTGTCAGGACAAACAACAATTACTTCATGGCCTACTGCTGCTAAACCATTAGCCAAACTCCGGATACCTTCGGCAAAAATGCCGTCGTCGTTACTAACTAATATTTTCATTTTTCTAAGGGAATAGGGAGTACCGTTTCATCGAAGTCAAAATTCAAAAGTGAAGAATAAAAAATCAGATTCTATAGACTCAAAACTTTAACGCTACAGTAATTTCCGCAAATTATTTCACACCTGAAGCTTGAAACTACTTCTAACATTCTTTTTCCAAATTTACATAAAATTGGTGTTAATGAGCAATAAATATTTTATCTATTCCAATGATAAAATCAGACTGCAAATTATAATTTGCATAAAACCTGCCCAAAAATAAAAGTATTGTAAATATTATCGACCCATTATGCAGATAAGTGATATAGAAACCCAATTAGAAGAATTACGCCAAGCAGCAACAGAAGCGATCGCCATAGCAGAAAGTCTAGAAAATTTAGAAGATTTGCGGATTAGTTATCTAGGCAAAAAAGGTCAAGTGTCCAAAATTCTCGGTGCAATGGGTAAACTCAGCCCAGAGGAACGACCAAAAGTAGGAGCGATCGCCAATGAAGTTAAACAAGCCATCCAAACCAACCTAGAGGAAAAACGTAGCAGTTTACAAGCAGCGGAAATTGCAGCCCAACTTCAAGCGGAAACTTTAGATGTTAGTATGCCAGGGGTAAACCGCTCCCAAGGAAAAATTCACCCTCTGAATGGCCTCATAGATCGTGCCCTTGACATTTTCGTTGGTTTAGGATATACAATCTCAACTGGTCCAGAAATGGAAAGTGACTACTATAACTTTGAAGCTCTGAATACTCCGCCAGACCACCCCGCGAGAGATATGCAGGATACCTTCTACTTACCAGACGGAAACTTAATGCGGACTCACACCTCCTCAGTCCAAATCCGCTACATGGAAAAACACGAACCTCCCATCCGAGTTGTTGCTCCTGGTCGTGTTTATCGTCGGGATACCGTAGACGCAACCCATGCTGCAGTTTTCCATCAACTTGAACTTTTGGCAGTAGATGAAGGATTAAGATTTTCTGACCTGAAAGGAACTATTAAAGAATTTCTCCGACAAATGTTTGGAGATTTACCAATTCGTTTTCGCGCTAGTTATTTTCCATTTACCGAACCTTCAGCAGAAGTAGATTTACAATGGAATGGAAAATGGTTAGAAGTATTAGGTTGTGGGATGGTAGACCCCAATGTCTTGCAAGCAGTGGGTTACGATCCGGAAAAATATACAGGTTTTGCAGCAGGTTTTGGAGTAGAAAGATTTGCCATGGTGCTACACCAAATTGATGATATTCGGCGAGTTTATGCTAGTGACTTACGCTTTTTGCAGCAGTTTTAACTAGCTTTATTGGAACAGAGTCTTAAGTATAGAAACCGGGTTTATATTAAATCGCCTTGTACGGACGTTGCATAACAAAAATGCGTTTCATGTCGCGCAGCGATACGTCCCTACCATCTACCTCCCATAAACCCGGTTTCTTATAACTATTAGGACTTACGCACTACAACCTATTTTCGTCATTGCGAGCGACTCTTAAGCAATCTCAAATCCTAATTTTTCGTAAGTCATGCGTAAGTCCTGACTATATTAAATCGCCCAATACTAAACATCTACCTCCCATAAACCCGGTTTCTTATTAAGATTCTCAAGCAAGGGAATTTGATAGAAATTTTGAATTTTAACTTTTAACTTATATTGCTTACATAAATTACTTTTGAATGCATGACTTAATAAGTTAAGTTCTAGAAACCGGGCTTATATTAAATTCCCCAATACTAACATCTACTTCCCATAAACCCGGTTTTTTATAAGATTCTCAAGCAAGGGAATTTGATAGAAATTTTGAATTTTAACTTTTAACTTATATTGCTTACATAAATTACTTTTGAATGCATGACTTAATAAGTATGTGTCAATATTAAGTTCTAGAAACCGGGTTGATATTAAATCCCACTATACTAATATCTACCTTCCATAAACCCGGTTTTTTATAAGATTCTCAAGGAAGGGAATTTGATAGAAATTTTGAATTTTAACTTTTAACTTATATAAATTAATTTTGACTTTTGACTTTTGACTTTTGAATTAATAAATATGCGTCAATCAGTGGCATTGTTAATATTAATGTTAATGATAGTTCTTAGTATTGGTAAAAAAGCTATCACAAACATCAAAACTTCTCAAGTATCTGAAGAAACTACTCAGATATCTCCAGAAATTTCTCAAGTATCTGAAGAAACTACTGAGGTATCTCCAAAAATTACTCAAATATCTGAAGAAACTACTCAAGTATCTCCAAAAATTACTCAAATATCTGAAGAAACTACTCAAGTATCTCCAAAAATTACTCAAATATTTCAAGAAACTGGTAGTTTATGTCGTCTAGTTAATGACGAAACAGGTTTAACCGTTAACAAAAGACCTACCCCTAATTCTCCTAAAGTTGGCACTGTAGATTCTAATCAACAAGTAACATTAATTGAAGGTTATCGAAACATTCGCGGTCCTGCTGGTCGTACCTGGGTGGAAATTACTTCTCCTATTTCGGGATTTGTCTCCAGAGGTTTTCCTGGCAATGAGACTAATTTAATAGAATGTTCTGAAGTTGCAGAAAAGAGTTCAGGAAAAGTTTCTAGTCAAGAAGAAACTCCTGTAGAATCTTCTAGTCAAAATACTCCTATTGATAATTTACCGACACAAACATCTTCAACTTCTGAGTCTAAATCAGAAACAGATAAAAGTTTATGTCGTGAAATTGACAGTAAAAAAGCACCACGAGGTTTAGCAGTGCGGTCGGATGCTTCTAGACGTTCTGAGTATAGAGGAAAAGTACCTGTTGATGGTCAACTTATTTTAGTAGAAAATTATCGGTTAATTCCTGATAAAAATGGTGAAAAACGTAAGTGGGTGAAAATTAGTTCTCCTTTGCGGGGGTTTGTTTCTGCTGGTAATTTGGTTGAGTGTGAGTAATTGTCTGTTTCAAGTTTGATCAAAGTAGAAAAGTAGTGGCGCGTCAAGCTTAAAATAGTGTATTAGATTTTCAAGTAAAAACTTTGAAAAATCAGCATTCTACCATTTTTCTAAAGTAACATTTAAAGCTTGACGCGCCAGTAGGTTAGGGTCAATACCATCAACAGTTGCACTGTGAAAAATGTTAAAGTTACCATCATCAACTCCGGTAACTGTTACATTTTGCTGATTTGAGTCATTAAATTCTAAGTTGAGAGGAACCCCCGATATCAACATCCCATAATTTTCCACCCTGGGGTCAATAACTACCAACATCCCCAAACCAGGCGATCGCCTACTTGCCAGAAAACTATTACTTGCAGAATTTTGGCAGAGAATATTATTGTTGTGGTTGGCAGTTAAAAGGTTCATAATCAATGCTCCTGAATCTGATTGATCGGCACTTACACAGGCGAACCCAGAAACCGGGTTTTTTCCTCAATGTTAATAAAAACAAGGATTTATCCTAAAAACCCGGTTTCTTTGCATAAGTCCTGTTAAATGTTTATATTATATTTTCCTAACTTCAGCTTGAATTATATAGTTGATAAAATCGAATTTATTATATAAATCAAAACAGAAATAACTCTATAGAAAAAACATTAAATTTTCATCTTTTCCAGCCAATAGCCTCTTCTTTTAATATTACTTAATATTTGTTTGTAGATATTTTCAATATTCTTATTTTTGATAAACTTTTGAATAAATTAGTTAACCCAATCAAAGTCTGTGAAATACTTCTTCTTATCAGAGGGATGGGCAATAGGTCAAATCTGGACAGTAGGTGGTCTGTGGAATGAAATTGCTTGGAGACGGGCACCCGATATCAAAAAAATGTCAATCTCTCTTTGGGATAAAAACGAACAAATGTGGCTACATCGGGTCGAAGATGCAGTCCTAATGGTCGAAGTTTATCCCACTGCTGAAGCTCAACAATCTGCTTCTAATCAAAATATTGGCAACGTTGTATTAACTCGCTTGATTGATGCCGAAAAAGTCTTGGAATATCTTTGTAGTACCTCAGCCATGTGTCAAACTAACCACGGCGTTTAAGTCAAAAGTTGAAATGAAAAAGTCAAAAGTCAATATAAGACAGTAAGTTTAATTAAACGTAAAAAAAAATTGTAGGGTCGGGTTTAACCGAAAGCCTTAACCTAAGTGCCATCTAGTTATCACTCGCCCACCCTCTTATGCTGCGAACTTTTACGCTCACCTAACTTAGAAATTACTATATATATATGTATGTAGTCGAAGCAAAGGTTAGGACATTCTTAAATAGGGTTTGCTGATTCAATCCAGGACTTACGCACCAAGCGCCATATATAGTAGGGGCGAATGCCATTCGCCCCCTATAGATAACGTCTTGTCTAAGGATTTGCGTAAGTCATGAAAACTAAAAGCATTGACAGGTAAAGGTTTTAGCCTTTTAAATTCTGGAAAAAGTCCCTGGTTTTGAGTTGCTTCATGCTCAAAGAGTTAGGATTTTGGGTTGACCATAGCAGAAAAATCAAGGGATAATTCTTCCGACTGTCTCCTCTAAATTCCCCATTCCTCCTGACTCCTTACGGACGTTGCATGGAACGTCCCGACTGACTCCTAACCTCACCCATAAGACTTTTTCAGCAAACCCTAAATATTTTTTGTAGAGCATTTGCCCACCTAAAATTCAGCTAGAGATTACTTTTGACTTCTGAGTTGCGCGTAGCGCTAATAATGAAACTCACTCAAAGATTACTTCTAACTTCTAATTTCTAACTTGCGCGTAGCGCTATATTCCTTATTACTTCTTCAACTTGCTTGCTATAAACTTCAAAACTCTATACAATTCTTGAAATAGTTTTAAATTTTATGCCCTCATCTGGTAAACTTGGCCATGTTGTCCGAAATAATCTTGATGATAGGACCAATATTGGGACAATTTATTTTTGAAGAGAGCATAACAAGGAAAAGAAAAAAGCTTTCAGAATAGTCATCACTTATAGGAGGAGTGTAGTCAATGGGACTACCTTGGTATCGGGTACATACAGTTGTTCTGAATGATCCAGGACGACTAATTTCAGTGCATTTAATGCACACTGCTCTAGTAGCAGGTTGGGCTGGCTCAATGGCCCTTTATGAACTAGCAATTTTTGATCCTAGTGATCCAGTCTTGAACCCCATGTGGCGTCAGGGAATGTTTGTCATGCCATTCATGGCCCGTCTAGGTGTCACCCAATCTTGGGGTGGTTGGAGTGTTACAGGAGAAGTAGCTTCCAACCCTGGTTTCTGGTCTTTTGAAGGTGTAGCAGCAGCTCACATTGTTCTCTCTGGTCTCCTATTCTTAGCAGCTGTATGGCACTGGGTTTTTTGGGACTTAGACTTGTTCTTTGACCAACGTACAGGAGAACCTGCTCTAGACTTGCCAAAAATGTTTGGCATTCACTTATTCTTATCTGGTTTACTTTGTTTTGGCTTTGGAGCCTTCCACCTGACCGGAGTATTTGGTCCGGGAATGTGGGTATCAGATCCTTATGGGTTGACGGGTTCGATTCAGGCAGTAGCACCATCATGGGGACCAGAAGGATTTAACCCATTTAATGCTGGTGGAATTGTAGCTCACCATATTGCTGCTGGAATTGTAGGAATTATTGCTGGTTTGTTCCACTTATCTGTAAGACCCCCAGAACGTCTATACAGAGCTTTGCGGATGGGTAATATTGAAACAGTTCTATCTAGCAGTATTGCAGCAGTTTTCTTTGCAGCTTTTGTTGTAGCAGGAACAATGTGGTATGGCAGTGCTGCTACTCCTATCGAACTATTTGGCCCAACTCGTTATCAGTGGGACAATGGTTACTTCCAGCAAGAAATAGATCGTCGTGTCCAAGCTGAGTTAGCAGCAGGCAAAAGTGATTCAGAAGCTTGGGAAACTATCCCCGAAAAATTAGCCTTTTATGACTACGTTGGTAATAGTCCCGCTAAAGGTGGTCTATTCCGTGTTGGCCCAATGAATAATGGTGATGGTCTGGCTCAAGGTTGGCTTGGTCATCCTGTATTTACGGATAAGGATGGCGAGGAATTATTTGTACGTCGTCTACCTAACTTCTTTGAAACTTTCCCAGTTGTTTTAACCAATGCTGAAGGTGTGGTTAAGGCTGATATTCCTTTCCGTCGTTCTGAATCAAAATATAGTTTTGAAGCTCAGGGTGTAACAGCTACCTTCTTCGGTGGTGAACTTGATGGTCAAACGTTTACTAATTCCGCAGATGTTAAGAAGTTTGCTCGTAAAGCTCAAGGAGGTCAACCTTTTGAGTTTGACCAAGAAACTTTAGGGTCTGACGGTGTATTCAGAACTAGCACTCGTGGTTGGTTTACTTATGGCCATGCTTGTTTTGCTCTCTTGTTCTTCTTTGGTCATATTTGGCACGGATGCCGGACTTTGTTCCGCGATGTGTTTGCAGGTATTGACCCAGACTTAGAGGAACAAGTAGAGTTTGGTTTATTCCAGAAATTGGGTGACTTAAGTACCCGTAGGGAGTAAACACAACAACACCAATACTAAAATTTGGCATCACTACAATGATGGCCAAATAGGTATCTCTAATCTTCAAATTTGATAACAGTCCAACGATTACTTTGAAAAAAGTTACAAAGTATTTTCGTTGGACTTTTATTTGCAATGAACTGGTAAACTAATAAAGAACTGGATTTTCAGGAAATTCCCTTATGGAAAGTGCAGCTTATATACTTGTATTGGCTTTGGCCCTAGGCGTCATATTTTTTGCGATCGCCTTCCGCGATCCACCTAGGATTGGAAAGTAATCATTCTTGATGAGTTTCCTCTCCAAAAAATTGCCTTTTTAATAAGTTATGGGTGCTGAGTTCTCAGCCCAGCACTCATAGCTAATAACAAAAAACAAGTGGCCATATCCCTGAGTTAGGCCAAATTATTTATGTATGTATGAAAAATTTAAAGTATGCTATGTCCAATTTGCCAACACACAAATAGTCGTGTTTTAGAGTCCCGTTCAGCCGAATCTGGTAAAAGTATTAGACGTCGGCGGGAATGTATGAACTGCCAGCATCG
>JAAUYJ010103990.1_pt1 | contig 14414 bp, 9 predicted proteins | sample 7278031 | NCBI WGS metagenome assembly JAAUYJ01 (sample SAMN14350222, study PRJNA611818) | marine sediment metagenome | isolation source: surface marine sediment (1.8m) | place: French Polynesia: Moorea | collected 2018-08 | reverse complement strand
CCCTACCAATATAGATTTGACTCTTAACGTGAAATCTAATTTGCCTTCGGTCAGAGCCGGACAAGATCAGTTATGCCTTATATTTCAAAACTTGATTGAAAACGCCCAGTATGCAATGAAAGATAAGGGGGGTACTTTATCCATTGATTGTTATGGAGTTGAAAACGCTGATCAGTGCTGGGCTGTGGTCAAGGTAACCGACACAGGTGAAGGCATTCCCTTAAAAAACAGAGATAAGATTTTTGAACCCAACTTTAGCACCAAAACAACTGAAGAACGAGGAGGGATAGGACTGTCGTGGGCCAAGATTTATCTCAAGAGTTTCGGGGGTAAGATAAATTTTGAACCCAATATTGATCAAGGGACTACATTTCAGGTAATTCTCCCCGCAGATTGCAACGCTAACAATGGAGAATTAATAAGAAAAGAGCAGGGAGGCTGTCATGACAGACTTTAAAATACTTTTGATCGAAGATGAAACTCATTGGCAAGATATTCTTCAAGAAGATATCCAAGAGGCAGTCAAGGAAATGCCGAAGGAAAACTCGCTCACTCTTACCATCCAGGATACTTTAGATAAAGGGCGACAGGTTCTTGAGTCTGAAAATTCATGGAATTTGATAGTCACCGACCTTGTTTTGCCATCTCCATCAGGGATGGAAGCCAGGGAATTGCTAGAACAAACAAAGCAATTGGATATCCCAACCATTGTTATTAGCGAAAGAGAAACTTCTAAAGCCATCTGGGATCAACTAGCTGAGAATGGAGTGGGAGATTTTTTCCCTAAAGCAGATTATTCCAATCGCATTCATGAATTTGTTAACAGGGTAAAACAAATCTTAACAGGTAGAACATCTAATGTTCCCATTAATCAAGACTGGAATGAGTTCCAAACGATTTGGAAGAGGGCAGAAAATGCCTTAGAGCAGAAGCAGTTCGAGATGTTTCAAACCGAGACAGATAATATGTTTCAAACGGAGACAGATAAACTGACTGCTTTACTTTGTAGAAAACTATCCTTGATCCCACTTGAAGATAGCGCAACCCATGAGTGGATTTATGGACGGATGATTGACGCATCACCACTAGGATTTAAGCTCAAGATCCGTCAAAAATTCCCGGTCATTTACGGCTATGATCAAAATGGGGATCAGGATAATATTAATCAAATTCGTAGCCTTCTCCAGAAATTCAAGATTTACGCCCGTTACTTTGCATTGCTTGTGAGTTTTGGTAATGGAGAGCACTTACAAGAGCAGCTACACAAATCCCATGCCAAAAATGACTTTATTGTGCTTGATCACGATAAGTTCTGGGATATCATATCCGCTCCTTCTCCCCTGCAAGAACTTACGCGATACATTCTTAAACAGATTGATTTAGTCACTGTTTCTCCCTACACTTGGTCTGGACCTGTTCCTAAGGAAATGTTCTATGACAGAGAAGAACAGTTAAAGACAATTACTGAAAACATTTCCAAGACTAACTATGCGCTCCTTGCTAATCGCAAAATGGGGAAAACCTCACTGCTCAATAAAATTTTTCCTCAACTAAAAAATGATCCAGAGAAACAAGTTTTTTACTTCGATTTACAAGCCGTTAATGATTATGACAGCTTTTACGAGTATCTGGCCTACAAATCACAAGACTTTGCCAAGGAAATTGCTCAACTGGATCAGCGTTCACCTTTATCCTTTAATCAAGTTATCAAAAATATCCAACAAAGCTATCAGGCTAAACAGATTATTCTCATTTTTGATGAAGTTGATGAGTTGCTGGCATACGACCTTAAGTTTCAAGAGCAATTGTTCAAAACATTTCGTGCGTTATCACAAGATAACACTGATGACAGTCTAAAAGTTAGATTTATTTTCAGTGGCACAACCACCCTGGTTAAACAGATGATTAATCCTGATTCTCCTCTGTTTAGCTTTTTCCATCCCCTCCCCTTAGAGATTTTAGATCAAAGATCAGCACAAGACCTTATAACTGTGCCAATGGAAAATCTTGGGGTGGACTTTGAGAACGAAGAAACCTCTGTTCAACGCATTCTTTCTATAACGGCTCAACATCCCAACCTCATTCAGAAGTTTTGTGGTTTACTAATCGACACAATTAATAAAACACAAGTGCGGATAATTACAGAAGAAGATGTTGAGACAGTGATTAACTCTGAGGAGTTTTATGACTATGCTGAACGCCTGATCTGGGGACAGTCAAAAGCGATAGATAAACTGCTCGTTTATGTCATGTGGTCTTATCCACAATTTACAGAGTTAGATGTCATTAAGGAATTCAGGAAACGGGGACTAGACATTCAAGGAATCACAAACAGCCTAGAAACTTTGAAAATTTATACGGCTTTGACTCAAAATGGCAAAAGAGACGAAAAAGAGATTTACACTTTTACATTTCGTGAATTTGCCAAACTTATCGAAAAGCGTAACAACATTGAGAACTTGATTGGAATTTATCAGCAAGAAGTAGGAGGATCTAAATGATGACAGTCTTTGTGGCAGGTGGAGCCCTTCATCCAGAAAAACATCCCAAGATTATTATTGACCGACCAGAGCTTAATCTGATCCTTGACTCTATTAAATTTCAGAATGAGTACATTATCCTCAACAGTCCTCGTCAAACAGGAAAAACAACTCTTCTTTATCAAATTCAAACACAGCTACATGGTAACAATTATGGTGTAGTCTATCTTGACTTATCTGGTTTTAGTAACCTCAATAAAGCTGAGTTTTACCGAACAGTTTGTACGAATATTCAAAAGCAACTAACAGATATAATCAATGATGATTTAGAGACTTCATCAGATGCTAAAAATATAACTCAAGATACCCAAAGGATCACCAACCAATTTGCTTTTACAGACTATTTAAAATTCCTAGCTGCTAATACCTCCCAAGCTAGAAAACTTATTTTTATGCTGGATGATATCAACGGTATTCCAGAAGGAGAATTTTTGGTTTTGTTTGCAACCTTAAGAATAATTTTTAATGAGGGACGACAAGATTCTTCAGAAGATATTGATTTATGTCGAAAATTAATGTTCCTTTTTACAGGAAATGTTGGCTTAAAAAGATTAACAGAAGGAAAAAATTCTTACCTTCGTAATATCTGTCAAGAGTTTTATATTAAGGATTTTTCTAAGCAGCAAGTCATTACTTTGGGGGAAAATCTACAAAATTTTTCTGATTTATTACGTGAAAAAATTAGCCATTCAGTCTATGAATGGGGCAGTGGACATCCTTATTTAACCCAGCGTCTTTTTCAATTAATTGATGAAAATCAAGAGGTTCGCCATCAGGAAGAAACTCATATTTTAGAGTTTATCAATGGACTGATAGAACAATATATTAAAGACAAGAAAGATGCTAATTTAAACTATATAGTCGATTATCTAAGGAAGAAAAGTAAGATTAATTCTTCCTGTAATGAAATAGTAAACAAACTGCTTCATCCTCACTTCCAAGTATCAGGAGAACATAAGGATGAACTTGAAACGATTGGACTTATCAAAAAAAATGATCAGGGGGATTTTACCATACGCAATAAAATGTATGGAGAGGTCTTTAAAAACAACAGTTTTTAGAGGCTGAAATATTCAAGAAAAGAGCGTCGATGGGAAGTTTTTAATTATGATTATGACATCATTTGTAGCTGGTGGTCCACTCAGCACTCGGAGAAACAAAAATATTATTCTTGAAAGACCGGAACTGAATTTGGTTCTTCAAAGGATTCAAGAAAAAAATAATTATAATCTTCTTATTCTTCAGAGTCCTCGTCAGACAGGAAAAACAACACTTCTGTTTCAAATTCAAAATCATTTCTGTGGAAATGAGGAATACTCTGTTATCTATCTTGATCTCAGTCTATTTGACAATAATATAGAAAGAAATCAGTTTTATCCAATACTATTGACGCTAATAAATAAAGATTTACCTATTACTTTCAACCCTGAAAATGTTGTTAATCGAATGGGATTCTACAACTATTTAGATCGGGTCAGGGTTCAGACAAAAAAACTTACGAAAATTGTTATATTATTTAATCAAATTAGTCATCTGAATCACAAGATAGCTTCAGATTTATTTTCTCTCCATCCAGTCAATCAGAATCAGGATGCAAAAATTATGTTTATTTTGGCTGGAGCTTATGAATTAAACAGATTTGCTAAAGAACTTACATTAGGTCATAATTATTGTGTTAATCTACAAGATTTTTCTCATCAGCAAGTCATTACTTTGGGGGGAAATCTACAAAATTTTTCTGATGTATTTAGTGAAAAAATTAGCAAATCAGTTTATAAATGGGGAAATGGACATCCTTATTTAACCCAGCGTCTTTTTCAATTAATCGATGAAAATGAAGATATTCGCAAGCAGGAAGAAACTAAGATTTCGGGTTTTATAGACGAATTGATAGAACAATATATAAAAAAACAGCAAGATCCTAATTTAAATTATATAGTTAACTCTCTATTCAACAAAATCAAAGATGATTCTTCTTATCTTGAAATAGTGGAAAGATTCGTTAATCCTGAAACTAAACTTCAAGAAGAAGTAACACATCAGCAAGAACTACTCACCCTTGGAATTTTAAAAAGAGATAATCAGGGGGATATTACCATGCGTAATAAAATGTATAAAGAAGCCTTTACAAATTGCTTAAACTTAAAGAAAAAAAATGATGACAAAAAAAACTTGGCTCCTAATGTTAATCATAAGTTTTAGTGCGTATTTGTTCATGATAAATCCAGTCAATTCACAGACAAATAATGCTTCTCAAAACTCCCAGAACCAAAACATCGAAATTTTTGCAGATCGAGATGTGATTAATAGAGGTGAACAAATCAATCTCAAAGTTTGGGTCAATTCCAAAGAGATGAATTCGGCCACAATTACTATCTTTTATGCAGATAAATATCTTCAGTCAGTAAAGCCTACACCTCAACAAAAAGGCAAAGTTTTGCAAAATATTGATTTGTCTCAAAAATCTTCGGGAAATTTTACTTTTACAGGAGTTAGCACGGGGAAATATAATCTCTATATAAAAGTTGAAGGAACCGATAAAAAAAATCAAAAAATCCCACCAACAAGACTAGAACTAAAAGGACTTGAGGTAAAAGAATCAGAATCATTGTTGTGGAAATTACTGTCAAATTCTTTAGTGGGGGTTTTTCTTGGAGCCATACTGACTTTTGTCATTACACTTTTCAATGATTACAGAGAACAGAATAAAGAAAAAGTCAAACGTCAGAAATTAATCAGATCCAATTTGCTCGCACACCTTGACGCTAATTTACTAGCAGTTAAAAATGGAGAAGAAACATGGTGTAAAGAGTTGATGAATCTGGTTCTAAAAGAGGGCTATTATACAGAAATACAAAATTTTTCAACCAAAAAAAATCAACATTTGGCGCAAGATTTACTGAAAGTCAGCTTTAAGTTACAGGAATATGATCAAGAAGTCTCGCGTGTGGGTGTAAACTCAGATAAAAAGGAAAACCTGGAAGGCAAACTTGATCATTTGAAAAAGGCTCTAGAAAATAGAAAGTTTGGCTAACAAAAGTAATTCAACCTAGTAAAAAAAACTCAAAGATGAGCAATCATCAGGTTATTCAAGTAATTTACCCTGTCAGAGTTAAACTCAATCGTCTTTCAATTCAGCAACAATTACAACAATTTTTATTCACTCAACTGAGGAATTTAGAGACAGTAAATCTATCTCATTTTACTGAGAGTAATAATCCTATTTCCCTCTTCCGTTTACCTAAAATTGATTCTATTACATATCGTTGTGCAATCGCCTTGCAATTATCCCGTCATTCCTCTCTTTCTCCTATAACCCTAGCACTAGAGTTTTTTGACAACATCCAACGACAACCAACCCCCCAACAGGATACCTTGTATCTCAACTTTAACCTTAAACTTCTGGACTCAGGTTCCCTAGAGTTTACCTTATGCGATCGCAGTTTGATTCTTTGGTTACAATCTTGGCAACATTTATCTTATGCCTACCAAAAATATCCTATAAAGTCAAGAGAACCTGACAATTTATGGCCAATCCAATATACTTATAGTCGTTGTTGTTCATTATTAAGGTTAGGAGAACAAGAAAAGCTAATAAAGATTAAAAATAGTAATTTTCAGACGAATCAAACGTCATGGTCAATTTTAACGGTAATTCCTTGGGAGAAATTAGAATTAAATCAACTTGAGCGATCGCTGATTGCTCAAATTGTTGCAACAGTTGATAGTTTAGAGAAGGAGTCAAATAGCAGCGAAATGAAACTCGGATTGGCTTTAAGTGAAGCTTTTTTGACTTTTGAGCGTTTCTGTCGTATTTTTGGCTCACTTAGTCAAACAAATCCCCAACTATCTCAAGCCAGACTTGGTTTAGTAGCCATTACACAATATTTACTCCAAGGATTATGGTTATCACAAGTTGCATATCCTCCCCAGTCTCAATTGTGAAACCATGTAAGAAATCAAAAATAAATCTTAAGTAACATGACAAAAGATAAAGCTTCCTATATATTTGTATGTAGTGTGAGGAGCGAACCAGACAGGAGAACCGAGACGAAACACGGAAAGTCGTCGGTTCTCTTTCTGATCTGGGGTCTAACTCAAAAGCTTTGCAATTTAGAGAAACCTTGGTCTGCTTTTTTCGTCTTTTGGAGTTGATGAGTAAGACGGTTGCCATTACCCTTTAAGCTGTAATAGAAAAACCGTTATTCTCCATAGGAGCAACCATTGTGAGATTTCACTGGCTACTATTAAGTATCCTCAGCACTCTTATTTTTTCCTTACCAGCAGAGGCGGCAAGACTCCTCTTTTGGCGTTTTGAAACGACCGAAAATCGTCTCATTTTTACTACAGACGCACGGGTTCAACCTCGGGCCCAATTGATTCCCAACCCGACTCGAATAGTTCTGGACTTACCTGGAGTGACTTTGGGAAGATCCACAGTGGATCAAAATATTGGTGGAAAAATTAAAAGCGTCCGTGTTGGTCAATTTAATTCTCAAACCACCCGTTTAGTAATCGAATTAGCCCCTGGATATACTGTCGATCCAACTCAGGTGAAAGTAAGAGGAATTTCTCCGACGCAATGGACGGTAGAACTTCCTACCCCTCAACCCATTGCTCGTCCCAATTCTAGACCTAATCCTCTACCTAGCCCTAGCCCTCAGACAAGACCATCCCCTCCTCTAAACCAACCTTCTTCAAGGCCAGAAAATGACGATTTCCGAGTAACTCGTAACGGGTTATTTATCCGTTTGGATAAACAAGGGGAAAATAGGGACATTTTGGTTCAAGAAGATCAAGAGCGAGAAACCATCATCTTTACCCTTCCAGGAACATCATTACCCCAATCATTAATCAATAAAACCCTTTTGGTTAATCAATACGGTGTAAGTGATATTAAATTTGAACAACCCCAACCCTCCCAAGCTCGTCTTACCCTCCGAGTTGCTAAAGACAGCCCAGGTTGGCAAGGCTATTACTCTCGGTTAGGGGGACTGGTTTTGTTGCCCAAGGGAGGATTGTCTCAGGTACGGGATCTCAAACCCCCCGAACCTTCTCCAGAGGTGACGCAAACCCCTTCTCAAAATGAAAATCCTACCATTTCTGCCGTTGAATTAACTAATAATAATAGTCAATTATTAATTAGAGCCAACGGACCGATTCAAGGGAGAGGAAGCATTAATCGGCGCACAGGGATGTTTGAAATCCGTATCCCCAAAGCACAATTGGCAGATCCCATCCAAGGACCCCAACTTGGTCGCAATAGTCCGATTTATCAGTTACGGGTAAGACAGGAGAATACTGATACGGTGGTTATTCAAGTTCAACCCTCTTTGGGGGTTCGTCTGGGAGGGTTACGACAACCTAACTTACAAACCCTATCCTTAGAGGTGCGATCACTGCGGGCCACGACTCCTCCCAATGATCGTACTCAGATTCCTGTTCCTCCCCCTTCTAATAATCCCTCTTTTCCTGATCCTTTACCTCCCAATACAGGAAGTCCTAGAGGAAGGGTTCTGGTAGTGATTGATCCGGGCCACGGAGGGAAAGATCCAGGGGCGATCGGCTTAAGGGGACTCAGGGAAGTGGATGTAATTCTCCCCATTTCCTTAGAAGTGAGTCAACTTCTAAAACAGCGAGGGGTTGAGGTGATCATGACTCGCAATGCAGACTATTTTGTTAGTCTGCAAGGCCGCACTGCCATAGCCAATAGACGAAGGGCCAATATTTTTGTCAGTATCCATGCTAACGCGGTGGGGGGTGGGCGGACGAATGTGAACGGCATGGAGACTTTTTACGCAGGAAATAGAGAGTTGGCTAGTGCTATTCATCGTAGTATTTTACGCAATGTAACAGTTGCCAACGATCGCGGGGTAAAACAAGCTCGTTTTTATGTACTCAGACGCTCAAGAATGCCTGCTGCATTGGTGGAAGTCGGCTTTTTGACAGGATCTATTGATAATCCTCGCTTGGCTGATCCGGCTTATCAGAGTCAAATGGCTAGGGCGATCGCTCAAGGAATTTTAGATTATATTCAGCAAAAAAGACTCTAATTAGAATTCTGTCCTTACAATAGAGTTATTTACTTTAAGCCGTGTTTCAATTGTTAACTTTTTCTTTATTGACCTAATCAAAACATGAGAGAGATTCAAAACAGTCCCATTGGTGTGTTTGATAGTGGTGTGGGAGGATTGACTGTTTTACGGGAACTTTACCGACAGTTACCCCAGGAATCCATTGTATATTTTGCTGACACAGCAAGACTTCCTTACGGAAATCGTTCGGCATCAGAAATTTTAGAGTTTGTTCGAGAAATTCTGGTCTGGATGACTCAACAAAAGGTTAAGATGGTGATTATGGCTTGTAATACCAGTTCTGCTTTGGCGTTGGAAGCGGTTCGCCAAGAGTTTGATGTTCCCATCCTTGGGGTCATCCTACCAGGAGCTAAGGCTGCTGTCAAAAAGGGTAAGCGCATTGGTGTTATTTCAACTCCTGCTACGGCTAAAAGTGAAGCCTACCGTCAAGCTATTCAAGAAATTAATCCCCAAGCTCAAGTTTGGCAAGTGGGTTGTCCAGAGTTTGTTCCTTTAATCGAGCAGAATCGCATCTCGGAAGCTTATACCCAAGAGGTTGCTCGTAATTATCTGAGTCCTTTAGTAGACTGTGGTATTGATACCCTAGTTTATGGCTGTACTCATTATCGGCATTTACAGGGAGTGATTCAACGGATTATTCCTCAAACCGTGCGATTAATCGATCCGGCTTGTTATGTAGTGCAGGCTGCCAAAAAGGAGTTGGAGTTGATGGGGCTCAGTAAGAGTTCTTCTGCTTCACCTACTCGCTTTGCGGTTAGTGGTTGTTCTCAAGTCTTTTCTCAACTGTCTCGTCAATGGTTGGGGTACTACCCTTGCGTTGAGTCTGTGTCTTTACCCTTGAGTCTGACTCGAACCTTGGCCTGGGAACAAGTAGAAGTTCTAGAATAAACAGAAAATTGGTTATTCGATCTCAATCTCCTCACACCGTTACCTAAATAACACGCCAGCATCCAAGCAGAGTCGTTTTAACCCTCGGATGAAAGGCGACTCCAATGGTTAAAACCATTTTTAGATCGCAGAAAACTCAATGATTCAAATGTCAGATCATCAGGTAGTTAGGGGTGTAGTCAAATGAGAAGACATTTGTTAGTAATTATTAATCTTTTAATTTTTTTTATAGTTTTATGAGTTGATTTTTTTTATGGTTTTATTAGTTGATTTTTTGAACAATTAAACCTATGTCAATGCAACCACAATTAGGGACAACTACTGCACCTTTGGCACCAATTATAGTTAGGGGGACATCTGGGAATGACTTTCTTCTAGGGACTGCTTTAAATGAGACTTTCATTGGAGATGCAGGGGATGATACTATTGTCGCGAATGGAGGGGATGATATTCTCTACGGGGGAATATTACCTCCAACTCCCACTAGCCCTTTACCTATTCCCCTTGGTTCTGATAATGATCTTCTTCTAGCTGGTACTGGGGATGATACTATTGTCGGAGGATACGGAAACGATACTATATTCGGGGACTCTGGACTAGATACTGTTGATTACACTTTCTTTCCAGGAAGGATTATCCTACAATCTAACGGGAATGTCCAAAAAATAAGTGCTATTGGAACCGAAGTTGATCAAATCCTTGGAGGAATTGAAACTGTTATCGCAACAAAAGGCGATGATGTGCTGATAGGGGATGCAAACGATAATACACTATGGGGTGGAGACGGTAACGATGAATTATTTGGTGGCGTAGGCAAGGATACCCTTAATGGGGAAGTCGGTAATGACACTATTTTCGGAGAAGCAGGTAACGATGCTATTTCCGGAGGATTAGGTAATGATGTCCTTGATGGCGGAGAGGATGGCGACTTACTCGATGGTGGAGCAGGTAACGATACTATTATTGCTGGAGCAGGGGACGATATCATTTTTGGCGCACAGGGATATGATGATATAAGAGGTGGTTCTGGTGAGGATATTCTTAATTATGGTTTCTTTGAGGGTAGAATTGTTCTACAATCTGACGGTCAGGTTCAAAAAATAACTGCTAGTGGAACCGAAATTGATCAAACTACTGGAATTGAAACTGTTATCGGAACAATCAACAACGATGTTCTTAGTGGGAACCATGACAACAATAAACTGATTGGAGCAGCAGGTAACGATACACTAATTGGCGGCTCAGGTGATGATACTCTTATTGGCGGAGTGGGTATGAATAGTCTTATTGGGGGTACAGGTGCGGATCAATTCACCATTGTTGATGGTGCGACTCCCCAATCTCCTGATACTGTTATTGACTTTAACCAAGGCCAGGGAGATATCTTGGCTATTCTTGGCTTAGGTATTGGTTTTACTGACTTAACCTTAGCTTCAAGTGGTGCTAATACCTCCATTGTTTTAGGAGGGGATCACTTAGCCATACTGACTGGTGTAAATTCTACTGCTTTGAGTGCTGCTGATTTTATTTTTAGTTAATCTGCCTTGATTAAAAAGTTTCTTCATTTTTTTCAAGACTAAGAGAATCCCTGTGGTTTTAACCCAGGGATTCTCAACAATCCTTATATCTATCGTGGTTTACTATCCACTATCTTCAGGTTGCATTTTGTTAAATGGCTGTTCTATCCAAGATCACGACGAGGTGGGGCTTCCCACTTACCCGTACGTTTAGCAAGCATCAACAATCCATAAATCATCAATAAATAGAGGGCGGCGAGAAAGAGTGTGATCACAGGCATCTTTTTGTCTTCAGGTTATTATCGCTAAGGTGGACATTGTGTTATAATGGGGGGGTTGAGATTTTTATTAGGTAGCCCAAAGCAGCAGCCGTTATAAACTCCACTGCCCTAAACCGGCAAGCAACATCCAAAACAATCGGACGAACCTGCTATTAAGTGATTTTACTGTACGGAACCCTTGCAGTTACGAACCAAGATTACTTCTGAATTCGTTTCTGCTGATTGCCAGTTCCACGACAGCAGGTAAGAAACCCGCTCAGTGATTAAGTTTGTTGTTAGTCACTTCCAACCAAATCATCCCTTATCAACCCCGAAACCGTCTAAGACAAGCATCTTAGTCGGTAGCTTTTTTGGGAAAAGGGGCAAATTCTTAAAACCCTTACTTATAACTTAACATAAGAATTGAGAAATGGATAATTTTTTTAGGGAGTTTACGGAAAAATTAAAGGTTTCACGCTCTGCCCTTGAAGGCTTAGAATAGTGAAAAACCGAATATAATAATTCCCCCTTGATATACCAAGAAACTTTAAACTTACTGGAATGGCCACGTTTGTGCCAACACTTAGCTACCTTTGCTGCCACTAAAATGGGTGCAATAGCAGCCCGTAACTTGCCTATGCCTGAAAGTTTAGAAGAAAGTCAAGAACTTTTAGCCCAAACCCAAGAAATTTATCGCTTAGAACAAAATTTAGAAGTTAAATGGACTTTTGAAGGGATCACCGATGTAGGTGACTCTCTAAAAAGGGCAACCTTAAAAGGTAATCTTTCAGGACGAGAACTGCTAGATATTGCGACGACGTTAGCAGGAATGAGAAGATTAAGAAGAATAATTGATGATTATGAAGATTTACCGGTTTTAAAAGAATTGATTGCCGATATTAGGACTCTCCCTGAACTAGAAAAAGCCATCCATCACTGCATAGACGAAGCCGGAAAAGTCGCAGATCGTGCTAGTCCGAAACTGGGAGAAATACGACATAACCTTAGAAACATTCGAGATAGCATTTATCAAAAACTGCAAAATATTATGCAGCAAAAAGGTGGGGCGATCCAGGAAACCGTTATCACCCAACGGAACGATCGCTTTGTTCTTCCCGTAAAAGCCCCCCAAAAAGAACAAGTTCCAGGCATTATTCACGATACATCCAGCAAAGGGGGAACCTTTTATATCGAACCTAACTCTGTTGTGCAAATGGGCAATAAACGCCGTCAATACTTGCGACAAGAAGAGAGAGAAGAAGAAGCCATCTTGCGTAAGTTAACTGAACAAGTCGCTGAGGTGTCCGAAGACCTAGAATATTTACTAGCGATCGCCACATTTTTAGACTTAGCCACCGCTAGGGCGCGTTATAGTTTCTGGTTAGGAGGAAACGCCCCCAGATTTATCGGAGAGGGCGAAACTATCACTCTCAGACATTTACATCATCCCTTATTGGTATGGCAACAAAGACACGAACAAGGACCCTCAGTGATTCCCATTAACGTACAAATTAAACCCGATATTCGAGTAATTGCCATCACTGGGCCCAATACTGGGGGAAAAACCGTCACCCTAAAAACTGTCGGTTTAGCGGCCTTGATGGCCAAAGTGGGTTTATTTGTTCCTGCGAAAGAACCGGTTGAAATACCTTGGTTTGAGGAAATATTAGCTGATATTGGCGATGAACAATCCATTGAACAAAATTTATCCACTTTTTCTGGTCATATTCGTCGCATTGTGCGTATTTTAGAAGCATTGGAACAGGGAAAAACGGAAGATGATATATTTAACTCTACTCTCCCCCCCTCCCTAATACTCCTAGACGAAGTGGGTGCCGGAACAGATCCGGCTGAGGGAAGTGCCTTGGCGATCGCCTTACTCAATTATTTAGCAGACAATGTTAAGTTAACCATTGCTACCACCCATTACGGAGAACTAAAAGCCCTCAAATACGAAGACTCTCGTTTTGAGAATGCCTCGGTAGAATTCGATGATAGAACCCTTTCCCCCACTTATCGCCTATTGTGGGGCATTCCAGGAAGGTCTAATGCCCTTAGTATTGCTCAACGTTTGGGGTTAGAGGGAGAAATCATTGAAGAGGCGAGAACTCGCATTGGGGGGCTGTCTCAAGATGTTAATGATGTGATTGCCGGTTTAGAAGCGCAGCGCAGACAACAGGAAGAAAAAGCTCTTGAAGCAGCAAAATTATTGCAAGAAACCGAGAAATTTTATACGGAGGTGACAGAAAAAGCCACGTCTCTGCAACAAAGGGAACAAGACTTAAAACGGTATCAGGAACAAGAAGTGCAAAAAGCGATCGCTCAAGCCAAAGAAGAGATCGCCCAAGTCATTCGTAACTTACAAAAAGGCAAGAAAAGCAGCCAAAAAGCCCAGCAAGCAACGGAAGCTATCTCACATATTGGTCAACGTCAGTTGCCGAAAAAAGCCCAAGCCAAAGTCAGTTATCAGCCTCAAGTCGGGGAAAAAATACGCCTCTCTAATTTAGGACAAACTGCGGAAGTGTTGGCAGTTTCTCCCGAAGATGAAGAGGTTATGGTACGGTTTGGACTGATGAAAATGACTGTTTCTTTTTGTGATATTGAATCATTAGACGGTCAAAAAGTAGAAACGAAAGTTAAGGAGAAAAAACGCCCTGCAACCCCTGCACCGCAACCGACTAAACCCAAAGATGTTCCCCTCATTCGCACTTCTCAAAACACCATTGATATTCGGGGAAGTCGTGTTGCTGAAGCCGAAGCTGACTTAGAAAATGCGATTGCGCAAGCCACCGAGTCAGGAGTATTATGGATTATTCATGGCAAAGGTACCGGGAAACTCCGTCAAGGGGTTCATGAATTTTTGAAACGCCATCCTCAGATACAACGCTTCGAGTTAGCTTCTCAAAAAGAAGGGGGTTCCGGGGTTACATTAGCTTACTTTCAATGAAACTTTCTGGGTTCAACGGAATAAGCGGGAGTCCCCACTCTCAGCTTGCGGAGTGAGGAGGTAGAGCGTGTGATTTTCGAGGTTCGATGCCTCGAAAATCACCAATTATCTGGCGATACATAGCTTAGAACTCCTATTTAATAAGCGAACATTCTTGGGGTTAAACT
>JAAUYJ010060255.1_pt1 | contig 14417 bp, 23 predicted proteins | sample 7278031 | NCBI WGS metagenome assembly JAAUYJ01 (sample SAMN14350222, study PRJNA611818) | marine sediment metagenome | isolation source: surface marine sediment (1.8m) | place: French Polynesia: Moorea | collected 2018-08 | reverse complement strand
CTTCTTTGCAGCCAAGGGGAGGCAGACGATGACCTGCAATGAAGAAAGTTATATTTCATTACGTTTAATACTTTATAATCTGATAGAATTTCGGCCTTTCGGTTAACCGGTTAATTTGAAGGGTCTAACGGTTAAATTAACCGTTAATTTCGATTAAAATGTAATGTAGAAAAAACTATCAAAAGATTCCAAAGTAGCTTTTAATGCATTTTTATTGACAAATATTTATCGGGGAAAAAATCGAAGAACTTGAGCAATCACAAACTTTGAATATTTTTTTTTGCAAAATACGTTTTTGCCACATTATAGTCTGAAATGACCTTAAAACATTTTTGATTTTTACTCACGTTGATCGTCCTCGCCCAAGTCTCTTGTGCCCAAAGGATCGGCCGTGCCTTCAAACTGGATTGGCTTGAACGTCGAGGGATGGAGCCGTGCAGAAGAGTGGGCTGTTCTGAAGAGTTGGTCGAATTCGTCCTCCGACATGGGGTACACTAAAAGCGAAAATGAAAATAAAAGTAAATTGCTGTTGAATGGACCAAGAAGAGCTTCTTCCCTAGCACCTACTGTTTGCTATCATCTGCAGGACTCTGTCGTTTTCGTCGTCTACACCGTCGTTCCTGGCAGGGAGGAGGTCCGGCGCGTCGGAGTCTGTCCTGTAGACGCCGCCGGTCGCCGTCGCCGGGGCGGGGGCGGCCGCCACTGGAGCTGGCGTTGGGGCGGCCGCCGCCTCAGGAGCTGGGGCCGCAGTGGCGGCGAATCTCCTCAGCCACTGCGCCCTCTCAGTGCGGCTGAGGCTGCGGAGCCTCTCCAGCCTGCCCGCCGGAGACAGGTCGGCCAGCTCCCTGTCGGGCTCGTTGCCGGAGTGGCGGGTGATGCAGTTGTGGCACAGGACGTAGTTGCTCCCTGAGTACGTTGAATGAAAAAGTAATAATCAGATTAGTACACAATTATCGAAGCCTTCGGATGGGGGGCTTGCAGCAAAGGAATGCAATATACAAAAGGAACTTTTCTCACTTAACAATCCTCCGCAGAAGGTGCCGTCCAGTGCCACCCCGCAGCCTCGATGCTGCTCCAGCATGTGCCGGGTGAGGCCGCCCCTGGGCACCGACTCGCCGCAGATGGAGCAAGGGTGGGGCGACGACGGAGACGAGGAGTGGCGGCGCTGCGGGGAGGACGCAGACAGGAGAGTGAGCGGGCTCCCGTCGTCCTCGTCTTCGGTGCTGCTGCTGCTGCTGCTAGTGACATCCTCCTGGTACACGCGGAAACGCCTAGGAGCGAACAGAATATCTGTTGCAGTTTCACTTAACTACCAAAATTTCAATATCAAACCTTCTGTCTGCTCCTGACGTTGCCGAAGAACCGAACCTCTCCGACAAGGACAAGGACCTCTGGCTGTCCGTGACGAGGAAGTTCCTAATGTCCGCCAGCGCCCGCTGCCTCTGCTGCCGCGAGGAGGGGAGGTGCCTGCCTGCGGGCCCGCCCACCCTGGAAGGCCCGGGCCTCGTCGGGATCTGGACTGGGAGCGGGGGGAAGAATGTTGATGCGGCCGCGGCGGAGGCGTCTCCGCCGCCTGCCGGGGGTGCCGGGGGAAACGGCCTGACGCCCACGGTGGTCATGGTCGTCCAGCGGCCCCTCTGCTCGACCACTATGTGTGGGTCCTGCGGAGGGGCGGCTGGATGTGAAATTGCTGCTGTTGCTGCTGCTCCCGCTACTGCCTCGTTGGTCGACGTGGCCAAGGAGGCACCGACGAACTCTGACATCATGTCGTCGGCCAAAGGGTGATCGATCATCCACGTTGCACACCTGAATATTTAGCGAACATTTAGTAAGCTGCACTTTGCATAATATGTTGGGGAATGAACCTGTTAATGCTCCTGGCGGTGGTGTCGTCGGACCTGACGTTCAGCGCCTCCCTCGCCGACCTGATGTGGGCGTCGGTGAAGCCCATGTCTCGCAAGGGTCCGTGGATAGGTCCGGCCTGTGAAGTGTAGGGAAAAGCAATTAATCCAACGTAGCAAATAGTAGTATACACGGTACATTACCTGAAGGGCAGCGGCAGTGGCCACGGCCAATTGCCCTGCCTGAGAGAGGGGTCCTACTGGAAGTCGCTGCGAATTACTTGTAGCACCGCGAGGGTTCTGTTGCCGCTGTTTGGCCTTTGTCATAGCCGGTCTGTCACAGTCCTCCAAGATCCTTGGTTCTAACACGACATTCCTGCAAAATGAGCAGAAAAGCGGCTAGTACGAGAGAGCAAGAGGGAGATAAAATTATTTGTCGCTTACCTGAGAATAGCCATTGCCTTGTCCACTTCGCCGTCAGAGACTGGCGCGGCCATGGGGACGGCGTAGACCGAGAGCGCGGTGGCCGTCCTCCAGCAGGCTAAGACCACCTTCCTCAACCTCCGCGCCACGCCTGACCTCTCGTCTTCCGGAGGAGTCTCCTCCATCTCCAGGAACATGTCGCAGTAGTGGGAGTCGAGGAGCGAGACGAGGGTCCTCTCGGCGAAGGAGCGGAGGGCGGCGCTCCTCACCAGGGCGCCGCGCACCTCCGCCTCCGTAAGAGGATCTGAAGACGGGCCTCCTCCTCCTCCGGTAGGTGCCTCAGTTCTCTGAGCCGAGGGAGGTTTCGGCGCTCCGTCGACTTCGTCCTCAACGATGCTCACCATTGCCTCCTTCCTTGACGGCGGCCTCACTGGCCTCGAGTCTCCGGAGGAAAGAGTCTGCTTGGGGGTGGCACCTCTGGCCGCCGCCGCCGCAGTAGCAGCAGAAGCCACATTCTTGCCCGTCACTTCTCCAATGATGGAGCTAACGAGACTGTTGGTGAGCCTCTCCACGCTGGCGGAGGTGGCGGCGTCCTGCAGCATCCGCCCGTCAGGGAGGCTGGAGGATCGCTTGTCCCTCTTCTCCGCCTTGGACGAGCGCAGGAGGCTGTGGGACGAGGCGGCCTTCTCCGGGCTTGCCCTCCCTCCCTTGGAGGGGTTCCTCCTGCCGCTGCGGACCAGATGCTTCTCTGCCAGTCTCTCCGTGTCCGGGGTCCCCAGGCGCAGCGGGGAGTCGTTGCAGAGATCGGAGGACAAGATAAGGAAGTCCAGGATGCTAAAATCAATTAATAATGTCAATACTTTTTAATTTGGTTCTTTTGTTTTTCTACCTATTCCTATTGTAAAGGAAGTGGCCGGCCAATAAAGTGATCACCTGTTTTCCATGAGGACGTCATAATTGAAGAAATGAGAGAACCCTTCTTCCCCTCCTTCGTCGGCCGGAGAGAGCTTGTCCGGCGTTGCGAGCTCGGGGCTGAACATCGGCTCCCACATCACCATGAACCGCTGCCTGGACGAGCAGTCCGGCGTGCACCACATGATCACCCCCTTGGCACCCGTCCTCTTGCTCACCACCCTGCTCCCCGTCCCGAGCTCTGAGCCGCTGCTGCCGCTGTTGCCGCTGCTCAGGAAGGCCAGGACGGGGACTGCGCTGTCGGCCAGCGCTTCCACCAGGCGAACGGCGCGCTTGCTGTCCGTCGCGCGGTCGCCTAGGAGCGGGGCAAGGCTGGCCGTCCTCAGCGCCTGCAGCTGCGAGGCCGCTCCCAAGGCCTCCGCGAGGTGGCAGTGGACCGCGTCCTTCCACAGGGAGTGACGGCTGTACAGCCTGCGGACACAGGCGAGGACCATCCGGGACACGGACTCCCCCGCCGGGAGGCAGGAGCAGGAGCTCCGCGATCCGCACTCTCCTCCTCCGCTGGCCTTTCTGTCCGCCGCGTGGTGAAGAATTTCACTACAATGACAAATGAGTCAGGTTAAAGATGTCAAACCAAAGCGCACGATTGAAAAATTTAAATTAAATTTAAAAAGTTACATTTGGTTAAAATATGTGTAATATTTTATGTTTTCCTCGAAAGATTAGAAAGAACTTTTTAACTAAAAAAACCACATCTTTTGCCAAAATTCTTCTTTAATTGCTTTAAATCTAAAAAAATCTTGAACTTTTTTTTGCAATATTTTCCCCCTCGGATGATGGACTTCATAGAAACGCAAAAATGCTCGAAAAAGACTTCTCCATACTACTTAATATTTTAACTGAAATTATCCGTTAATTTAACTGAACAACTCCCCAAATTAACCAGTCAACCGAAAGGCCCAATTTCCCAGCCCTACACCCACCTGACTTCCACGCAGGCCCCGGCCCCGTTGGAGTCGAAGGCGACCACGGGGTGGAGCGCCGTGTCCCCGGGGAGGTCGTCGAAGAGCAGGGTCTTGTCCGCCGCCCCGTTCTTCCTCACCGTCAGCCGCCCTGCGTCGAGGTCCGCCTCGAACGAAAGCGTGTCTCCCTTGCCGAAGCCGGGAAGGACGTGGTGGGCGAACGGCCACACCTCTTCTCCACGACGCACCTACGATGAAATTAAGGAATTCGGTCATCGTTGGTAGATCTACGTGATTTGGGCATTCCCCGTCTCCACGCACCAGTCCGCTGCCACCTCGCAGCACCCAGGCCTCCCGGTGAGGGTCGCTCCTCCCCGAGGTCCGGGCCGTCAGCCCAAGCCCCACGGAGGAGTTGTGCCTGCCCCTGACGGAGTCCTCCAGCACGCGCACCTTCCAGCTGAGCACCCCGGAGCGGAACCCCCTTCCCAGGAAGGCCGCCGACTTCTCCCCCGCCGACGCCCGGTCCAGGCTGACCCGGTTGCCCCCCTCTATCGCCAGTCCCACGGAGGCGCTCCTGGCGGTGGCGCGGAAGGAGGCCTCGACCCTCTCGCCGCCGCGGCTGAGGCGGTCGTCCGGCGTCAGGTGCCAGTAGTGCTGCTCCCCCTCGTCCTCTTGCCGCTCCCGTTCGGCCGCCTCGCCGAACATGGTCCAGGCCGCCAGCCCAAACACTTTCCCGACCATCTCTTTGGCCTCGTCGAGGGAGGCCCCCTCCACCCTGCCGATGTGGGACAGGAGATTCTCCAGCACGCCCAGGCAGCTCAGCCTCAGGTACACGGAGCCACCGGGGCGGCGGAAGAAGGAGACGGCTTGGGCGAAGATGTGGCGGACGGCGACTGAGTCCAGGGTCCGCCGTTGCTGCTGCTGAAGCTGCTGTTGACGTCGCTGCCATGCAGTCTCCTTGGTGGCCAGTCGGAAAAAGGCCATGAAGTCAGTGGCCAGCCTCTCGTCGCGAGAAGACTCCACCCGGGGCAGGGCGGACTGCAAGTCAGCCAGGAGATTTAGGAAGTTGGAATTGCTCCTCTCATCCTCATGGCATCTGCACAGAAAGTGACAAAATCGGTGAGATTACTACTACTGCAGAGAACAAAAAGGAACACCTACCGCAGTTGCAAGGCCAGAAGCATGGTGAGGCGGAGCTTGCTCGTGTCAGATTTGTGAGGACTCCAAGATTGTTCTTTGGCAGCAGCCCCCCTCTCATCAACGAGGGCCAACTTGCCCAAAGAATCCTCGGCAAGGCGATTGGCCACTTCTCTACATCCTTTGTTTTTCCAGGACTCCAAGGACAGAACACTCAGTGCTAAGCTGGTGAAATTTCCCTTGCCTGCAATAAAAGATCACAATAACAAAGGTACCTTATGGCGTACTATTTCTATTGTGCGTTCTTACCACTCGAATTCTTCCCTTCGGATAAGTCCGATATCAGAGCCAACAGCGAAGCAGTGAGGGATTCGGTCGTTTTTGGATGCACCATAGCAGGGTGGTCCACTAATTCGTCGTCCAGTGATTCAATGATGGAAACGTCTATTCCAAGAAGGCTCACGAGAACCTGTGATGATATCTACGGAGGAGAAAAAAGTGAGCTCCCAGTCTCCCACATACCGTAGCTAATTTACGAATTACAGTTTTTTAAATTTTGAATTCAAGCAAAGATTTTGAAACTAAACGTAATTTAAAAAATAAAGGAAAAAAGTGTCTGTAGCGTCAATTTGCATTAAAAATGATCGAAACGCTTGCTCTGCTCTGGCTTTTGGCTTCGATCTATGCGGTTAGCGAAACAGAAGCCTGGCTGACAAACTATGGTTTTCGAGAGCTAATTCATGCCGTACACCGCACGCCCAACCAGTCTCGCATTGATGTCCAGGAGGCTCTTCGACTCAACCTGACCAAGGAACAAGCGGTCCAGCAGCTAAGAACACGACTGAACACCGCGTCCAGGAACAGGAAGAATCAGCTGATGGACAGGGACGACGACGAGTCGACCACCACGAGCACCACCGTCAAGTTCAACGACCCCAACTTCATCCCCGGCCAGTATTTGGACGCCAGCGGCCAGGCCAAGTTCGTGACCCCGGCCCCAATCACGGACATCCTGGTGGATTTCATGGCCGAAATCGACAAGCGCCAGGAGGAGCTGTGGCAGGTCGGAGTCTACATCATGCTAAATTGGATCCTGCAAGGATCGTTTATCATCCTGGCGGCTTGGATATTTGGACTCTTTTTCCCCCTGTACCAACTAACCCAGAAGATGGGGGAGACGCTGCCCATGGAGGACGAGGACAGGGTGGACAAGATGCTGGAGCTGGCGGAAATGTACGAAGAAAACCCCATCAGATTCGCGCACCTCCCAGGATTCCAGATACCGGGATTCGACCCTCTCTCCTCGGACGAGGATGAAAAGAAGAAGGAGCTGCTCCTGCCCGTCAAGAAAGGGTCTCCTCCAGAATCACCACCGGCATCGTCTCCCGAGGGATCCAAGCTTTCTTCCAAGTCGGACTCGCCCACTTCAAAGGAGGGTTCTGACAAACCCGACTTGTCGTCCAAGTCTGACTCTCCCACAACAGACGCGTCGGGCAAAGGCAAAAAGTAATCAAACGACTAAAACGGGAAATTGAATGTATCTCACCTCGTATCTGTAATCGACCTTGTCGGCTCTTCCCGTTGAGTGGCACGTTTGCAGTAGTCTCAAGGTGCTAGGCAGTATCTCTTCGCATTCCTAATAAATTAATTTGAAACGAACGTCAGACATATCCTGATGTACTGAAAACAACCGATCTGTTCTTCTTACCATGTTGTATCTACGCCACTCTTCCAAAGTCAGTGCCAAGGCCCGAGGCCTGTTTTTAAATTCTGGTAGTAGATCGTCATGCAGCAAAAGGGCTATCTCCCGGATGACTGATCCTTCTCCAACACTAGATCCCTCGGCGTCGCCAGTCGAGTCAGGTGCGCCAGGCTCTTTCACGCACAACAGGTAGAACAGGGCGAGCTCCACTGTCCTCTCCATGAGATCATCAAAAGGATTTCTCCGATCTTGCTGGCATGTTTCTCTTTCGCTGTCTATCCTAAGTTTTGTGGAGTCTTCAGCCAACTCTCCCATGGCACGAAGGGTTACCGGAAAGTCCTCGAGTCTGAAAAAGTCAAGAGTTTAGAAGAACAATACTGTGCCGTAAACTGAAATATCACTCACCTGTGTAGGGATGTGCTGTTTTCTCCCTTTGGCCTGTGCCGGAAGCAGGCGAGCCACACGAGTGATACGCACGCGAGGACATCCTCGTCCGCGACGACCTCCTCGAACGAGAAGAGCGCACCTCTGACGGAATCTAAGACTTCCAGGTCCAGGGTCCAGGGGATTCCGCTTGAGGGAAACAGTCGCTTGACCAACGAGTCGACCGTGCGTAGCTTCGACTCCATGGGCGAGGCTCCGTTTTTTAACGTCTCCCATACGCACCGAGGTAATTCGCCTAATTGTCATTTTTTTTTTGGAAAAAAAGCCATTTACCAGCAGCATTTTGCTAGACTTACCCAAAGAAGCCTTGTCTGGGGAGCATGACAGGCCGCGCGAAAGGCAGGTGAACGACGATATCCTTGCGTGGATGGCTCCGCTGGCCGCGCTAACCCGCCCGGCACTGAGGACGTCCCAGGCCAGCCTGCCGGCAAGCCCCGACGCCGCCGCCCTCAGGTCCGGCAGCAGCTGCCAGTCGGTGGACGCGGGGTCGCGGCCGGCGTCCAAGAGAGCGTCCTCCAGGGCCAGGCAGGACTCGCACAGGTCCAGGAGGTCCGCCAGCAGCGCCCTCCGGATGGCCGCCACTGCCTGGACAGGGGCCGGCGGGGCCGAGGAGACGGCAAGGCGGAGGCAGAGCACGGTGTTGTTGACGACCTGGGGAGCGGGGGAGCAGGAGTTCCGCAGAAGTTCAGAGAGCTTCCCACAGTTGGCCCCGTCCTCCTTCGCAGCCGCTGTGCAGCCGTCGAAAAACTCCTTGCCCAGGCTGAGGACTAGTTTAAGATGTGTCAAGGTGATTTGAAGCAGTTCCTGCAAAAAAAAGGTTGGAACTTGGGCCAATTACACGAAGAAGAATGGAGAATAAACCATACCTTGTTGCAAACTCCGGCCATCAAGTTCCCCAGGAGAAACTTGTTAAGCAAGGACAGCATGAGGGAGGTTTCCTCTGACCTCAACCGACATTTCTTCTCGACCTCTTCTCTGCTGATGTCTAGCCTTCGGATCTGTAGTTGCGAATTGCGATTTAAGATAACTACGGAAATGTGGGAAAGTGAGAGAATGGTCAAAGCTCACGTATTTCCCAAACGCCTCGATTAGCATCGTCTTGGTCAGGAGGAAGGCCTTCTTGGTCAGGTCGGACTCGACGTACGCCTTCTGCGCTTCGGCGGAGGCGTTCGGAAGTACTTGCGAAGGCGGCACCAGTTCCACAAAAGTCTGGAGACGAGAAAAGAGGAAGACGTTCAGCACTACGCTTTAGCGTGGAACAAACAAATCCTCCTACCTCCGTGCTCTCCAGCGACTTGAGCAGCAGCCTTAGGTTGAGCTCCTGCCCGGCGGATGGCGAGGCGCAGTGGAGGAGAGCGCAGGCTCTGGACAGCCTCTCGCGCAGCGGAGACAGCAGCAGGTGTGAGACCCCGGCCTCCACGCAGCGACGGACAGACCGAGAAACGTCCTCGGGGAGGGACGGCTGATCAACCAATCTGTAAAGGAAAAAGTCAATGGAGAATATACTGTACGTGCGTGCGCAAAATGGCCCTTTGCACGAACAAACCCCACCTGTAAAGGAGGCGCTCTAGAGCAGCCTTGTCCGAAGTCGACATTTCAATCGCGTCCTCCTTCCCTCCGCCCGCTCCCCCTCCTCCTGATTCAGCCGCCAGGATGAAGTGGTTTGTCAGGATGGAGAGCACGCCGATCAGGACCGAGCGGTCCTCGGGCGAGAAAGATAGGCCCTCCGTCGACCTGTCAGCATAGGGAGATTTGTTGACTTGGTGAACGTACTCCACCTAAGTAGGAAAACTCACCTGGCCTCCAGCACCTTGAGGACGGCTGAGAAGGTGTCTGGCGAGAGGTCAGCGCAGAAGGGCTTGCTCCACAGGACCGCCCGCTGACGGTCGTCGAATGGGATGGCTGTGCAGGCCAGGGAGTGGCTTCCTCCGGCGGAGATCTACATTAGAGAAAAGAAGAGATAGACGAAAATTGAACAATAAAATTCAAAGGCAGTTCGGAAGGCAAACAGTTTTACCCAAAATGTACATTAAAAAATACGAAGACGGAAGATCATTGTGGGGCTCCTTTGCAAAAGCTGCTGAATCCCTCCCTTACCTGGTGCACCGGCACCCCGGCCAGCGCTTTGACCGGCTGCGGCGAGAACACCGGGGACAGCGCGTGGCCGAGCCCGCACTGGCCCGAGCTGTTGATGCCCCAGGCGAAGACGGCGCAGTCCTGGGACAGCGCCAGGCAGTGGTTGTCCCCCAGGGACATGTCCACGATCTTGACCTGAGGAATTAAGGACCGAATGACAATTTGAATTGGACGCTCGTGAAAAGTTACCGAGCTCACATTGGCCAGGTCCTCGATGACTCGCGGCAGGAGGAGGGCGCTGCTCTCCATGCTCCCCTGGCCCAGGCAGGCGCCTCCTCCCCATGACCAGATCTGCGAAAACGAACGACGATATCTTGCGAAGAAACTGACAGAAAACGGTGGGGGGGGACTGGCGCATACTTTTCCGTCCACAGTCAGAGCCATGGACACGGTCTGCCCCGCTTGCACCTTGGCGATGGACTGGCCCTGCAAGGCGGCCACAGTCTGCGGGCGGTATAGCCGGGCAGTGTCGCCGTGGCCCAGTTTCCCTGCAAAATAAAGAGGCGATGAAACCAATTTTTCAAAATAACTCAACAGGTTTTTCACCGTGGTCTCCAGCCCCGAATGACCAGACAGAGGTGCCGCTCTTGGAGATGGCGAGGGTGTGGGTAGAGCCGCAGGAGACCTGCCGGACCGGGCCAATGTCCTGGAATAAAAAAGTTTAAAACATCTTCATGGAGAAGAACATGCTGTGCTACAAACCTCCACCCTGGTTGGGACCACCCTCGACTGGCTGTCTCCGTGTCCCAGGCGGCCAAAGTCCCCCTCGCCCCACGTGAAGAGCTGGCCGTCCTCCGTGACTGCGGCTGAGTGCCTTAGTTTTCCCAAATAGAGAACAGCGTCAAAAAACTGAGCGTGCACGATAAGAAATTGACCGCGCTACCTTGTACCGGCGGAGACCTGCAACACGGGCTTGGAGGCGAGCCCGCCGAGGATGACCCTCTTGGGGCTCTTCTGCGAAGCCGTGTTTCCCAGGCCCAGCTTCCCGTAGTCACCTTATTCGTAAATTAAGGCTATGAAAGCACGACCATGTATGTATTCGGGGAAACTGCTTGCTCACCGTCTCCCCAGGCGTACAGCTCCCCATCCGCCGTCACGGCCAGGACGTGCCCGTCGTGGCCACGCTTAGAGACGCTGATGGTAGCCACGCCGCCGACGCCGCCACCAGAAGATCTCCCTAGCGGCCCTGCGACCGGCCTCGGTCCCGTGGCGGAAGGTACCCCCCCAGTTCCTGCTGCCGCTCCCTCCGCCGCCGACGGTGCCGCCAGCCTGTGGGCGTTTCCGCAGGCGGAGATCCTCCCGTCGGTGTGGACGACCAGAGCGCAGGCCTGGCCGCCGGCCACCCTCTGGACGTCTTGCAGACTGGGTTGATAGGACATTGACTAAAGTTATCAAAAGTTTGCTACTCCAATAGAAAAATATACTGTATAGTCCATACCCAGTCATTTTCGTCGGGACGAAGAGCTTGTCCGCGGCTGCTGCAGCTACCGGCGAAGCCTCGCTCCTCTCCGGCGGGACTGCGTCGGGGCAGAAGTTGGCGCCCCAGGTGAAGGCGACTCCCCCGGTGGAAAGCCCGCCGTCTGGAGAATCGGCCTCGTCGTGGTCGTGGAAGTCGTCGTCGCCCCTCGAAGGGACGCAGCTTCTGGTGTACTCCTTGCTCTTGGCCACGAGCTGGAAAAGGGTAGAACAAGAACATCTTGACGTTGAATAGAACCTGAAGAATTAGATAAACTTACCAGCGCCAAGAGGTACAGCGTGGCCTCCCTCAGGCACACCGAGTCCGCCGAGTCTCTTTCCGCCACCTGGCAGGCGAGGCGGAACCTTGCGGCGGCCGCCCGAAGCCCGCCGCCGCCGTCGTTGGAGGATTCTCCCGCCAGGGGTCCCTCGGCCGCGGCGGCGGCTGAGCGGGAGTGGGCCAGGTTGGACGTGGCGGCGGCGGCCACCTGCCGCGCGGCCAGTTCCACCGCCCTGCGGCTGACCGTGCGGCCGCCAGCGGCGTTCCCGTCGGCGGCGCCTTCCTTGGCCTGCTTCTTGTCGGTCTCTGACAGCCCCAGGTTGATCCACTGCAGCAGGCGGGACAGGCTTCCTCGCTGCACCGACAGGCACAGCAGGATCTCGAAGCAGAGGCGAGAACCTGACGGGGGGGAAGATATGAGCATTCTGAACATCGATACCGAGCTGAACAAAAAAAAACCATTTTTGCAATTCACGTTTCATGATGTCCAAGATGACTTAAACAAAAAAACCTAAACTTGTAAGGTAAACCAACTCCTGCAAAAATTGACGAACCTTCAACGCTCGCCCCTGTACCTCCGGCGCCACCCTCTGCGCCTGCGGCGACGGCGGCCCCCCGGAGGAACTCTGTGACCTGGTCCATCGCCCTTGCTCCCACCGGCCCAACCTGCTTCCCGTCGGCCAGGGCCAGCGGGGGAAGCGACTGGAGGACTCCGAGGAAGGTGCGAAGGACGTCGCTGCACAGCTGGGCGCCGCCAGGAGGGGCCTAGAAATTCATGTATTTGTCGATCAAAACATTCAAAAGTCTCTTATAAAGCGGGCTTTTGGGAATGTAAAGAAATTCAACTTTTTGGAAATCATATTGTCCTTGCCTGAGGAGACCAGTTTTGCCTCATCAGGGCAAAGATGAGCGAAATGCCGGTGGTGACGCCCATCTCAATTAGAGCCTGCAAACATGAAGACCCGACCCTTGAACATACACTATTTCGACAAATAAGAATTAGTTCGTGAAACAGCACCTGCGATCCCGCCCGGTCGAAGTCCTCCTGCGACGCGGTCGCCACTGCGGCTGCCGGCATCCCCTGCTCCCCCGCCGAGACACCCCCTGAGCCCCCGCTGCTGCTCCTCCGCCTCCCCGACGCCGCCCGCAGGGAGGACAGGTCGGAGGCGAGGTAGGAGCGGAGAACGCGGAGCTTCGTCCGGATGAGCCTAAGGGAAGGTTGAGAACAATATCGACTTGTGTGTCCAGTGCAAGTGGTGTTTCTGACCGCACCTGCTCTGCGGACACTCCCTGGCGGCGATCCTGGCCGACAGGGAGAGCTGCGAACGGACCAGGTCGCGGCAGACCACGTCGGGGCCTGGAAATAGGCACGCTGATAAATGAGAAATCGACAAGAGACAAATGGAATAGTTTCCTCACCAATGGCGTGCGCCGCCGCCACGGATGCCGCCTCGCCCAGCAGGCGACACGACGCGGATGAGACAGCATCTCCGTCTCCATCCTGATGCCCGCCTCCTTCCTCGCCCTTGTCCACGTCCTGCAAGAGCGCCGTGCCCGTCCTGCTCAGCAGCAGGGACAGGGACAGCGGCGGATCCGGGCGGCCAGCACCCCGCGGGCGAAGACGGGACGGGGCCGACGGGGACAGTACGGCGGCCGGGGAGCCCGGGGGGTCGTCCGGGTCGCCCGTCATGGCCGAACGCCAGCGACAAGTCACAACTCACAAGTGTTCAAAGAAATTTTTTCCCGAATTCGATTGTTTGAAATGCTCAAATTACGTTGACAAGTGCAGTTACTAACTTACTAAGTCCCTTCTTGTTCGGGCTTCGACTTTCTTTTCCAGTTTTTCGCTAAAGAAACTTCCTGTGTGCTCAGCTGATTGCTACTTGAGAGGTTGCGTGATTTGAGTGCGAAGTAGGTTGCGCTCTCTTTCCCCTCTCCTTCCTGCCCCTCCTGCCTGCGGGGGGAAGAGCAAGAGCGACGTGGAAAGCGTAAAGAGAAATCGGGCGAGAAAAAAACAGAGCGACCACATTGGGAGAATGGAAATTCGATTATAGTCCTAAAATGCACAATGGCTAAAAAACTTCATAGGATTTATGACCAATGCCGTACCTAAAACCGTTTAGATTGCACTATTTTTTGTTGTTTTTCTTCCCCTCCGGCCGACGCATTCCCCATCTGGCCACTCTGCCTGATGACAGCAAAGATAATTTCCAGCCAGCAGGACAGGTAAAAGAAGAGAGAAGAAGAGAGATCTTCCAGAAAAGCACTTTCTTCTTTGCGCCTGACAGGTAAGGGTCATTCCATCACCTCCAAATTCATCTGAATCTTATCCTCCTCACCTGGTGCTGGGCCAGGACCCTGTAGAGCATTCCAGACTCTTGCATCCATTGTAAACTGTACTTTGGGCACCAAAAGTGATCCTTTGGTGGTGTTTTTGCAGGTCCCCTTCCCGTTTTCCACGATTGTGTCCACCCGAGATCCCCGCCCCCCCAGCAAGAGGATGGCCGACCGCGGAGGAGGACGGAGAGCGAAGAACAAGAAGAATGAGACCATGAACCCCAAGGAGCCGCCTTCCAAGCTGCAGAAGAAGGTGAGTTGCTATGTAAATCCGAATTCCACTTCAAGAAGAAGAAGAACAGCAAAGCATGAGAATAGTCTGTCCCGTTATTTTGCTCATCCTCGAAATAGCAATATGATAGATTTATGTCTGTGTAGAGCAGTGTAGAATACAGTAAGGAAAATGTTTGCAAATGGAATTTTGGTGGATGGTTGCACTGGTTGCCCTACGCTACGTCATCAAAATAAATGACGCAATTGCCCACTACCATCATACCATGGCCAATAGATTGGTGGGGGGGAAATATAATTTTCCTTTTATTTTCTCCTTAGGTGATCCACTGGGTTCGGCAGAACGTGCCCACCAAGAAGACCAAGTTCCTGCACTCGCACGTGGTGGAGTACTTCACCGGCTCCAAGGCGGTGGACGCCCTGGTGAGCGACTCGCCCTGGGCCAAGGGCAAGGCCAGGGAAGACGCGGAGATCGTCTTCGAGTACAGGGAGTCGGCCGTGGAGTTCCTGGACGACATGCTGAAGCACAAGTTCTTCCACAGGTTGGTGAAGAAATT
>JAAUYJ010072286.1_pt1 | contig 14422 bp, 21 predicted proteins | sample 7278031 | NCBI WGS metagenome assembly JAAUYJ01 (sample SAMN14350222, study PRJNA611818) | marine sediment metagenome | isolation source: surface marine sediment (1.8m) | place: French Polynesia: Moorea | collected 2018-08 | reverse complement strand
TCGACTTCCTCCCCCTTCTCTTGGCGGATGTGGCCTATAAAAAAGCGTTTCCCCCTTTTTGACTTTGATTTCCGCCCTTGATTTACATGTTGTCGTTTCAGCCCCCGGAGGCCTCATCATCCAGGATGCGGACGGGGACACGGAGAAGAGCAGGACCAAGACCTGCCTCTTCGTGCAGGCCACCGACATGGAGAAGGTGCGCGCCTGGGAACAGGTCTTCCTCAAGTTGGTGCGCAGGTCAGTTTAAAAAGTCGAGTCTCCAAGACGCTTTACTTTAATGTGATGACAATTTACCCTACCGTATGAGGCCAAGCATGATTGGTACGTCTACAGACCTGATCGATGTTCACATAACCCGAACGGCAGTGTGAGGCAACGGAGCCCTGTTCTTATGCAGTGCTTTTCTTTTGGCAGGTTCAAGTATCTTGAGAAGATGCACGAGGAGGAGATGAACAAGATCCTGGTCTACCTCAAGGGGTTCTCAGATGAGGACCGGCGCAGGCTGGCTCAGGCAAGCAACTTATTATTTGGATGGATTAGTTTTTGAAAAATGATGAAGGTTTTTGTTGAAAGGCGCTTTCAGTGCCGGTGACCCAACGATCTGATGACCTGATTTGTACTTGAATACTCTCTTGCTCCACTTCTCCTGGTTAAATTCCGCATTCAACCGAACCTTGTCTTCTTCTTCCCCTTCAGGTCTTGGCGCTCTGGATCGGCAACGGGCAGCTCCCCGCCACCGTGCTGCCCGTGCTCATCAACGTGAGTTGCAGAAACACATTCGATTTTTCTTCAGTGGGAAACCACCATTCTGATGAAAAAACTTTACCATAAGCGATGGCACGTGAGCGGTACGTCTACAGACCTGATTTATGTTCAGTCCTCCTCGAAAATTTATCTAAATTCAAAAAAGCAACTAATGGGTCGTCGTCCCCTATATTTCTCCCCTGAACAGGAGCACCAGACGAAGGATGGGACCTCTCTCGAGTTCCTCCTGGAGATGCTGTCGACCCTGAAGCAGGAGAAGGGCGGCGCGGCCGTCGTCAACGTCATCAAGAAGGCCGGCCTCGAGTCGAGGATGATGGAGTTCTTCCCTGCCAACAACCAGCAGCAGACGGACGAGAACCTGGCCCGCACGTTCGCCGCCCGGGACCTCTCCGAGGTGGTGTCGCTTGGCCGCGCGCAGGCTGGCAAGAACGCCAAGAAGGAGCTTCAGGCGGCCGTCATGGAGGCCATCGAGGAGGAGAAGCCCTCAAAGGAGATCGCGGCGGAGGTGCAGGAGGCGGTGGCAAAGAGCGGGGGGACCATCGCAGAGCACGACGCGGTCGTCATGGTGAGTACTGAGTTGGGAGGGGAGATTGTAGTTTCGCGTGTCTCTTTGCAAAATGATGAAGGTTTAGAGTTGGAGGTGCTATCGCAGTGCCGGTGAGCCGACGATCTGATGACCTGATTTGCGAAAACTTTCAAAGATTTTGTTCGGTTGGTTGAGTTATCAAATACTAATTCGCTTTTTGCTCTCCTCCCATCGTCAGATTTGGTCTTGCGTCATGTCGGCGGTGGAGTGGAACAAGAAGGAGGATCTCCTTCAGGACCAAGTAAGTGTTCAAATTCGGAAGAAACCTTGTCTTCGAAATTAATTTGATTCTTGTTTTCCCCTCAGGCCCTCCGCCACTTGAAGAAGCACGTGACCCTGTTCGCCGCCTTCACCGGCACCGCCCGCTCCGAGCTCGCGCTCCTGAACAAGATCCAGGAGTACTGCTACGACAACATGAACTTCCTTAAGACCTTCAACAAGATCGTGCTGCTGCTGTACAAGACGGACGTGCTCTCCGAGGAGGTCATCCTCAAGTGGTACAAGGACAGCCACTCCTCCCGCGGCTGGTCCGTCTTCATGGAGCAGATGAAGAAGTTCGTAGAGTGGCTCGAGCACGCAGAGGAAGGTGAGAATGAGCAGGCGTTTGATTTTGTTTCGTATCGGATTCGCTTTTTTTTCTGCATTTTGTTTCCCGCTTTTTGTTGCCTCATATTTTTTTAAAAAATGTAACGAAATATTTTTTTTCCTTTTAAAAATACTTTTTGCGTTGGAAAGTGAAGTGAGTGCACCAGAAAAAAAGAGGGAAAGGAAGCAAGCAGCAAGAAGACCATCTCTAACTTGCCTGTCTCCTCCACCGCGTCCTTCGCCAGGTGAGCGGAGGCAGCACCGTGCCCTGGACGACTCGATCTTGCATGCTTTGGCCGGGTGCGGGCCACACCCGCTGCTCGAGATGGACTTGTTGGGCGGATCCGGCGGGGAATCCCTCCTGGAGCGACTGGACAGGATGGTCCGGAGGGGCGCCGCCACCTCGGCAGAAGAAAACGATGACAACGAAGACACTGCGGTGCTCTCGGTCTTGGACAAGAACCATCGGTGGGCACTGAGGCTCCTCTCCGCAGGCGCCGTCTGGGCGGTGGCTAACCTAGTTAAGTTGAAGATGGAGGAAGAAGCGACGGATTCCAAGATCTTGATCGACGCCTGGGAGTGCCTTAAGACCGGGCTGCTGGATGACCGGGACCTCGCCGAGCGGATACTCATTGAGGATAAGACCATCTTTCTGCAGGAGGCGAAGGAGTCTCTTCTGGACAGACTTGGGACCGGAGAGCTCGCATCCGGTCCCTTCTTGCGCGAGGTGTCTCGGTCGTCCATTCTTTCCTCGCGGCTGCGCGGCACATTTGCGGCGGCCGTTGTTGAGTCCGGCGGAGACCCCTTTCTGGTGGACGCGGCCAGGGATGTTCTCAGAGCCGCGGAGGCGGAGTCGCCGCCAGAGTTGAAATCGTTGTCTGGAGTGTGTGTACGAAGAGGAGCCTTGCCAACGGACGAGACTTTGGAGAAGTTTGAAGAGGCCCTGGCGAAGGCGGGAGAGTCTTCAGAGAAGAGGGCTGCGCTTCTGTTGGCACTGCCGCCCGGCGCCTTGGCTCGACTGGCGCTGGAGTCTGCACGTCGCCGCCGGTCGTCTCACGTTCATTTATTTCCCTGTGCGGCGTCTAATTTGCACCGGTGGAGCGTGGGGGATTTGGAGGGCATGTAGAAAGTTATGATGCAACTTGAGGTACTTGAACTGTTCATGGCGCTGAAAACTTTTTGCGTTAGTCTAGAAATAAACGTCATCAGTTTCGAAAGCATCGTTCACCACTCTTACTTCAACATTGTTTCGTGTTCTTTGTGGCGACTCGTATCTTGCATTCGTCTTATTTTATGCCCGGCAGAATCCGACGATGAGGACGACGAGTGAGGGGGACTACTGTGTCGCCGTCGCCACTACCACCTCCGAGAGCGGCCTTTGCTCCCTCAGAACAAGAACAGTCGTCCGTCACCGCGGAAACACCCAAGATCTCTGATCCGCGGCCAACGACCAATCCTCTCCCCCCTCCCCCATTCCAGAAAAAAAGAATTTTTTTGCGCGAACTGCCGGTGCTCCCCTGAGATAACATGACACGACATCCCACAAACCCCCACCCCCCTATTTCGCGAGAAATATTGAAAACAAAAACGTAAACCGAGGAATCGAAACGGCAACTCCCCCACCACGCCAAGTGTTCGGCCTATCTAGGGAGGGTGAGATTGAAACTGTCCCTCCCGCGTCAACCCACCCGGTTTTGGACTTTTCGCATAATTTCGTCCCCCCGCCCAACAAAAAAGACCCTTTTATTTTCCGTTAAACCAGAAAGACGTGTTCCTCCCCCTTTCCACTCCCCTAATTTTTACCCCCGTGTATAAAAACAGTGTTCTGAAAGCGACCATCATTACAGAGTCCTCTTTTTTATTTTATTGATAACGAGCATTTTTCTGTTTTCCCCCTTAAATACGAAAAGAAAAGACCTTAACTCTTCCAAAAAAGCGACCTCCAGCAAGAAGTGTTTTGATATTACCACTACACTTACCATGAAATTGAACAGAGGGAGACAACACCAGCTAAGAAGAATTTGAAGAAGAAAGCCTTCCGCCCTCTTTTCCTTCGGACTGCGATCCGAGCGGTCGCAAAAAATGTTCTGTACATAAGATGAAGAAAATGAAAGAAGACTTTACACCCTTTGCCCCCGTTTCGACTAAAGCAAGGAAGGGGATCTGGAGCAGAAGAAGAAAAAACACCCTTTTTGCCGTTTGAAGAAAAAGTAATTGAGAGGGACTCCTCTGCCCCAACACGTTTTGCTAAAAAAACATACTGGTTAAGGATCGCAAAGACAGATAAAGAAGAAAAAATAAACTCGCATCGCATAAGTTACGAAAAAAGAGTTCCTAGAAGAGAGGCTTTTTTTATTGCGCGCTAGATAGGCCGCCACTTGCCCCGCGGCGGCGGTCGGTGGAAGTGACAAATTAGCGGCGTCGCAAAATGAAGAAAATGCATGCATGCCTCCCTCCGTTTCCCAACCTGGATGGAGAGGTCGTAAAAACACCGCGCGCGGAACGCCGCTCTTCGTTTCCCAGGAAAAAGCGAAAGGGGAGAAAATTGGATTCCGAGAAGAATGTAACGGAACGGTAGGTAAGGCAAGGCAGTCTGTGACTGTGGCCTCCTCGCTCGATGCATGCTGCCCCCTCCTAATGGAGAAAACACTTTGGGGGCAGCATAGGCTAAAAATTTGCTTCTACTACGCAAATTAGGTCTTCTCCTGTTCCGGGAAACGTAGCAAATAGAAATCTATTTAGTAACGAAAGTTCTCCCTTTTCGCTGCGAATTTCTCGTGAAGTACCGTGCGATCGAACAAATGATTGAGTAACGGAGACCGGTTTTGTTTGGTGTGATATTCACGTCGAGGGCGCGTCAGGGGCAGCCGCACAACGAATTCCATTTATTGTCTTTTCCGAGGGGTCATCTTTCTTAAGATGTCAGAATTGTGTGTAGGCGAGAGAAGAGAGAGCTGCCTCGAAATTCGAATTCGGACATTAATGACAAAAAAAACCGCGTACTTATTGGATTTTGCCAGGGGGGAAATGATTGTTGATTCATCTTTTTTGCTGCTGAATGTATCCTTTTTCTTCATTCTCGATAGATATGGGGGAGGGAAGTTGCTTGGTGTTTGTGTACATGGTACATATTAAGGTAGCACAAATACTGGATATATAGATATATCATAACATTTAAGGATGTATCAGGTTTGTTTCTGGAGGGAAAGAGAGAGAGCTCAGGAGATATCAAGTGGAATCGGAAGGGGATTTTCTTTTTTAGAGCCGAGATCCAAAGTACCTATCCCTCCACAATTTCCCACTTCCCCTCAACGTAGGTCCACCGATATTATTTTCAAGTCCTATGATAGCTACTAAAAAGACGATGGAAAAGAAGCAACAACACCATCACGAGATCATTTTCGTCGGGTTTTTTTTGTCTTCCCACGTTGCGTCCATTTTTTCACACCCTGTGCGGGTACTGTCGCACGTACTCCTCCAGCTTCTTCGGCGCCCCCAGCTTTGACGCAGCCTCAGAGTGTTCCAGCTCTTCCGTGGGCAGCGCCTTGTTCACGGCCAGCCTTGCGAAGTGCGACAGCGACGGCACTGACTTGTACAGCGGCCGCTTGAGGCAGATCGGGCTGCTCAGCTTGCCAATGTTGTCCACCCACTTGGTGGCGGCACTGTCAGACATGGGCTTCTTCTCCGCCTTGCTATTGTCGCTCCCTTTGGGCAGGTAGTGCTCCATGAGAGCCACTACCGAGGAGAACGCCGGCATGTGCTCCCGGATGGACTCCTCGGCGTCCAGCCTGAACACGCCCCGGTGGAAGTGGATCCTGACCGAGGTGGGCCCGCCGTCGCCCTCGATCCCTTCCTCCCTTTGCACGCTCAGGGAGAAGAGGAACCGCGGGTCCGCGCTGTCTCTCACCAGGAACGTTCCCGGAGAGGACTTCATGAGCAGCTCCTGGCTCTCGTCCCACTTGAGGTCCGGGTAGTACCATCCTGAGGACTCCAGCCGGCGCTTGTTGGTAGACAGGATGGAGTGGAGGTCAGACACGGGGAACTGCTGTTGCTGTGGATTTCTCCGCACGTGCGGCATCTCGACGGAGATCGGCGCCCTCTCGCCGGGCCACATCGGCGGCGGCACTGGGCCGACCACGATGGCGGGGGTCTGAGGGACGGCGGCGGAGGCGGTGGCGGTGGCGAAGGTCTGAGCAGCGCCCAGTCCTGAGCCGGCCGTAGAGATCACCAGGCGAGGATGTTGCTGCTGCTGGAACAACGGCTGCTGCTGGCCGACGGTCGACGTGATGAGGAAGGGTTGTTGTTGCTGCTGCTGAAGCTGCTGCAAGTGGTGGTGGTGGTGAATGACTTGGGGTGCTGCTGCCGTGGACATTGCCGCGTGTAAACAGCCTCCTCCTCCGGCTGACATCACCGTCGGGGGCTGCTGGTGAAACAGAAGTTGCTGCTGCTGCACAGGTACGTTGAGGACTGGAGGTTGTTGTTGCTGCTGCTCTGCCACGGTGCACGGCGACAACCGCGTGGAGAAGAGCACGTGAGGATGCTGCTGCTGCTGCTGTTGACTGGCGGCAGCAGCCGGGACGGAGTTGAGGAGAGATTCGGAGGAGGATCCAAGGTGGAGATTCTGTAGCAGAGCGGCGTTTTGGTCCAGAGCCGAAGGGTGAGGGTGACCAGGAAGGCTGGAGGTAGCAGACAGTAGAAGATGCTGCTGTTGCATCTGCTGTTGCTGCATCCGCTGCTGCTGCTGTTGCAGCCGCAGAGCCTCCTCCTGCAGCGTCTGCAGCGACTTTTGACCGCTGGCGGCCGCCGGCGACGACGAGGAGGAGCTGAACATGACTCCGCCTCCGCTGAGGTAGTTTAGCGTCTTGGACGGCGGCGCGGATGCGGCGAAGTTCCAATGCTGCTGCTGAGGGGGAGACGGCGGCGCGGCTGCCGCGGCTGCCTGCTGGTGAGGGCAGAAGTCTCCCGCCGGACATTGTGGTGTCGGTTGTTGTTGTTGCTGCTGCTGACGGTCCTTGACCTCGAGCTGCCCTGAGCACTTTGGACAGTGCAGCATGGTTGGCGAGGAGGAGGCTGACCTGGAGGTCGACGCCGACGCCGACGCGGACTCAGCTGAAATCCAAGAAAAGAGAAAAGAATGCGATAAGTACTGGGCGCTGTACTACGGTATACGGCGCTGCTCGGCCGGCGTTTTTTCTGTTACTACACGGTACACGCTCTGTATAGTCGAGGAGCGAAACAATTGTTTGCCGATTTACTACGAACTCGCGCGTTGTGAGGGAAAGATAAGGAAGCGTGTTGTAGAATTTTCACTCTATCCCCTCCACCCATTCTCCCACGCGGCCTCGAAGTACGATACAACAGTTTGTACGCCACTCCGGAAGAGAGATATAACGAAATGATCGGCGGCCGATCCTTCGCTCAACTCATTTCGGAATTCCGGGAAAGGTCGTTTTTGTGAGTGTCCCCTCTTCTCATTTATACGGCCTTTTTGCCCCCCTTCTTCCTCCCCCCCGGTTTTTGCTAGGCGCGTACATGTGTTCTCACTCTCCTTTTTCCCGTTTCACAAGAGCGACTTAGTCGGAAGTGACTTCGTAAAAAGAGGGGCGAAAGCTTCTTCTCAGAAGTTGGGGAGGAAGGGAGAGACGGCGGTGGACAGTCTTTCCTGCTACCCCTCTTTCCCCCCACGTGATACTGTCGAGATGCCGCTTCTTTGAAACACATTTTTGGGTCTTTGTGGCCCCGCCCGGGGCGAGAGGTAAGGCCCCCGGCCCGCTTCCTTCTCTCTACTACTATTACTACTCCCGTAAGAAATAGAATGACGACCCCAGCACTTTCCCCGCCGTCTGGAGTGAAGGAAAGATTCATGCGAAGAATAGCCGATTCGTCACTATTTCGCCCCCGCCCCGCCGACAAAAGGGGTGCGGAATTCACCCACGTGTGCCAATGACGAGTTGTTTGAGGCCTAATCGGTTCCCACGCGATATTTCTGCAAAGTCCATGCGATTTATTACTCGCTTTTTTTTCGGGAAACCGCGGTGTTTGCTCGCGGCCTTGGAGCGCTTCCCAGGAATGCCCCGCTGCGCTATCGAGAAAAAGGGACCGACCGGTCTGCGCCCGCGCGCAGTACAGCTCACGCGGCTGTCAAACGTGTACTTCGATTCCTGAATGGGCAAAAAATAAATCTGATATCGGGTTCTTATAAGGGGGACTTTTTCCAGCGAAGTGTATTTTGCGTACTTGCTGTGCATAGTTCGCTGTTGTTCGAAAGGTTTTTGTCCTGAATTTTTTTCATAAGAGACATTGTAGGATGGCGATATTTCCACCATGGAATGTTGTAGTTCGTCTGCAGTACGGACATTCGTACATTTCGCTACAATTTGCAGGTTGCTCCAACCAAAGTCGCCGGCAGTTCTCAGAAATATGTGCTACTGGATAAACCGGCACAAAACTGGCATTTTCAACCGAAGGCCGCCGCAGCCGCAGCCGCAGCTGCCGTTACTCAATTATTCATGTCATTCCCCGGAAAAAACCCTCCTGTTTCTTTTTTTATTTCTCCCCCCCGTATATCGGATATTCAGCAGGCCATTAAATTTTTCCGGGAAATCCGCGACCGTCGTCGGCCAGCGGACGACAGGTATTGCTTGTAACCCGGGCGGAGACGACAGATAGATGGTGGCCGGTTGGTTGGTTGCCGAGGGGAGAAGAAGAAGGGGGCACTCACGTAAGCAAAAGGAGAAGAAGAGTGGGGGATTCCCCGTGTACTTGGGCAGTGGGGAAGGAAGAAGAGAAATGCCAAGAAGAATGTGAGTTACGGAAAATCCGCTCTTCTTCCCCCTCCGCCTTCCGGGGAAACCCTCGTATCTCGTCTGTTTCCCATAAAAAATCTTTTTTTCGTCAACTCAGCAAATGGGAAGCAACAATGACGGCCCCTTTCCTGTTTCCCATTGCGGCCATTCTCCACACCTGGTTAGACAGAATCCCATTGCTTAAAGGGGTATTACTCATCGAGGAATGCCCCTCTTTCTCCAGAAACCATAGTGGAAGCCAATCCGTCCTTGCACTCCAGAACAATCCAAATTCCCCCCAATAAAGATAAATAGATGCTATAACTTTATTTTTTTCTTTTACCTGATATACACTCTATTACACCGCGCATTGCGGTGGCCGATTGGTAGTGCTGGTGGTAGTTGACGGGGGAGGTGGGGGCCTGGGGCATTGCACTATTGTATGGCGTACAAAGACGGATAACACAGAAGGGGTAGACTATCACACAAAGTTCTCTCTTTCTTTATGATTTTTCTTTCACAGTTTCTTGTTCTTATAGTTTAGCGTTCCAAAAACCACGTGTTGCTTTCCCCTTCCGGCGTCCGTTCGAAAACTGAGCAAGGAGAGAACCCAAAAAAGTGAACAAGAGAGAGAGCGCTCTGTACGTCAGAATCCTCCTCCTCCTGAAGGGCGTTGCGCCGGCGCTTGCTGCTGCCTCCTGCGCCGAAGCGGCGGCGTCGGCGCTCAGCGCTCGGCGTCGGCGTTTTTTCCCCAGAATTCCCCCTCCTCCGCGGACCCGGCTCGGCGGCGGCGGAGTAAGAGGGTGAGGGGGGCGGCCGACAATTCCCGGTAAATCGGACAACTCTTGGAGTACGAAATGGGACGGGGAATCGGTCGGGGATTCGACATACGGCGATTGTAAATCAAGCATGCTATTTTCTGCCTTTCTGGGAAATTGCTCCCCTTCGTAGTAGGTGCAGAAAAGGTGGAATTCGTACTTTTTCACCGGCGTATCCAGGGTTTGGCGAATCCGTCGCCGTTTCTTTCGAGGATTTTCCTCCTCCCTCCCTCAGCCACTTGAAAATATTCCCGCGGAGAGAGGGAGATAGAAAGATCTTCCGATGATGAGACCTTCGTCCCCTCTCCTCCTCCCTCTTTCCTACGAAAGCTTCTAGAACCGAGAATAGGAGGAATTTGTCAACGCGAGAATGGGCGTCGCTACTACCGGGGAAATGGGAGGGAGGGCTGCATCACCGGTCGAATATTTCCGCCTCTGGAGTGGGGCGGCGGGGGCGGGGGCGTTTGCTCGGCATTACGCACGCGCGGATACCTCCATCCTCCCCCACGGGGAAGGGAAGGGAAGAGCCCCAGACATAATAGATAACACCGGAGAGAGAATCGTTGCCATGGCTATAGGTCGGCAAAGGAGTGGAGGACGAGGGAGGGAGAAACGTAAATAAAACACACGCACCACGTTTCCCCCCCTTTTGCGCATACCGACCGCCGCCCCCTCCCCCTCCCCCTCCCCCTCCGCCGCCGCCGAGAAAGTCTATTCCAGGAATTCCTCCCCCGCTTTCTCCCTCCCTCCTCAAGTACACGCGACAGAGTATCCCTCGCCCCCTTCCCCTTCTCTCTCCCTCTCTCTCTTGGGCTCAAGGCCCTCTCTTAGACTTTCTCCCCTCTCCCCTCCCCTCTCAAGGGGCAAAAGACCTTTTTCTAGACCGAAGGGCCTCTGCGGCCTCTTGCAGCCGGTCGCCGCAACGCTGATATTTTCAACGCTGTTGCGGCTGGGCAAAGAGCGGTATGGAGGTGAGTCACACCTCCTTTAGTCAGTCCCCATTCGTCCTTCTCCCCTCTCCGCTAATAATAAAAGGAGGAGGTAGTGGCGTTGATGGAAGAAGAAGAAGAAGAAAGGGAATTCCAGGGAAATTCCGCCCTCCTCCTTCTCTTCCTCCTATTTTGCGCGCTAGAAACGAAAGTCCTTGCCCCTGTTTTTGCATTTGAATACGCCCTTCCACCTCCTCGTTTTTGTCGCTTCCTGCTAAATTTTAAATGCTTTGTACGGCGGCTACTTAAGTACTTTGAAGCACGCGTTGCGACATAGCTTCGGTTAAAGACGTGAAACGGTTTCTCTTTGTACACGGGATACGGTCATGAAGTCATGGATTCACGAGCGTTTGTGTCGCTTGACTTCCGTCGTGACGTCATCCCTTGTACTCTGGAGAAATATACATATTCATGTGCGAAAGCGTGTGACTGTGACGCCACTTGATCTGCTTTGGCGGAATTCAAAAAGACATGTACGTACGTACTACGCTGCCGTTCATTCCCCGGAAGAAAGACACGAAAAACATTGCCAATAAACGACGGATGGACCATGATGCACTTCTCCCGAATAGTGGCAATCGATTTCCCTCAAAAAAGGAAGATTTGCCATTTGCCGAAATATTTCCTATTTTTCCCGGGAAAACCATACGGGCGAAGAGGGCTGCGATTCGCGGAACCGGGGGGTTGTTAGCGGAAGAAGAGGGTTGTGCTTACGTAGTGGCGTCCTTTTCACCTCTCTTATGCCAGCAGTTCGGGAAAAAAAGCGTTCTTCCGTTCCTGGGAATCGTGATAAAGGAAAATTAATAGGGGGAGGGGATGAGGGAAATGAGGAAAGTTAGCGCGGAAGAAGACGAACGAAGAGGGCGGAAAAAGTTCTTCCCCAGTTTCCCAAGAGAGAAGAAGAGGAATAAACTGCTTTGAAATAGACGTTTCCCGGGAACTGCCTGGATTGGTTAATGAAAAAACCTGCGAAAAACGTGAAAACTGCTAATTCTAAGTTTTTTCTAACCAGCCTGTGGATTCGGAAAAAATCCTTATCTCTCTCCTGGAAAAACCCTTTTTCTGCGGTCCGGACTTTCCAAAAAGTCTCCCCCTTCCCGTTTTTCCTTGGAATCTACGCAAAAATCTTCTCTGGCAGTCTTTTCTCGCAAAATTTGACTTTTTTTGAAGCCGCATTAAAAAAGTGACTTCAGATGAAGCGATGAAGAAAGATAGCAAAATTCGTTGTCAGTTTCAGAGACAAGAAACAACACCTGGTTTAACTATTCAAAACAGTAGTTTGACGAAGAAACTTTCTTTGCTGCAATGGGGACGAGAACAACAACTAACTATTCCAAGACCACGGAGCAAGGAATCATTTCTGGTTACCCGAAAGGGGGAGGGAGAGGACTTTTGGGGAAGCGAGAGCTGCAGGAAGTTGGGTTCTTTTTAGGGCGAAACGGGGAAGGAGAAGTCTGGGAAGTTGAATAAAAAAGGCGCAACAACCGCCGCCGCTCCTCTTTTTTTTCCAGCGAAAAATCCCAGCGTGGCGCCTCCTCCGCCCGCTTCGGACCTCGGAAGAAGCATTAAACATTCGTCAATTTCCTGGATTTCCGTCGGCGGCGCTGGCTGGCTTCCCGGGAAAGGGAAAAAAGTCTGCACCCCCGACTGCTGCTTTGCTGCTCGGCGTTTATCGAGTTAGCATATGTGTGAAATGAAGAGATGGGCGAACGGGGAAAAGTCGAATTTAGGCTGCGGGCTGCTACCATACTTTGTGTACTTTGCAAATTGCGCAAAGCATATATGTCACTTCACCTCACGGAGAGCAATTAAAGGTTAATTTTTGAAAAGACCTTCAGTGATAAATGGGCAATTGAGGAGTAGTAGTAGTTGGCATTGCTCACAAGCACTCTTACAAAAGAGCGGAGGACGTGGTTCTACAATTTACCCACTACCGACTAATTTTATTAAATGTCTCTTCAAGAAGACCTGCGATAAAACGCTTTTTCAAGCGCCCTTTTGCCAAAGCAGACGGAATCTTCCTTTTCATTTTTAAGCGGAAACGAGCCTCCTCCTCCTCTTCCTCATTCTAATTAGACAATCTCTCCATCTCTCCTCCACCGGTTGAATAGCATCCCTCCCGTCGGGCGGCGGCGGCGGCGAATTCGCTGGAATTCCGGCTTCCCCTAAAAAACGTTTCTGTTGGCGGCGGTGGAGAGGAGAGCTTTTTTCCCATTCGGGGAAAGGGAGGGAGGGAGGGGGTTGATTTGACAATGGAGGGGAAGAGGGGTGAGGGGTGAGTGAACGCTCGGCGGTTGAATGTCCAGATGTCTGTTAGGAGGGAAGACATGGGGTCGAGTTTTTCTCCGGAATTCTGGCCCCGGACGGACCGGTATATTTATTGCCAAACCGGTGCTGAAATCCATCAGTTTCTGCTATTTCTCTTTGGCTTCTTGGTGGAAACTTCGGTTGGCGAATCCTGCTCCAATATGTGCCTTGCCCACCACATGGGGCTTTTCGGCTTGTCTCTCTTCGGGACAATTCTCGGTATAGGGCGGAACGGACGGGAGAAGAAAGATGACAAAGGGTTGTCTGGCGAAAAGAAGAAGAGGTGTTGAGACAAACAAAAAAGGAGAAGGGGGCTACTTCCAGTGAAAGCCTCATTGTACTGCACACCTCGCCCTCCTTCCCCATACAACTATGCCCGGAAACCTTTTAATTTTCGAGAAGGAAAAAAAGAGAAAACGACGCTATCATCGTTATACGGAAAGAGAGAGATTTTTCGATTCCGCTTACCCCTCTCTCCCTCTCCCTATAGTTCGCTTCTTCCATGGAAATTAAAGACTGAAGTTCCAACAACTCTGGATTGTAGTATACCGAAAAGAGCGCATTACTCGAATGAAAGTTACACAACGTCCAAGTTCGTATCGCTACTTATTAGCTAGAATAACACCGTACGTGGAAACTTGAACAAAGTAGGCAGTTGAACCTAGTAAAACGCACGAACAGACGCTGTGAAGTAGGTGGGATGCTTCCAAGATTGCTTTTCACCGGAAGGGGCCTTGGCGCAATATGAGGTAGTTGTACAAATCCTTTGAGAGTCTTTTTCAGGCGAAAACATGGGTCGAGGGGCGGCAAAGAAACAAGTGGAATTCCCCGGAAGCCTCAGAGAACGCACGGACGATGCAGCCAATCAACCTCGATTCTCAAAAGGAGATCCTCAGCCAGCGGCCTCCAAAATATGTGGCCGTACCGTGATTTCCGGAGAATCTGGTGTTGCTTTCCTGCGAAGCTCTTTGAAATTACAGGAACGGTATATGCAGCATGTTGTTACGTTGTATATTGTACCCAACTCTGGCGACTTGTTTGCACTACAAGCCTTCTTCACACCCAACCCTCCAAAAGATTAAAAGACCCTTGAAAATAATAAATACCCCGGCCCAAAGAGCTGTTGGTGTAAGCCCTGGGTGTTCTGTGCAAGAGCAGGAGGGGGGGACTTCCCTCGAAGTCAATCCCTTTGATATAACAAACATGGCCTTTCTTCTTTTCACGATAGACCTTTAGTGGTTTCCCCGGAACACAGCTCTCCTTTTATATACTCTTTCTCTCCCTCCTCATCCTCTTTCTGCGGAACTGTTTTTTTACACGCGTCATGACCTTTGTCTGCGCTACAAAAGAGAAACAAGAAACAATTCGCACCTGTTGGATGACTATTCTCACTACTCCCAGGGGGAGAAGGGGGGGAGGTTTTGGACTAACTGCATAAAATTGCAACTAGAGAGACTTCTTTCAGCTTTTGTTTCCCTGGAAAAACGGGGTGACAGAAAGCAGGCAAGTTGCGCCAATTTTTAAGACCAAGTGCCAAAGGTCAACATAGCCACAACAAACAAGGGTACAGCAGGCATTTTCATGCTT
>JAAUYJ010054822.1_pt1 | contig 14427 bp, 13 predicted proteins | sample 7278031 | NCBI WGS metagenome assembly JAAUYJ01 (sample SAMN14350222, study PRJNA611818) | marine sediment metagenome | isolation source: surface marine sediment (1.8m) | place: French Polynesia: Moorea | collected 2018-08 | reverse complement strand
CTTTTCTTCATTCGTTGAAAAATTCATTGAACAAAAAGTCGGTTGACTAATTTCATAATTTGATTCCTTATTTTTCACCTTTCCCTTCTTCCTTCTCTCTTAGATAATATGAGCCTTCTTCCTTCCTTTAAAATTCAACTTGTAAATCTAACATTAACTTAGAAATAGTTTCTGGATTACCCTTACGATAATAACCAGCATTTAATTCCGCAATTTTTTCCAAAACATCAGGATTAAACTCTCCTTCTTTACCATATCCAACTGTAAATAAAGCAATCCTCTGGTCAGAATTAAAACCGCTTTTTTGTAGTTCATTTTTCAACTGATTTAACTTAATTTGAGAACCAGAATCTTCCCCATCAGTTAAAATTAATATGGCATTAATAGCCTGACTTCTGAGATTTTGCTGTAACCAGTTACGAGCATAAAGAGTAGCATCATATAACTTCGTGCCACCTGCAGCTCGCAAACTACTCAGAAATTGTAGACCGCGATCGCGTCCCTCTGGAGTTCCATCAACTACCACTGGAGGCCGAATTTCAGTATCAAAATCAATCAGAGCAATTTGGTTATTAGGCCCTAAACTGTTAATATAAGTTTGCAAAGTATTCTGAACAGCAGGTAATTTCGTCCCCTGCATCGAACCTGAAGAGTCAACCACTACCACTACTAATGATGGCTTTTTAGCGTACTCCTGCCAAGATTTTAACATGGCCTCTGCTACTTCTGGTTTCGGTGGACGGTAGGAGTCATATTTAGCATTGGGGTCAACTCCAAAAGCCTGACTAATCTTTGTACCGAGGGGAATACCAGGTACAGCAGGCCGTAATCCTAAATCAGTAGCAATTCTTTGGACTTCTGGCGATCGCAAATAAGCAATAATTTCTGTAGCAGCAGCTTTTTCCTTTTCACTTACCCACGGCGCATTAGGGACAATTGCCCTCATATTAGAAGTAAAAGTTGCTTCAGGATAAACTGCCCTGTATTTGGGTTGCCCTGGTTGGCGATGGGTATTTGCAGCAATAACCGAAGACTCATAAACCGAACCAATAGATGCCCAAAACGGCCCATTTTTGACCATTGATTTTGCTAGGGAACTGGTTGACTTACCGTAGCGAGTAATTTTGCTTTGAATTTGTTGCACCCGATCTTGATAGCCTGTTACATCTGCCACTGTTATATTTTCTGGTCGTTTGCCAGATACTGATGCAAATTGAGATACAAGAGTTTGTAAACCTGAGTTGGAGCGAGTGGGGGCGGTGTGAACGAAATAAATAGGAGTTGGTGGTGCAGAGGAGTTGAGGTCTCGATGGGTTTGTGCTGTTACTAGAGCTTGAAATAAATCATCAACATTTTCGATAGCGTTGGCAATGTTTTCTTGTGCCATAAATACCATCGGACTATTTGTTAACATTGGTGCGTCTGTAATTTCTGGAATATAGTTTTGCCCAGGAAATAATTGTTCCATTCTATACTTCAACTGAGCATGATAAATCTCACCATCGACTGAAATAATTGTGGGAAATTCGGGTGCGTCTGCAGATAATATTCCGGTTTGAAATTGTTCTGCAAAAGACATAACTGTAGTAACTACATCTCCACTACCTTTAGCATCACAACTTATATAATAAGAAGTACCATCATTCAGTTTAGGTTTTTGTTGATTGAAACTTTCTGCTGCTTGTTCACAAAAGTCTCCTAAAGCACTTCCCATTAAGAGTTTAATTTCCAAACCTTGAAGATTATTTGTGGTATTATTTACTCCTGTTGCACAAGCACTCAACAGCATTAGTAGGGAAATGCTTAAATATTTAATTCTTTGACTATTTTTAGTAATCATAATTATTGGCGAATTTATGTGATTAATAATAAGTGTGAAAAATTGGTAAAACTACCATCAAAATAATTAATTATTAAGAGTTGATATTTAATTAATTATTCATTCAAAAATTCACGCCTTGAAGCCTCCAATTGGATAGGGAGATAAATCAAAATTTTTCTTTTTAGTCAACAATCCCCTTATTTGAATAAGGGGCAATTATTAATTGTTAATTGCTGAAAGATATTGTTAAGATTTTTGATCAAATTTATCATTAGTGGGTTGAGAGACCATTTTTTAGATGAACGTCTACTAATTAATCAGAGAAGTAGAATAATTTTATGAAAAATTCCAACAATTAAAGTCCCTTCTTTAACCAAAATCAAGCAACTTAGACTGCAGTGCGCGTATACCGTCGTTGACCGTCATTACGAACTGCAATAGAAATTGCCTTTTTATTCCCTACTAAAATTACTAACTTCTTTTCCCTGGTAATTCCAGTATAAACTAAATTCCGATTCAACATCAAACAACGCTAACCTCAATGACAAAAAAAACTGATAAAATTTTGTTTAGGCCATTCAAAGAGTTGTACAAGGGGAAGGAAATTTATGGGAGAGGCAAAAAGACGCAAAAAATTAGACCCGAATTATGGGAAAAGTTCTCAAACAAAACTCACTAAAAATCCAAATGAATATTTAGATAATGACCAAAAACCAGTTTCAGTATGATAAAAATGGTCAGATGTATCAGTATTTAGTCTTGGCTGAACATTACCCACTCGAAAAAATTCAGAAAGTTATACATCAAGCTTTTTCTGTCAAAGAAATTCATAAATTTCCCATACTATCAGTCTCAATACTTACTTAAGTTTTCCCCTCTTTTTGTACTACATTTTGTCGTGCAAAATGTAGGGTTTAGTATTAGTTATGATAATTGTTTTGTTCAGGCGTTAGCGGAGCAAGTGCGGCAGCTATATCGCTAAATAAATCAACCTTTAATAGCAAACACTATATATAGTGTCTTTGCGTAACTCCTGTCATATAAAGATTAATGTAATATCTTCGTTAGCTATAATCATGCGACGATGCAAATCACTCGAATACGATAATGGCATCAAATTTAACAATTACATCAAACCCATCTTACCACAAAGTGTGGTTCAATTACCTGAAAATTGCTGTAAGCTGAATAAAATCATCAGCACCAATAACCAGATCGGCAACTCCCTGTAAAGTAATTGAAAGTTGGTCAGCAAAGATGCGAGTGTCATCACCTATCTGAGAAATAGTCAATTGCTCAAAACTCAAACCATCCCGTAAACCTATGACATCTATACCATCTTCAAAATCAACAATGATATTGTTTCCATGACCCAACGCAAAGTCAAAGCAATCGCCTCCTGTTCCTCCAATTAAAACATCATCGCCCTGATGACCAGCAATCATATCGAAACCTGCACCACCATCAATTGTATCGTTACCTTTCCCTCCATAAAGTAGGTCGTGACCATCCACACCAGGAATTAAATCGTCTTGACGATGACCAGAGATGAAATTATTGGCAGGAGTTCCAATAATTTCATCACTCTCATCTGTACCGAAAGTCTCACTAGGAGAAATAAGAGACTGAGTTTTTTCCCACACACTTTCCCCTACTTCTCTTCCTAATGAGCGACCATTTATATCTCCATCATCAAAATGAATACCACCGTAAAGACGAGAAATACCTGCTTCGTCTGCAGCTTCACTAAAAGTTTCCCACTCTAAAACAAGAGGTTCTTCCGGTGTTACACCAGGTTCAAAACGAGACTCTCCTGCTGCAAAACTTACAGATGCACCAAAATCATCACTACCAGTAAACCTTTGGAGAATCTCAGCACCCGCAGCACTAAAGGTACTGTGACCGGATACATATTCGGCAAAAGGAGGAGAGGGGTCACTACCAGGGGTTTGATAGGTCAGAAAATCAGTTGCCAAAATAGTTTGAGTCCCTTCTCCAGGACCTCCCCAAGCATCAATAGCAAAACCACCAAGTTCTGGATTAAATTCTCCTATTAAACCTAGTTCTCCTAAGTCCCGAACTGTGCGTACAGGTCGAGCATAGTCATAGACAATTTTAGCATCCCAAGCAGCAAGACCAGCATCAAATACTGCATTACCCAAATTAAAGAATAGTTTCACATCCTGGTCTAAGGTATGATTATCCCTAGCAGAAACAAATTGTCCGAAAGTCATCCAAGTTCCGGGAGGAAATGATGTACCGCCTCCATCTTCCCAAAATTCAGCAATTAATTTTTGTTCGTCTGTGAGGTTAGCACTAATATCAACTATTCTTTGTGTTTGTGCGATAAATTCAGGATTGATAATAGTACCCACAATGTCTTCTGTAATATCAACCACAGAGTTATCTGCAAGAGTAATTGTTTGCGTTGCCAAGTCTACTTCTCCATCAACAAGTAAAAATGGTTCTGGTGCTTCTGGTCGTATTTCTTCGAGGGATGTGATACCGAAAGGTGTAACGTATTCCCACTGAGGCGTTAAGAATGTTTGTATTCTTTCTTCTTCACCAGGTAAAGCATCAATGGGAACAGGTTCAGGAGTCCACAATTCAATGTTAGTAGTTTCTCCAGGTAGATTAGTGGCTTGATAACCACTAATGTTAGAATAAGGAGTACCATCACCATTGGGGTGATTTCCTAGTTGGTTGGAACCATCATTACGACGGAATGCTAATAGTGCTTCAGCGGAGATGTTACCAATACCAGCGGGGGTGCTGGTGTCTGTGGTGGTATTGTTGGGGTCAAGTCCCAATTCTGTCATTACGTCATTGAAAATTTCTATTTGAGTGGGAAAGAGTTCAGAAAGTACCCGATAAGCAGCAAAACTCATAGCTTCGGTTTTGTTAGCATCGATATTTTCTGACTGAGGACGTTGGAGGTCGTCTCCTAGCTGAGTTGACGTAGCTAATGGGTCGTAAGCACTCCAAGCATCATAAGTAGCTGTGTGTAGGATAGCAGAAGCACGGGAGCCAATGGTTGGACCGGGGGCGGTATTGATGACTGCTTGTTGTACTGCTCGGTCCCAGAGAACGGAAACGGTTGGTGAAGTATTTTCTACTGTGACGAGTTGAGTTTCTGGATTTACGGTGAGATTAATGTTGTCAGTATTTTCGGAGTCAGAAATTTGCTGTATTTGTCTGGTAGAGTTATTCATGTTTTTTCCTTAATGTAAAGAATTAATTTTGATGATGGTCGCTATCGGCGAGAATCAATGCTTATGGAGTTGTAGTTATGGTTGGTGTTGATTCATTATTAATGAATAAAAGAAAGGTCAATTCTACCAAAATTTGTACTGAGAGCTATTTGCATATTCTCCAAGACTTTGATTAACCATTGAACATTTTTTTGTGTAGAAAATTCGTAATGTTTAAACAAAATAGCAAATCGTTTCTCTAATTCTGGTCTAACTTGTTGACAAACTAATATAATTTTTAGTAGTAGTCCTGTTGTTATTATTGGTCCGAAACTACCAATCAGATTAATAAAAAAGAAATGTTGTGGTGATGATTGACTATGCACAACTAAAAATTTTAACAATTGATAGCAGGTCTTAATCATTAAAGATTCGTTTAATGATTCATCATCTTGCTCGGACATAATATTTTGCAAAAAGTTGTAGAGTTTCTCCTTAAAATGAACTCGTGTCGGATGAGATTCTAGCTCAAAAGATGTGCTTAGATATTTATAAAAACTCTCTTTAAAATCGTGATATGATTGGGGTACTGTAGTATAAGCTAAAAACCGTTGAGCATAATTTCGATAAGTTTCATTACCTTCTGCTTTACCCACAAATTGCTTGATAGATAATAAGAGTTCATCATTAGATAATAAAGTAGGATTTTTCACGGATTCTAATTGTTTAGTAGATGAATAATTTTTAACTTTACGAAGCTGTGGTCGGACTTGGTGAGTGACATAATGGGATAAATAAATTTCATATTTTTGCTGTCTTTGAATTTGCATTTTTCTGATGTTTTGTTGATATTCATTACTACTGTATGGACTCATTAATAAGTATTGATATAAATAAGGATAGTGGGAATTAAGAGTGGTCAAAGGTTGATTTAAAGTGTTATTGCTATTTGTAGATGGTATATTTATTGTTTCTACCATCTGTTTTAAGCTCAAATATTGTTGGCTATGAGTAAAGCTTTTGACAAGTTCTATTTTTTTTTGAGTTAGTAGAGGTTTGTAATAAGAATAGTCAGATTTACCGACGGCTTGTTCAAATAAGTTAATCAGTTTTTTAAAAGCTGTTTTTTTGTTTTGAGATAGTAGTTGATGGTTAATCAATATATAACAGCAACGGTTCAACAGATAATTGAATTTTTCTTGACATTCTGAAAGTTGTATAATTCTCTTCAACGCTGTAGATATTTCGGAATTTGGATATGGAGAAGATTGAATAAATAGTATCCTAAAGCGGTTAATAATTTTATCAATTGATTCAGTTGAAACAAGTTCTAAAAAGTGAGAGTAAATCTTTTGTTCTTCTCTAGAGAATTGTTGACTATGAGAATCTGTAATGATGATTTGTTTGTGTTGATATTTCATAGATTTTTTTATCCCTCAAAAAAGAATGATAACTTGATAAATATTTTCACAAATAAATAGGATTTTTATTAGAAGTGATTAGGAAAATTGAATTGCTTTAATACTAATTTTCAGGCTTTCAATCCTCTTTTTCTTTGAAATAACATTTCCTGTAAAATATTTTAATTACACTTATTATTCGTAATATGCCTTTTTCAGTCTTGGTAGAATTATTAATTTTTGGGGCTGTTGCCAACATGGAAATTATTAATTTCTGAACAATATAAATAAAATACCAAATATCAAAATACCGTAATTTATATTGGGTTCGGGAATGTCTTTAACAGGCATTTCTTGCAAGTCTTGATTCAGATAATACTGATAATTTTCCCAACCCAAATCAGCGATAGCTACTACCTCATTAGATTCATCAAAAGAGTTATCTTCTTGTAGTCTCTTTGGAGTTAGATTTTCTATAAATTCGTTACCAGTTGTGGTAAAATTCATTCCACTTAAAATATCGCCAGTTTCCAATGTTTCCATTGCCCACATAGCACCATGAATCCAGTCAATATGTGATGAAACACGAGTGGAACCAACAACATCGTAATAGCTAGAATCATTTAATCCGTCGTTTCGCCCCCAACCAAAGGAACTAACTCCAGCCAGATAACCATCAATAAATAATCCGCCTCCACTATCTCCAGGAGCGATCGTATATTCTAAGTCTAGAGGGATAGTGTCTGGTTTGGTAGGATCTGATGTTAGAGGACTGTCGAAATCTGATAACAATAAGCTCTCTGACAACCCCAAACTACTACTACTGCCAAGTTCAACAATATTTTGACCACCTCTTTTTCTACCTATTGTATTGGGTAAAGAACCAGTGAAACCATTGCCTGTAGCACCGAAGCCAACATAAGTTCCTATTTGTTCCGATTCATCGAAACCTGTGAATAGGGGAGCCAACGGCAAGTGTAAAACTGGAGTTTCCAGACGCAATATAGCAATATCGTACCCAGCCGTAAAATCTCGATCGCTAGAAAACCAACCCCGATGAGCAGTAGTATTTGTCACCGAGTAGGGAATACCATCTGCCCAAAAGCTAGCATTAAGTAGATTTTGGTTGTTATGATCGAGACAGTGTGCTGCAGTAAGAATGTAACTAGGCTCGATGAGAGTGGCAGAACAGATATATTCACCAGAGGAAAATTTTGTGTTGAGCTTACCGACACTAGGAAATAGGTTTGCTAAGGAAATATATTGCTCGTCGGGGCGATCGTGACGGATGGTGCCAGCATGGGCAATGTTATGGAAGCAAATGGTTGCTATTAAAAGTATGGTTGAGGATATTAAGCGGTTAATCATTATACTTCTGGAATAATTCAGGGAATAGATAGATGAAAATGTTTATTTCATATCTTGAATTGATTTAATTAATTTTTTTTGCAAGAGGTCTATTATTCAATTTGTTTGTTGTCGGGAGTAGGGACAAAGTTTTGAGGAAATTAATTCTAAATTCTGAATTCTAAATTCCTAACACGCTCCCGATCTATTCAAGACAACCCAGATAGTTTTCCAGATTAATTGTAGATCGTATGCAATAGACCATTTTTGCTGATATTTCAAATCCATACGCACTACTTCTTCAAAGTCTTTGATATTGGAACGACCATTTACTTGCCATTCTCCTGTAATGCCTGGTTTTACCTCTAGTCTGCGCCAGTGATGTGTTTGATAGAGTTCGACTTCATCAATAGAAGGGGGGCGAGTTCCGACTAAACTCATTTCTCCTTTGATAACGTTCCAAAATTGGGGTAGTTCGTCTAAACTGCTTTTACGCAGAAAACGACCAATGTTAGTTATTCTGGGGTCGCATTCGTTTTTAAACATATTTCCCTGAGCTTCATTTTTAACTAAATGCTTTAATTCTTCTGCATCAACAACCATGGAACGAAATTTTCTGATGTGGAAAGTTTTGCCTAAAAAACCACATCGCACTTGAGTAAAAAATAAAGGACCAGGATTATCAAATTGGATGAAAATAGCGATGGGAATGGCGACTATTCCTGTAATTGCTAATCCTATTAAAGCACCGATAATGTCTATTAAACGCTTGGTTTTACTGGTGACAGATGGATGAGTTGTTTGTGTATATGAATTAGTTGACTGGTGGTGTTGTAAAGTTAGAGTATTCATAATTTTAACTTTAATATTAATGGGAAGTTTTGTATCTGGAACCTTAAGCGGTGGATTGAGAAACCGGGTTTCTGCTAGTAGATATTGGTTAGGCAAAATGTTTAAATACAAACCCGGTTTCTGAGCAGTATCCAAAATATTAATTGCTTTGTTCAATTTTAGAGACAATGGCTAGTAATTCCTGCTGAGACTGAGTATTTCCTTGCTCTTGATACAAGTCTGCTGCTTTGCGGTAATCAGCGATCGCTTCTTCTAGTTTTCCTTGTTGATAATAAAGGTTGGCTCGGTTGGAGTAAATTTGAGGTATGTCTGGTCTGAGTTTGATAACTTGAGCGTAGTCAGCTAGAGCCTCTTGATACTTTTCGACTGCATGATGTAGTGTCGCCCTATTGCCATAGATTTTGATTTTGGTTGTTTCATCGGCAGCAAATTCTAATGCTTTGTCGTAATCAGATAATCCTCCTTTTAAATCTGTTAGTTGTTGTCGAGCGTAGGCACGGTTGTAATAAGTGTCTGCCATTTGAGGATTAATTTTTAGGGCTTCATTATAATCTCTGATTGCTTCTTCATAGTTTTTGGCTTGGAAATGAGCATTGCCTCGATTATTGTATAAGGTTGCATTGTTTGGGTCTTTTTCAATAGCCTTGTTGTAATCAGTTAGTGCCCCTTGATAATCTTTCTGAGCTACTTTTTCGACTGCGCCATCGTTAATAGCTTCTACTTGGGTTACTTTTTGGCAAGCTATGTTTAAGCTACTGAGTGTAGTTGCTATTGTGAGAGTGAGAATAGTTTTGGCGATTCTGTTCATAATTTTTGTAATTGGTAATTGGATAGTTATATTGTTGATTGTTGGTAGGAGTAAATGGCCATTCGCCCCTACATATATATCTGATTAACTACGACGTTTGTATCTGAATAGAGCGATCGCTAAAACATCATAATTAGAAAAGTTAGGTGCGGTGTCTTGGGGATTCCAGAAAGTTAAATTCCAATCTAAACTGCCATCTTCTTCTGGGTTAAATGTTGGTGCTATATCTGCAAATCCCGAGATTTTAGCATTGTAAGTATCTGTCTGGCCATACCACAGAACATTGAGAGATGAGCATTAGCAATGGAGGCCGAAAACAGACCTAAAGTAGTAGCAATAACTAAAATGGCTTGATTGATTCAACCATGTTTTTGATTACTCATAATTATCTCTATTGGTAGATTAGATGTAGGGCTAAACGACTGTTTTCCCTAAATTCAATGTAGAAACACCTCTGTAAAAATGCGGTTACTGCTATTCTTCAGAACCAACATAATTCTATAACAGAAAAATTAAAGCATTGTCGAAAATCGACAATAAAAATCGACAACTTTTTGAGAAAGCCAAAAACTATTGCACAGTAATAGATTCAGCATAATTTGTGTCGAAAATCGACAACAAACCAGCCAACACTAGACAACCCCATACCCAGTATGTTGACGAATATCAGGAGGATGAAAAGCAAGTACAATTCTATCCTTCGGTACTCCAGAATCAACAAGTTCATCCGCAATACCATCTTCGATACCATCGTAGTGAATCCAAATTTTATCATTATGGATTTGAGCATGGACAATAGTACCATATACACGGCGACTATCTTCCCATCCTTTATAGACTAAGAGAAAATTGTTGCTATCTCTACTAACGCTCGCGTATGTTTTCACATCACTATAGGGGTAAGGAAGATCGGCATAGTATTGCAATATTTTTCTGAGGGTTTCACGCCATTTTTCTAAGTCTAAGAGTTGATTTGTGGTTTCCATTGAATAATTTCCTCCATCTTGGCATCAAAAACAAGCATACGAAAACCTTGTTTTTCTAACAAAAGTTGTCTAACTTCCTCCTTAAACAACGTTTCAAAAACAATGCGCTCAACTACCAAATATATTTGAGGTAAAGTCTTGTTTTTTGAGCCTTCTACTATATAAAAAGAGTTGTCCCTCTACGCTTGTTGTTTTAGGTACTACTTAATTAAAGAAAAAGTACCTAAAATACCTACACCCAAAAAACTTAAGACGGAAACAGGTTCTGGTACTCTCTTGTGCTGTTGTTGTTGCTGCATCTCTTCAACCTTGATGTCAATAAATGCACTTGTAAAAGAGGTTGCAGTTGAGCCACCAACTCGCAGTTGGTTTAAGTTCCATCCTGCGCCACCACTGGCAAGAGCTAAGTCTATATAATCTGCTTCGGTATTACTGAAAGCATTGGTGACAATACCATTTAAGGATGGAAGTTTGGTTGTTCTATATCCACCACTACCATCTGCAATATAAGCATTTGCTTCTGAGTTCACTCCAATAGCATCATTCACAAAGTTGGCATTAACTACAGCATTCAAGAAAATATCATCTTTGGTGTCTGCCGTTCCTCGCTGTAACCCTGCCAGGATATTTGTGAAATTGAAACTAGAGTTGCCATTATCCCGATCTTCGTCTGTTACTAGGATGAAGTTAACGGCAACATCTTCCCGAAAGCTATAGTTATTTAGAGCAAAGTCAATTGCAGAATAACCATCTTCAAACCAACCAGATACGAGTAAGTTATTCGTCGCAGTTGTAAATTCAGCAGAAGTAGCAAAATTAGCTCCACCTACAGGCAAATATCGCCCCAAATTATGGGAGTAATTGCTATAATTATAATTACCAAATCCAACAAGACCAAAACGGTTGTCTATGAGACCTTTACTTTGTAGAGCTGTGTCTAGCTGTGGAATCATTGTGCCGATCCATTGGTGTTCGCCGAACATAGAAGTAGATTCATCAACAATAACGACTACATCAGCACTTTGTAAGCTGGCTGGAGTTGCAGCAGGAGTTCCTGCAATTAACAAAGCTAGGGAACAAGTCCCAATTTGTAAGTATTTGTTGTTAACGTTCATTATATCTTTAGTAGATAAATATAGGATTTCTGTTGTTAGAGCGAATCTTGTAGTATCGGTTAAAAAAGTATAGAAACCGGGTTAATATTAAATCAGGACTTGCGAAAATACTAAATTACATACTATTTGTAGGGGCGATTCGCGTTTGCGGAGCATTCCGTAGGAAATCGCCCCTACATATATCTGTGGTTAACTACGACGTTGACGTTTATAGCCAAGTAAAGCGGCTACTGTCATTCCTAGCATTGCCATTGCACTAGGTTCGGGAACTGACTCTGGTTGTGGGTTGGTAACACTATCATCAGGTGGAGTAGGGAGACCATTATCAGGTGGAGTAGGGAGACCATTATCAGGTGGAGTAGGGAGACCATTATCAGGTGGAATAGGGACACCAGTATCAGGTGGAGTAGGGAGACCATTATCAGGTGGAATAGGGACACCAGTATCAGGTGGAATAGGGACACCAGTATCAGGTGGAATAGGGACACCAGTATCAGGTGGAATAGGGAGACCATTATCAGGTGGCGTTGAATAATCAACTAACTGAGCATTCACACGAGAACCAAAAATATTATCCGCTGGGTTTAAAAAGGCACCAGTAATTCCTGCCCCAAACTCCGCAGCAAACAGAGCAATAGGTTCATCTGCTTCTGTAGAAGCAATAGTTTGAGTTGCTATCGCATTCGTAGCATTAAAACCACCTGCACCTGAAGTAGTCGTATCATAGTCCACAGGAGAATATTCCGTAACTAGACGAGAATTTTCTGCAAATAATCGACTGGTGTTTTCTACGCCAGTATTTCGCTCAAAAATACGGAAGTCAGAATTAGGGTCTTCATTGATAGGTATACGAGCAATATTTACTGCACCAAAACCATATTCATTACCAGTACCAGGCATTCCAATAGGGTTGCCATCAACACCAAGGAGATTCCAGTTGAAAGAAATTACCTCTCCTTCGTCCATATCATCTACTGTGATTACGAAACCATCCAATACATTATTACCATTATCGATGGTCTCCCAGTCAGCAACTAGAGGACTACCAAAGAAAGGGTTGGAGTTGCCGACAACTTGACAACCAGGAACTAAAGCGCAAGCACCAGGAGTGTTTCTTTCACCGACTCCAAGCAAGTCCCGGTTTGGTATTGGTCCGCTAGTCAGGGTATTAAGGTCTAACTGAACAGCATCCCATTGAATCGCCGTTTCAGTTGATTCCACTACTTGACCACCATTGGTAAATAGTTGATTTCCTGGTAGGGGGTCTGCATCTGGACCATTAGGGCGACCGTTACCGTCAACTCCTGCACCTGCAAAAGTGGCAGCTCCACCTTCGGTAACAAAACTATTTGTTCCTTCGGTGAGGGCAATACGAACGCCAGCAGCAGGTTGGTTGGACCAGTTTAGAACTTCAAAAGCAAGTTGAAATTTGTCTCCTTCTGGATCGTCTTCCACAGCTTTAATATCAGTAAACCGGAAGCAGAAGACTGGAGGTAATAGGGTTTGAGGCGGTGGCGCTGGTGGTGGATCTGCTAGAGCAGCTTTAACTCCGACACCAAAAGTAGAGGCTATCGCTGCTAAAATTGCTTTGGTTAAATTTGTTAAGTGACGTCTTTGATAATTTCTTTGATTACCCATAATTACTTCGATAATGAACACAACGGTTAGTTTTTGAGATATCTAAGAAAACTTTCTTATTTATTAGTAATTCGCTCATGTATACTAAATAAATAGGACTGCTTAAATATTCAAATTTAAGATAGTAATACCTCGGTAAAAATGCGGTTGTTTACCATCTCATTTATGAGTATAGGATAGATAAATCAAAGTATTGTCGAAGATCGACAGTAAAGATCGACAACCTTTTGAAAAGTTAGCAAAACCAGTTGTAGCAATATATTCAGCCTAAATTAAGTGAAAATCGACAAAAGTCTTTTTCAACTTTGTCGAAAATCGACAAAAAAAAATGGTTCTGTTGCAAAAAAGAAGTAGTAGTGTATGCAGCTCTTTTCATATTTATGACTTCAAGTCACAGACAAAAACCAGTAGGGACGTTCCATGGAACGTCCCTACTGTGGTCTACCGTGCAGGAAAACCGCTTTCAACAATTAATAATTAATAATTGCCTCTTCGGTACTTTGATATTTTTCACAGCGAAAATTACTTCAAAGCTAATAGGGAGAAGGCAAATACATCAACTTTTTTGCTGAAGTACCGATAATTAAAAATTAGCTGATTTAATATTACTTAGCACTACAATATTTAGCATCTGCTTCATCCCATTTTTGTTGAATAAGTATGAGAAGTAAAGCCGGGATTTCATTTTCATAAGCTTTACATATTCTGTTATGAAAAGTACCATCATTTTCTATATATATAACTCCTACAACATATCTAAGTTGATTATCTTTAGGTTGACCTATAATAATTGATAATTTAGAAGGAATTGAAATAGAAATTGGAATCGGAATTGGAAGAGATGCGGTTGTCTCTGGAACATCATATACATAGTTTTCTGTTTTTTCAGGTAATTCTACATCTGCCCTATCTCTACTAAATTCACCATTCTCATAATAGTAGTTCATTTGTATTTTATTAGCACCATTTATCTTAAGTTTAGGTTCAGTCTCCTTTGCTTTGTTTGCTTGATTTAAAAAAGATGGAAGAGCGATCGCTGACAAAATTCCAATAATAATAATCACTACTAATAACTCGATTAAAGTAAATCCACGATTATTATTTTGCTTGTTGAAACGTTGTAAAAGTTTGAGAGATAAATTCTTCATTGTTTCCCTGATTTAAAAAGTAAATTGACAATTTATTTAAGGCTTCATCCATTAAGTTAGCTGCCGGATGTTCGGCAACAATACCTCTTAATATTCTCATGGATGATTTGACAGTATCTT
>JAAUYJ010212911.1_pt1 | contig 14433 bp, 9 predicted proteins | sample 7278031 | NCBI WGS metagenome assembly JAAUYJ01 (sample SAMN14350222, study PRJNA611818) | marine sediment metagenome | isolation source: surface marine sediment (1.8m) | place: French Polynesia: Moorea | collected 2018-08 | reverse complement strand
TACGTGAATAACACATCGCTCGTAAACAAGCGCGTCTGAGTCACGAAGAAAGAAGATTCTCGTTTCTTATTCCTTTTTTCACGGCCATGCTAAGAGACCATCATACCGGAATATTGAATCTTTTGTACGTAGAGCCTCTCCTCACCGGCAGTAATGCATCTTCCCTTGTTTCCCGAATTTGTATGGTATATTTTCCTTTCCCTCCTCTCCTTTCTTCCCCTCCGATCCCTTCTTCCTGCGGAAGTCGACTTTCTCCCCCTTCCCCTGTGTTAGGCAACCAAACCGCCACTCAACCCTGCTTCCCCTTCCAAGCATTCCTCCCCCTACTTCCTTTTTCCGGCGTCCCAACCTCCAATTCCCCGCATCGCGCAGCCCGCGAATTTATTGCCCCTTTTCTCTTTCCCTTTTCGGATGCGTTTTGCGGGGTGAAGAAGTGTCCCCGGCAGTTTTCGTTTCTTTCTCTCCGCCCTCCCACCTAAATCATATCCCTATCTTTTTTGGCTCGCGCTCTAGGAGGCCTTCTTCTCCTTGCCGAAAATTGCTGGGAAAGTGAGAAAAGTATAACGCAATAACCATCTTCGTCGTGATCTTCCTCTCTCACTCCGCTATTTTTCCGCAAGTGCACAAAGAATACAGTGCCCACCCTGGTGGTGGCGGCGGGTGAAATGGGGGAAAAAGAAAAAAAACCATCTCCGCCTTTTTCCCGGAAAATTATTTACAGCCTCCCTCCCCTCCAGTGCGCATTTATTTCTCATTCTTTATGCAGCAGCACCCTTTTTTCGCGAGGGAAACGGTTGTGGTGTTTTTGGTGGGGAGGGAGTGGGAGTTTCTTGGCCATTAAGTTGTCGCGTGCCGCTGATTTAGCGCCTTCTTCTCACATGTTGGATTTTTGGCTTCGCCGGTGACAAAAGTCTTTGATTTGCGACCCCCAACCGAATGGTCGGTCGGGGCCTTTGCCAAAAAGGCGCACAAGCACAGGGATCTCCCGCGCGCACAATTTTTTAATGTCTTCGCGGGTTCTTTTTCCCCTCCTCTCTCCTCGGTGGGTGATTGCTTTAGTCACGGCGGCGTAAGAGGGGGGGGAATCCTTCTTTCTCCAGCGCTACTAATCGTCCCTGTCCTGAAGTGAGTCGCGGCGAGAATGACAGTGCAAAGAAGGATTTTTTAAAACAGGAATGGGCGATTATTTCTTTTTTTTTCGGGGGAGCGCTCTTGGGGACAATGGGAAGTAATTTCAAACCTTGGAGGGGGGTGAAACATGGGGAGGGGAAGTAGGATGAAACTCAATGACGCCTCGAAGTAGTCTCAAAAGAGAAGAGTCTACAATGATTTATCATGTAGCGAAACTATTGTGTACAAAACCTTGGTTTCATTGCGCAACAATACTTTAACATTGTTTTAACAACTACTTTTTCTCTCTTTTCCCCTTTTCCAGTCTGCATCGGCACGAACGGTCGCATGTCCGTTCCCAACAACCGCGAGCACCACTACCGCAACCTTCGCGACCGCTACACCAACTGCACGTACGTGGACGGCAACCTGGAGCTCACCTGGCTGCAGGACGAGGACATGGACCTGTCCTTCCTGAGGCACATCCGCGAGGTCACCGGATACGTCCTCATCTCCCACGTGGACGTCAGGCGCATCGAGCTCCCCTCGCTCCAGATCATCCGCGGAAGGACCCTGTTCAAGCTCAACGTGCAGCCGGAGAGCTTCGCGCTCATCGTCACCCTGTCAAAGATGCACAACCTGGAGATGCCGGCGCTGAGAGGTAGGGGAGTCCCCAAACAGAAATGCACAGTTATTTTCTCTTTGAGTGACAGTCGGGGCCAAGTGTACTACTCGAGAATCTCCCCTCCTCCACTTCAGGGGCCCACTTGAAGATAGAAAATGTTTTCATTTTTATGAAGTGGGAGAAGGAAAGGGCCTTTGGATGTTCCTTGAGGCAAAGTACGTAGGAGGGAGGAGAGGGATTCTATTTTTTGTGCCCCCCTGATAGATGATACGATTTCTCTCAATCAACTCGGCCCGCCCGCTCGCCGACGGATCGGTTGATCCGACATACACAGAGGGGAGGGGAAGAAGGAGTGGGAGTGGCAAAAAACAACTTCAACTTTCCCATTATTACTGCACTGGGAAGCTGGGTATAGACCTTGTGAAAAAGAGGGGGTTGATGACCTGGATACTTTGAGGGGACGACCACACAAGAATTCCCCTTTCGGAATGCCCAGGGATCAAGATGGCGGCCTCCTCCTCCTCTCTGGCCACGGGGTATGCCTGAAATGTCCGGCTCTCCTCCTCCGATCTACCCAACCAACCTTTTTTATTATCGTCGCCGGCATTTGTTCGCTCGACGTTCGGTCAGAAAAAAAGATGGGGGGGAGCAGCAACGACGGCGGTTACACCAGAAATCCAGGGCCCAATTTCGCTGTAGAGAGACCCTTCCCAGTTTGAGGGGCCAACTGTTGCTCCCCCCCTTTTCCCAACAGAACAGACATCGTTACACGGTCTGTTGTAGCAGATCTTTCCTTTTTTTACCCGACCACCATTTTTTTGTGCTCCGCCCGCCGTCCGAGAAAGGGCTTCAAAAGATGTGATAGGTGTCCGGCAAAGGAGAGAATTGAATTAGACCTCGGGGAAGGAGAACAGCAGTTTTTTGTCCGCCTTTTATTTTTGGTGGCAAAAAGTACTGAGCCGATCTTTTCCCATACCGAGAGTGGGAAAAGACTCGTTCATATCCACTTCCGTCTTCTCCTTCCTTTGAAAACGGGGGATCGTGTTTCTCTCGCGGGGAAAGATTAACGGAGCAAAGCAAGTAGTCCCCTTTATCCCTCTCCCCCAAGCTTTTTGTCCACTGTCATGGTAGTATATGTACCCAAGCAGAAGCTGAGAGTTTTCCTTCCAAAATCCTGTTTTTGGGGAAGCTGCAGTGTGTGCCATTTCCGACGTCTAGACGGACGGCGGTCCATACTGAGTAGGAGAGGAGGAGGAGGAAGCATGCCAAGACTCCTTCAGAGTCTGTCTGGACGCAATATCTCCGCCACAAGGGGCAGAAGATAAGCAACAACCCATTAATGAACAGAGAATGGTTGCTTCAAAGAACGGACTGACCGCGACCTCTTGGGCTGCACCGAAAAGATTAACTCAGACATCAACTGCTTTCCCTCCAAAAGAAAGAGACCCTAAATTCCTTAAGCCTGAAAAGAGGAAAAGGAGGGTTAGGTAGAACCCCTTTATTTGGTGGAAGCGTGTCCTAAATCGATCACCTTCGGAAAACGAGCCCTGCCTTCCTCCTTCACAACCTGGAAACCGATTCCAACCAGCAACCTTTCCTTTCTTCGTGAGGCTCCTTTTTTCCCTCTCCAGGGGAGGAGGAACCGAAATTACACGGGCACCTCCCTCCCTCCCCCCTCCTCGTCCGCTGCCCCGCATTCCTCAATAAAACCATTGCTTGTCTTACCAGGGCTTAACAACTGCCCCCTTCCCCCCCCCTCCTCCTCCTCCACCGCCAGCCAGTTATGGAAGAAGGGGGAGACTGCCAATGCCTCGCTGGGCCAAAGCAGGCGGGAGAAGGGAAGGAGGAGGGGCGGCAATCTATCTACATCTAGTTCTTAACTTGGGTCATCAGGTGCTCTTTTCTCTTTTCGCTGCTGCCTTCCTGCCTGGCTTTTATTCTCCCCCTTCTTCTTCTTCGGAGCTGGCCAACTAACCAAGGCGAGAGAGCGCCACAGGTTATAGACATGCCAGCCAGGAGGAGGAGGAAGAGGAGTTGGAGGAGGCAACAACATGGCTGGATACAAATGTTTCTGGGCTCTCCCCCCTCCCTCCTTCCTTTGTACGCATTCTTGGGGAGAGAGGAGGAGGAGGAGGGTTCGCCTTGTGTGCCGGCCGCGACTAGGGCAGAGGTACCTACGTACACAGGTAGAGAGAGAGGAGAAAGAGGGGCAAAAAGAAACCGGAGGGCAGTAAAAGGAAGGGGGAAAGAAAGAGAACCACCAACTTCTTCTTCGCCTTTTTGCCGTTGCTTTGGCAGCGCGGCGGCCGCAATTCGGGTGGATGTGTGCGGAGGATCTGCTTCTGCAGTCGATAAAAGGAATCTTATATTGCCCGGAATCGCAAAAAGGAAAAAAGATAGGGGAAAGAAGACTGCTGATACACCGCTATATGTTGGAATGCTTTGTGACGAGGGAAACCTCGTGTATGAACTTTTTCAAAACTTTTATGGGGTGGAATGACTCAACAATGGCGGGCCCCAAATGGAACTTTTCGGCAGCGTCTTCAGCGAGAGTAAATTGCAGCCCTCCCTACTCCCGACAATAATTGCCGTAATGGCCCCTGATGAATCGTCTCTCTTCGTCTCACCTCGCATCACTGGAGACGCGGATTTTCTGTTCGTTCGGGGAAAGATGATCGAATCCAATCCGTGGGAAGCCATCGGAGCGAGAGAAGAAGACCGGTCGATCAATTAAGACGTCGCCTTTCCGCTAAATCTTTTTCGCCCATCAGCCCATTCCGGGAAAAGAAGAAAATGCACCGGCTTTTTCTCTCTTCCCCCTTAGCTATGCCCCGTTCTTCGGTTATAGTTAAGGAAGTGATGTGGTAGTGGAATATCCCTTTTGACGTTTTTCTGCCAGATTCTTGCCAAGAGGCATTTCCTCCTCCTCCTCCTTCTTGTTCGTCCCGATTAACTTTTCCTCCTCCCATCTCTTCTTCTTTGTTGGAAATTTGGTGCCTCCGAGCAATCTTCCTTCTTTTTCCTCATGTGGCGGCAGGAATTTCTCGCCCCCTGCCAAGTCGGTTAAAAGGTGATGTGATGGTGGCGGCGGCAATCGGCATCCTTTGCTTCAACCTATTTCTCTTTTTTTGCCATGCTCCCACTGTTTAAAATGCAGCAATTCTCTTTTCTATAGCTCGCACCTCTGGCCTAAAAAAGAATCGCCTCCGACCTTGAGCTTTTACTGCGGCTGCCCATTTATGCACTTACATAATGTTTTTCCAGCTGCCCAAAAAAGAGTTTGGCGAGAGGAGTAGAAAAAACCAATTTGGCAGCCTGCCTGTTTGCGCTCTCGTCGCAAATGTTATTGCTAGGTGCGCGCATTCCTTTGCTTGGTTGACTGTGTTTGGGGATTTGGACGGCCGCATCTGCGGGCAAAGATTAATGTCGCCTACACGAGGTAATCTTAATTTGACTCCCCACGAATTGCGAATAAGCAAACATCCAAAAGTGCGCATCAGAACAAAAAGGAGGCGTAAAGTGACGTCACCGCCCAAAAAATTGTTACTCGGTCGGGACGGACACGATAACAAGGCTGGGGAGGAGAGAAGGCGGTCCATTCTTACGAAAAGGAGCGAGAGTTTTGGAGGAGGAGGTTGGGAACAGAACTGCGGCGGTTGAAAAAAAGAAAAGGAGAGGGAAGGTTCCCTTTTTTGAGGGAGCGATTTATTGACAGGTTTTCTGTCTTTTACAAGGTAGAGAGGGGAAAGAAGGGACTGGCTACGTGCAATCTGCCCCTCCGACTTTAAATTGGATGCTATCTCCTCTTTTTTCGAAGAAGGATGAATTTTGGTTCTACGTCTTTCGTATCCATGACTCTAAACTTTTTCTCTCCCTTCTCCTAACAGACATCCTCCAGGGCAGCGTCGGGATCATGAACAACTACAACCTTTGCCACATCAAGACCATCGAGTGGGACGAGATCATCACTGGCCCCGGCGCCAAGCTGCACTACGTCTACAAGTTCGCCGAGCCCGAGCGCGACTGCACCCCCTGTCACGAGTCCTGCGAGGCCGGGTGCTGGGGCGAGGGCGCCAGGAACTGCCAGAAGTTCTCCAAGATCAACTGCAGCCCGCAGTGCGGCGGAGGGAGGTGCTTCGGATCCAGGCCAAGGGAGTGCTGCCACCAGTACTGCGCAGGGGGGTGCACAGGGCCAACGCAGTCTGACTGCCTGGTGAGCTATAATTTTAAATTTATTTCAAGTGTGAGTTTAGCTCAGGATATAGGAAATGACGGGGAAATAGTTCTTTTTGAAATACGCCGAGTCGGGATTTCGTCTCGGATATTATTGACTGGCAATGGGCAAACGGACAGACAGGATTCTCCTACGTCCATTTATTTATGGCAGAGTCCATTCCGAGTGAAAGGGAGGGCGGAGGAGAAGCGAAAGGCAAAGAAGATCGTCCATTAAACTTTGTTTATGTCCCTCCGCCTTCTTGCCAAAAAGGGCCATTAGTGATTACCGGTGATGCCGACGCACGGCGCAGCAGGGGAAAGAACGAAAAGACGGGAATGTTTGAAATTTTACTTTCTTTGGGACGAAACCGAATGTTTTGTAATTGTTTATTTTTTTATTTTTCCAGGCCTGCACCAACTTCTACGATGACGGCGTCTGTAAGCAAGAGTGCCCGCCCATGCAGCGCTACAACCAGATCAAGTACCGGTGGGAGCGCAACCCTGAGGGCAAGTACGCGTACGGCGCCACCTGCGTTAAGGATTGCCCGAAGCACCTTTTGAAGGACAACGGCGCCTGCGTCCGCGCCTGCCCGCCAAAGAAGAAAAACGAGAACGGGGAGTGCGTCCCCTGCGACGGGCCATGCCCGAAGATCTGCCACTTCTCGGACACGGTGCACGCGGGGAACATTGACTCCCTCGAGAACTGTACCGTCATCGAGGGGTCCGTCACCCTATTGGACAACAGCTTCAAGGGTTTCCAGCACATCTACGACAACTTCACGTTCGGCCCTCGCTACCCCTCCATGGACCCGGAGAGGCTGGAGGTCTTCTCCACGCTCAAGGAGGTGACCGGCTACCTCAACATCCAGGCGCACCACCCTGAGTTCACCGACCTCAACGCCTTCCGCAACCTGGAGGTTATCGGCGGAAGGACTACCTTTGAGTACTTCTCCTCGCTCTACATCGTCAAGACCTCGCTCACCTCTCTGGGTTTGAAGTCGCTGAGGAAAATCCGCTCAGGAAGCGTGGCCATCCTGGAGAACAAGGACCTGTGCTTCGCTCCCGAGATCGCATGGGACAAGATCATGAAGTCTCCCAACCACAACACCCTGCTGCAGAACAACAAGGACAACCAGCAGTGCCGGAGGGAGGGCTACTTCTGCGACCACCAGTGCTCCTCCGAGGGGTGCTGGGGCTCCGGGTCCGACCTCTGCCTCTCTTGCAAGAACTTCCAGGTGGAGAAGGAGAACGTGTGCGTGGACAGCTGCGATCCGGCTAGGGGACTCTTCCAGATGAGGCAAGGGGGCGGGAAGGACAACAACAAGTGCATTCGGTGCGACGAAGAGTGCGAGCTGACTTGCACTGGCCCGGGTCCGGGCAAGTGCGACCGTTGCCGACACAGTAAGGACGGTCCCTTCTGCGTGAGGGAGTGCCCGGTGGTCAAGTACAGAGACCCCTCCTCCGGAGTATGCAAGCCTTGCCACGCCAACTGCGTCGACGGATGTTCCGGGCCCGAGAATACGATCGGGCCCAGAGGGTGCAACGCCTGCGAGAAGGCCGTGATCAGCGCCGATGCAGAGGTGGTCCGCTGCCTGCGTGAGCGAGACCCCTGCCCGGACGGATTCTACGAGTCCGTCCCCTCCACCTTTCAGGCCAAGGCCATCTGCCGCCCGTGCCACCCGCTGTGCAAGCGCTGCAACGGCTACGGCTTCCACCGCGACGTCTGCCAGGAGTGCGTGGGCATGGAGCAGAACCACCAGTGCACCTCCGAGTGCTCCTCGGACTTCTACGCCGACGGCAGGCAGTGCAGGCGGTGTGCCGACGAATGCCGCGGTTGCGTCGGACCAGACGTCTCACACTGCAGAAGTTGCAAGAACTACAAAGTGTTTGAGGAGGGAGGGGACCCGCATGACAACGCCACCGCCTTCGTCTGTGCCCAGACCTGCCCGAGGGAGTTCCCCCACAAGATCTTCACCGACCAGGGCGAGGACCCCTACTGCTCTGAGACGCCTTACCACCTCGTGCCGGTGGCGGCCTCGCAGTCTCTGCCCGCCGTCCTTGGCGGGGTCATCGGCTGCGTCGTTCTCACCCTCATGTTCCTGCTCGTCCTCTGCTGGTTCTGGCAGCGCAAGGCTAAAGCCAAGGAGAACACAGCCAAGATGGCAATGGTGATGACTGGGCACGAGGACAGCGAGCCGCTCCGTCCGACCAATATCAAGCCTAACTTGGCCAAGCTCAAGATTGTCAAGGAAGAAGAGCTGAGGATGGGAGGCATCCTCGGTTACGGAGCTTTTGGCACTGTGTACAAGGGTGCTTGGATCCCGGAGGGAGAGAACGTCAAGATCCCTGTAGCCATCAAGGTGCTGAACGAGGGGACGACTCCCAACGCCAACAAGGAGATCCTGGAGGAGGCTTACATCATGGCGACGGTGGAGCATCCCAACTTGCTGCAGCTTCTGGCAGTGTGCCTTAAGAACCAGATGATGCTGGTTACGCAACTCATGCCCCTGGGATGCCTGAAAGACTACGTTGAGAAGAACCGGGATAAAATCGGCTCCAAGCCGCTGCTCAACTGGTGCCTCCAGATCGCCAGGGGCATGCAGCACCTGGAGGAGCGCAACATTGTCCACCGCGACCTGGCCGCCAGGAACGTCCTTGTCCAGTCCCCCGACCGGGTCAAGATCACGGACTTCGGCCTTGCGCGTGTGCTGGAGTACAACGAGGACGAGTACAAGTCCGATGGCGGCCGCATGCCCATCAAGTGGCTGGCGCTGGAGTGCATCCACGAGCGAGTCTTCACCCACAAGTCTGACGTGTGGGCGTACGGCGTCACCGTATGGGAGCTGCTCGAGTACGGCAAGAAGCCCTACGGGGAGACCAGCGCCAGGGACGTCCCCGCTCTCCTGGAGAAGGGGGAGCGGCTACAGCAGCCCGGAATATGCTCGCTCGACCTCTACATGATCCTGATCAAGTGCTGGCTGCTGGACGCGGAGGCCAGGCCCACTTTCGCCGACCTGGTGAAGGAGTTCACCAAGATGGCTGCGGACCCCGGCAGATACCTGGTCATTCCCGGCGACAAGCTGATGCGCCTGCCGGACTACACCATGCAGGACGAGCGCGAGCTCATCCGCTACCTGTCTGCCAACCTGGGCGGCTCCGAGCGCGTCATCAAGGCGGAGGACTATCTCAATCCCGGCCGCATCCCCTCCAGCCACACCCTCAACACCCCGGTGGACACCCCCATCCAGCCGTCGACCCCGACGCAAAAGTTCTTCCCTCCAACCATGCCGCCTCCGTCCTACCACGACACTCTGCGCCACTCCACGCACGTCGTTGACGGAGGACAGCAGATGAGGGGAGTGGGACCGGGATCGTCCCGCTACGGCTCACACATGACCGTCAACGAGGGGTTCAACACCCTGGGCACGAGGAGCCTCAGATATAGTTCAAACATTCTTTCCGCCAGCTGTGATCCACTGAAGCTTCTAGGTAAGGCATCTTTTTCTTCATATTTGCTTAAGTTCTTGTTTAAACAATTTTCTATTATTTTTTTTAGAAGACGAAGTCTCATCGATGCCGTCCGGCACCACCACCGCCCTTAGTCACAAGTCCCTCTGCCCGCCTCCTCCGGGGAGGAAGTCCAAGCAGCGCAATAGCAGCAGCGCCAGCGGCGGCGGCGGCGGCTCCACCGATCCCAACGGGGTGACCCTCCCCGGTGGAGGGGGCGCCACGGCCAAGTCCTCCTCTATCTCCTCCACGGCTTCGGCTTCCTCCGCCTCAACCACAACGGCCAACGGCAATAGCCGCGTCGACGTCAACGGCGTCAAGATGGACCTCCCGGTGGACGACGAGGATTACCTGGTGCCGTCGCCGCAGTCGCCATTCCACATGCAGCAGCAGCAGCACTTCCACCCGAAGTACCAGCAAATGCAACAGCAACAGCAGGGGCAGTTCCCCTTCCACCCGCAGCAGCAGCAGCAACAGCACTTCCGGCAGCAGAGGACGCCCACCAACAACAACACGAACCCGTACATGGACCTCATCGGCGACCCCTCCGCAGCAGCAGCGGGAGTAGCCAAAGGTTCGAACAGTGCTAGTTCGACTCACAAGCCCGGCCAGACAATGTTCCAGTACCCCCCTCCCCAAGGGTACTTCCTCACAGGTAAAAGGGGTTGGCGATTTTGAGAGTTGCCTCGTACGTAGACGAGAGCCTTTTGCCTTTCCTCCTCTTTCGTTTCTCCCTCCTCTCTACTCCAAACCATATTTGTCTCTGTCTGTCCTGGGCATGGGTCGGTCTCTGGATCTTTGTAAGTAGTTTTATTAGATTTCGAGCCCAAGGGTTCCTCATTTTCCTGGTTTCTGGAGTGTTTCTCCTTCCCTGGATCTTAAATTTATTATTTTATTTAATCAAATTTATGTCCCTATTATGAAAAAAAATATTTTAACATGTAAAAGAGCTCTTAAAATTTCCTCCGTATTTTTGCTCCCGCAGACAATCCTTCCAACTACGGCCGGGTGCCTGACTTCCACCCGTTCTCCGCCGCCGCCGCCGGGCTCATCTCCATGGACAACCCAGAGTACATCCTGAACGAGCAGCAGCAGCAACAGCAACAGCTGCAGCAGCAGAGGGGCAGCGGCCGCGGCAACTACCACACCCTGGGAATCCCCCTGGTCAACAACGGCGGTAGCGGGAGCAACAACAACTCCTCCCCCGGCAGCTCTCAGGGGCCGTCCTCGCTTCACTCTGTCAACAACGCCAACAGCGTCGGCTTGCCTCAGCCGCCGCCGCTGCAGCCGGTCTTCCTCGCCGCTCCGCCCCCGGGACGGAACGCGGCGGCCGCGGGGTCTGCGACGGCCGGGCTCAACGGCGCCGTGGTGAAGCCTGTCGGCCCCGGCCCTGTTCCGCGAACCCCCGGCGCCGGCTCGCACCCGCGATCCTCCTCCGCGGAGGAGAGCGACGAGCACGAGTACTACAACGACTTCGATCGGCTCAAGCGGGAGATGCAGCCGCTGAGGCCCAACCCGAACCGGACGACGGCCACGCAGCCCTCGGCCATCCCTAGGCCGCCCTCGTCACAACCAGGGCAGCAGCAGCAGCAGGTGAAGCCCCTTTCGCCTCCGCCGGGCGCCTTCCCGCCGGGTCTGCAGCCCATATCCAAACACGAGACTACAGTCTGAACAGAACAAGAGAAAGAGTGTCTGGGTATCGTCAGAAATAGACACTAAACGTGCAGAACAAAAACAGTGGGCGATGGACACTCGCGTTTTCCCATCCCCAGTCCAGATGGCGCGAGAATTTATGAGATCGCCCCAGAAATACGAATAGAAGCTGTGATAACCTTGAAGATGTGAAAAGCAAATTATTAGCATCCACCCTTCTGAATAGTTGTGCTCAAAGTATTTTCTTATTGGCCCGTCCGCGATCAGGTCACAATGACTTAGTTTTCTCCGTAGTATTATTTTTAGTTGCTTCTCAGAAGAACAAAAAAAAATGGGACCACGAATTGTGCCATTGTTTAAAAGGAATATTCTTTCACCATTCCTCGAGTACTGAAATAGTTTCGCGTCGAAAGTGCTCAAAAATGATTGTTTTCCGCTCAGTGCTTTATCTCCGCGAAATAAAGCAGTATGATCCATAAACCTCGCGTCTTTTTTCAAAGCGTCCTTGCGTTTTTTTTTATTAATTTCTCTCGTAAAATCGGGAAAACAGACATAGTAGTACGTAATGGTACGGGACTGTAATGTATGTTCTTCCTCTTGCGATTTTTTCCCATCCCATTTTCGCACGGAGAAAAATCACTATCGTTTCCCCTTTTCTACGGGTGTGTATTTCTTTTTTTTCCTCGGTGACGAATTCGTAGGTCGACAAAAGTGACAAATTTAAAAAAATGGTGGAAGGAGAGGAACAAACTTTTCGTCGTCATCAATGAAACGGGGGGGAACGAAACATGGCTTGCTTGGTGGTGGTTATTATTAAGCTGCGACATTAGGTTGGAGGATTAGGAAGGATAAGAAGAGGAACATGTGGAAAACTTTTTCTGTCAAAAAGTCGCATTCCAGTGCACAAAAAATATCATGGGGGATTTTTTTCAAAGTCTCGTCGACAATAGCAGAAAGTAGAGAAAAGAGATTTGGAATATTCCCGAAAGTGGGAGGTGGAAACAACGCAACATCAAAAGGAGTCGTGGGCGAGTAATAAGTGCAAAGAAAGGAGGGAAAGGGGGCATTTGGAAAAACCCGATTTTTTATTCCTTACATTGGATTTTAGGATCTGTGGGGTTGTGGGGGAGGGGATATCTTTGCCATCATAATATACTGGTGGAAGGAACGGTGTAGCAGGATGGGGGGTAGAGTCGACTGTTTGAGGGAAGAAATCTCCCTTCAGTGCGAGGGGGTCTCAGCTGTGTATCGCGTATTTTTTCGCCTTTTTTCTTTCCGAATCGTGGTTTAGTAGTAGTATTTCTTCAACGTCCGTCTTGGTATTGTGTCCTGGCGCGCGGGGCCGCCACACTGCCCAATAACACCAACACCGAATAGAGTCGACGCCGCCGTGCGCACCAATTGTGTTTTCCCACCCCCGTATTTTTCTAGCTTTCTTTTTCTCCTTCAATTAGAGGATCCACTTCCCGATTATGATTCCAAGGATGAGGATGATGACGGCGACGTACATGTAGACGTTGGAGAGCGCGTTGGCGGAGGGCGAGGTGGCGGTGACGACGGTGGCGGAGTAGTCCCCGGCCGCCGCGCCGCCGCCGGCCGCGCTGCTGGAGCCCCGCCCGCTGTCGCCGTAGCCGCCAGGGCCGCCGGAAGACGTGGAGGTGCTGCTCGAGTCGAGGCCGCCGCGGGACTTGGCCAGGCGCTGCTGGCGGAGGGCCTCCTCCTGGAAGGGAAGAACGATAAACCATCAGACGACTTAACGTTGTCTCTCTATTTCACACATGACTTCATAGAGAGAACACCAGAAAAAGAAATCACGTCAGCCTAAAGTCAGAAAGGATAGTATAATCGGAGAGAATTTTCTCGTATTCAGCTAAATTGCATGTACGAAAACGCCAAACTGGCAAGAAAGAGGTATGACGTCGCTCGCTCTTAAAGGCAATCTTCCGGGATCTCTGCTGGCATTTCCTGAGAATGAATGAACGGGGGCGATTAGCCAAAGTGCCCTTCAACCAAATTGAACCATTTGCAGCGTAAAAAAAAACTCGAGCAACGGGAGAAAATACATTCGCAAAAAAGGGCCCGGCAAAAGAAGATATAGGAGGCCCCAGTGTCCTTCTCTCTCGGAAAAGAAGATCCATTTTCAAAGAAAACAGATGTTCGGATTTTTTTTTCCCGGCTCGCATTTCGCTCGATCTGTTGCGTGATCCGACGTCGACGACGAAGGAGAAGCCGTCATCATACTTTTCCCCCCTTTTGCCCCCCGCCTAACTCATTTCCGACCGAGTTGTATTCCTTCCTGTTTGTCACTCGCGGGTCTTTCTCTTCACCTCTCTCTCTCTCTCTCTCTTTCTTACCTTGAGCTGGATGTTTTCTTGCCGCAGGGCGCTGACTTCCTCCTGGAGCTTCTTTATCTCGTCCACCGTCCTCTTCAGGTTCACGTCGTTGTCGCCGACGTTCTGCAAAAGAAAGGGTTGGAGTAAGTGGATGAGGGGGGGAAAGAAGAAACCTGGGCGTGGTGGGAGGTACGCAGCCGGAGATAAGGGAAAGGTAGCAGTTGTGGGGCTTTGCTTCTCTCACGGTACGTAATGCTTTTTCGCAACCTTTGCGTGCCTGATTTGGTAAATGGTGGTACTACGTAAGTACGCCTGTGATCTTGAGTGCACTAGAAAAGTCGAAAGCAGTGGATGACTTTGTACACGTTGTTTTAGGTGGTTCCGGCGTGCTTTTCCCTGGCTCGCTGGGTAAAACGCGCTCTCACCGTCGTTGCGATCTGCGTGACCTGTTGTTGGTACGACTGCCTAGGGGCGGCCACAGTTTGGTAGGGAGAGAGGGGAAGCTAAGGGGGATCGATCGACGTTCAACCTAGGTCACCTCCCAATGCAAAACTGTCCTGTTTGTTCTCACCTTTGGCGAGGGCGGGATGGTCTTGGTGTTGCCCACGTCCGGGGCGGCCCCTCCAGCTCCGGAGCCCGCGCTGGACATGCCGTCGTCGTTCGGCAGCACGAAGACGCACTTCAGCTTGGAGTCCATCAGCTGGGTGCTGTCCGTCTCCTTCCACTGTGGGGAAAAAGTTGGGATTGTTCAACTTAAATTAAGCATTCGATAATGAAAGTTTGTTGGTGCAAGCGGCCTTCCAATTTAAAAAATACAAAATCAAGTTTTCAATCATGTCACTCATATACGACTAAGATCAATAGAGCCCCCACAACCAGAGCAAGAAATCACGGTCCTTCTCTGTGCCCCATGGTTGCACCCTGTACAAGCCCCTGTCTCTCTCACCAGCGTCTCCTGGTTGATGTCGGCGTCTGAGGGGACGAACATGG
>JAAUYJ010105502.1_pt1 | contig 14437 bp, 15 predicted proteins | sample 7278031 | NCBI WGS metagenome assembly JAAUYJ01 (sample SAMN14350222, study PRJNA611818) | marine sediment metagenome | isolation source: surface marine sediment (1.8m) | place: French Polynesia: Moorea | collected 2018-08 | reverse complement strand
GAGCACTACGCCGAGGTGGTTCGGCCCGCCGCCATCAAGGTGCGCTATCTCGATCATGAGAACGAGATCCGCGAGCTCGACGCCGACGGCATCCTCGCCACCTGCATCCAGCACGAGATGGACCACCTGGACGGCATCCTTTTCGTCGACCACATCAGCGCGCTCAAGCGCAACATGATCCTGCGCAAGCTGCTCAAAGCCAAGAAGGCGGGCAAGTCGCCGGAGCCGGCCGCCGCCGAATAGCGGCGCCCCCGGCCGCCCCTTCCCAGCATGTCCCGACTTCGACTCGCGTTCATGGGCACGCCGAATTTCGCCGTGCCCGCATTGCGCGCCCTGGCCGAGGCCGGCCACGAGATCGTCTGCGTCTACTGCCAGCCGCCGCGGCCGGCCGGACGCGGCCACAAGCCGCAACCGTCCCCCGTGCAGGCCTGCGCCGAAGCGCGCGGCTGGCCCGTGCGCACGCCGGCGACCCTCAAGGACCCGGCAGATCAAGCAGCCTTCGCTGCGCTCGAACTCGACGCCGCAGTGGTCGCCGCCTATGGCCTGATCCTGCCCGTGGCCGTGCTCGAGGCGCCGCGGCTCGGCTGCATAAACATCCACGCCTCGCTGCTGCCGCGCTGGCGCGGCGCGGCGCCGATCCAGCGGGCGATCCTGGCCGGCGATAGCGAGACCGGCGTCACCATCATGCAGGTCGAGCCGAAGCTGGACAGCGGGCCGATCATCCTGCAGGGGCGCGTGCCCATAACCGCGACGACGACCGCGGCCGAGCTGCACGACGCCCTGGCCAAGGCGGGCGCGAAGCTCGTGGTCGAAGCGCTCGACGGCCTCGCCGACGGCTCGCTCACGCCGCGGCCGCAGCCTGAGGACGGCGTGACCTACGCGGCCAAGCTGAGCCGCGAGGAGGCGCGCCTCGACTGGCGCCGCGACGCCGCCGAGCTGGAACGCCAGGTGCGCGCCTTCACGCCCTGGCCGGGCGCCTTCACTGACTTGCCGCGGGACGGCGGCGGCGAGCGGCTCAAGGTGCTGGCCGCCGAGGTCGCCGCCGCGCCGGCCGGCGCCGAAGCCGGCGCTTTGCTCGACGAGGAGCTGACCGTCGCCTGCGGTCGTGGCGCGCTCCGCCTGTTGCAGGTGCAGCGGCCCGGCAAGCGGCCGATGGCGGCGGCGGAGTTCCTGCGCGGCTTCCTCTTGGCCGTGGGCACGCGCCTGCCGTCCGTGGAACCCGGGGCGTGACCCGCTACAAACTGGTCCTGGAGTACGACGGCGGCCCCTTCGTCGGCTGGCAGCGCCAGGACAACGGGCCGAGCGTGCAGGCGGCGCTCGAGGACGCCGTCGCCGCCTTCTGCGGCGAGCGGGTCACCGCCCATGGCGCCGGGCGCACCGACGCCGGCGTGCACGCCCTGGGCCAGGTCGCCCACGTCGACATCGCCAAGCCGACCGACGCCGGCACCGTGCGCGACGCGCTCAACTACCATCTGAAGCCCGCGCCGGTCGCCGTGCTCGATGCCGAGGCGGTGAGCGACGACTTCCACGCGCGCTTCTCCGCGACGAGGCGGCGCTATCTCTATCGCATCGTCAACCGCCGCGCGCCGCTCGCCCTCGAGCGCGGCCGCGCCTGGTTCGTACCGACAAGGCTGGACGCCGCGGCGATGAACGACGCGGCCCAGATCCTGGTTGGTCAACACGACTTCACGTCTTTCCGCGCCGCCGAGTGCCAGGCCAAGTCGCCGGTCAAGACGCTCGACCGCCTCGACGTCGCGCGCGAGGGCGACCTACTGCGCATCGAGGCGGCCGCCCGTTCCTTCCTGCACCATCAGGTGCGCAACATGGCCGGCACGCTCCGCCTCGTCGGCGAGGGCAAGTGGCACGCGAATGATCTCGCAGCGGCGCTGGCCCGGCGCGACCGCAGCGCGGCCGGTGCCACGGCGCCGGCCGAGGGGCTCTATCTGGTGGCGGTCGATTATCTGCCGGCTTAGCTCCGCGGCAGTTCAGGTGATCAAGCCGTCGGCCGCTTCGGTGATCATCACGTCGATCACGAAATCGAGCACCACGATGCCCAAGGCGCCCATGCCGCCGAGATCGAGCGCGCGGCGCGCGATGTACCAGGCGTAGGCCATGACGAAGACCCAGGCGACCAAGGTCATGAGCTGCATCACGGGCTTCGGCAAGAGGCCGCCGGCGGCGAGCACGATGACCGGCAGCAGGACGAGCATCCGGATCACCTTGGACCAGTTGAAGGCCACGATGTAGCCGATGTACTCCGGGCTGCGGCCGATGCCCTGGCAAAGGGCGTGCATGACCACCGGGAAGGCGGTCCAGCCGATCACGTAGGCCGCGAGCTGGACGATAAGGATGCCGAGCGGCCCGGCGCTGACCTCCCGGTCGGCGAGATGAATCGCGATCGCGATCACATAGCCGGGCGCGACCAGCAGCGCGGCGTAGAAGGATTTCCAGAAGCCCTCGACCGAGGCGTCGAAGTAGGCCAGGCCGCTGCGGTCGAAGTGCAGAAGCCGCCAAGCGCCGTAAAGGCCGTAGGCGAAGTCCCGCGCGCTCGGCGTCACGGCGGGAAGAAACCGTCGAGCACGGCTTCGTAGATCGCGCTCAGCCGCTCGATGTCTTCGAGCGGCGCCTGCTCGTCGACCTTGTGCGCGGTGGCGTTGAGTAGGCCGAGCTCGGCCACGGGGCAATAGTCCTTGATGAATCGCGCGTCCGAGGTGCCGCCGCCGGTGCCCAGTTCCGGCGTCCGGCCGGTGACCTGCTCGACGGCGCGCGCGACGGTCTCGCTGAGGCGGCCTGGCGGCGTCAGGAAGGATTCGCCGGATACGCGGATCTGCAGGTCGTAGCGCGCCGCTTCGCGATCGAGCCGCTGGCGGATCCAGGCCTCGACCGAGCGGCTGTCGTGCGCGTCGTTGAATCGCACGTTGAAGGCCGCCTCGGCCTCGGCGGGGATCACGTTGCTCGCCGCGTTACCGATGTCGATCGTGGTGACCTGCAGGCTGCTCGGCTCGAAGTGGGCGTTGCCCCGGTCCAGCGCCTCGCCGGTCAGCGCGGCCAGCATGCGCACCAGGCGGTGCGCCGGGTTGTCGGCGTGCTGCGGGTAGGCCGTGTGGCCCTGCACGCCCGGCACCGTGAGCCGGCCGTTCAGGCTGCCGCGGCGGCCGATCTTGATCGTGTCGCCGAGCCGCTCGTTGCTGGTCGGCTCGCCGACCAAACATGCATCCAGGCGCTCGCCGCGGCCTTCCAGCCAGGGCAGCACCTTGCGCGTGCCGTTGACCGCGTCGCCCTCCTCGTCGCCGGTGATCAGCAGGCTGATCGAGCCGCCGAAGGCCGGGCCGCGGCGATCGAGAAAGCGCGAAGCCGCGGCAACGAAAGCCCCGATCGCGCCCTTCATGTCGACCGCGCCGCGGCCGATCAGCCGGCCGTCGTCGACCGTTGCGGCGAAGGGATCGACGCGCCAGGCGGCGGGGTCGCCCACAGGCACGACGTCCGTGTGGCCGGCGTAACAGAGGTTTGGCGCTTCCGTGCCGAGCCGGGCGTAGAGGTTGTCGACCTCGGCCGTGCCGTCCTCGCGGAACGGCAGACGGTGGCAGACAAAGCCGAGCTTCTCGAGCGTCGCCTGCAGCAGGTCGAGCGCGCCGGCCTCCAGCGGCGTCACGCTCGGACAGCGGATCAGGCGTTGGGTCAGCTCGATGGCGTCGAGGGGCTTGGCTTGCAGTGTCTTGCCTCCAGCTCGCCGGGCGGCCGCGTCCCGGCGTGCCGTCAATCGCGCAATAGCTCGTTGATCGAGGTCTTGGCGCGCGTCCTCTCGTCGACCCGCTTGACGATCACGGCGCAATAGAGACCGGGTCCCGGCTCGCCGTTGGCCAGCGCCTTGCCGGGCAGCGTGCCGGGCACGACCACCGAGTAGGCCGGCACCCGGCCGGTCATCACCTCGCCGGTGGCTCGGTCGACGATCTTGGTCGAGGCGCCGATGTAGACGCCCATCGAGAGCACCGAGCCGCGCTCGACGATGACGCCTTCGGCGACCTCCGAGCGGGCGCCCACGAAGCAGTCGTCCTCGATGATCACCGGCTCGGCCTGCAGCGGCTCGAGCACGCCGCCGATGCCGGCGCCGCCGGAGATGTGGCAGTTCTTGCCGATCTGGGCGCAGGAGCCGACCGTGGCCCAGGTGTCGATCATGCTGCCGGAGTCGACGTAGGCGCCGATGTTGACGAAACAGGGCATCAGCACGACGCCGGGCGCGATGAAGGCCGAGTAGCGCACCACGCAGCTCGGCACCGCGCGGAAGCCGGCGGCGCGAAAGTGGTCCTCGCCCCAGTCGGCGAACTTGGAGGGGACCTTGTCCCACCAGGGGGTGGCCGTGCCGGGGCCGCCGGGGATCGTCGTCATGTCGTTCAGGCGGAACGACAGCAGGACCGCCTTCTTGAGCCACTGATTGACGTGCCAGCCGTTCTCGTGCGGCTCGGCCACACGGAACTGGCCGGCATCGAGGCCCTCTAACGCGCGCGTGACGGCTTCGCGCGCGGCATCCTGGGTCTGCGGCGTGATCTGGTCGCGCCGCTCCCAGGCCTCGTCGATCAACTGTTCCAGTCGCGCGCTGTCCATTGAGATCCCTGCCCAGGTTCAGGCCGAAGCGTTGCGGAACATGCGTGAGGCGCCCGAGGCTGTCAACGACCCCCGCCATCGGGTGCGCACGGCTCAGGGGCGGAGCTTTCGACCAGCTGGCGCAGCCAGCCGGTGAGGTCCTCGATCACCAGGTCGACGTAGGCCTCGGCGCGGCCGTCGCCGGCCCAACGGGTGTCGCCCGCGACCCAGACCGTGGTCATGCCGAGCGCCGCGGCGGGGGCCAAATTGCGCGCGCTGTCCTCGATGAAGACCATGCGTCGCGGATCCACCGCGAGCTCGGCGACCAGGCGCCGGTAGCCCTCGGGTCGCGGCTTGGGCTGATAGGCGGCCGCACCGATGTCGAAGACGCCGTCGAAATGGTGCGCGACGCCCAGGCGTTCCATAACCCGACCGGCATGGGCGGCCGAGGCATTTGTGAAGATCACCTTGCGCCCGGGCAGCGCCGCCAAGGCGGCGTCCAGGTCCGGGTCGGCCGACAGCGGCGAGAGATCGATATCGTGGACGTAGTCCATGAAGCCCTCGGGATCGACGCCGTGCCGGTCCATCAGACCGCGCAGCGTGGTGCCGTGCTCCAGGAAGTAGCGCTTCTGGACGCGGTGGGCCTCGTCGTGATCGATCGCCAGCAGGGCCGCGATGAAGCTGCGGATGCGCCGGTCGACCTGCCCGAAGAGGTCGCAGGACGCCGGATAGAGCGTGTTGTCCAGGTCGAACAGCCAGGCGTCGACCCGCTCCGGGTCGGGCTTGGCGCTCGGCGTGTCGCCGGCCTCGGCCGTGGGCCGGCTGTTTCGGGTTCGTGATGGCATCAGCGGGCAGTCTGCGCGGCGCCGGGTGTGACGGCAAGCCGTCCGGCGGCGGCTTGCCCGAATCGCGGGAATCCTACGCCGCGGCGGGCCCTGCAGGCGGCCGCCGGCGCTTGTCGCGGACTCGGCGAAGCGGCCTGCAAGCCGATGATTTAACGCACCTTTCGGCAGGTGGCGGAGCCGCCCAGAAGATTTACGCTTAAGACCATCTTAACCCTGTGAGTGCAACTTTAACGGCCCGAGAAAGGCCTCGAACAAGGCGCGCAATCCATAGGTGCAACAATGGCCCGGCAGACGGCCGCCAAGCCGAGCGAGCAGAGTCTCGATCAGATCGCCGATGACCACCCGGATCTCGGCTTGTTCTCGACGGGCGGTCCTTTCGAGAACTTTCCGGGTCCGGTCCTGGTCGCGGGGCGCAACGGCATCGTGCTCGGCGCCAACGCCGCCGCCGACCGTCTCGCGCGGCTGCTCCAGAGCGGTGCGACGGACGAGCTGCGCGAGGCGATCAACTCCGCCTTGGAAGGCAAGGCCGCCCAGATCAACCCGCTCCTGCTGGAGCGGGAGAGCGGCAAGGCGGAGGTCGTTCAGGCCTTCGACCTCGTCGTCCTGCCGTGGGCCGACGCGCCGGCCGCCTTGCTGTTGGGCCGCGACATCACCTTGGAGCGGAGCCTGCGCGCCGCTCTGATCGAATCCCGCCAACGCTTCAAGGATCTGGTCGATGCCTCGAGCGACTTCGCCTGGGAGACCGATGCGCAGGGCCAGTTCGGCTTCGTCTCGGAAGGCGGCGCCCTGGGCTATGCCGCGGCCGAGCTGGTCGGCCAGCCAGCCGAGGTGTTCCTCGCCGACGGCGAGGCGGCGAAACTCTCGCCCTTCAACACCCGTGTGCCGCTGGAGGCCGCGGAGATCTGGTTCCGCCGGGCCGATGGCGGCAATGCCTGCCTCTCGGTCATGGCGCTGCCGCTGCTCGATGCCAACGGCGCGTGGCACGGTTGCCGCGGGCTATGCCGAGACATCACCGAGGAGCGCGCGCGCGAGCTGGCGCTGGCCCGGGCACGCGGCCGCGAGCACGTCTTCGCCCACATCCTGCGGGTCGCGCGCGACGAGCTCGAGCCGGCAGGCCTCCTCACAGTCGCCGCCGAGGAGCTGACGCGGGCCCTGCCGGCCTCGGGCGTCGCCGTATTCCGGCGGGTTGAGCGGCGCAATTACTTGCAGATCGCCGGCGCCGGCCGGCCGCCGCCGGAGGAGCGCTTGCAGGCTCTGCTGCAGCAGCTGGGCGACGCCGGCCAGGACCTCGAGGAAGCGACGGTGGACGGCGCCCTGATCGTCAAGGCCACGCGCTACCGTGACCGCTGCAACGGCGCCCTCTGCGTCTGGCAGGACGGCACGGCCGAGGCCTGGGGCGAGGAGGAGCACTTCCTGTTGCGCGAGATCGCCGCCCACGTCGCCGCGGCCACCGAGCAGCTGGGGCGCGAGGCCGAGCTCGAACGGCTTTCGACGACCGATCCGTTGACCGGACTGCTCAACCGGCAGAGCTTTCTGGACGCCGTCGAGCTGCGCTTTGAGCGCGCCGCCGCGCACGGCCGCATGCTGTCCCTGTTCTTCATCGACGTCGACAACTTCAAGCTGGTCAACGATAGCCAAGGGCACCAGGCCGGCGACGAAGTCTTGGCGCAGCTCGGCAAGCTGATCAGCGGCCAGGTTCGCGCCGGCGATCTGGCGGGTCGGCTCGGCGGCGACGAGTTTGCGCTCTTCGTCGAGGATCTGTCCGGCGAGGCGGCCGCTGAGAAGGGCAACGCTCTTTTGAAGGCGACAGGGGCGCTGGAGCGGCAATCCGGCGACGACGAGCGGCCGCTGGGGCTTTCCATCGGCGTCGCGACCTTCGATCCGGACGGATCCGAAGGCCTGAAGTCCCTGATCGCCCGGGCCGACAAGGCCATGTACGCCGCGAAACGGCGCGGCAAGGGCGGACTCGAGATCGCCCCCGCCGGGAAACGGAATCACGCCGCCAAGACGGGGCAGTGATGCCAAGCCAAGCCGCCAACAAAGACGCTTCCCTGAGCTACGAGGAATCCAAGCGCCTGGCCCGGCACGCCGACCACGCGGTACGGGTCGACCTCGGGGAACGTGCCGACCTGCGGCCCGAGATCCTCTACTTCCTGGCGGCGGACCCCGCTCCAGAGGTGCGCCGCGCCGTCGCTTTGAACCCTGCGACGCCGCGCCAGGCCGATCTGATCCTGGCGCGCGATGCCGACGAGGAGGTGCGCGGGCGTCTGGCCGCGAAACTGGGGCGCATGACGCTCGGTCTGAGCGCGCAACAGCGCGAAGAGACGGAGCAATACGTCGCCGCCACACTGGAGTCCCTGGCCCGGGATCAGGCGGCCCGGGTCCGCCGCGTTTTGGCGGCCACCTTGAAGGACGTGGCCGACGCGCCGCCCTCGGTCATCCAGCGTCTGGCGCGTGACGTCGACGAACTCGTCGCAACACCGATACTCGAGTTCTCCCCGCTGCTCAGCGACGCCGACCTGCTGGAGATCATTCGCGCCGGTTGCGCCTCCGGGCGGCTCTGCGCTATCTCACGCCGCAAGAACCTCGGCGCCGACGTCGCCGACGCGATCGTCCAAATCAACGATGCCCCGGCCGTCACCGACCTGCTCGCGAACCGCACGGCGCGGATCCGCGAAGAGACCCTCAATGCCCTGGTCGAGCGCGCCGCCGCGGTCGTCCAGTGGCACGATCCGCTGGTCGAGCGCCCCAAGCTTTCCGCGCGCGCCGCGCTGAAGTTGGCGAGCTACGTTGCCAAGAACCTCCTGCAAAGGCTACAGGCGAGGCAGGATTTCGACGCGGATACCTCGCGCAAGATCGCCGAGGAATTGGAACGCCGGCTGAAGGCGGAGGCCCAGGAGCCTGAGGCCGCGGCCGAGGCCGACGCCGACGCTAAGGCCGGAGACGACGAGCCGGTTGATTACGGCTTCCAGCGGGCCTTCGATGCCGGAGACCGGGACGAGGTCGCCGAAGGCCTCTGCGAACGCTCGGGGCTTCCCGCCGACGTGGTCGAGCGCATCCTATCTTCGGGCAGCGCAAAAGCCATCACCGCCTTGGCCTGGAAGGCCGGACTCGACATGCGCATGGCGATTCAGCTGCAGCTCAAGGTCGGCGGCATCCCGCCGCGAAAGCTGCTGCAGGCGCGCGACGGGACCGACTACCCGCTCAGCGAAGAAGAGATGGTCTGGCAGATCGAGTTCTTCGAGAGCCTTTCGCCCTGACGACCCGGAGCGGCGCGGTCACTCCGCGCAGATCAGCGTGCCGATGCCGCGGTCGGTGAAGATTTCCAGCAGCATCACATGCGGTATGCGCCCGTCGAGAATGACCGAGGCGTCGACTCCGTTTTGCACGGCGTTGAGGCAGGTCTCGAGCTTCGGGATCATGCCGCCGGTGATCGTGCCGTCCTTCATGAGGGCGTGGACGTCGGGCACGGTGAGGTCGGTGATCAGTTCGCCGTTGCGGTCGAGGACGCCGGCAACATCGGTCAGCAGCAGCAATCGGGCGGCGCCGATCGCGGCGGCGATGGCGCCGGCCGCGGTATCGGCGTTGATGTTGAAGGTCTCGCCAGAGTCGCCGACGCCGATCGGCGCGACGACGGGGATCATGCCCGATTGCTCCAGCGAGGTCAGGATCTGCGGGTTGATGTGGCGCGGCTCCCCGACGAAACCGAGGTCGAGGATCTTCTCGATGTTGGAGTTCGCGTCGCGCCGGGTGCGGCGCAGCTTGCTGGCCCGAATCAGGCGGCCGTCCTTGCCGGAGACGCCGATGGCGGTGCCGCCGGCGGCGTTGATGGCGCTGACGATCTGTTTGTTGATCGAGCCGGAGAGCACCATCTCGACGACCTCGACGGTCCTGGCGTCGGTTACCCGCAGGCCGTCGACGAACTCGGACTCGACCGCGAGTCGGTCGAGCATGTCGCCGATCTGCGGGCCGCCGCCGTGCACCACCACCGGATTGATGCCGACCTGCTTCAGCAGGACGATGTCGCGCGCGAAGATCTCGGCCAGCTCGCTGTCGCCCATCGCGTGGCCGCCGTACTTGATAACGAAGGACTTGCCGGCGTAGCGCCGCATGAAGGGCAAGGCCTCGGTGATGGTCCGTGCCGTGCGCAGCCAGTGCTTGGTGTCGCTGATGCTCTGTTTGGTCGTCATGCCCGCGACTTTAGCTGTTCCTCCGGGGGCTCGGCCAGCGCCGCGAGTCCGGCGCGCAGCTCGGCGATGCCCCGGCCCTTGAGCGCGCTGGTCGCCAGCACCTCCGGATGCGCCGCCGGACGCCGCGCGCATTCGCTCTCGATCGCGCGCACGCCGGCGTCGAGGCCGCTGGCCTTGTCGGCCTTTGTCAGGACGAGCTGATAGGAGACCGCGACCCGGTCGAGCTCGGCCATGATCGAGCGGTCGGCCTCCTTCACGCCGTGGCGCGCGTCGATCAGCAGGCAGACGCGGCGCAAAACGCCACGCCCTTTCAGATAATCGCGGGTCAGACCGGTCCACTGCTTGATGGCCTGTTTCGACGCCCGGGCGTAGCCGTAGCCGGGCAGGTCGACCAGCATCAGGCGTTGGCCGAGCTCGAAGAAGTTGATCTGGCGTGTGCGCCCGGGCGTCTGCGAGGTGCGGGCCAGGGTCTTGCGGCCGGTCAGCGCGTTGATCAGGCTCGATTTGCCGACATTGGAACGGCCGGCGAAGGCGACCTCGGGCAGGCCGTCGGCCGGCAGCTGGCCCTCCTGGGCGGCGGCGCCGACGAAGACGCAGTCCTGGGCGAAGAGCCAGCGGCCGAACTCGACGGCCTCCGCCGAAGCTTCGGCATGGCCGGCCGCTGCCTTCTCCTGCTTGCTCATGGCGCGGTCTCGGCCGCTCGGCCTCAGGTCTTGCCCGTGCTGCCGCTGCCGGTCGTCTGGGCTTGGCGGCCGATCGGCACGCCGTTCTTCTTCATGATCACCGCCTGCTGGAGGATCGAGAGCAGGTTGTTCCAGGTCCAGTAGATCACCAGGCCGGCCGGGAAGCTGGCCAGCAGGAAGGTGAAGATGATCGGCATGAAGAGAAAGATCTTGGCCTGCAACGGGTCGGGCGGCTGCGGGTTCAGCTTCTGCTGGAAGTACATCGTGGCGCCCATCAAGAGCGGCCAGATGCCGATGTTGATGACGTCGAAGGCGCCGAGGAAGGGCGCGTCCCAAGGCAGCAGACCGAAGCCGTTCAGGATCGAGGTCGGGTCGCGCGCGGAGAGATCCTGGACCCAGCCGAAGAAGGGCGCATGGCGCATCTCTATGGTGACAAAGAGCACCTTGTAGAGCGCGAAGAACACCGGAATCTGGATCAGGATCGGCAGGCAGCCGGACATGGGGTTGGCGCCCTCGCGTTTGTAGAGCGCCATCATCTCCTGATTGAGCCGTTGCTTGTCGTCGGCGTACTTCTCGCGCAGCTTCAGCATCTCCGGCTGCACCTTGCGCATCTTCGCCATGGCCGCGTAGGACTTGTTGGCCAGCGGGAAGAACAAGAGCTTGATGATCACCGTGATGATGAGGATCGCCACGCCGAAGTTGCCGACCCACACGGCGATGAAGTGCAGGGCTTTGAACAGGGGCCGGGTCAGGAACCAGAACCAGCCGAAGTCGACAGCCCGGTCGAACAGCGGGATGTTGTATTCATCGCGATAGTTCTGGAGGACGAAGAACTCCTTGGCGCCCGCGAAGAGCCGGCTGTTGATCTCGCCATTCGCCCCGGCCGGAATCGAGATCGGCTCGTAGAGATAGTCGGTCTGATAGCGGTCTTCGCCGTCGCGCAGCGTGTGCACGTAGCGGGCGGTCACCGGCTTTTCCTGGTCCGGCAAGAGGGAGGCCAGCCAGTACTTGTCGGTGATGCCGAGCCAGCCGCCCGTGCCGCTGCGCTTCATCTCCCCGACGTCCTGCAAATCGTCGTAGTCGATTTCCTCGAGCTGGCCCTCGAAGACGCCGATCAGCCCCTCGTGCAGAATGTAAAAGCCGAGGACCGGCGGAGTGCCGGTCCGCGAGATGAGCCCGTAGGGCGACAGCGTGACCGCCTCGGCGCCCGTGTTCTCCACCTTCTGGGTCACCGTGAAGAGGTAGTGCTCGTCGATCTCGAAGCGGCGCTCGAAGCGCAGGCCCTGGCCGTTGTCCCAGGTGAGCGTGACCGCCTGGCCCGGCACCAGCTCCGAACGGTCGGCCTGCCAAAGCGTGTCACGGCCCGGAAGGCTCATTCCCTGCTCGACCGTGGTCCAGCCGAAGTCGGCGAAGTAGGGCTTGCTGGTGCCGTCCGGGTGCAGGAACTCGATATTCGGGCTCGTCGGGTCCACGGTCTCGCGGTAGAGCGAAAGCGTGAGATCGTCGAGCTTGCCGCCGCGCAGCGAAATGCTGCCGCGCAGCGTCGGCGTGGAGATCGTCACGCGCGGGCTTTCCGCCAAGGCCGCGTTACGGTCGAGCGCGGCGCCGGCGTCGCCGTCCGGTCCCGGCAGTGCGCCGGGCGGCTGCGGGATATCGGCCCCGCCCGGTTGCGGTGCGCCGGTCTGGGCCTGCTCGGCGGTCTGCTGCTGTTGCTGGGCCTGATCCACGGGCGCCGGCGGCTCCATGATGAACATCTCGAAGAACAGCAGGATGGCGAGCGACAGCAGGATCGCCAGAAGCAGATTGCGCTGATCCATCGTTCAGAGATCTCCAGCGGGTGCCGGCGGGCCGCCGGTCACCCTCGGTCCCGGGCGCCGTCGGCGCGGGCGAGCGGCGCGGGGACCGGATCGTAGCCCATGCCGCCCCAGGGGTGACAGCGCACGATGCGTTTGACGGCAAGCCAGCCGCCGAGCAGCACACCGTGCCGATCGACCGCCTCCAGGGCGTAGGCCGAGCAGGTCGGATGGTAGCGGCAGTTGGCCGCCATGACCGACGAGAAGGTCAGCTGGTAGCCGCGGATCAGCAACATCAGGACTCGTCTGGGCAGGCTCATGCCGGTCTCTTCTCCCTGGCGCCGGATCGGCGGGCCGAGACGCGCTCCAGCGCGGTGCTCAGGTCGGTCAGCAGCGCGCGGTAGGGCCGCCGCAAAGTGGCCTGGCGCGCGATCACCACGTAGTCGTAGCCGGGCCGTCCCCGCTGCGGCAGCACTTCGGCGGTCGCGGCCTTGAGGCGGCGCCGGGCGCGGTTGCGCTCGACCGCCTTGCCGACCTTGCGGCTCGCCGTGAAACCGACGCGGATGGCTGTCTCCGGATCCATCGGCGGTGCTCCAGGAAGGCTGGCGGGACCACGCTCCAAGGCTTGCAGGATCAGCCCCGGCGCGACCCATTTCCGTCGTGACCTAGCTACGCGCAGGAACTCGGAGCGCTTCGTGAGCCGGCCGAGCTTTGGCCCCATCGCGGTCAGGCGGAGAGGCGCTTACGGCCCTTGGCACGCCGTCGAGCAAGAATCTTGCGGCCGCCCACGCTGGCCATACGGGCCCGGAACCCATGGCGGCGCTTGCGGACCAGCACACTGGGTTGATACGTGCGCTTCACGTGCGGAACTCCCGGTCTAGGCTGGATTCAGAATGCCGAGGGTGTATAAGCGCGGCCCCCGCCTCTGTCAACGACGGGCCGGGGCTTTTCGGGGCGCCGCCGGGGGCCGCGCCCGGCCTCGCAGCCCGGGCCCGGCCGAGGGCGAAAAGCCCGCTTGCCGACGATATGCGTACGGCCGAGAATGAGCCGATGCGCGAGAGCCGGGAGAAGAGCGCTGCCGCCAGTTTCTCGTTCGGCCGCCTGGTACCGCTCTTGGTGCTCGTGGTCGGGCTCGTCCTGTTCTTCGCCCTGGGCCTGCATCGCTACGTCTCGCCGGCGGCGCTCGCGGAGTACAGCGAGGAATTGACGGCTTTCCGCCGTTTCTGGTGGTCGCCCCTGGTCTTCGCCTTGATCTATGCCGTCGCCGTGGCCTTTTCGCTGCCCGGCGGCGCGGTCATGACGGTGGCCGGCGGCTACATGTTCGGCCAGCTGCTGGGCAGCGCCTGCGTCATCGTCGCGGCCACGGCCGGCGCGACGGCTCTTTTTCTGATCGCCAAGACGGCCCTGGGCGACGCGCTCCGCGCCAAGGCCGGCCCGGCGGTCCAGAAGATGGAGGCGGGCTTTCGCGAGAACGCGCTCAGCTATCTCCTGGTGCTGCGCCTGGTGCCGCTGTTCCCCTTCTGGCTGGTCAACCTGGTGCCCGCCTTCCTCGGCGTGCCGCTGCGCACCTATGTCATCGCGACCTTCTTCGGCATCATCCCGGGCTCCTTCGTCTACGCCACGCTGGGGGCCGGCCTGGAGAGCGTGATCCGCCAGGGCGAGGAGATCTCGCTGACCGGGGTGCTGACGCCCGAGGTCGTTACGGCTTTGGTGGGGCTCGCCGTCCTGGCCCTGATCCCGGTCGTCTACAAGAAGCTCAAGGCGCGCCGTTCGCCGCACGGTTGAAGCGATAGCGGTTGCGCCCGGGCCGGCGAGCCGCCGCATTCGGACTGCAATCCTCACCAAGTTGTGACCAATTTTGGGTCGAAGTGACCCGCCATTGACTTGTAGATTTTCAAGACACTACAGATACCAAACCACTAGCCGGCCGCGGCGTTTGCGGCCGAGAATTTGGCAAGGCCGGAGTCACCGGCGAACATCTCGGGGAGTGACACTTTATGCTCAAGGAAACCATCGTCGCTCTCAGCGTAGTCACCTTGGCCGGTTCCGCAGCCGTGCTGCCGACCGCCGAGGCGAAGGCAGCGATCTGCACAGACGTGTCCGCCGCCTTCGCCTCGGCGGTCGGCAGAACGGCTGCGGAACCGGCCAAGGTGACAACGCTGAGCGCGACGATGGTTTCCTTGAGCATAAAGTGTCACTCCCCGAAATGTTCGCCGGTGACTCCGGCCTTGCCAAGATGTCGGCCGCAAACGCCGCGGCCGGCTAGTGGTTTGTTATCTGTAGTGTCTTGAAAATCTACAAGTCAATGGCGGGTCACTTCGACCCAAAATTGGTCACAACTTGGT
>JAAUYJ010031796.1_pt1 | contig 14438 bp, 17 predicted proteins | sample 7278031 | NCBI WGS metagenome assembly JAAUYJ01 (sample SAMN14350222, study PRJNA611818) | marine sediment metagenome | isolation source: surface marine sediment (1.8m) | place: French Polynesia: Moorea | collected 2018-08 | reverse complement strand
GATCCGGTTTCAAGTTTGTTCCTGTACAAGTGGTGCTCGTACTGCATGTAGCCTAGCCGTAAAAAGATATTGCGGGCATTTGGTCAGGGGGGCTTCAAAGCAGCATTAGGTGTCATCAAGGGGACGAAGGAGCCTTTGTTGCCAATGGGCACTGGACAGTGGGCGCTCCTGCAACAATGCATCGTGTTGCGCAACTCAACTATGTGCACAAAAGACTTAAAAGAGGTCCTTTTCCTTTCTGATTTTCCCGCTTCCTGTTTTGCAGCTACTGGGTGACCGGAGGTATCCTGGCGAACGAAGACGGAAGTGAGGCCACGGACACCACTGTGCTGCTGAGGGACGGGATAGCTGAGGCGGGGCCAAGGTAAAGAGTTTCTTGCCTGAAAATATGAAAAGGAAAAAAGCTATTACAAGTGAAAGAAGCAAGTTTCCCCCCGGCCTCCCATGTTGCCATGTTGGCAACCTTTTTTTCTCGCAGCCACGCGTCAATCGCTCAAAAACTTCTCAAGAAAGGGCGCAAAAGTCCGGGCGAAAGTACTGTTTTTTCCCGTTTTCTCTCTCACCTTTTCATCCTCTCCCACGCATCAAAGTGCCTCAAAACGATCGGAAACTGCACCAAGTGCCAACAGAGCCGCTAATGGAGAGTTAGAAAAGGGCTTTTTTCCCGTTCACAAGAAACACAAGAGCCCCTTTTCAAGGAAAAACGGAAATCTCCCCTTTCCCAAGAGAATGTTTTCCCTTAGTACGATAACACGGTATCGTACGTCCTAGAGGAAGTATACTAGTACGTAGATGACCTACTCGTACACTCAAGAGCATATATAGACAGCAAAATTGGGTGCTTGACATATTTAAATCCCTCTTGGTCGTAGCTTTGAAAAAAATAATCGTCATGATGGCCCTCCTTGTTAAGCCTTTTCTTTACAAATTCCTTGCACAATCCACTCAACTTTGTTGGCGAAAAATTGGGCAGTTCGGACGTACAGTACAGTATGAAGACGTTTTTTTCCTTTTCAGACTTCCCCTTCAGCTCCACTCCCATTGCATTGTTCGGGTGAACGCCACTCACTTCTTCCTGCACGGAGGGAAGACGGAAACGGTGAACTGTTCGATAGTTTTTGATCACGTCAAAGTTGCATAATTGGGTTTCTTAAACGAAAAAGGATTCTGATCCCTCCGGGCGCGCCTTCCTGTTCGACGCCCAGCGGCGCCGGTTCTCCGAGTTGCCCGGGTCTTCCGCCGGGTTCTCCGGGCACGTCTGCGGTGTCGTCCGGGAGGGAGGACTGAGGGTCCTCGCCGTCGGTGGAGGGGAAGGGGGCAAGCTGGTAAGCTATTGCCAAAAAATGTGTGAAAGAAAATCCGGTACATATTTCGCTTGGCGAAGGGAAGTCTTAAATACTCGTCTTAAAGCAGAAACGGCAGTCATTGAAGCTGAGAACAAGGAAAATATACAAGGAAAATGTCGGTCGCCTTCGCGGGAAAAAATATTGCCAGGAGGGCTGCTTCTTATTGGCAAGTCCCTGCAGCATCGTGCCATAAGGGGCGAAATTACAAAAATGCATTTTCAGCAGTAGAATGTCTCTTCCGAAAAGCCAGTGACAAGTATTTTTCCTTCTTCCGAACGAAATTGCAAGTGAATGAACATCATACTGTACAATACACTCCTCTTTCGAGAAAATCCAATAGAGAGCGACACACTAGTTTTCTTGAAATTGCACTCTGGTGCGATAGTTTCACAACGGCTTTGTTTTCTAGATTAGCAGCTTCCAAGTGTCGGAATACGACGGCGATCCTGAAGACGAGGATTTCGACGGGACTCTGGTTGACGTTATGGAGTGGGGCGACCTGGGGGAGTTCCCTCACGAGGGCGAGGGGCTGGGAGGGGCCATAAGAAAGTGGCAGATGGAGGACACGTTCATGGTGAGGGAAGGAAAGGAATTTACTACAAAACATAAGGGCAACTGTCTCTGCAAAGTCTTTCGGAAACCTGAGCTTTCCATGTCGATGCTTTAGACAAGGGGGATGGGGAGGGAAATTCGCCGCGACGTATGACGACAAAAAGGGGTAGAGTCGTATTAAGTTTCCTTTCCTCTCCCCCTTGATTCTCCTCAACAAAAAATATTGTTAAATAGTGAGTCGCGGTCTTTCGAGGGAGTGATGATCTTGCCAGTCTATAACTTAAACCTAGAGGTTGCACAAAAATAAAAAAGAAATCATCATGGCAGCGATATTTTTTTCAACTGTGCCTTCACAGCATTTTTTGGCTTGTTCCTTTTCCTGTCTCCTCTTTTTTGCGGAAAATTAAATCAAAGGAAGGACGAAGAAAGGGAAGGTCCTCAGGAGAGACATGACCGGAATAACTTCCATTTTTAAAGGCTCTAGTTTTACGATGTACGTAGGAGTAGGTGTGGGACTTCTGCCGCTAAAATTGGCAATCTCTGCCCATGACCTTTCTCAACTTTTGAAAGCTTCTTTTAAAAAAACTTTTGACCTTCAAGCTTTTAATATATCGCACCAAAATAATTTTCGAACAAAGTTGGGAACAGTCCACCATCAGAGATTGTGCTTTTAAAAAGCCTCTCCCCGAAAAATGATATTAATTGTTTTTCCCTGTGACGCACATAACAAGACACAATGCACCCAAGGATGCTTTTCATAACCCCCGCGCGAACAACCCTGCATAGCCGCGCTCGACCGGTACACATACATCAATCTCCCTTATCAGGAGAGAACGTGTTTGAAAATGCTGGTCTCTTTATTTTCCCTTTTCACAGGTCCTAGGCCTCCCCTCCGCCGACACCGGGAAGAGAGATCTGGTGAGAAATTAAAGCATCATGCATGAAAAAAAAAGCTGTTTTTAAACAAGGATCCTCAATGCTCAACTCAGCATGAACTGTACTTTTGTTTCCTCGTATTAACTTACAAACCACTAGCTACTAGGATTTCTTGTCGTTAGCTCACGTGCCGTTGAAAAATAATTGGTTCATCAACTTTTCGTATGCTAGCTCGTAGGCTGTCTACTTATGGTGGAAGAACCAGAAGCACTTGCACAAAAGACTTGCCTAACGGCAGAGGCGTAACTACTAAATACGTTATTTGGCCCTTTTAGATCGAGAAATTGTTGGCGGTGCCTTACACCACTTCAATATTTGATAAAAATATTGAGTTCAGCTTCAGGTTAAGTTATTTTTGTATTTCCCCCTCAGGAAAGGCACAGGCCTAAAAAATGACTTGAGCATCATAGACAAAAGAGCGGGGCTTCTTTTCTCTATGTTGAGCATCTTCTTTTCATTGTGCCTTCTGCCCATTCCCCACGGTCGCCACATTGCGCTTCCTATTCGCAAACGACCGACTTGCTCCAGTTATCAATCATGGCACACCAGCAAGCAACCATCTCTTTTCCAAAAGAGCCATTTCCCGCAAAAAAAGCAGCCTAGGTCCGGGTTTCAGGCTTGAGCTACAGATGCACAATTTATCTTTTTAAGGACGCATCTTGCTTTCCCACTGTACGTAAAAGGGGAAAAAACCAATAATTTTCCCGCAAAGCCTTTCCAAGCAAAAGGCAGAGTTGTGTCGGACCCGTGTACATTAGAGCAAAATCTGATCCCGAAAAGGTCTAAATTGACATTTACATCGGTTTCCAATATCCCTAATTTTTTTGCCGTTCGTAGGTGTACGAGTTCGAGACGTTCGAGGAGCGCTTCCTCCTCGTGGACACGACGGGCGACCTTGGCGCGACTCCTGACACGGTGGTGATGCCGGTGCCGCCTGGGGTGGCGGAGACGTGTCTGGCAAACAGCGGAGAGGGGAACGGGGAAGGAGGAGGAGGCTTCGTCAGGAGGAGGAGGAGGACGAGGAAGGGGAAGGTCTAACCCTGTTTTCGAAATTCGAATCCGAGCTCTGCCACAGCCAATATAATGTAAGAAAATAAAAAGTATCGACCCTTTCGTGGGCTTTGAGTTCGTAGCCAACTGTTGTCGCCAAAATTTTTTTACAATGAATATGAAGTCATCTATAGGGTGATGACGACTTTTCATACATCTGGGAAATGAATTACGTAGATGTAGGTGCCAAAAAACACCGAAAATAATGTGCTATGTAATAGTTGACTTCATTGTATCTCTGATCAGTGACATTTTCAAAGGCAGCAAAGGCTACTTTGTTGGATTGCGATAGGTCGTTGGGCATTTACATCGCGGCGCTATACCGGTAGATATCATGTTTTGTGCCACAAAATGTTTTCTCTCTTGCTTGCTGACTTTATTCGCACAATGTAGCCTACGTTGAACCATTTTTGAAACATATTTACCGTACTGTCTTTGCCTAGGGGCACAAATCTTCATTTTTGAGGCTCTTTGAAAAAGGCTGGAGACAGTCCCATTGGGCCTACTTTTTACAACAGATTGAGGAAACGTGACAAACCCGATCGTGCCGCCTTCTAGCACAGCTATACCCACATTCTTGAGTTTTTCCCTAACCATTTCGGCCACTGACCGTGCGTAAGGTGGAGCAAGATGGTGTGGTACGTACGAACATCGTACAATGACCAAAGGTGTTTTTGTGCCGTCTCAGAAGCGCCCAATCCATTCTTGAGCCTGTGTGCGGATGGAAAAATGATGGCGGCTGGGGAGGAGGGAGAGGAGGATGGGCGGAGGATGGGCACAACAACAACAACACCAAGCACCGAACACAGACGCAACACACACATGGGCGAGCGGTTGGCGTGGGTGGAGCCCATTGCGGGAGTTTCTCCGCCTTCGCTGAAAATTTTATTATTGTACTCCGTTTCTCGCACTATTCCCCTCTTAAATTTTAATGCCATTGTGCAATATTTCATTTTCTCGTTCCGTTTTCTTCTCTCATGTGTGCTTCAGCCAAACGCAGCCCTGCCTTAATATCCCAAGAAGCCAGCGGGAGGGTGGGTGCCATGGTACACGCAAACTCTTCTGTTCCGCTCAGCAACAGCTTCTTTAAAGACCTGTTCTGTATATATACGGTTTCTCTCGGACGCAGCACTTCAGCGGCCCCCGCGGTGCAGAACCTACTTTCGCTCCACAAAGAGTTGTAGTATTAGCCGTGGCAGCACTAAGATCCTTCTGCTCGCGCCACTTGAATGGGTGTGACATCTGAGAGGGTTTCTTCTCCGCGAAAGAGAACATTCCTCATCAAGTGGAATGTACCGTACCTGTACTTTTTATTGGGTTGAAGAACCTTTGGAATAAGACATTTTGAGGCACGAAATTGCGCGGAAAACGCCGTCCCGGATCTGGTCAGGTTCAGATTGCTTCTTTTCAGAACTCCATGTGGGACTGGTTTCGTTCCCTTTGCCTATTGTGGTACAATATACAAACGGGAATGTCCCGTTTCCTTTATCACGGCAGCAGAGCCGTTACTCTCCTTTCATAGGCATCCTCTCCTTTCCCCTCCCCTATATGCCTCTTCCTCCTTTCTCTTGGCAGTGGTCTTTCCCGAGCGAAGGGAGGAGGAAGACCACAAGACGAAGACCACCAAGTTGGCAGATAAGGATGAAGGCGTCGTCTAGAAATGACGACGATGGCGGAGGCACCGGCGACAACACCGTCGCCTGACAGAGATGGGCAGCGGCGGAGAAACGACAGGCAGGCGGACAAACCCCTTCTTCTGTCTCCCCAAACATTACATTAAATGAACACTCCTCGGTGTCCGCGTACAGACACACGTCTTTGAGTCCGCTACGCACGCACATTCAGAGACGTTTCCTCCCTAGTCCATTTGGTACTACCGTATGATACACTTACTAAAGCGGAGGAAAACTTTTTCGAGTGGAGCTTACGGCATCAAGGAGTCATGACCTTACTACGGAACTCCTGTATAGTACCTCAGTACTGCACTGTACAGTAAAGACGGGTGAAGTAGAGCGGCAATAAAGCGAAAGAAAGAGAGGGGAGGCTTACTCGGTCTGGTAGAAAAAGGGCGGAAGAGGAAAGGGAACAACAACTTTGTAGCGGCGGGGACCCAGAAAAGGAGAGAGCCAAGTCTGGTCGCATCATATGGTCGGACGGAGGGAGGGGAGGGGCACCATTCATCCCCGGGCGAAGGAGACGAGGGAAAAAGTTGGATCTAAAGTGGCTAGCAAAGGGGGAGGGGCCTTCGTGGTCGGTCACAAAAAATCGAGATGAATTCCGAATTCGCCAGTTTTTCAACGTGACTATTGCGAAAAATGCCGGCTAGTGCCAGAGGCATAAAAATATCATTTTTATTGTTGTTTTGCGATACTGTCAGTTTGCATCTTTGGTCAATGCATGTGCTGAGGAAGGGGAAAACTTTGGAGGGATCCTGGGCAAAAGTAAAGAGGCCTTGTCCTTCCTTGCTGTGCAGACCCAGCCTACTATACGCTGTACACATAAAGTAGAAGTTATTGAAAAAAAATCTACTGCTACTTGCGGTGCAGTGCGTAGAAGTACAGAGCAAAAAAAATCAAACTCTCTGTTTGTCCAAGCGATTCCATTTCAAAAAGTTCTTTCGAAAGCCGTCCTCTTTTACTCTTCTCTTCGGCCCACGAGGACAGAACCCTCTCTTAGGGGGAAAGGGAAAAAGCGGCGGCGCGAGTTTGAGAAGGGCCCTTCCCCCCGCGCTCTCGCTCTCTCCTTCTGCCGCCCCCCGCCGCCGCCCCCGGAGCGTACCCAAGCATCAGTCTCCGCCCGACTCCCGCACACGAGACACGGCAGACGGACGGAGGTGGTAATCCCTAGTCATTTTTTCCCAGTTACAGCCTCCGACATAAAGCAAAAGGTGGAGGAGGAGAAAAGGATCTGTCTTTGTTCAAAGCTACGGCGGCGATTAGCGACGTCGTCGTCTGTGATCTCTGGGAAGCTTCAGACGCACGAAGGTGGAGGGCTCCTGTTCTCAGGGTTTCGCCGATCTTCTTCTAGAGTCTCGGCTAGCTTGGGAAGAAGTGACCCCAAGAAGTGGTGAAAGTTGGGAAGCAGATTGAGAGGTCAGTTTTCACACAAGTGACTGCGGAAAGCTCTGCTTTATACACATCAAACCGAGCGAGACTGACGCTGTCGTATCGACAGAGATAATGGATAGATAGACCAGAAGAATACCAGATATCCGCCATCCATCCCACAAGAGTCTGGTCCGTCTCAGTGCGGTGGGAAATTATTGGCGTCACCGCTCGATTCTCAATCTCTCCTTTTGGACTGAAGTACAGAGGCGTCGATTCGGCGATCACGTGGGATACACAATTTACACATATGATTCTCCTGTGAGTGGAGGAGGTGGAAGAACGACCAAAAGACCAAGAGTTCCCCTTTCAACAGCAGGGAGACAGGTGAGAAGCTTTGCTTTCTTATGTGTATCTTGTGCTCACTCGACAGGGCAGAGGAGGATTTCCCATACCACTCCGTCAGAAATGTAACTTTTCCCCCTTCTCCTTTTATGGGACCTTAGCGTCAACTCCAAGGCACTTCCCATATGCAGACAGGCGTTCACTAAGAGCGGGATTTACCACACACGCGTATGAGAGCCATACTGCACGCATTTTTTCTGTCAATCTCCTATTTTGGGAATCTAGAAAACACAGTTTATTGTAATGTTAAATTGTCTACTTTCCTTCGTGCTTGTTTCTACACAGGCGGCCTAAAACTTGCGCACGGACGCATGGGCACGTCTGCGAAAAGGAAAGGGATTCGGATAAAAGCAAAGAAGAGATGGGGGGGGAGCGAAGGAGGATTTTGACGAAAAGACGGAGGAGGAAAAAAAGTTTTCGTAGAGTCCCTCACCCTTTCCCCTGCATATTTTTTCTCCCTTCTTTCACATCCATTCCATCATAGTCTCGAAAAAATATATATCTTCTTTCCTCTGTTGAGCCAAAAAAACTTTTGCCCCCTCCATTCACGCTGACAGCAGGCTAGCAAAGAAGGCGGGGTTTAAGAGCCATGCCCATTGTTCTTTTCCCCCTTTCCAGCCCCGTTCTGTTTTCGAATCAAACGGATAGACGGTTGAGAGAATCAAATGAGCCTTGGAATAGGGAGGATTTCGAGAAACATCCAACAGTTATTTCTCTGTGCCTCCTATTCCTCAATAAATCGCCAAACATAGAAAGCAAGTCTTGAGTTTCTTACTGTACACGCCGAAATCCTGTCCAGACGGAAAAGAGTGGAGAAAGGGGGGCAAAGGAAAATAGATGGAGATGTCAGTCAAGAGCAAGGGCGATCGGAAATGTTGGTCTAGGCGAGAGCGGGCGAGGGCCAGTCTAAGACTAATTAGAGAGGCGAAAGGGGCACGGACCTACGACGTGTTGTACGTGAGGGCAGGTCCAGGAGAGGAAGGACCCCTCCTTAGCCAGGCATGAGGGTATTTTGGGAGGGGTACGTACGTCCCATTCAGAAAATCTACAGAAATGCCTACTTACCGTACCAGGCAGGTTTCCCTTTCAACTTTTTGGCAAAACAGCTGGCAAAAATGATTGACGTCTGCTCAAGTAGTTACGTGGCTCACTGCGCCTTTTTGTTTGACAGCCACAAGAAAAAGTCAGACTATGCGACTGGCATTCGGAATTACCTAACCGAGTTGAAAAATACCACTTAGGCAAAGGTATGGGGGGGGGAGAAAGAAAACGGGACGAACAGGAAAGGTCGACGAAAGCAAGGCTTTTACAAGCACATCAAGTAAGCGTATGAACCAAAGTGCCGCAATTGTCATAGAAGTGTACAGCAACAACGTTCGTATAGTAAGTTCCTCCTCCTTCCCTAGCGCCCAACCGTCCAGTTCGATAAGAGACGCGGCCTCCTCCGAAGTGACAAGAGCGACGGAACAGGAGGCAAAGGGAAAGTTTTCCTCCTTAATTACCGGTGTACGTCTTACAAGCCCTAAAAAACATCGCTTTGGGGTTTGTACATTGGTTTTCCCAAGGGAGAGAGGCTTCGTCCAGACGCAGGAATACGACCGCCGCCGCCGCCGCCGCCTTGCCAGATGGTGTGCGCCCGTCTGTGGATCGGAGCTGGGCGATTCCCCCGCGCCGCCCTTTCTTTTATCAGGGGAGGGGGAAACACGGTTCAGCGGACATTTCCAGGTGGCGGCGGCGGCGGCGGTTGAGGTCCCCCTTTCTCTTTCTTGGGCTGGACATCGGACTGATATATGTGTTCGTCCAACCAAGGAGGGGCGCTGAATGGATGGGGGACTGAAAGGTTCAAAGGAGGAGTGACCGCTCCTCTGCTGATCGAGGTTTCTTGGATACATCTTTTCGTATAATCCTGAGGTTTGAGAATAGGGAGTTGGAGGAAGGCATTCAATTTCCGCCCCAACAGAGTGGTTTTAAAGATGAACGGTGTTCTTCAAATAGAATGGAGAGATGGAGGGCTAACTTTGTCCCAAAATGTACAGTCTTCTTTTCCCTACGGGCTGGACGGGCAAGCGCTCGAGTTTCAATTTTCCGAAAAGGGGGATTTAAAAAATGGGGCCTGGACGGGAAAGTAAAAGAAGATAAGCGGCAAAAAATCCAACTGCACTCTGCCAAATCCCTCCCATTTTTTGGTTGGTCATCACCAAAGGAAGCTTTTGGCTTGGAAAGCTCCAATGCTTTGTTGCCAGACTTTGTCGATTTTTTTCCTCCTCCGCATCAAGCAAAGGTCACTCACCAGACGACTTAAGAAAGCTTTTCCCATCCCAAAGGAGAGGGATCTTTCATTTCCAGACTGCCGTTTTGGTTCAAACTTCGTGTTACTCCTCGTGTGACGTGAGTGGAGGATCATATCCTGAAATGTGCGCAGCTTTTGATTCTCAGCGCACCTTTTGATTCTCTGCGTTTCCTGCCTCCATCCAACTTTTCTCACGCCAAAAAAAGAACCAGCCGGGGCCTGACTTCCTAATCCTTGACGTGACACCCCTCCTCCTCCCCTCCTCCTCCCTCTTCCCATCATACGAAAAAGCAACACTCAATCACGGGGAGGAGAGACAACCTTTCCCCTCGGGGCGGGATGGATGGAAGTGGAGCGGCGGAAAAGAAGGAGGAGGATCCATTCCCATCTCACGTTATCCCGCACACAAGAGATATTCCATCTGCGTCGTCAGAGAAGAAGAATCAGGGGGGAGGAGGAGGCCGGGGAAATCGCCAAATCCTTGGCAATTTGCTATGTCTTCCTGCCAGGCTTTTGAGAATGTACTGCTTTTCTCTGATGCAGTAGGCAAACAAAGGCCCAACTGGATGAGTTTTGCCCAAAAAAACTTGGAGATCAGAGTAATATTTTCTCTTTTTTCTCGCTGGATTTTCCGCATGGCTCTCTTTGATATCTCTATTGCTGCGTAGATTTAAAATGTGCCAAATTGGCGCAGTCTCCCAGGATTCCTTGCTTGGCGTTGCGCAACTAACATCCGTTTCCTGCATATTTTTTTCCGAGTTAAAAGGGGATCCGGGTTTATAGGCAAAAAGCCGATTGCCTATAATCAAAGGACATCCTTTGAGTGAGCATCCTCCCTTTCCCACCTCTTTGAACTAGCCTTTTCCACTCTCCTAGGATTTGCTCCTTATCCCGGGCAACCCGACATAATTCTTTGAAAGGCCGGTCTTTTGTAACCTTTTTTAGTCTTTTATGATTTTATGCGTTAGTACCTTTGCGCTACATAAGAAATGTGTTTTGTTTTCTTCACGAGGATCTTTCCCGTGGCTTGCTTGCACCATGTATCTTTTTTTATTTCATGATAAACTCCATGTCTGGAAAATTGTCATATCATCGAATTTATCTCAAGATCGTGCGGCTGCCGCTCCAACTGAAATTATTCCTCCAGTGCAACTCCGCTCCCGTTCTTGCAAAAGCAAGCAAATTAATATTGGCCTTCTTCTTCCAGGATAGTTTTGTAGGCCTCCAAGATGATCCTGACTGACGAGGACCCCAAGTGGGACCCTGACGAGACGCTGGAGGAGTTCCAGGCGAGATGCATCCCAACAATGGCCAACATGACCGGCGCGCTGGTGAGTAAAAGTCCTAAGGACGCAGTGCACTGCTCCATGGAATATCCCGCAAAGGCGGGAGGGTATGCAAAAGACGCTTTTATCGGTTGTTGGGTGGGAACGGTGTAAAGTGTGTTTGTTCGCTTTGTACTTGATGCCAAGCGAGGGAACAGTGTGGATGGTGCATCAGGAGGAAAAGCAACACATGTGCGTTTGACAAAGGAGAAGGGCTTAAATCAAAACGAAGTAATGAAGTTGAGTGAGGACTGAGTAGTAGTATAATCACAGATTTAAAGAGGCCCGTAAACATCTGCGATGATGATTGCAGTACATACTCAACAACTGTTTATCCAACGCGCAGTTTAGAACGGAAGCTCCCGTTTATAGTCGTGATGGTTATTGTTTAAACTATGCCGCAGTAGAGTAGTGCTTTTTCTTGTGGAATATTTATTCTTTAATTGACAGGCTGGCGCCAACGGCAGCGTGGGGGAGTCTCCCGAGTCCGCCTGCGCCTCCATCATCGACTTCAAGTACAACGGGCTCTTCGGATCAAACTACTTCGACTACAGGAGGATGATCATACTGTTCTTATACGGGTAAGGAGGGTTTGAGATTAAACAGAGTAGAGCTTTCTTAGGTTTCGTAAAAAGGTTAGGGAAATAGCAAGGTCGATTTCATCCTTTTGCGTTTCTTCGGCTTCCCACCGCGCTCTGCACGATAGTTGCGCTGTACACGACATGTATAACGTACGTAGCATAACAAAAAAAGTATACCGGTAGCAAAAAATTTGTTTCTCGCATTTCAATTACGCAGGGAAAAGAAGGGTCTTCTTTGAATCTGCAAGTTGTTTGGCGAAACTCAGTGGCATCAGGGAGAAACAGAAGTAGGCAATAGATGAAAGGGAAACGAGATGCCTAGAAAATGTTACACAGTTTCGGCGGCGGATTTGTTTATTGCTTTGGCTGAGGAATCCCCTTCTTCTCCGTACAGTAAGTACGAGAAGGTCCCCTAGCTGCCGTAAGCCTCTCCCCCAGAAAAGAGGGATTTGGGAAGAGCAAAAAATCCTCGTCTTTGAAATCTCCGTGCGCCCTGCAGAGCTTTGGGAGGCTCCTCCCCACCCAAAAAAGTGAATTTCCCCTGGGCGCCACCGAAAAAGAGAGGGGAAGGACATCAAGATAAAGAAGAAAATTCGTGTTTGCGCAGACTAGGAAAGCAGAGGGGAGAGAAGATCCCCCCTGAGGGGTATTGGGGCCTGGACGGATAAGAAGGAGGGCACGGTCAGGAAAAAAAGCCTCTTTCGCTTTCGCTAGGGATTCGACATTTGTACCATGCATGTACGAAAGCGAATCCAGGAAGGGCAGTACGCGTATTTGTTGACTGTGGTTTCGAAGGAGAGTGTACTAGAAGGTAAAAATCTCCCACTTCCTCTATCCCCAATGCCAGCATCTTTTCAGTCTATGCTTCCTCCTTCCCTGCTTCTGTTTGTACTTCACGTAACTTTCGGTTGGGATCCTCCTGTCATTGGTGATCCCCCAAACACCCTTTTTTTCTGCGGGGCCCACTACGTCGGTGCGGGGGAACGCACACCCTCACTAACCTCAGGTTGTGTACGTATGACGCTTCATACCTTCCCAACGAGGCAACGGCGGCGGCGGCGGCGGCGGCGGCCTCTCCCTCCTTTTCAAACACACATTAGCTCCCCCACAAAATGAGCCCGCCGCCCAAGTCAATTTCGTGCCAGGGAGGGAGGTAGAAGAATGATCAAACAAAGCCAGGATTTGGAGTAGGAAATACGTTCTGACAGACATTTGAGATCCTTTGGTGAATGCCCTTCTCGCAAATGCGAGACTCCGAAAAAGAAAGTAGACTGTCGCACGTTCAGCCGGTGTATTACACGCCTCCGCTGAGCCACCAAAGTCGAGGTCACCGCGGCAGGAGAACGGCCTTTTGTGTAAGGCCTCGCTACATTAGGGGACTTCTTCTCCTCGCGCCTACGTCGGCTTTTATTTTCCTCCTCCTCTTCTTCTCTGATTAAATGAAAGGAGGGCGGTGGGAGGAACGAGAACGAGGACGCGCGGTGGTGGAATTATTTTGGCGCTTCTGCCGCCTTTCTCTTTTAGACCACTAACAGAACTTAGGAAACTAAATGAGAGAAGAGATGTGTGCCCTCCTTTTTAAGACAACGTGTGTGTTGCTGCATCTTCAGAAAAGAATACAAAAAAAAAACCTTTTTGACCCTTGAATGCCTTGTCGTACGGTTAGCACTGTAGTACAATGTTGCGGTGTATGGGCATTCGCGGGCAAAGCCCTCCTATCCTGTTGCATCAATTAGGGAGGATGGTGAAATAAGGGCTTGTGATTTCCTGTTCCTGATACACTGTAATTCTTCCCACTCAGTTCCATCATGATCGCCGGTTCCATCGCCAACATCAGCGTCGGCTGGGTCCTTCTCTTCAACTCGCAGGCCAGGACAGCAAGGAACCTGTTCATTCTGAACCTGGTAAGTGAAGAATGGCGAAATCGTGTCGCGTGTTGGCGAGCTTTTTATTTTAGTCCCGGATGTCTTTATCTGGAAATACCAGAATCCGTTGCGATAGTACAACGCCATACATTTGGTTGCATCATCTGTGCGTATTGTCTCAATGAATAAATACTTTTTTCTTCAGGCCTTCTCTGACATCCTCGTCTGCTGGGTGACGATCCCTCTTACGGCTCTCAGGCTGTACAACGTGCCCTCATGGAACTTGGGGGTGGACGCGTGCAGGCTCATAGGGTAAGGAAAGGTCGAATAGTCTTATTCATATTCAGTGCACAATGTTGTATGTAATGAAGAGTGCAAATATGATGTATTCAAGGGGCCTCGCTTGAAATTGTCGTTCGTGACAACAAGATACAATATGTCGAGAAGAGTTTCGCTTCGCCCAGGTCCGAAAAGCTACATACACTTGTCGGGATTTTGTATTTGGAACGCTCGAGTTTTTTGCGGGCCTGTTTGGAAAGGAATACTAGGAGGAGAAAGGAATTTAATTTCCTCCCTCGCCTTCTGATCGCTCCTCCTTGACACAGAAGGAGAAAAAAGCGCCAATCCCTTTCTTTTCTTTGGCTTCATGCACAACTTCCGTGTACGAACACACGTAAACACGTTCGAAGAAAATCGTAAAACTTTGTACATCCGAAGAGAATAAGAAAAAGAGAGAGCGGGAAAGATTATTTCCCCATTCCTTTCAGTATACGTAGCGCCATTTGAAAGAACGTGTTGAATATATTGGGTTGGCGGGGGAGGCGGCGGGGGCGTAATGAAAAATTCCATTCTATATGTGAAAAGAAAAGGACAATGGTTGTTGTACTGTATATCGAACGCAAGATCCAATTCATGAAAAGATTCGTGTTGGAAATGCAAAGTTTCATATACTTTATTGCGGTCTAAAGTATATTTTCAGGCCAGAGCCACGAAAGCATGCAATAAAGTTCAAACTGGCTTTGGCTTGTGACATCTTGCTTACAG
>JAAUYJ010073096.1_pt1 | contig 14442 bp, 11 predicted proteins | sample 7278031 | NCBI WGS metagenome assembly JAAUYJ01 (sample SAMN14350222, study PRJNA611818) | marine sediment metagenome | isolation source: surface marine sediment (1.8m) | place: French Polynesia: Moorea | collected 2018-08 | reverse complement strand
ATAATTGAAACCTAAAAAACAATTATTATCTATAAAATTTAGGAAAATATTTAGTAAATTTACATAAAAAAATAGTTATAGAAAAAGTTAAATTAAGCTAATTGTTATCTACTATACTTATATTTTAATTTTATTATGTTATTTAGAAAAATATTTTGATCTAAATCACAATAATGTAGGGACTTTCCATGGCAAGTCCCTACAGAAGTTAAAAAAGAGCGTTGCTGAATAAATGTATGATATTCAGGAGTTAGGGGTTAGGAGTCAGGAGTCATAAGGTAGAAAAGAGTTTTTTTCCTCACCAATTGTAGTTTATAGGTATAATTTGTAGTTAATTTAAGAACTCTTCAATATCTGACTCAATGAGTTTCATACCTAAAAATCAGCAACGCCAAAAAAAGGTTTATTAATTTGCTGGAGATATCTATTAGACATTTCAAATAATAAAAAATAAAATCAATTATCGCACATAAATCATCAATTTTCTCCCCCTACTCTGTACGGACGTTGCATGCAACGTCCCTACCTACTCCCTACTCCCTATTTTCTGCAGATATCTATTACAATAATCAGAATATTCTGAATATTTTTCACCGTCGCCAATAAGGTCGCCCTTTCCAGAAAACTCCTACAGCTAAACTTATTAATGAAGCTTTAGATGCAGTTAGCAATATAGAAGGCAAAGGGAGGAAAGACTTTAATAATAAACCAATAAATAAACATAAAACTAGCGCCCAAAGACTAGAATTATTCAGTAACCATTCTTTCTGCCACCATTCCAATAAATAAACTGCTAATGCTCCCATTCCTACTGCTACTCCTATGGGTATTAAAACTCCAAAAATAGGAGATGAAAATAACATATTCAATGGTTTCAGAATCACAAAAAAATAAATGAGGCTAAGTCTTAATAATACTTCTGAAGCTACTACTGTCAAAGTAGCGACCAAACTTACCAAAGATAGTTCTTGCCAAGGTAAATTTTTTAAACGTTGCCAAATATTATTCATTAGTTTATAGTTTTTTGTGGGATTAGAAAAATCAGGTTAATTTTAAATTATACCAAATAATTAGTTATAATAAAGTAGGTTATGTCATGTCCGGTTGAATAGTTGTAATTAAAGTTTGTAGTAGGGCTTGAGCAAAAAGTATGCATGGGGCTGAGAGCTATTCTACAAACAAAAACTTTTTTGATCGCTGATTATCCGGACATGATATTAGTTGTGCTGTCGCGTAACCCAAGAAAACCTTGCTTGTATTGGGTTGCTTCTAAGGAAGGATAAGCTTTCCTGCCCCCTGGGTCGGAGCTACGCTAAGGTTATGCTGCGCAAACGCTAACACTTCGTTCTACCCAAACTACAAAGTAGTAATTTTTTATTATAAGTATTTAACCAAACATTATATTACCGAATAATTAAGTTTTAAAGCCTCTCACTCGCCGTGGAGAAACAAGCGGTCGAGGGATGGCGAGGTCTCCTCGCCATATCCAATCGACCAAGAGAGAAAAAATTTTCATTATTAGTCAATCAATTCCGTTTTCTTTCGAGAGGTAATTGTTAATAATTAATTATTAATTATTAATTGTTAATTATTAATTATTGAAATAGGACTTACGCGAAGAAACCAGGTTTCTACTATAAATCTTATGTTTGAACAATTGAACAATAGACCTCTAGGAAAAAACCTGGTTTCTAAGTTACTATGGGTAAATTCTGTTCCAGTAAAATCCTCTGTATTACTATTCCCAGGAAGTGATTGATTAATTACCAGTTTGTTGCTGAATACGAATCAATTCAGTTTGAATTTTTTCTCGCAAAGTTGGATCGGTTTTTTGAGTCATTGTAATTCGATTAAACCGAGAAACTGTCAAATCATTTCCTTCGATAATTTTTTTAGCTTGATTGCAGTAACTAACAGCAATTACCTGAATATTTTGTGGTAAAGTATTAACACTGCTTTTCTGATTACAAATAATCGGCGGTACAGACCCACCGGGACTTTGTTTTTGAAATTCATTTTGAATTTCTCTATATACTCCTATTCTCAAGTTCTCAATTTGTAAGACCGAAACAGCATACTTTGTTATTTCTTCCGCAGTTACTGCTTGATCTGTGAAAGATTCTTGAGCATAAGCTGGTGTATCAAATATAGGATTTAATGATGGGTTTGACACTCTAGGTATTATACCCATCATTAAGCCTAATGTAGACAAAGTTACGACGAATAAAGACCGGGATATCAGTCTCTGGGGGCATAGTTGAATATTACAAACTAAAGCTTTAATGTTCATACTTCCGATCAAGAATAAAAATTAAACTACCTAAATTATTTAGAATTATTTTAATGTAAGAAAGTTCCCATTTAATTAAGGGTATTTAATGAAAGTAGAGAAAATTAAAGTGACTTAATATACAGGATATTATCTCTAGTTTCTGCCAAAAAATTTATTGACAGGAACTATATAGTTGATTTAATCAGTATATTTGAAATATTTAATTTTTCACAGTTTTGCTTTAAGAACTAAAATAAGCTGGTAAAATATTTAACGAGTGCTAATTCTAGATACTGAAAATCGATAAATTTTATCACCCTAAAGAGAATCCCCAGGGCTTTTTATTTGGGCCAATAGTAACCACAATTATTGTAGTAGTAATTAACCCAACCTTGGCTGATATTTTTACTCCCACATTTGGAGCAAGATAGAACAAGGAAACGCTTAAATACCCTTATGAGAAAAATTGATTTTAGTATGTAGCCTAAACTCAAACTTTTCCTCCAGGAATGCTTCAATATCACCTATTTGACATCCTCCCCGCCGTAAACGGACGGGGATTCCTACCGAGCCTTAGCCCCTCGCAGGGTTGACACATCACAGGCTGCTGCTACTTTGGCAGTAGTCTTATGCTTGCCTCCATGTCCGTTTAAAGTCTCCGAGTGCCCCCCGGCGACTAATATATTTATGGCTGCGTTATGGTCTCTATCCTGTGTGGTTTCACAGTTTAAACACTGCCACTCACGAATTGACAAATCTAATTTGCCACCACGGAAACCACAACATGAACATACTTGAGATGTTGGTTGCCATCTATCAATAACTCTGAAATCACGACCGTATTTTTCAGCTTTTCCTTCTAAAAGTATTCGGAATTGTCTCCAACCTAAATCAGAAATAGCCCTAGATAATTTACGGTTTTTAACCATTCCAGATACATTCAAATCTTCTAAAACTATGACTTGGTTTTCGTTAATAATTTTAGTAGATAATTTATGCAGAAAATCTGTTCTTGTATCTTTGAGTTTGGCATGAAATTTAGCTATTCTCAGTCTAGCTTTTTCATAACGATTTGTATTTCTAGTTTTCTTAGATAATGACTTACTTAGTTTTCGATAAACCCATTTTTCTGGTAAATACCGCCGCAATATTGATTGGTTTTCCAATTGCGTCACTCCCCTCCCCCCCCCTTTCAAAGCTATGCTTTATCAACATCTTTCTTAACATAAAACTTGACAAAAAGATAATTTGATGTATTAAAGTCTGAAAGCTCCTATTGTGGTTGCGATCGCAACGACAAAAAACAACTTTTATGAATACACAAGTTAGTCAATTTGTCAAATTAGTAAAGCCAGCAAAATGCTCGTAAGCTTTTTACAATAGGTATTATCCACTTTTGTAAATAATTTTGCTTATAATGGATAGCTTTCAAAGGGGGGTTAGGGGGGATGCAGAGCGCTGGTCTTCAATCAACGTTGAGATAAAAAATAATTAATAGGTCAGATTTCTATTAATGTTGGTTGACAGGATACCTACTTCATAGAAAATTCTTGGAGTTAGGAGTTTGTCGAAATTTGCTTCACAATGTTTTCATTGCCTCCACAAATTTTTGGGATATATAAGGTAATATTTTCTGATTTCTACCCATGCTTCTGCCTTCTGTAAATACTACTAACAGATATGGCAGGATATTTGGTAATTCAATATAAGCAGCATCGTGACGTATGTGAATATCTAAACTACTCTTTGACCATAATCGAGCATCTTGAGGCAAACTTTCTCCTAAAAAACCTATTAGTTGGCTTTTAGATTTCTCCTCTAAATTTTCTTGGTTCAAATTATGTTTCAGTAAGTCCATCATTTTCTGTGAACCTTGAGAAGATACTGCTATCCCACCTACAATACTATGAAATAAACGAGCCGTACTATCAGTAGTTAGTATGTTGCGATTTTCCATCAGTAGTCCTTGAAAAATTCGCTCTCGACCATAGGGGCCGTCACACCATGTTTTTTGATTCACATTAATCCTTTTTAACTCAGGCCATTTAAGAGACTGAAAATAACGGTTGACAAAGTTACGTTGATATTTCCAGGTGTGAAAAGGTCCTGGTGATAATTCTGGGCCACTGGTAGTTCCAGTTAATACATCGACAATTAGACTGGTAGCGTCGTTGCTCGAAGAGATTACCATATCCCGGATAGCTCGTTCTAGCTCTGGTGAAGTTTTAACCATTCCTTTTTCTAGCCACTCGTAGATAGCGACTAGATAAAATAAATGAACTATTCCTGCCGAATAAATAGGTTCATCTCCGCGATTGCTCCAACCACGCACTTCCTGCTGCCAAAACTCTGTAGTATTTTTACTATTTCTTACTTTGGGGTTATCGTAGACTAACCATGTTATGGCAATTTGATTAGCATTTAGCTCTGGAAATTCTGCCTTGGTTGCTTCTATAATGCTTTTACCCAGGATATTTAATTTTTCATTTTGATTAAAGAATGTCATATAGGAAAGGGGAAACAGAAATTTAGGAAGAGGTGGGTTGAATAAAATTGCAAAAAATGTTGATCAGATAGTACACGAAATTGAGGATTAGCTTCTGTATATATTTTTTATACTTCCCAAAATACAGATAGCCAGAGGAAGAATGGACATTTATCACTAAGCTAATTATTCTTTGATTCAGAATATTCAGAACTGTTTTTTACTCAGTATCAATAAATAATCTTAAATCCCGTGACTCAGTATCAATTATCTACTTCTGTTGAGTATGAGTGCTTGGCCAATGTTAATATTTATGATTCTTTTGTGTGCGATCGCTTGGCAACTCAAGCTTCAAGTGGACGACATTTAGAAGTTATCCAGTTACAGGAAAAACCTGATAATCCAGTTTTGATTAAATTACAAGAAGATGACTATCCTGGGTGGTTAGCAAATACAGATTTTGACAAGATTCAACCTACAAAAACAGCCTATAAGCCTCTAATCTTTCAGGAGAATGAAATCGGAGATAAGTTACCAGAGGTTATCGCTTTTACCCACAAAGCTATGAATATTCCTAACTATTATCTTTGGGGAGGTACGGTCGGACCTAACTATGACTGCTCTGGTCTCATGCAAGCTGCTTTTGTTTTTGTGGGTATTTGGCTACCTAGAGATGCTTATCAACAAGAAGCTTTTTGTCAGAAAATTTGCCTAGATAAAAATCAACTCAGACCAGGAGACCTAGTGTTTTTTGGATTGTCTGAGAAAGCAAATCATGTAGGATTATATTTAGGAGAGGGACGTTATATTCACAGTTCAGGAAGTGAACAGGGACGTAATGGTATTGGTATAGATTTACTTTCGGAACAGGGAGATGAGGTGAGTCAAAGATACTATCGACAGTTTAGAGGTGCAGGGCGAATAGTTAGCTGTTATCAACCAAGCAAGTTTTCTAGCTTGTAATTTAATTTATTAGATGAAAAAAATTTTGTCGCGCCTTAAACCCTATCTGCGCTGGGTTATTTTGGGGGGAACCTTCTTTTTTATAGCTAAAACTCTGAAAGACCATTGGCAACAAGTTCTCGAAATTAGAATTAGCGATGCCGGGTGGACAAGTCTGGCGATCGCTTTTTTTGTGACTATTATGGCTCATGTCTGGTCTGGGTGGGTATGGTTTTGGATTTTCAGAGAGTTTCATCAATCAATTAAGGGACGTTGGGCTATTAGAGTCTATCTTCTCACAAATATTGCTAAATATTTACCGGGGAATATTTGGCATTTTTATGGTCGTATTGCTGCGACAAAAGATGTGGGAGTACCTTTGGAAATTGCTACTTTAAGTGTATTATTAGAACCTTTATTAATGGCTGCTGCTGCTTTGGTGATTGCTTTATTAGGTGCTAATCAAGAATATTTTATTTGGGAATTTTTGTGTTTATTTGTAGTGCTTATTGGTGTTCATCCCAGAATTTTAAATCCGGTTATTGAATACTTGAGCAAAATTAAGTTAAAAGCTAAAATTTATGATGATACTTCTGCTCTCGATTTAAAATTAAAGCGCTATCCAGTGCGACCTTTTTTAGGAGAAATTGGTTTTGTTCTGATTAGAGGGTCTGGTTTTTTGTTAACTTTACGGGCAATAACTTCCTTTGAAATAAGTCAAATACCATTAATATTTAGTGTGTTTGGTTTGGCTTGGTTATTAGGTTTAATTGTGCCGGGAGCGCCTGGAGGTATAGGGATATTTGAAGCGACTGCTTTAGCTTTATTAGAGCAAAAATTTTCTCCTGTTGTGGTTTTGAGTGCTGTAGCACTTTATCGCTTAATTAGTGTTTTGGCTGAAACTTTTGGTGCGGGTTTAGCTTGGATGGATGAAAGGTTGTTAAATAACTGAGTTTTTTAAAGCTTTTTTCAACAATTAACAATTAATTATTAATTATTAATTAGGGCTGGCTGAATAAAGCTATAAGTTAGGATTTTTAAGGCTTTTGGAGCTGTTTATCTTCAATTTATCTTCTAGTTATGGGCTGCTTATTAGCCTCAAAATACTAAAATTTGCTGCTGAAATTCAAGACTATTTCTTCACATAAAATGACCGAAACCGTCGCCTGTTCCTCCCATCTCCGCGTCAACGCGTCACTGGGTCCCCGTCTCGTACCCCTACCAACTAATTTTTTCAGCAGACCCTAATTATTACCTCTATTTGAAAAGAAGAATATTGACTAAAAGGAAAATTTTTTCTTATTTCCCATTAAAAGGGGGAGGCACATACCCAGAATTTTTAGGTAGGGAATAATACCATTTCTCCCAAAATTTTGCTATATTTGATTGGATAGGGAAGTGTTGGCACTGTAGGAGATCGAGGGAGAAGTAAACATAAGAACAATTAACATTAACTGACTAATAATTAAGGAATAAGTGATTTTGTCTGTATTAATTACTTAATAACTGAAGTTTTCTCCAAGTGTGGAATTAGTTTTGGTAATTGCTATAACTCTTAATCAGATATTTATAGTCATTTATAGCGGTTTTCAAAAAGGTAGACTACATAGAAAAAATTATATTTCTCTCAATAGTTAATTTAACTTATATTGCTTTAGTCTATGTTAATGAAAACCGTTAATGAAAACCGCTATAAGTACAAGTACCAAGGCAAAATTAATTGTAAATTTTATATCCAATTAATTTTGCACGACTACTTAACTTTATTAGTAGTTGGTACTTAGTCAAATTTTCCAGTAATCTCAGTAATGTCGATCAGAAACATAATTATCAGATAACTGATCTAAACTGAATCTAGCGGATATATTCTTTAAGAATACTATTACGATTTGGATGCCGTAACTTTCTGAGAGCTTTTGCTTCAATTTGCCGAATACGCTCCCGCGTCACGTTAAAGATTTGGCCAATTTCTTCTAGAGTTTTCATCCGACCATCATCCAAACCATATCGCAAACGTAGTACATCTCGTTCGCGGGGACTCAAACTATTTAAAACACTTTCCAAATCTTCCCGTAATAAATTTTTGGATACTTGGTCTTCGGGAGTCTCCCCATCTGACTCAATAAAATCTCCCAACCGAGAATCTTCTTCTTTTCCAATGGGGGTTTCTAGAGATATGGGGAGTTGAGCAGACTTAGCAATAAATCGCAACTTTTCAATAGTCATTTCCATGCGAGTTGCAATTTCTTCTTCTGTGGGTTTACGACCCATCTCCTGAGAGAGAAGCTTGGTAGTTTTCTTAATCCGGGATATAGTTTCGTAAAGATGAACTGGTAAACGAATAGTCCGAGACTGGTCTGCGATCGCTCTGGTAATTGCTTGACGAATCCACCATGTAGCATAGGTACTAAATTTATAGCCCTTTTCATGGTCAAATTTTTCTGCGGCTCGAATTAATCCTAAACTTCCTTCTTGAATTAAATCCTGGAATGATAATCCACGATTCATGTACTTTTTGGCGATCGAAACGACTAGACGCAGGTTAGACTGTACCATCTTTTCTTTCGCTCTGCGTCCTAGAGCTAGGCGACGCTTAAACTTTGGTAGTTCCATTTCTACAGCATTTGCCCACTCACTTACCTGCGGTTCACGATCTAAGTGATAGGTTAGCTCTTCTCGAATTCGCTCTAGTTCTAGTAAATCTGCTATCTTACGCGCTAGTTCAATTTCTTCGTCAGCTCGTAATAGTCTGATTCTACCAATTTCTTGTAAATAAAGGCGGATAGAATCTTCAGTATAATGCTTTTTTTTCCCTGTAGCCTTAGTACGGGATTTAGCAACTTTACCAGACTTCGGGTCGTCCTGTTCAGACTGAGCATCTAAATATTCTTCTCTATCTTCTCCATCTGCTAATAATATGTCTAAATCATTTGCTTGTCTGGTTGGGGTTGACTGAAATAAATCGCTAGGTTCTAGCTCAGGCTGAAAGGTGGTTCCGATTGCGTTGTTTGTCTGGATCATGTCGCGTTCCTCATGCTCCTTAATTAAATTGAAGAATAGATTACTTTACAGAAGTTTTCTGTCTATCTTAAGACAGTATAGCTAATAACTAAACCTACAAGATATAGGTTTGTTTATGCTGGGGAAGGGGTTGTTTTGTATGTATCCTTTGATAGTATTTACTAACAGAGGTTACTTCATGGAAATTTTACCCTTTCTTTGTGATGCTGAGAATTTTTTCAGATTGCCAACTCTAGTGACCTTGATCATGATGAAGCCAGTAGTAGTATTATTTGTGGCAGTTGCATCAATTAAATCGTAATTTTTTTTTCCTGTGGGCTAATACATAGTTTAATTAGACAGGATTACTACTTCTTGTACTGCTAGATCAAATACACTAGAGGTTTAGTTTAATGACTATGGGAAAGAATAAGTTCTGAAATTGACCATGATTGGGTTGTCAACATGATATTTTCTCAAACTGCTAACCTACTCTAGCTAAAACTTGGAGTTTTCTAGTGTTTTTTGGATAACTATTTAGAAGCAGAAATATTTTTGCTTTTTTGTTAGTCATCAAGCTTTTACCATATTTAAGAAACCAATATAGTTTTAAGTTGCTTTTTTAGTTTAACCTCCTATTTTTTATAGTATTTGTTTTTGTAATTAAAGCGTAGATGTGAAATATAACTTTTTGTGCCTCTGAATCATCAGAATTTGGGAGCAACAAATTGATACTAAGTAATAATATGTATATTCATCATTACTCACAAATAAACTCAGTGTAAAGCATTAATTACTCATGTTGAATCTAGAGGAGTATTTCTAGTTTTTCTAAACATAGCACTTGTCTTACTCAAGATAACAATTTTGGCAAATAGCTTTAAGCTCCATCCATATTAACAATTTTAATAATTTGAGTATTTAGGGTCAGTATTTTGACCACTCCCGATATTATTATAGTTAATTTTATTCTTTCTGCCACCTTAGATATTTTTTATTGATTCAGCTAATTTAGATTTATTAATCTAGTTTTTTTTAGGTTTACCCCATGAATACTACTATTCTACTTCTCTGGTCAAGTTCAAGTTTCTCTTTAACTATGATACTCAAAAATAATTGTAATTATATATTGGGTAAAATTTTTTAGGTTAAACAGATAAATTTTACTATCGGTATCTGAGCATCTAGTTAATAGTAGTAAAAATACTTAGGATTTAGTATTAAAGTTCACTTCTAATTTTTTCCACTAGTTAATTTTACGTTTGTTGCTGTTCTGAATCACCTACCTAGAAATATTTGTTTCTTTATTATTCTATGAGCCACAAGCTTAAGATAGCAATTATATCTGAGCTATGGTTTTTTTTATGGGTAGTAGGTATAGGTGGTAAACATTAATCTACAATATTATAATCTTGTAAGTTTTTTTGATTTTTCAGCATAGCTTTTATATATGACTAGATTTTTTAGCAAATCAAGGGATACCTAAAAATTAATAATTTCAGTGCGATCATATAAAAACCAATTCGGTCATTTTTTATTAGGTATAATCTTGTACTTATATATTTTGGATTATATATAGTTCAGTAAATATCTTACACAATTTGAGATAAATTCAGTTAATCATTTCTTTGTTTTAGGGAGATACCGTAATAGTTGAAAATTTTGAAAATTTTGAAAATTTTTAACTTGTGTTAATTTGAATAATTAACAGTTTCTACATTTGTCTATTTTGGCTTCAATAGGAAGAATGACTTAGTTAATATAGTAAAATTTTGTTTTGATTGATAGCTTTCTTAGTATAATAGAAATTTTGGTAGATTTTTTTGTGAGCTAGCTTGCAAATTTTTTTACTTAAAAAATACATTTATACTCAACAGATAGTATGATAACTTACTGATTTTGAGCAATTATCAATAATTCAATTAGTTTTCTCTAACATTCGACTCCTGCTCTTCAAATGTTAACACTTTAAATTTAAAAATGCTCAAAATCTATAACATTCCTCTGCGTGGTTGTGAAAAAAATATCCTAGAAAAAGGGAACAGGCAACAGGGAAGAGGAGTAAGAGTGTCAGGGTTTTTATCTATTTTTGGGTTTGTGACAAATAATTTAGGATTGCTATATATATTAAAGTAAAAACATAACCCTTTTTGATATTTACTGATTGCTTTGAAAATTATACTTTGTTCATAAAGTATAACAACAGGTTCACCTTCATATCTATACTTTGGTAAATGATATCTTGACTAGCCTCAATAATTATATATAGTTTAACATTTACCTTTCAAAACAATAATCTGTGGACTTTTAATTTTTTTCATAATCCTATTTTGATTGTTGCACCAGTTTTTCATTGTTGATGCTTCACATAGACTCATAACCAGTTTTCTTCTGAGATTTATTGCAAAAAGTTTAATGTTATAATGTGTATCCTCTGTTCGTTTTAGTGATGTGGATATTCCACCAAACCTATATCTGGTAGTTTAACAAAAGTTCCTTATCTGTAAGTTAGCTCAATTTTTATCAATTAGGGTAAAATCTTAGGTTAAGATAAATTAAGTTTTTAACATTAAGCTGTTATAATCAAGATTAAGCTAACAAATTTTTTGTTTACAACAAATATCAGATTTTAACGCTAAATAATGGCATTTTCTTCAGAATAATACCATTTTTTCAAAAGAATGCTATATCTGATTGGGAGAAGAAGTGTGGGAAGTATGGGAGAGGGGAGAGGTTAAAAGTAGGAAAAATTTATACTAACCGACTAAGAATTGTCGAAAAAAACTTGAAATTTTGGTAAGTGTTGAACTGTTGAAGTTTAGCTGAAGTAGATAGCAATTCCCATACTGATGAAGTACAAAATTTGTAGGTTTTAGGTGGTAAGCTGTTCTGCATTTAAAGCAGTTATTTGTTATAGCAATTCCCATGCTGGTGAGGTACAAAATTCCTTGGTTTTAGGGAAAAGGGAACAGGGAATAGGGAACAGGGAATAGGGAATAGGAACAAATAAAAATAGGTGTACCTCATTAGGCTGAGAAACGCTATATATGCTTAATGAAAATGATAAGTCTTATAACTTCTGTACGGGTAGTGAGCGTTTGCGGAGCATTCCGTAGGAAACCACCCCTACTTCAAACTTCTGAATTGCTAAGACGCATTTTAAATGCGTCTTAGCTTAGGTGGTAGGTGAATATTACTTGTTTCTATAACAATTCCTATGCTGGGTTTGGTATGCTCATTCTTTGGTATTAGGGAACACTTTACTGCGAATAGAATAGAAATTAAAGATAGATGTTCCTCATTAGTCTGGGAAACGCTATATAGTAATCCTAAATTGGTTGTGACAAATTAAAAAATAAATAAAAAATTTGAAACTCTCACCTGTTCCCAGTTAAGTGTTCCCTAAAAAGCAGTAATATTTTTGCCACGAATATGCGGAGGATTGCTATAGTATTCCCTTAGTAATTGGTATAACTACTCAATACAAGAAATTGACTAGATATTTTTAACTACTAGAGATAAGTTATACCAAATCTACCTTAGTCAAAGAGTATTCAAAAAAATTGAAGCCTTTAGGGACTTCCAAAATAAATAAAATACCAGTAAAAAAAATTGTAGATTGGCTGGAATCAAACAAAACCGACATAATATATCGGTACTTTATTAACCCGCAAGTCCCTTACCAAGCATAGAATTTTCAGGATAAGACAATTAATTTCCCGTGTAACACCAGATTCGGTCTCAAATACCCAAATGCTAAGATTGCAATATATTGAAACTGATTAAGATTTATAGAGTAAATCCAGTTTTTCTCATGTTCAAGTCAAGAAAAATTATTATTCTTCCATCTAATCTAATAAAGTTTTCCCTTTCTCAAAAACTTAATGTAATCATTAATTATAGGACGAGTAATATTTCTGTCAGTAATTCTGCTTCCGTTATGATAATGAATTTGGGCATGAACATGATAACCGGAAGTTCGTCCTGTGAGTCCTTGGATGCCAATAGGTTGTCCTTTGATAATTCTAGTCCCTTTTCTTGGTGGTGAACCTTCAACCAAATGACCCATCAACCAATAGTAATTTGTTCCATCACATATCAGTTCTACAATTTGCCCTGCTCCTTGAGCAGTTGTAAAGTTACCATTTTTACCTTGAAATCTAGTTCGGCGAATGGTTCCATTACAAGGTGCTGGAATCGGAACCTTTACCTCACCTTTTAACTCTAAAGTAAAGTCATAAGCTCCAGGTGGACTATCATCAATAAAATAGGTAGTATAAATGACGTAAGGACTAAATTTATCGGATTTACTGTAGTATGGAGGCAACAAAGGGTTGATTTTGTCTAATTTTTCTTCTACCCACTCTTGTACTTTTTCAAAATTTTTGACGCTTTTTTCAACTATTTGAACTCCTGTTTCGATTAAAGGTGCTAATACAGTGATATATATTAAAACTAAAAATATTAAAAACACAAAAAAACTTTTAATGCTACCATGATTAGAATGATATTTTCTTTGTGAATTTAGCTGTTTGATATTCAAAAATATATATGATATTAATAATTTTATAGTTTGATATTGAGCAATTTTTTGGGGCTTTCTAAACTTAATGGGAGTTTTTGAGGAATATTTTTCCATAATGAAAAAGCTTTACTCAGTGATTATGTTAGCTTAAATCAAAAATAACTTGAGAGCAATATCAAATATGAGTATTGACCTAGCCTGGTAATTTATAATTGACTCTCAAATACTTCACATTTTGTCTTATCAATTCCAGAAGCTTTCGTAGAAAAAACTATTTAGAGCTTGCTAAAAATTTTGCTTGGGGTGTAGGCAACAGGCAATATTTTAAGCTAAGTTAAGTAGGCAGAAAAAATCATAAGTATTTAACAAAAAGTGAAATTATCAAAAAACATTTTCTTTCCTGTATTCTGCCTTTTTATATCAAATGCGGTCGCATTGATGTAATTAGATAAAGGGTTTAAGGGTAGGGAGATGGGGAGATAAGCGAAAGATTTAGTAGCTGAAGATGAACCATTTTTGGCGTTGCTGATGCGTGGGTATGATTTGTATTTTTTGGTAATTGCGCTCACTATTGAATAACAAATAAGTAGAGAGTGGTAAATATTGTACTTTATGTATCAAATTGTCAACTGCTTCAAAAGTAATTTATATCACGGCTTTTCAGGGTTTTATAACTAAATATCTAAGACCTTTTTTTACCTTGCTCTACTTAGTTGAGATTGTTCAACTTTTATTTTCATACCTTGATTCAGCAACGCCACATTTTTTTTATACCGAATCAAGCTGATTTGAGATTATAACGATAAATTTTAATGCTGACCTACTTATCTACTATTGTCTGCTAAGTACCTAAGCAAAATTAATTACACACTAGCATTTTTTTATTTCGCACAACTACTTACCAATTTTCTGTATTTGCACGAAAATTAATACAGCACTTTTCAAGTATTCAAGTAAATTAGATATAGCATGAGAATAAAAATTTTCAGGGTAAATTAGAAAACATTTTCGTAAGCATTCAGCTATTAGCTATTAGCTGTCAGCTTTTTAATCAAAAAAGCAAACATTTGCTTAATTTCTGCTATGCTAGTATAGCAATCCTATTTGATTCGTGGCAAAAATCTTACTGCTTTTTAGGAAACACTTAACTGCTGGGAGTTTAAACTTTTTTATTGACTTTTTAATTACCCCCAACATAAGGGCGGATTGCTATATATT
>JAAUYJ010005293.1_pt1 | contig 14489 bp, 7 predicted proteins | sample 7278031 | NCBI WGS metagenome assembly JAAUYJ01 (sample SAMN14350222, study PRJNA611818) | marine sediment metagenome | isolation source: surface marine sediment (1.8m) | place: French Polynesia: Moorea | collected 2018-08 | reverse complement strand
TTTAGCTAGCCATGTTGTTAGTTTATGTAGTGCATCGGATCTGATATCAGCTACTTTCTTGTGCAGTTTTGCTAGTTTTTTCATGCCTTTGGCTCTGTTTTTGGAGCCTGGCTCTTTTTTGTTGACACGGCGTTGATAACGAGTTAGTCGTTTTTTAGCTTGCTTATATGCTTTGACGTTTCCGCTGTCGCGGACATGAAAAGCGTAGGTTGTTCCATCACTACAAGTTGCGCTTAGATTTATACCAACATCTACACCGATAACATCTCGTTCTTTGGCAGTAGGGTTTGATCGATTATCATATTGATCATCATATTTAAAACTAATGTACCAATTACCTGCACGTTTAGATATCCTTACATTTTTTACTGGTACAGAGGGTAAGATACAGTAAGTTTTTACTATTCCTATTTTTGGTAGTTTTATGTAATTTCCTTGCAGAATTTTGATACTTCCTTCCAAATAGAAACTGTCTTTTTTCCCTTTTTTCTTAAACTTAGGAAATCCCCGTTTGGGAATAGTTAAAAAGTTTTTAAATGCCCTTTCTAAATCTCTTAATGCTTGCCCTTGGTGCACATTTTGATACTTCATAGTACCAGGGATTTTGACTTTTCACTTCAGCCACTAAACATTTATGCAAAGTGATAGCACTAGGGCGTTTCTTGGTTGATTCGTACTCGGAAATGCAAGTGGCCAATCCCCAGTTATAGGCAGTCAGGAGCTACACCCGCGTGTTTGGCTAGCAGTGTTTTTTGTTTGTTATTAACTTTGAGCTTGGTCTTAATCGAGCTCATTGAAAGCACTTGATGTACCTCCCGATCATAAATTAGATTCTGTCTAATAATATCACAATAAATCTCTAATTATATACATTTATGTCTAACTTTTTAACTTCTGTAGTTAGCCCACCAACTGCAAGTAATTTTGCCCTCTGTTTACCATCTACGAAGCGTATTTGTACTCACTCCCAGTAAATCGGCAGCTTTTTGTCTACTTAATAAATTACTCATACTGCTACAAGATCGCGCTAATATATGTAAGTTTAAATAAGTATAGTTAATTTTTGCTTAAGTGTCAAGTTCCCAACGTCTCTGAAGGCAACTCCCCAAACATGGCTTTGTAATCTTTAGTAAAATGACTTTGATGGTAGAACCCAAATTGACTGGCGAGGGTAGCTATTTTACAACTTTCTGGATCGCTTGCTTTCAGGTGTTGTCGCACTGCATTAAGTCGTCGCTCCTTCAGATAGCGCATCGGACTCATGCCAAATAAGTCCTGAAAACCATAGGATAAGGCAGAACTGCTAGACTCTAAATTTTCAGCTAGTTGTTTTAAGGTTAGCGGTGTTTCCAATTGTGCTAACATCTCTTTTTCAGCTTTAGCAATCAACTTTCCTCTTCGATAAGGTTTGAGGGAAGCCTTGGAATTCCAATTAATAGGAATATGACTAATCAACAAAGGCAATAAATCATCCGCAACGAGTTTTTCAATATGAGGTTGTTGTAACCAATTCGGTTTGTGTACTGCTAACCAAAATAGTTGTTTCAGATAATCTTTAATTTCTATGATCCCAGTGGGTAATAAATTTACACAATTTCTACTCCGGAAATTATGGTCGATATCGTAGCGTTGTAGTTGGTCTGCATAAGTATCAAAAGTTTGAACAGGCATGATAATTTGTGTCATTATTATACCTTGAGGAAATACTGAGTCTGCTTCCCTGTTATTGAAACCAAAAATAGTCCTTTGAGGCTCGATCGGGTGACGGAAGGAGTAATATTCCTTTTCATTCTCAGACCAAAGTACCGCAAAAGAGATGTATCCCTTTGCAGGCTGACCCCTAGTTTGAATCCGTTGGTTCGCCTGATTACAAACGAAATATAAGTCACCAACCTGAATTGATAAAAACTCAGCTTGAAGAGAACCGGGGCTGAGTTGTATTATTTCATGCCCTCTATAGACAAAAAACTCTTTGAAACGATCCAAATCTGTAAAGGATTTGTAGACAATTTTATGATTTCCTGTGCCAAGATCATTCTTCTCTTGGGTAACTTTACTTTTGTTTACATCTATAAGTTGACTCATTGGATTTTTGCAGCACTCTATCAAAAAAAATAATCAAGCTAATTATAAGTAAAGCTAATAAAATTTAAAAATATGTTTTTAAATTTCTATAGCTGAGAAAGTTGGAATTTTTGAGTCTTCCAAGAGAGAGTTTACCACTAGACTTAGGTTTAAAGTTTTTAGGCTACGTGATTATACAGAGTGGCCATTAAGACTACTTTGATCGTGATTTGGAATGTAGCTTGAATTTTTATGAGGTTTTACCCATGTTTTTCAACAGTCTTTTGAAAATGAAAGATTCAAATGCTGACAGCACTAAGTACAGACAGAAAACTGTACTGAAAGTGAAAAGATTACTCAATCTCTTAATTGTTGTCATCTTTTCCCTAGGAGTATTAGTCCCACCAGCTTTGGCCCAGGAAATTCTCCCACAGCCTGACCCAGAGTTTAAGGGTAAAATTAAAGTCACTTATGAAACTTCAGAAGCAGACACCTCGATTCTACAATCCCCTGAAGCCCCAGACGGTAAAAGTGGATCATTCCGCTAATGCTTCTGGTGATGCCCTTTCTACCCAAGCTGTTGAAGATGTATCTCAAGAAGATTTTTGGGACACAATAATTCAGCTGGTTGAGAAACATTATTCAACTAAATAGCGATCGCTATTCGATATTCAGAGTGTAGGTTGGGTTGTTCCCGTTGGGTTTCGCAGCATGGAAGGTTTTGTTGCGCGATATGTTTGCGGAGCGAAACGCTATCGCTCTACCTAACCTACGGTTTTAACTCAAGAACCAGGCTATAGCAGTTGGGTACGGTGCGTTCAAACGAATGCACCCTCTTAGCTCTCAGTTGCAGCTCAATTTCAGGTAAGGCGGTGGTGATGCCATCGCATAATCGCATCACCACCGCCCATCCCAAGACTATTCATACTCTTGTTTTGGGATGCGGCCTAAATTCTGTTAACCCTTTTTACGAGGTTTTACTCATGTTTTTGAACGGTCCTTTGAACCGGATTTTGAAAGGAGTAGTGGCGGTAACGATCGCCCTCTCCTTCCTCCTATCAACTTCTGCCCCCGTACTGGCGGCGAATTACGAACCGAACTACCCCAAACGCTATATGGGCGGTCCAGCAACCCTCACCATAGCCCCTAACGGAGCCGTGGTTTATGACGAAGCCCTGAGCGCTTCCGAGCAGGTTCGCTACACCGAACCGACTGTCGAAGAAATTACAGATGGTCTATGGGTCATTGGTGGATACTCTCTGGTCAACTGTGTTGTGATCGAAGCGCCAGAAGGGTTAATTGTTTATGATACTGGTGACTCTGCTGAAGAAGGCAAGCACTTCCGTGAGATTATCGAATCCCAAATTAGTACAAAGCCCATCAAAGCCATTATCTACAGCCATAGTCACTATGCTCTGGGTGCTGGCGAAATGGTTGACGATCCAGCCTCTGTTCGGATCATCGGTCACCCAAAACTCAATGAGACGGTTAAAGCCAATCTGCAAGGCGGGGGAGCCCCTTCTGCAATCCCCGAACTCGGTCCGGTTCTGACTGCACGGGCTTTTGTTCAATTCAACAATTATCTGCCCACAGAAGGATCGGATGCCAAGCTCCCGGCTACCGCTATCCTCACGGTGAAACCCACCGCATTCCTAGAAGTGACCGAAACGGTGGAAAATGAAGAAACACTCACTGTAGCCGGGATGGAGCTTCAGTTCTTCACCGAACATATTTCAGATGATTACTCAGTAACGCTTTGGATTCCTGAAAAAGAAGCTGTACTGAATAACTATTTCTGGGATGGAACGCCTAACCTCTACTCGTTGCGAGGAGCAGTTTATCGCGACCCCCAGAGTTGGATCGGGGGTTTAAAGGTGATGCGAGACCTCGAGCCGACCTACTTAATTAGCGTTCCTTCTCTTCCAGTGGAGGGCAAAGAGGAGGTCGCTGAGGTATTGAACAACTACATTGATTTAATCTCTCTGACCTACGATCAATCCCTGCGCGGTATTCTCCAAGGGTTGGGACCCGACGATCTCCGTTACTTTATCTACAAACCCCAACATCTGGCTGATGCCTATTACAATGCCGAGACCTATGGCGAGACTCCTTGGTTTTCCCCGGCTATGTTTTATTACCAGATGGGTTGGTACGATCGCAATCCTAGCAAGTTGTTCCAACTTCCGCCCCAAGAAACCGCTCAACGGCTCGTCGATCTTATGGGCGGACGAGATGCTGTGGTGGCGACGGCTCAGTCTGCACTCGACAAAAATGAATATGCTTGGGCTGCTCAACTGATCGACTACATCTACGAAATTGACCCCAAAGATGCAGAAGCCCGCACTATCAGGGCAAATGCGCTGCGGAAAATGGGTCAATTGACCATGAGTTCCATCGGCCGAGCATTTTTGCTCAGTGAGGCACGAGCGCTGGAAGGGAAAGAAAGGATTCTGAAACTCATTCCCCCCGGCCCGGCGACCATTGCTGCCGATCCAGCAGCTTATGTGAACTATCACCGCGTTCGCATCGATCCCCGTAAAGCGGAGCAGATCGATAAGGTCATTACCTTTACCTTTAGCGATCGCGACAACGAAACCGTGGGTCTTCATATCCGCCGTGGTGTGGCAGAGTTTCTCCCAGACCCCGCCAGTTATGCTCGGTCAGCGGATATTGAAGTCTCTCTGCCAAGCGAAACTTGGGCCAAGCTCTACCTCAACTTGACAAACTTGCCGTTAGCTGTAAACAGTGGCAATGCTGAGGTGGTAACAGGCACCGTTGATGATGCTGTTGAGATTTTCAATCTTTTCGATAAGTTTAATGTTGTCCGCAACTTCTTCGAGGTTCCCCCTCTGGGTCTGCTCAATGACTAGGTGAGGACTCCATAAACCCATCCCAAAACTATCTCGATCGCGTTTTGGGATGTATTCTGAGATCGAGACTTTTGCGTCTTTAATTCAGCCAAGGCTGTAGGGTTCCGATGGAGCGATCGGGACTCTACAGCCCATCCCAAGGCCAGATTGTGTTTTGGGATGTGGCCTGAGACTTTGTTAACCCTTTTCACGAGGTTTTGTTTATGTTTTTGCACCGAATTATGAGAGGAGTCGTCGCGATCGCGATCGCCCTCTCCTTCCTCCTATCAACGCCTACCCAGGTACTGGCGGCGAATTACGAGCCTAACTATCCTGATCGCTATATGGGAGGGGAGGCAACCCTGGGCATAGCACCTAATGGGGCAATCATTGACGACAAGGTTCTTGAAGACGCAAGCCTAAGTATTTACACCGAACCCTATGTTAAGAACCTCGGTAATGGCATTTGGGTCATTGGGGGCTATTCGATCGCTAACTGCATTGTTATCGAAGCACCGGATGGGCTAATTGTTTATGACACTGGTGACTCCGCTGAAGAGGGACAACGCTTTCGGAAAGCTATTGAAGAATCCGAAATTGGCACAAAGCCCATCAAAGCTATTATCTACAGTCACAGTCACTATACTCTTGGTGCTGGTGAAATGGTAGACGATCCAGAATCCGTTGAGATTTATGGTCACCCAAAAACGAATGAGAGCGTTAAGGCCAATCTGCAAGGTGGCGGTGCCCCGACTGAGATTCCCGAACTCGGTCCGGTACTGACAGCACGGGCGGCGGTTCAATTCAACAATTATCTCCCGACTGAAGGACCAGATGCAGCGATCTCGGCCAAAATTGTATACAAGTCACCAGCATTTCTACCTGTGACTTACGCTGTAGAAGATATGGAAGAAAAGGAGGTTGCGGGTCTAAAGCTTCAGTTCTTCACGGAGTACATTTCCGACGACGACTCGGTGACCGTCTGGATTCCCGAAAAACAGGCAGTTTTGAATAACTTTTTCTGGCCTGGCACACCCAACCTTTACTCCCTGCGGGGTGCTGTCTATCGCGATCCCCAAAGCTGGAGCGGTGGCCTGAAGGTGATACGGGATCTTCAACCCACTTATTTGCTAAACACCCATGCTCGTGCGATCGTCGGTCAAACTGAAGTGGCTGAAACATTGAATAATTACATTGATTTAGTCTCTCTGACTTACGATCAAGCCCTGCGCGGTATTCTCCAAGGTCTTGGACCTGATGAACTTCGTTACTTCATCTACAAGCCCCAACACCTCGCTGATGCCTATTACAATGCTGAGAGCTACGGTGAGACCCCCTGGTATCCTGCTGCCATGTTTTATTACCAGATGGGTTGGTACGATCGCAACCCCAGCAAGATATTCCAACTCCCTCCCCAGGAAACAGCTCAACGACTCATTGCCCTCATGGGCGGACGGGATGCTGTGGTGGCGGAGGCTCAGTCAGCTCTGGACAACAACGAATATGCTTGGGCTGCTCAACTGATCGAATATATTTATGAAATTGATCCCAAAGATGCAGAAGCCCGCACCATCAAGGTAAATGCACTGCGGAAAATGGGTCAATTATCGATGAGTTCCATTGGCCGAGCTTTTTTGCTCAGTGAGGCACGAGCACTGGAAGGGAAAGAAAAGATTCTGAAACTTATTCCCCCCAGCGAGGATACCATTGCCGCCGATCCGGCAACTTATGTGAACTATCACCGGGTTCGCATCGATCCCCGTAAAGCGGAGCCTATCGACAAGGTAATCACCTTTACCTTTAGCGATCAAGATGACCCAACCACCGTAGGTCTTCATATCCGCCGTGGTGTGGCAGAGTTTCTCCCAGACCCTGCTAACTATTCTCGGCAGCCTGATATTGAAGTATCAATGAACAGTGAAACCTGGGCCAAGCTTTACCTCAACCAGACTACTTTGAAGTTGGCTGTGACGAACGCCAATGCCCAGATGGTGAAAGGAACCCTTGATGAAGCCGTTGAGATTCTTAACCTTTTCGATAAATTCAACATCGTTAAGAATTCCTTCTCTGTTCCCCCTTTAGGTCTACGCAATGACTAGGTGAGAACTCCATAAACCCATCCCAAAATCATCTCGATCGGGTTTTGGGATGTATCTGTGCGATCGAGACTTTGTTATTCCTAAAGAGGCGCGCTTTGTCAATAGTGCAGAGCGATCGCCTTTTGGGATGCCACCCAAATTCTGTTAACCCTTTGATAAGGTTTTACTTATGATACCAAATCAATCCAGTGGCACAAATGACTCCAGTATTTTTTCTAAACTGAGGCGTTTCATTGTTGCCATCATGATCTTGACCTTAATTATGGTCAGTAATAGCCCCCTTAAGGCATACGCTTATACAGGGGACATTTCCCCAGACAAGTTTGATGTCAGTAGCTTAGAGTTGCCCGGACTAGGACCGATCGTCCCCACCAGTTGGCAGTATTACAACAATAACCCCGATTTCAAACCCATAACATCGCCCCTAAATGGAGCCGTTGGCAACGCCTCGTCAGTGCTTCGGATTGCCCCAATCACGCGGATGGCTTCTGAAGTCCATGCCATTCCCGTTGTAGATGGCGTTTGGATCTTAAATGGTAAGCCGTATGCTCCGGTGGTCATTGAAAGTCCCGATAACACTTTAATTGTTGTCTCCACTGGTGAGAGTACTGAGGATGGTCAGCTCTTCCGGGAAGTTATTCGTGAAGAGATATCCGATCTGCCGATTGGCGCAGTCATCTACGATCACGCCCACTATCCGAAGGGCACCGCAACTCTGCTAGATGGAGACGTGCCTAATATGATTATTGCGCACCCTGATAGCAATGAAATTGTCAAAAATAGCACCGGTCTCGCCAACGCAAGCATCCCAGAACTAGGACCGAATCTTGATGGCCGGTCCAAGATCCAGTTTGGAGCCTATTTACCCGCAACTGGCAAGGATGCCATGCTTGCCCCCCAAACCCTCGTAGTTGGTGCAGAGAGCGCCTGGATTCCGGCGGACACAGAAGTTGCAGAAGGTGAGATATTGACGGTAGAGGGCATTGAGATGCAGTTCTTCCATGCAATCACCGATACTGAGGACTCTCTGACGACATGGCTGCCGAACTACAATGGTCAGGGGATTGCGATTGATAACGTTGTTTGGCCACAAAACAACTTGTACACCCTGCGTGGCGATCGCTACCGTCCACCCCAAGATTGGATTGCAGCACTGACAACAATCCGGGATCTTCAGCCTGATATTATCTTGAGTGTAGGTTCGGGAGGAGCCCCGATAGTTGGCAAACAGGAATGTTTTGACGCGGTAACGAGCCTAATGGACATGATGAGATTCATCAATGACCAGTCTTTACGCTTGACAGCACAAGGCGTGCGAGCCGATGAGCTAACTCATCATATGTCAATGCCAGAATCGTTGTTAAAAAGCCGCTTTGTCAATGAATTCTATGGTCAATTTGATACCTACCCTGCCGCCCAACCGACCTCCAATCATGGCTGGTTTTCTGGTTACAGCGAGGACATCCACCATCTCCCCCGGGCAGTTTACGCAGACTATCTGATCCAACTGAGCGGTGGGGAAGAGAATGTCATGGCGGCTTACACAACTGCGATGGAGCAAGGTGAATACCTTTGGGCTAAGGAACTGGCAGTTAGCCTCTATTACGCTGTACCCGACAATGATACCTATCGTCAGGCGCTGGCTGATGTGTTCCGGCAGCTTGGCCAGATGAGCCCCGGTCTCATCGTGCGGAACTTCTACATTAATGCGGCATTGAGCCTAGAGGGAGATGACAAAATCTCCCTGATGGATGTTGAACCGAAAGAATGGGTCACGGAAAACCCTACTGAGGCCGTCGATCGCCTTCGCATTCGGATTGTTCCAGAGCTAGCGACTGGTGTTGATGGCGTTCTAGAGTTCAAGTTTGTTGACGATAATCAATCGGCAGCATTGCACATCCGAAATAGCATTGCTGAGTTTGTCCCCGATCCAGACAAGTATTACAAAGCAGTTGATGCCTCCATTGATATATCAGAGGATAACTTTGCAGCGTATTACAGGGGGGAAATTGGAGTTGATGATTTCTTGGCAAATAGTTCATCGACTTCAGGTCCTGCCAAAGAACTTTTGAGCGTTTTCGATGAGTTTGTAACAATCCCAATGTATCCTCGCACCCGCGATTTCTAGGGAGAAGTTAAGTCTTTGGAAAGAGGCGATCGCGCTTTACCAATCCCGCAAGGCGATCGCCTCTTTTCGAGCCTCTCAATTTTGCCTTGTAACGCTGGCATCCCCATAGCAAAAAAATGTAATGTAGTAGACATTGACATTTTCACTTAAGGGGAATATGATGGCTCTGTCCTAGCTCTAGTTCTAACTCTGCCCATCCCAAAACGCGATCGAGATGATTTTGGGATGTTATTCTGAGATTTTGTTAACCCCTTTTATGACGTTTTATCTATGTCTGGTTGCAGTTATTGCGATCGCTAAACTCAAATCAAACCGATGACAAACAATTGGATGATGAACTATTGCGTCTTTCATTCAGCCAAGGCTGTAGGGTTCCGATGGAGCGATCGGACTCTACAGCCCATCCCAAGGCCAGATAGTGTTTTGGGATGTGGCCTGAGATTGTGTTAACCCCTTTTCCGAGGTTTTATCTATGTTTTTCAACGGTCTTTTGCACCGAATTTTGAAAGGAGTAGTGGCGGTAGCGATCGCCATAACCCTCTTCCTGGGCGCAGGCCCACAGACCATGGCGAACGCCACGGTCGGGACACCCGGAGATCCGAACTCCATTGTTTATCCCGATCGCGCCAATCTGCCTCCCGATAGCTTTGACAACCTGAGCGATCGCCCCAATATTCTTTATTTCCAGCTAGACAACCTGGGTTTGGGGGAAATTGGCACCTACGGCGGTGGCATCCTGCGCGGCACCTCAACGCCGCGCATCGACAGTTTTGCCGAACAAGGCATCAAACTGCTGAACTTCGCGCCCGAGTCCCAGTGTACGCCGTCGCGATCGGCAATTATGACCGGTCGCTATGCCACGCGCTCCGGTACCCACACCGTTGCCCTCCCGGGGCTGGGCGGTGGAATCGCCGCCTGGGAAAAAACAATGGGCGATGTTCTCTCAGAAGCAGGATACAACAACTACATCGTGGGTAAGTGGCACATTGGTGAAGAAAAAGGTCGGCTCCCCACGGATCACGGTTTTCTACACTGGTATGGCGTTCCCCGCAGCTATGACGAGGCTCTGTATTTTGAAGATCCCTTCTACAATCCTGAAGATATCCAACGGGGAGACCCCATCTCCCATGTGGTGACATCGGATCTAGGAGGAGATTTACAAGAACACGAAGTGCTGGATCTCGATGTCAAACGCAAGCTGGATGTCGAATATATGCAGCGAGCCAAGCAATGGATGAAAGAGAGCCAAGAAGCAGATAAACCCTTCTTCATGTATTTCAACCATACCCTGATGCACATGCCCATCATTCCCAGGGATGAGTTCAAGGGAGTGACTGAGTACGGTGACAACGCCGATTGCCTAGCCCAGTTGGACCATGACTTCGGTGAAATGCTCGACTACCTGGACGAACTCGGTGTTGCAGACAATACGATCGTCGTGTTCGCAGGGGAAAATGGTCCCGAGGAGATCGAAGAGTATCGTGGGAATCCAGGTTTCTTTGAGGGATCTTACTTTGCAGGCAGTGAAGGGAATCTGCGTACGCCAGCGATCGTGCGCTACCCCGGCAAGGTGAAGGCAGGCCGCGAGAGCGATGATATCGTTCATATCACGGATATGTTCACCACCTTAATCCGCTGGGCTGGTGCAGAAATTCCCCAAGATCGGGTGATCGATGGGGAAGATCAGCGCGCCTTTTTCGAGGACAAGACAGATGAGTTGGAGTCGGCCCGCAAAGGGTTCCCGATCTGGAACGGTCGCGACCTCTACGGGGCAAAGTGGCACCATTACAAGCTCAAGTTCTACGATCAGAAGTACATGTTCGATCCCGCTTTGAGGTTCCCGACTCCCAATCTCATCAACCTGAAAGTGGATCCTAAGGAACGCATCCCTAACGATCCTCGCTATTATTGGGTATCGAAGCACCTATTCAGCATCTTGGGGAACTATGCTCTCAGTACACAAGTGGAACCGGAGATTCCTTGGCTTTCTGGGGTAAATTGTACCCCAGATAAGGTGAAGGAGGGTTCCGAGGAGTGTTTGCCACAATTACCATACTGACTTCCCAAAAATCTGCCCAATTTTAATCGATCGCGCTAGGCAGAGAATCAGGTTTTAGCCTCCGAAAAGTTAGGCCCGACTCAAACGGAACTCTTCTCCAACTCGGGGAAATGATTCCGCGCCTTGGGCCTGACTTGCCAAACATTACTGTTGTTTATGAGATACGATCAATGAAGAAAAATCGAATTTGGAAGGTGGTTGCCGCAGTGGCGATCGCCCTCTCCCTCTGCATCAATACCGCTGTGTTGCCAGCAATGGCCGAGCAAATCTTGCCCCATCCCGACCCCATTTTCACGGGCAAAATGGGACTGACCTATGAAAACTCCCAATCCGTTAAGGCAGACCTAAAACTGCCTTCCACTTTTGGCGTTGAGGATGCTCCCAATATCCTCTTAGTCATGTTGGATGATGTGGGCTATGGTCAGATGTCCACCTTTGGCGGTGGCATTCCCACGCCAACCTTAGATCGACTTGCTGATAATGGTTTACGCTATACCCAGTTTCACACCACAGCCCTCTGTTCGCCCACGCGAGCCGCTCTCCTCACCGGGCGCAACGCTCACGCTGTAGGAACTGGGGCGATCATGGAGGCCGGAACGAATTTTCCTGGCTATTCCACTGTTATCCCCCAGGATGCTGCAACCATTGGCCAGATTCTACAAGCCTATGGTTATGCCACTGCTTGGTTTGGTAAAAACCATAATGTTCCTGACTGGGAAACAAGTGCGGTTGGACCCTTCGATCGCTGGCCCGTAGGTTTAGGATTTGACTATTTCTATGGGTTTGTGGGTGGCGAAACCCACCAATACCATCCTTCTTTGGTGGAAAATACAACCCGTCTGGACGAAGTTCCTGCAACTAACGCTGATGGTTCTCCCTATATCCTCAACACCGATTTAGCGGATCATGCCATCAACTACATCCGTACAGCCCAGGCCCTCTCGCCGGATAAGCCTTTCTTTGTTTACTTCGCCCCTGGAGCCGTTCATGGTCCCCATCATGTTCCTCAGGAATGGATTGATCAATTCACAAACGATGAACTTCTCGATGACGGTGCCTTTGATTTCGATCTGGGTTGGGATCAATACCGTGAAACAACGTTTGCAAAGCAAAAAGACTTAGGTGTTATTCCAGAGACAGCTTTGCTAACCCCCCGTCCGGATGAGTTGCCAGTTTGGGATGAGCTGGATGAAGACCACAAAAAGCTCTATACCCGCATGATGGAAGTCTTTGCCGGTTTTACCAAACAGACAGACTACGAAATTGGTCGAGTGGTAGATGCCATTGATGACTTGGGCTTATTAGACAACACATTGGTTATCTACATCACTGGCGACAATGGTGCTAGTGCAGAAGCCGGACTGGATGGAGTGGTGAATACCACAACCTATCGTAATGGCTTTACAGAAGACTTTAGCGACAAGCTGGCGGCGATCGACGAGTTAGGAGGCCCCGAACACGATAATCATTTCCCAGCCGGTTGGGCTTGGGCAATGGGTACCCCCTTCCAATGGACAAAGCAGGTTGCGTCCCACTTTGGAGGCACTCGTGATGGGATGGTCATTTCCTGGCCAGATGGCATTCCCGAGGAGTTGCAGGGAGATGTGCGTTACCAGTTCAGCCACGTCATCGATATTCTCCCTACCATTCTTGATGCAGTGAATATTGAAGCACCGACTCAAGTCAACGGTGTCACCCAACAACCCATTGATGGAACCAGTCTGTTTTATACCTTTAATGCCACAGATGCTGATGGCAATGACCTCAGTAATGTCTATGCCCCCAGCCAACATACAACTCAGTATTTTGAAATTACTGGCAACCAGGGCATTTACGACAATGGCTGGATGGCTAGTGCAATTCGCACAATCCCATGGAAGCAGAATGATCCGTTGGGCAATAGCTTGACCGATATGAACTGGGAGCTTTACAAAGTCGGTGCGGAGACTTCAATTTGTCCCGCAATTGGCGATCCCTGTATCTGTCCCCCTCCAGACTTTAGCCAAGCCAACGATCTCGCTGAAGTCTGTCCCGAGAAGCTGGATGAAATGGTGAAGCTCTTCTATGCTGAGGCAGCTAAAAACAATGTTTTTCCTTTGGACGATCGCCGGTACGAACGCTTCGATCCAGCCCTGCGTCCCAGTCTGGTAGAAGGACGAAAGGACTTTATCTATCCGGATCACTTCCGGACGCCTGAAGGCACAGCACCTAACCTAAAGTCCAAAAGTCACGTGATTACCGCAGATGTCGTGCTTCCCCCAGGAGGCGAAGGGGTCTTAGTGACGCTAGCCGGTGAGTTTGGAGGTTATGGACTCTTTGTAGAGGATGGCAAGTTAGTGTATGACTACAACTTAGCCGGACTCGAAGATTATCGGATTGAAGGATCTTTACCGGTTGCAATCCCCACCATTGGTCTCCCTATTACTCTCAAGGCAGAGTATAAAACTGTTTCTGACGAGCCAGGTGCGGGGGGAGAGGTGACTCTCTATGCTAACGATGAGCAGATTGGTCACGGCCTCGTCTGCGAGACGATTCCCATCCGCTACAGCATGTATGAGACCTTTGATGTCGGCTTTGATACGGGTTCAGCAGTGTCTGACAGCTATGCCGATCTGATGCCCTTTGATTTCAACGGAACTTTGAACTCGGTGAAGATCGAAATCACTGACGATATCGCTGACGAATCCTGCGAGCCGCCCTTTAAATTAGGAACCAATGTCAATGGGGCGATGAAACCCACACCCTTGTCTCCTAAACCTATTGAAAATGTGGCTCAAGAAGATTTTTGGGACACAATCATTCAGAAAATTGAGAAACATTATTCAACTAAGTAGATGAAGTAAATCTACGCTCCTGGCATCTCACAATGGCTTGGTAGTTTCCCAACCCATTCTGAGTGTAACTCCAGCAAGTAGGCGATTGCCTCCGGCATCAGCGGATCTGAACGCTTCCTAACTAGAGGCGATCGCCTAACCCAAAACAAGCAAATTAGTCATTCAAGCGATCAAGCCAAACATTTGTATCAATAAAACTCAGTTCCATTGATGAATAATTCTCAAAATTATATTCAAAAACTCCTAATTGTTTTTGGTGTTTTGATTCTTGCCGTTACTATTTTTACTCCGAGTGCATTTGCCCTACCCTCTTCAACTTGTCCCGAAAATATGGAATTCATTCCCGGAGGAGAATTCAAAATGGGGTCGGACAAACCAGAATTTCTCGAAGAACTACCTGTTGAAGATGTTAGTGTCAGTTCATTTTGCATTGACTCCCACGAAATTACCAACGCC
>JAAUYJ010195644.1_pt1 | contig 14491 bp, 13 predicted proteins | sample 7278031 | NCBI WGS metagenome assembly JAAUYJ01 (sample SAMN14350222, study PRJNA611818) | marine sediment metagenome | isolation source: surface marine sediment (1.8m) | place: French Polynesia: Moorea | collected 2018-08 | reverse complement strand
CTTCCTCGACGTCGTCACGGGAATTGGTGATCTGCACGCTGAGGGTGGCGGCGGCACAGGAATTGCCGGGGACGATGGTCTCCGAGTCATAGGACACGTTCAGTACCGGCTGCAGGCCGTTGTTGGCGTCCTTTGACCAGGCAGTACGCAGGCCGCGGCCGTACAGCATGAACGCCATCGGATTGCCACCGCACCAGTCAGTCTGGTCGACGATTTCCTGTACGACGCTGGTGAGATCGGGGGTGGTCTGGGTCTCTTCATTGGTAGCCCAGACGGGGATGTCTTCCCATACCACGCCGGCCGAGGTGAAGTTACGGTTGAGGACCTTGTCCGAATTGCTGTAGGGGATCGGGCTGCCCGACTTTTCGCCGTAAATCACCAGGTCCGTCTGTTCCGTGGAATTGGTCTGGGCCACCACGAAGTCGATCGACGCGTTGGTAATGGTCACCCCGCGCGGAATGTTTACATCGCTGAAGCGCAGGCCGGTTACCGTGTCCTTCTCGGTGGGCGGCTCGTCGACCCAGTATTCCACTGTCAGCTGCGGTGCAAACCCTCCGGACTTGTCATATGACTCCATCACGTGGGTGGCGACGGCGCTGGAACCGGCGCGGCGCTCAAATATGAAGGTCATATCGGAAATATTGGTACCGTCGCCCTTCCAGTCCGGGTGCTCAATGATGTCCTGGACGATGGAGGTGAGACTGGGGGTCACCACAAACTCGGCGCCCGCAGGGTCGGTCAGGTTCCACTCGACGCTGGCAGCGGTGCGGTCGCGGGAGGTAATCGTGCCCACGGTGTTGTCCTGGAACTCTTCGGATTCGCCATATTCGCCCGTTACGGTCAGCTCGGCGGTACCACCAGTGCTGGACTCGTCGACCTTCATGGTGATGTAGGCGTCGGTAATGGTGGCGCCCGCGGGTACGGTGGTACCGTCAAAGCGCAGGCCAACAGTCTGGCGCCGGCCACTGTCGCCGTTCTCGTGATGGAACTCGAGGTCGCTACTGCCCACGTACATGCCGTCACCGGAGGTGATCCAGGTCTGCTCCTCGGCGTCGTTATTGCGCGAGGAAATCGGCTCTTCGTAGACTTCCGAGTCACCCACCTGGGTACGGGTCATGTTGAGGCGATCATCATCAATAACCATCTCACCGGTGAGCACCGAGATGATGTCTTCAACATTCTCATAAGAAGCAGCGCCGATCACCTGCTGGGCGTCGTCAGCGCCGTCCTGGATGGTAGCGGTCACACTGACAATGCCGGTGACCTCGTTGACATTGCGGTCCAGGTTATCAACCTGGTAGATCACCGGGCCGCCCGGGTTACTGAACCGCATCAGGCCCACGTTCACATTGTTGAGGCTGTTCAAGAGGATGTGCAGCGCGTCCTGCACGTTCTGCATGCGCGTCTTGCCGGTGCCGCTGACAGTGTTGCTCATGGAACCGGAGGTATCCACGATCAGCAGCAGGTTGGGGGCCACGCCCCCGGCTGCCGTGTCACCGAAGAAAATCTCGGTGTCGTCAGCCCAGACCGGCGCTACCGTCACCAACCCGGACAGGAAGGCCGCGGCGAAGCGCCGTCCTTCCCGCGCCAGCCGCGGTGCACAAGTTCCTTTCCAGTTTTGGCCGATCCTGGCCAGCATGGTCGATTTTGCCTGTTTCATAGCAGAATCCTCCGAGTATCCCCGACACTCAGTTTGCTTTGGGTTGTAATACGTAAACGCCCTGGGTGTGCTCGCTCGCGATATTGGTATTGTCGCGTTCGGCCGAGGCCCGGACGGTGTAATAAAGGGTTGCCATGGACGAGCCACTGTCGCCCTTCTTGGCGCTATAACCTTCGGTCAGGAAGTCGCCGAGGTAGACCACCTCAACACTGCTGCGAAGGTAGCTGGTGAACGTGTAGTTTCGCGTCGGCCAGGCCGTACTGGCGAGGCCGGCGACCAGCGCATCGCTGATCAGGGCCTGGTCGAGCAGGCCCCGCTCAATGCTGGTTTCCGCGGTCTGGAACGTCAGTTCCTTGAGGTCGCGCGCAGTCGCCATCTTGGCTTCCAGGTTGCTGGTCTCCATGGTGGAAAAACCGACAAAGGTCGTCACCAGCAGCATGATGAGTGCCACGATGAGCACCGCGCCCCGTTGGTCTGACTGTCTGTGGAGTTGCCCTTTCATAAGCGTCTCGTCACTCAAAATTCTCAATAAGCTAGTTCTTCAACAGCACCGTGGTCTGGAAGACCCGGCGCATGGTCAGATCGCCATTGTGGGTAAAGGTGGTGCCGGCGGCTCCAATCTGCTCGTCGGCCACCTGGTAGACACGGGTATCCGGCGCATCGAGCACCGGCTCGTAGCTCTGCATCAGCAGCGCCACACGGACAGCGATGATCTCGTCGTTGTCGAAACTCAGCGAGCCATTGTTAGCGGGCACATAGCGCAACTGGCCCAGCCCCATATCGACGCCGTACAGCAGCTGCATATATTCCACGCCCTCTACCATTTCCTCGTTCACACCGTTGGTGCGGCGAAACAGGGCGGTGACCGGAATGTTGGCCGGGGTGCGGCGGCGCAGCGTGTCAGCCACGAACCAGGTCTTCTCAAAGGTCTGCATCAGCTCGGTACCCGCCGGGAAGTCAGTCCCCAGCGAATTGACACTGTTGCCGGTCAAGTCGAAATCAAAGGTGTGGGCCGTGCCGTCGCAATTGGCATCGTTGTTGGTGACCCGGAACATCACCGCGGCTGAGCAGGACGCGATAATCAGGGTCTCCGACGCCTGGATGCACTCCAGGTTGCTGGTGACGGGCACCGTGGTACTGGCAGAGAACACGTCTGCAGCGGTTGCCGTCAGCAGGCGCCTGCCGTTGGAGAGGTACACCACGTCGCTGCCGGTACGGGCATTACCGATCGCAGCGTCAAGGTTCGTGGCCACCACACCTCCGGTGGGTTGCAGGCTCGCACCGGGCTTTTCGAATCCGTTGAGGAACGACCAGTTAATGGGGGGGTTGTTAGCAATGATATTGGGTGGCCGGCGCCTGAAGCTCGAGCAGCCCATGTAATAGACATCGCGCAAGTCCGCCACCAGCAGGTCGAGGGCGATACGGCCGTTTTCCTGCAAGCGTGCCAGCGAAGTCTCGATCTGCGACGAGTCCTTGTTGGCCAGGAATACGTTGACCACACCGGCGATCAGGAATGCGCCCAGCGCCATCGCCACCATCAATTCGACCAGTGTCATACCCGCCTGGCGGCCTCTGGCTTTGATGTCTGTTATCCGCTTATGCATCTCGTCTGGCCTCAAAACAGATCCACGGTGTAGGTCACGCTGCGGGAGATGGTTTCGCGGGTAAGGTTGCCTTCCAGGTCGTAGTCCCGGTCGTCCCAGGACACGGTGATCGTGAAAGTATTACCCGCGCCGCGTTGCACCAGCCCGCTGCCGTTGAGCAGCACCGGCCGGTAGTTATCCACGGCTTCGATATTTTCGAAGAACTGCACCCACTCGCGAATGTCCTCGGCGCCCATCTGCGTCGGTGAACAACCCACGTCGCCGCCCTTGCAGCCCGGGGAAGCGGGAACTGCCACCGTATTGGTGGTATCAATCGAGTCGTAGATGGTCGTATTGCGGTAGCCGGCGCGATTGGCGCGGATACGATCGAGCATATCCTGGGCCAGGTAGGTGGCCTGGGAGCGCATGTAGGCGCTCTGGTTGGTCTGGAAGCTGACCATCTGCATGGCGGCAATGCCCAGCAGGCCCACCGTAAGCACCAGGGTGGAAATCAGCACCTCGATGAGTGTAAAGCCACCCTGCTGAATGTTGCGTCGCTTGCTCAGGGACATGAGGTCAACTCCGAATCGTCGTCGAGGTTAAGCGTGCCGTCAGCGTCCTGGTCCACGGCCACACGCGCCTGGCCGGACAGGTTGACCACCAGCGCCGCCGCCTCTGCAGGCACACCATCGCAAATCACGATAGAGCCCCTGGATTGCGCAAAGCCGTCCTGGGTGAGGGCAATCCGCCCGGCATCGGCAGCGCCGTTGAATTCGAAATTACGAGTACGGATCGTCACGCTGCCGCTCGCTTCCTGACCCACGCGCAGCAGGAGTTCGGTACCATCCCGGGTGCCGTTATCCGCGGTACCGCCACCGGCGCCGTCATCGGCATAGATGATCCAGCCGTTTTCCCAGCTGGTGCTGTTGCAGCTGCTCTGGTCGCTGCTGCCACAGGCAATCACGGTGACAGACCGACTGACCGCTTCGCTGCGAGCGGTGGAGAGCATGGCGTACATGCCCCCGAGCTCTGATTGCAGGCGGTTGCGGTTGATGACGTCGACAAATGTCGGGCCCACCAGTGTGCTGAGCAGCGCAATCACCAGCATGGTGATCAGCAGCTCCAGCAAGGTGTAGCCACCACGGCCGCCCAGGCGACCGATCAGCCGGTCGTGGCGAGCAATGTGGCGCTGTCTGTTCGTGGTGTTCGACAAGGGTTTTCCCCTATCGTGAAATTCCCGGGCAGGATAGCAATCGAAGACTCTGTGCAAGCCCAAACGCCGACAAACGGCCTTATCAGGGGATAAACGGCGGGAAAAATGCCAAAAGTGTGACGCTATTCCGGGTTGGGACCCGGCGATCGACCGGTCTAGTCGACTTCCTGGGCCGGGATGCGCAGCTCCCGGGGCATGGAGAAAGTGATGTTTTCCGGTGTGCCGTCCAGTTCCACCGGGGCCCTGGCACCCAGCTGCTCGAGGGTGCGCACCACCTGCTTTACCAGGATTTCCGGGGCCGAGGCGCCCGCTGTGACGCCGATACGCTGCTTGCCGTCCAGCCAGGCGGGCTCGATGGCCTCGGCGTTGTCGATCAGGTAACCCTCGGCACCCATGCGCTGGGCCAGTTCCCGCAAGCGATTGGAGTTGGAACTGTTGGGGGAGCCCACCACCAGCACCAGGTCACAGTCATCTGCCAGCTCCTTGACCGCATCCTGGCGGTTCTGGGTGGCATAGCAGATATCGTCCTTGCGCGGGCCGTGAATGGCGGGGAAACGCTCGCGCAGGACCTCGATCACCCGGGCAGTATCGTCCATGGACAGGGTAGTCTGGGTGACATAGCAGAGCCGCTGGGGGTCCCGAACCGCCAGGGATGCCGCCTGTTCCTCGTCTTCCACCAGGTAGATCGCGCCGCCGTTGGCGTCGTCGTACTGGCCCATGGTGCCCTCGACCTCGGGGTGGCCCCGGTGCCCGATCAGCACGCATTCCCGGCCTTCCCGGGAATAGCGAACCACCTCCATATGCACCTTGGTCACCAGCGGACAGGTGGCGTCAAACACCTTGAGCCTGCGCCGATCGGCCTCGTTGCGTACCGCCTGGGAGACCCCGTGGGCACTGAAGATCACGGTGTTGTCGTCGGGTATTTCGTCGAGTTCATCGACAAAAATCGCACCGCGCTGGCGCAGGCCGTCGACCACGAACTTGTTGTGCACCACCTCGTGCCGCACGTAAATCGGGGCACCGAACACGTCCAGGGCGCGATCGACGATGGCAATGGCCCGATCCACACCGGCGCAGAAACCACGCGGGTTGGCCAGCAGGATCTCGGGGCGGTTGGCGTCACTCATCGGTCCGGGGTTACCTCGACGGGAATCACTAGTGCAGTTCAGCCGCTTCAACGCGGTGGATCAGCACATCAAACAGGATAGTACGACCTGCCAGCGGATGATTGAAGTCCACCGTGACCTCGTCATCGTCTACCGATACCACCAGCCCCGGGACTTCGCCGCCGGCGGCATCGGAGAAATAGAACAGCAGGCCGATTTCCGGCTCGGCGTCCTCCTCGAAGTGCTCCCGCGGCACCTGCTGGACATTGCTGTCATTGGGCATACCAAAGGCATGTTCCGGCTCCACGCTGAATATTTGTCGCTCACCGGGGGCCATGCCGAACAGCAGGCGCTCGAAGCCGGGCAGCAGGCTGCCGTCGCCGACCACAAAATCCACCGGGTCGCCGCTGAAGTTCGAATCGATCTCCGAGCCGTCTTCCAGACTCAGGGCGAAGTTCAGGAACACGCGGGTACCTTCACTGACAGTTACACTTGTGGGTTCCATAGTTCTGGGATATCGCTCAATAAATTAGGTACCGGACTCAATTTTAGCGGCATCCGGGTATGTAACTACTTACTCGCCTTTCTCCGGACTCGCCTGGGCCTGTTTCCTCGACTGTAGTATCGCATCGAGGATCATCAGCCCCGCGCCCACCGTAACAGCGCTATCGGCGGCGTTGAAGGTGGGGAAGTACCAGTTCTGGTAATGCACCGAGATAAAGTCGACCACGTGCCCGAACTGTAACCTGTCCCACAGGTTGCCGATTGCTCCGCCGAGGATAAGACTCAGACTGGCGGCCAGCAACTTGTCTTCCCGGTTGAGCCGGGCCAGCCAGACCGCAATCACCACGCTGGCCACCAGGGCCACGGCGCTGAAAAACCAGCGCTGCCAGCCACCGGCATCGCTGAGGAAGCTGAATGCCGCCCCCTCGTTGTACTGCAGGGTGAAATTGAGCACCGGCAGCAGGGCCACCGGTCGGCCATAGTCGAGGTGGGCCAGCGCCAACGCCTTGGTCCACTGGTCCACCACCAGCACCAGGGCCGCCAACGCGAACCAACCAGCCAGCCAGCGCAAAGCGTGCAGCCGATCAGGCAAAGCGGCGCTGCTCCCCCTCGCCGTCCACATTCACTACGCAGCGCCCGCACAGGGTCGGGTGGGCGAGGAATGCGCCGACATCGGGTCGACGGTGCCAGCAGCGCTCGCATTTCTCATTGGTACTCGGGGTTACCACCAGCGCCAGGCCCGGCACTTCCGCGCTGGCAGCATCCGCGGGCGCTTCCGCCAATGGAGCTACCTCGGCAGCAGAAGTGATCAGCACAAAACGCAACTCATCGCCCAGTTTGGACAAGGTGTCGGCCAGCGCCTCGTCACAATAAAGCGTCACCTCTGCATCCAGACTGCCGCGCAGTGCGCCCTGGCTCCTCAGGTTTTCCAGCTCTCGATTGACTGCATCGCGCACGGCAATCAACTGCTGCCAGTACTCATCACCCATTTCGGCGGTCGCCGCAGCCGGGGTAAGGCCGCGAAACCACTCCACCAGGAACACTGAGCCCTCGCGCTCGCCGGGCAGGTTTTCCCAGATCTCCTCGGCGGTAAAGCTGAGAATCGGGGCGATCCAGCGCACCAGCGCCTCGGCTACCTGGTAGAGTGCGGTCTGGGCCGAACGCCGCGCCAGGCTGTCGGGCTGGGTGGTGTACTGCCGGTCCTTGATGATGTCGAGGTAAAAACCTCCCAGGTCAGTCACGCAGAAGTTATGCAGCTTCTGGTAGATGACGTGGAACTGGTAGGCCTCATAGGCCTCAATGATCTGCTCCTGCAGTTCGGCAGTGCGGCCGATCACCCAGGCATCCAGAGCCAGCAGGCGCTCGGGCTCAACGCTGTCGCGGTCGGGCTCAAAGCCCGTCAGGTTCGAGAGCAGGAAGCGCGCGGTATTGCGGATACGGCGATAGGAGTCCGAGGTGCGCTTGATGATCTCATCGGACCAGGCCAGTTCGCCGCGGTAATCGGTGGCCGCGACCCACAGACGCACAATGTCCGCCCCCAGGTCGTTCAGGGCCTTGCGCGCCGCCACCACGTTGCCCAGCGACTTGGACATCTTGCGGCCTTCACCGTCCACCGTGAAACCGTGGGTCAGCAGCGCCTTGTAGGGTGCCTGCCGGGTTGCGGCGATGCCGGTCAGCAGGGAAGACTGGAACCAGCCACGATGCTGGTCTGATCCTTCCAGGTAGAGATCTGCGGGGAACTGCATGCCGTCACGGTGTCGCAGTACGCAGGCGTGGGTGACACCCGAATCGAACCAGACATCCATGGTGTCGGTGGCTTTTTCGTAATGCTCGCTGTCATCACCCAGCAGCTCGGCGGGCTCCAGCTCGAACCAGGCATCGATGCCACCCTCCTCGACCTTTGCGGCGACCTGCTCGATCAGGGCCGGTGTGTCCGGATGCAGCTCGCCGGTCTCCCGGTGCACAAACAGCGGAATCGGTGAACCCCAGGTCCTCTGCCGCGAGATACACCAGTCGGGGCGACCTTCCAGCATCGCCGTCAGGCGCGAGCGGCCCCAGTCGGGTGTAAAGCTGACATCATCGATGGCGGTCATCGCCGCATCCTGCAGCCCCGCCTGGCTCATGCTGATAAACCACTGCGGCGTGGCACGGAAGATCACCGGCGTCTTGTGGCGCCAGCAGTGGGGGTAGGAGTGCTGGTACTTCTCAACGTGCAGCAGGGCGCCACGCTGTTCAAGCTCGGCGATGATATTGTCGTTGGCCTTGTTGATGTGCTGGCCGCCGAAGATCTCGGTGTCCGGCAGGTAAACACCATTACCGCCCACCGGATTGAGCACCTCGAGTTCGTACTTCTGACCCACGATGTAGTCATCCAGGCCGTGCCCGGGAGCGGTATGTACCGCACCCGTGCCGGCCTCGGTGGTCACGTGCTCACCGAGGATGACCGGCACCTGGCGCTCATAGAACGGGTGCTGTAGCAGTTGGCCTTCCAGTGCGCTGCCTGCGACCGTCCCCGCTACCTGGTAATCGCTCCAGCCGATACGCGCACAGACCGCTTCCACCAGCTCGGTGGCCACCACCAGGCTGCGGTCGCCATGCACCACCAGGCTGTACTCAAGGTCCGGATGTATGCTGACCGCCAGGCTGGCTGGCAGGGTCCAGGGCGTGGTGGTCCAGATGGGGATGGCAATCTCGCTATCGACGCCGCCGAACAGGCCCTGCACCGCGGCCTGGTCAACTGCAACATAGGCCACATCGATGGCCGGCGAAGTCTTGTCCTGGTACTCCACTTCGGCCTCAGCGAGGGCAGAGCCGCAGTCCAGGCACCAGTGCACCGGCTTGGCCCCTTTCACCAGGTGGCCATTGCCGATGATCTCACCGAGCGTGCGCAGGATATTGGCCTCGAAGGTATAGTTCATGGTGAGGTACGGGTCGTCCCACTCACCGAGCACCCCCATGCGTACAAAGTCGTCACGCTGGCCGTTCACCTGGGACTCGGCGTAGCTGCGGCAGCGATCGCGGAACTCGTGGGCACTGACCTTGACGCCAGGCTTGCCGACCTTTTTCTCGACGTTAAGCTCGATGGGCAGGCCGTGACAGTCCCAGCCGGGTATGTAAGGTGCATCGAAACCCATCAGCGTGCGCGACTTGACCACGATGTCCTTGAGAATCTTGTTGGCGGCGTGGCCGACGTGCAGCTCGCCGTTGGCGTAGGGCGGGCCGTCATGCAGGATGAACTTCGGCTTGCCCTCGCTGGCGGCGCGGATCTGGCCATACAGATCCTGCTCCTTCCACTGAGCCAGGCGTTGGGGCTCGCGCTGCACCAGGCTCGCCTTCATGGGGAAGTCGGTGTGCGGCAGGTTCAGTGTGCTCTTGTAGTCACTCATAGTTGGAAAAACTGGCGCCCGTAGGCAATGTCCTTGTGTATCTGTGTCTTCAGCTCTTCGAGCGAGTCAAATTTCATCTCGTCGCGTATCTTTTCCCGGAAGGTTACTTCCAGCCGCCGGCCATAGAGATCACCAGCGAAGTCCAGCAGGTTGACCTCAAGGTTGGCGCGAAACTCCGCGCCAATCGTGGGTCGCACACCGACGTTGGCGACCCCTGGCTCAGCGCGCTCCGAGGCGCCGGCCACCTCGACCACGTAAACTCCGGTCAGGGGCGCACGCAGCCTGTGCAACTCCAGGTTGGCGGTCGGCACGCCTATGGTGCGGCCGCGCTGGTCGCCGTACACCACCTTGCCCGACATCGAATAGGGCCGGCCAAGTAACTGCTCGGCAAGCTCAAAGTCTGCAGCCGTCAGCGCTTCGCGAATCCTGGTGCTGCTGACCCGGTCACCCTGCACATCGAGGGTCTCGGTGGGCATCACCTCGAAGCCGTGTTCCTGGCCCTCTGCCTGCATCAGCTCGTAGCCGCCCTCGCGGCCGCGGCCGAAACGCAGGTCGTCTCCCATCACCACGTAGCGCACACCGAGTCCGTCCACAAACACCCGGCGCACAAAATCAACTGCCGACATGGACCGCAGTGCCTCGTCAAAGCGAACCCGCAGCACGCGATCAATGCCGATTGCTGCAAAGGCCTCCAGCTTTTCCCGAAAGCTCATGATGCGGGGTGGCGCCTCGCGCGGCGCCAGGTACTCCCGGGGCAGCGGTTCGAACACCACCACTACAGAGGGAACGCCCAATGCTTCGGCTTTCTCCAGCACGTGCCGGAGCACGGCCCGGTGGCCGTGGTGTACGCCGTCGAAGGCACCGATGGTTGCTACACATCCACGGTGCCGGGGCCGCAGGTTATGAAGACCGCGAATCAGCTCCATGGAGTCAGGGGATCGTGCCAGGTCAAGGCGCGCCATTATAGCCAAATTACCCGGCTTTTTGCGTATAAAAATCCGCCGGGCGCGTGCCCATCAGCAGGTGGCTGAGCAGATAGGCTGCCAGCCCCCCGGCTACCAGCAGCGCCAGTTCCACGGCACGCTGCCACCAGCCCCAACCCTGCCAGGCCAGCGGGTCTGGCGCCAGCCACCACAACACCGCCACCATCGCCACTGTAGACAGGCACAGGCGCACCATGAACCGCCCCCAGCCGGGCTGGAAGGCCAGTACGTCTATGCGACGCAGCCCGCGCAGCAGCAGGCCGGCATTCAGCCAGGCAGAGAGGCTGGTTGCCAGCGCCAGGCCCACGTGGCCGATATTGAAGTACAGGTACAGGGGCACCACGAAGGCCAGGTTCATGACCATGTTGGCGACCATGGCGATAATACCGATCCGCACCGGGGTTACCATGTCCTGGCGGGCGTAGAAACCCGGGGCCAGCACCTTGACCAGCATAAAGGCCACCAGGCCAAGGCAGTAGGCGCGCAGGCTCAGCGAGGCCATGGCCACGTCCGAGGCTTCCATGGCGCCGTATTGGAACAGGCTGGTGAGAATGGGCTCCGCCAGCACCAGCAGGGCCACGCAGGCGGGCACGCCGATCAGCAGCACACCGCGCATGGCCCAGTCGAGGGTCTCCGCATAGCGCCCGCTGTCGTCCCCGGCCTTGAGCTGAGACAGGCGCGGCAGGATTACCGTGGCAATGGCAATTCCAAACACCCCCAGCGGCAGTTCGGTAAGCCGATCCGAGTAGTAAAGCCAGGACACACTACCGGTAGGAAGGAATGAGGCCAGCACCGTATCCAGCAGCAGGTTGATCTGGCTGACGGAGACGCCGAACAGGGCCGGCAGCATCAGTGCGCCGATCTGCCGGACACCAGGGTGCTGCGTGTCCCAGCGCGGGCGCGGCACCAGTTCCAGCTTGTACAGGAACGGCAGCTGGAACAGCAGTTGCACGATACCGGCCATCATCACCCCCCAGGCCAGGGCATAGGCGGGGTCGGCAAACCAGGGGCTGGCGAACAGGGCAGCGCTGATCAGCGACAGGTTGAGCCACACCGGGGTAAAGGCCGGCACCGCAAAACGACCGTAGCTGTTGAGAATGGCGCCGCAGAAGCCGGTCATGGAAATCAGGAACAGGTAGGGGAAGGTGACGCGAATCATCTCCACCGTGATGGCGTACTTGGCCGGGTCACGCACGAAGCCCGGCGCAAACACCGCGGTCAACACCGGCGCCCCGACCACCATCACCGCGGTAAGCAACAGCAGGGTGCCGCCGAGCACCCCGGCGACCCGGTCGATGAGGGCTTGCACCGCGGCGCGGGAACCGCCCTCGCGGTACTCGGCCAGCACCGGCACAAAGGCCTGGGAGAAGGCGCCCTCGGCAAACAGCCGGCGCAGGAAATTCGGCACCTTGAAAGCCACGAAGAAGGCGTCGGCATTGGCGGTGGCGCCGACAAAGATCGCGATAACCACGTCGCGCAGCAGCCCCAGCACCCGCGACAGCATGGTCATGGTGCCGACCACGGCGCTGGATTTCAGCAGACCGCCATCGCGCTCATGGGTCACCGCCTCGTCGCCGGCACTCATGCCGCCAGCTCCAGGCGCTGCAGGGGAATGTAGCGCCGCTCCTTGACCTGGCTCTCGAACAGCACCAGTTCGTCCAGCTGCGCCTCAATCGGTGCAATCGGCAGCAGCGCAGGCGGCGCCAGCAGTTTGCGTGAGCCCTTGATGCGCGCCAGGGTGAGATGCGGCCGATAGCTGCGCTGCTCGCTGTGAAAACCCTCGCGGCGCAGGGCCCCCGCCACATCTGCCTGCAATGCCATCAGCGGCTCCGCCGCCTCGACCCGCAGCGTCAGCATGCGCGGCTTGAGCGCAGAGGGAAACCACTCGAGCGCCTGCATGGATACCGGAATAGTCGGGCACTCGGTAACAACCGGGGATATCGTATCGACCAGGCGGCCCAGTGAGCGCTCGGGCACTTCGCCCAGGAATACCAGGGTGATATGCCAGTTCTCCGGCGGCACCCAGCGTAGTGGCAACTCATCGGGCAGCTCGAGACGATCGCACAGGCTGTAGACTGCGCGCTCGGCACTCTGCGGGGCAAATCCGAGGAACAGGCGCATCAGGTCCAGCGCTCGCGCAGCGCGTCCCCGTGAATTCTCAACCACTGCAGGGCGATCAGGGTATGGCCGTTGTTGATGCGGTTGTCATCCAGCATTGCCATCACGTCGGCGCGCGACAGGCGATGCAGCAGGATGTCCTCGCCCTCATGGGCGCAACCGTGCACCCCACCGGCAGCCTCGCTGTCGACCCGCCCCATGAACAGTCGCACCTGCTCGGTGCAGGCGCCAGGGCTGGGGAAAAAGCTGATGATCGGTTCGAGCGCCGTCAGGCCCAGGCCTGACTCCTCGGCAGTTTCCCGGTGGGCCACGTCTGCGTCGCTCTCGCCGGCTTCCACCACGCCAGCCACCAGTTCCAGCATCCAGGGACTGTCATCGCCGCGCATGGCGCCAGCACGGAACTGCTCCAGCATCACCAGTTCGTCCCGTTGCGGATCCCACAGCAGCACACCGACGGCGTCGCCGCGCTCGAACAGCTCGCGACTGATGGGCTGGCTCCAGGAGCCGTCGAAACGCCGGTGCTCCAGCGTCACCCGGTGCAGCCGGTAGTGGCCGCTGTAGGCGTCCTCGTCCTCGAGCAAGCGGACGTCGCTGGCAGAAAAAGTCAGGTCCATGGCTACTGGAAGCGGCTGCCTGTGTACCAGTTGACCTCGCGGGCACTGCGGTCGACCTGATCAACCACGTCCAGCACCAGCGCAAACAGGGCCATGCGCACCACCACCCCGTTGTCGGTCTGGCGGAAAATGGCGAGATTGGGGTTGTCGTTGAGGTCGTCGTCCAGCTCACGAGCGCCCTCACGCGAGTCCCGCGGCAGCGGGTGCATAATCACAGTGTTGGGCTCCATGTGCTGGGTATAGATATTCTGGTTGAGACGGAAGCGGCCGCGGTAGAGGTCGGCCTCCTCGCGCGAGCCGAAGCGCTCTTCCTGGATACGCGTAGAGTAGGCGATATCGACATGGGCGATATGGTCTTCCAGGTCTTCGGTCTCGTTGACCTGGTGGCCGGCGCTGCGCATGGCCTCGACGATGTCACCCGGCATGCGCAGCTCCGCCGGCGAAATCAGGTGCACCTCGAGCTTCTGGAACAGGCACAGCAGTTTGCAAAGTGAGTGCACCGTGCGCCCGTAGCGCAGGTCGCCGATCAGTGAGATGCGCAAACCGTCAATATCGCCACCGCGGCCGTCCATTTCACTTTTGATGGTATACAGGTCCAGCAAGGCCTGGGTAGGGTGTTCGTTGGCGCCGTCGCCGCCGTTCAGAACCGGAACCCGGCTGGCGCTGGCAAATTCGGCCACCGAACCCGGCTCCGGGTGGCGCATGGCGATAATATCGCTGTAGCCGCTCATCACCCGGGCGGTGTCGTAGAGGGATTCGCCTTTGGCGATGGCAGAGTCTTCGAAACCCGTGGTCTCGCGCACCTCGCCGCCGAGCAGGTTGAAGGCCGAACCAAAGCTGACCCGGGTGCGGGTGCTGGGTTCAAAGAACATATTGCCCAGCACGGCACCCTCGAGTACCCGGGTCACGCGCTTGCGGCGGGCATAGGGCAGCATCTTGTCGGCCACGGTGAAGATGCGTTCGATGTCTGCACGCTCGAACTGGTTTACAGACAGTATGTGCTGGCCGGCAAAGTGCATGGTGACCCCCTGTTACTGGGCGCCATTATAAGGTCCGGAGACTATCCCAGTAACGGCATTATTCCCGACGCGTATCAGGATGCAGATGCATAGCTTCTGAAGACGCGCGTGCGGCACCTGGGGCCTGTCCGGGACGCGCTAAAAGCATGCCGTCCATGGCTCGCTCGACTGCGGCCATCCGTGGCCGCAGACGGTCCCGGACAGGCCCCAGGCACCCCACGCGCTCCTACATACGAGCGCCTCTATCCCGAGCTTCGAAACCCGCGGGCCGGAATCTCGCACTGAGAGAGGGCGTGAGCTGGGTG
>JAAUYJ010154454.1_pt1 | contig 14495 bp, 17 predicted proteins | sample 7278031 | NCBI WGS metagenome assembly JAAUYJ01 (sample SAMN14350222, study PRJNA611818) | marine sediment metagenome | isolation source: surface marine sediment (1.8m) | place: French Polynesia: Moorea | collected 2018-08 | reverse complement strand
GTTAATTCTATGAATCTAGAGTTAAATTAGGTATATCTTCTCTGAAAGAAACTAAGATAAACATAAATTCAGTCATTTTGATAATGAAAAACTCTTCATCGCTTAACTTGATTTTTATTGGTAGTTTATTGTTTCTTCCCGGTAGTGCTATTTTTACATTTGAAGCGATAGTAGAACTTCTCAAATCTATTTCTGTTCTATCCTTCGCTAATTTTTTAGCTTGTTTATTTTTTGCTATTGGTTCTTTTCTTTTTTTAGTCAAGGCTAAATGAAGTTTAACTAGTTCACAAGAACTGAAAAAAATGGGGCAAATAAGGATTTTCTAATTAGGAAAAAATTGGACTATGACTATTACATTATTGTATCCTTAGACAAAGCAGATGGTTTAGGACAATCGTCGAACTGTCATAGTAGTTTGTACTTGAATTTGAGTCATGTTACCATAAACGCTGGTAATATTCAAAGTTATGTGAAAGATGACCTCAAATCTGCACTTGGGGTCGAAATACCGCAAGACTCTCAGGTGTTTTTTAGGGGAGAATCAAAAGCCAAAAAGTCTCCAGATGATAAACTCGTAGAGAATAGCAAGAATTCCCAGATTGGCTAAAATTAGAATGGCAATAAACCAAGAAGTCTCTCCACTTCTTGGTCTGTTTTTGTCGTACATATTTAAAACTCTTTGTTAAAACTTTTTAAGTTTGTGTTCAATTATACAATTATTCAGGATTAAAAAAAACTAAGCCTGTTGTACTATGTCTCGGATGAGCAAGGTTCTAGCACCAATGTAGCTTTTCATCAAGATGATTTCTTGCTGAGAGAGGGACTGTTTTTTCTGTAGTTGAGTCATTAACTGTCCAACTAGGTCTGAATCACTGAGATGTGCAAGGGCTTCGTGGGAGGTTTGTGAGATTAAAGACCAGAGTTCTCGGAGCGTAGAAGCTTTCATTGAACCTTCTTATTATTTTCTTTATATTATCTACACTACAATTCTAGGAGTAATCTAAAGAAAATCTAAAGATTTCCCCTTTTTCTTAAAAAATCTTTACGCGGTTTGGTACTCAGATTAATTTTGTCAACCATTGGTTGACACTTCGTCGTGTGCGCTGGCTCGGCCAGATCCGCTTGCGGATCACCCCTTGCCCTGCCATGATTCCTTCCCAGTCAGACAAGGCGAAAGGCTTAGGACAATCCTCAAACTGTCATAGTAATTAATACTGGAATTCGAGAGATGCTAGTATTAGTTAGAGACGGAAAACAATTCAGTCATTCGTGGTGTGCGAAGAGTTTGTACAAAGCACTTGGGGTCGAAACACGGCAAGACTCCCAGGTGCTTTGTCGATTATTCGGTAAATCTGAGAAGATTAGGGGACTATCGTGGCAAGGTAGCCTATGATGGGGACGAGTGAGGATTTTATTGTGGTGATGAGAATGTGGAAAAAGTGGTCAGTAGGTATAGGTCTCATGCTAATGGGGACTTTTACAATGACTCCATTAATAGCTTTAGAGACGACAGAGCTTTCATTTCTAAAGCAAGAAAGGGACTTTAAGCCATTGTCAGAGAGTGGCATTAAGTCTGGTATCTCTGAGAACCTCAACCCTTGGGAGATAGAAGGGGATACAAGTAATTGTTATAGACTTGTCCGAAAATTAAATTTGTGGGAAAAAAGAGAAACAAATCGAGATACTTCCGTTACAGTAAATGACTAATCCTTTAGAATCCACTCGTCAACACCCTCACTTAGCCAAGCAAATAATCGGACTAGATTTACTTCAGTTGGAATTCTTAATCGTTAAGGCGATCGCCGCAAATAAGGAGAAAAAAAGAAAGGGAACTTCAAAAAAATCGGGTCAAGAAAAAAGGAGCGGGTCGAACCAAAAATTGATCAGAGTCTGAAGAAATTTGTTTAACTCTTGTCTATTTAAGACAGATGCCAATTTTTTTACTCTTAGAAATGATGTTTGGTATCAGTCGAACATCGGCCAATGATATTTTTCATTATTGATTACCAATCTTGAGAGATTTATTACCATCATCTTTGTTTGAGGAGTGGGAAAGAGAGCTAGAAACTGATGAATTGATCAAAGAACTTTTGGTAGAAGAGAAATTATTAGTATATAGTACCGAGCAGCCGAGGGAGAGACGTTCAGACTATAAATAACAAGAAAAATACTTCTCAGGTAAAAAGAAAAAACATACTTTTAAAAACCAGGTGATTAGTTTACCTGACATAAAAGATATTGTGGATGCCCTCGTTGGAGAAAGAGGTTCGGCTGCTGATATTAATCTCTTAAGAAAACAGCAAGAAGTATTTTCTGAAAACAAAACTTTTGAAGGATACAAAGCCTACATTGGAGCAGAGAGAACTGAAACTACTCATAAGAAACCTCTTAAGAAAGAATTGACAACTGCTCAAAAAGATGAAAATATAAAAAGGTCTCGACAACGTATTTATATTGAACATTTAATTCGTATTATTAAAATATTTAGAGTTGCTAGTTAACGATTCAGATTACGTCCAAACAGTTATCAAAAAGTTATAAGAGTCATTTTAGGATTAGTCCGATTGAGGATAGGAGGATTTGAATTTTCTTGTTTCTAAGTAAAAGAAAATTGTACCACGAAACACTTTTGCAAGAGGTCTAATAGTTCCAAGGTTATTGACCGTATGGGGTTTGAAACTGGTAGGGCTTCTAATTCATCCCTCGCCTGTTTTTATATTTTACCTCTTCCTATTAGTTAGCGATCACCGAAAAGCTTCCCTAGAAAGAGGTACAGAGTTTAACTTCTATCTGGTCTTCCCGCAGAGTGATAAAATAGAGATATAGTGAACGCTCAGTATTAATCCAACGGAGCAAAAATGAGTTACACTCATCAAAACATTACACTAGCCTGTGCTGCAGATAACTTCTTTGCTATGCCACTGGCCGTAACGGTCTATTCCGTTATTGCTAACCTTACTAAACAACAGAAAATAGACCTGTTTATTTTAGATGGTGGTGTCACACAGAATAATAAAAAGAAGGTTATTCAAACGTTAAAAGATCATCCTGTGGAGATACATTGGCTCAAGCCTGTTTCTAAGAACTTGGAGAAACTTTATACCCTTGCCAAAAGTACGTATCCTATTGCTGCATACTATCGATTATTACTTCCCGAAATTATTCCAGACAATTACAAAAAAATTATTTATCTTGATACAGATATTATCTTCTTAACGGATATTGAAAAACTATGGAATTTGGATATGGGAGATTATCCAATGTTAGCTGCAATGGATGCAGCCAACCGCCATCTGCTTTGGCCACAACATCTAAAACATCTCAAACTTGAAGAACAGGGAATTACAGAAAAAGATCGATATCTTCAATCTGGTGTATTAGTTATTGATCTAGAAAAATGGCGAGAACAAAAAATTATTGAGAAATTTTTTGAATTTTTGTCCACTCATCTGGAATTACCTTATCCTGATATGGACGCTTTAAACTTTGTTTTGTTGCGAAACTGGGGAGAACTTGATCCTCGGTGGAATCAAATTCCCGTGGTTTATAACTTTGAGTCTTGGCAAGATAGTCCTTACACAGAAGAGGAATTATCGAATGTAGTCAACAACCCATATGTCATACACTATGGATCTAAACCTAAACCGTGGGACTATCGTTGTACCCATCCCCTTAAGTCTTTATGGTATGACTACTTAAATCAAACGGCCTGGTCTGGATGGAAAGACACACCCATTAATCATAGTCTCGGTGTACTTCGTCGAATTTTTAGAAGACTCAACAAAAATATGAGACGAGTCGTTCAGTGAAGTACCCCACCCTACTACGCCCACGGGTGGGACTTCCTACCCTACAAATCGCTGCTAAAACTGGGGCAGAAACCCGTGTAACCGTCCTTGGCCAGATTCAACGAGGAGGCATACCCTCCCCTGTAGATCGCTTATTAGGGTCAGCTTTTGGAGTGGCTGCAGTTGATTTAATTGCCCAAGGCAAATTTGCTCAGATGGTGGCTTGACAAAATCGGCAAATCGTTAGTGTTCCCATTGCCGAAGCGATTCAAACCTATCGCACTGTTAACCCAGAAGAGACTTTAGTCAAGACAGCTAGGGGTTTAGGTATTTGTTTGGGAGATGATTGACTCAGAAGTATTATAGCGAGCGCTTTTGTCTCTTTAAAGCGCTCGCCTCTGCATTTAAGATAAAATGGATAAAGCGTTTAAAAGCATTATTGTCGATACTTAGTGAATATTCATTCTTTCCTAGACTCTTTTCAACGTTTCGGAGTTAATCTTGGATTAGAGCGCATTGAAACCCTACTAACTAAATTGGGCAATCCTCACCACAGTGTCCCTATTATTCATGTAGGTGGAACCAATGGCAAGGGTTCGGTTTGTGCTTATTTATCTTCAATTCTAACCGCAGCTGGCTATCGAGTTGGCCGCTATACTTCCCCTCATTTGATTGACTGGAGCGAAAGGATTTGTGTGAATAATAAACCCATTCCAGAAACAACCCTTCAATCCATTTTAGTTACGATTAATAATTATATTGATTTTAATCATCACTCTCCTACTCAGTTTGAGGTAATAACTGCTGCTGCTTGGGTTTATTTTGCACAACAAAAAGTCGATATTGCTGTCATCGAAGTTGGTTTAGGGGGACGTTTAGATGCGACGAATGTCAGTCATTTTTCTTTAGCCACTGTGATTACTTCTATTAGTCGAGATCATTGGCAACAATTAGGGCCAACTATAACTGATATTGCTAGGGAAAAAGCAGGTATTTTTAAACAAAACTGTCCTGTTATTATTGGTGAAGTTCCTCATGAAGCTAAAAAGGTTTTTCAATCTATGACTAAAACCTTAAACTGTCCTACTATTTGGGTTAAATCGGCTAAATTAGTCAAAGAAAATTGGGCAGTTTATCAAAACATATCTTATCCTTTACCTCTTTTGGGTAAAATGCAGTTAAATAATTCTGCTTTAGCCATCGAAACTATTAAAAATTTACAAAATCAAGGTTGGGCAATTTCGCCAGAAGCTATTATAAATGGAATCAAAAAAACAATCTGGCCAGGAAGATTACAATGGATACAATGGCAAGATACTTCTATTTTATTAGATGGGGCTCATAATACTGCTGCTGCTAAAATTTTACGAGATTATGTCAATAGTCTTAATAAATCTACCACCTGGATTATGGGAATGATGGCAACAAAAGAACATGATCAAATTTTTCAACAATTACTTAAAAATAAAGATAGTTTATCTATTGTTCCAGTACCAATTAACGGAAGTGCAAACCCGAAAATGTTAGCATATTTAGCCAAGGATATTTGTCCCGATTTACAACAAATAAAAATCGAAGAAAACATTTTTATTGCTTTAGAAAACGCCATTAAACAACAACAATCTAACTCCCTCATTGTAGTTTGTGGTTCCCTCTATTTAATTGGTCATTTTCTCAGGAAAGGATTTATATTTAAGTCGTGAGCAGGTTAAAATAGCTTGCAAGGCTAGGTCTCTGTTTATAGATTGGTACCTTGAGTTATAATATAAAATAAACTATCATATTTTTATTATGCTTGATTCTTTACAAACTGAGATTTATCATCTGCAACAATTCGCAAATCAGTTGGTTTCTATACAACTGAATCACCTTAGTTTTATCAGTATTGGTGTTATTTTTCTGGCCGGACTTTTAACCAGTTTAACTCCTTGTATGTTATCCATGTTACCCATTACCATTGCTTATATTGGGGGCTATCAATCTCAGGGAAAATTACAAGGAATGCGTCAATCTGGTTGGTTTTCTTTGGGTTTAGCTACTACCTTAGCTGGCTTAGGTATTCTAGCAGCTTCTTTAGGAAAAGTTTATGGACAAATTGGGATAGGTTTACCCATTGTAGTCAGTATCATTGCTATCATAATGGGCTTAAATCTTTTAGAGGTTATTAGTTTACAATTCCCCTCTTTAGGAGAAACAAATTGGATTAGTGATCAACTCCCTCCAGGGATTCGTTCCTATTCTTTGGGGTTAACCTTTGGCTTAGTAGCTTCCCCTTGCAGTACCCCCGTTTTAGCTACTTTATTAGCTTGGGTGGCTACCAAACAAGACTTGATTTTAGGTGGGGGATTATTATTAGCTTATACAATAGGTTATGTCCTTCCTTTGATTTTAGCAGGAACCTTTACTGCTACCCTAAAAAAGTTATTAGAATTGCGCCGTTGGTCCGGGTGGATTAATCCTGTTAGTGGCGTTTCTTTAATTATATTTGGCACGTTTTCTTTGTTATCTCGCCTGCCATTAAATTAAGTTTTAATCTATTCAAATTGCTAAGATTATTTCTTTTGATACCTCATTCCTGGTAACTGAATAATTAATCCTTCTAACTCTAACTGTAATAATCCTCCCGATACTTGAGACGTGGGGAAACCTGTTTTTTCCACAATTATATCCAAAGGAGTTCCTTGATCAGAAATGGCTTGAAATATTTTTAATAAGTCTGGTTCTAACTTAGGCAAAGTTTCTGTTTTCTCAACCTCCAATAATGATAACTGTTGGCCTTGATCTAATTGAGGAATAGCCCCCAACATATCCAGTAATTCCCTTTCGGTGACGATCATTTCTGCCCCCTGATGGATTAATTTTAAACAGCCTCTAGCTTGTTTAACGTCGGGAGAGTTGGGCAGAGTATAAACATCTCGACAAAATTCATTAGCGTATCGTGCTGTAATTAAGGCTCCAGACTTTTCCGGTGCCTCCATGACCAAAACTGCCCGACTTAAGCCCGCAATAATGCGGTTTCTGGCCGGAAAATGACGGCGATCGCCGGGAGTGCCTGCTGGATATTCACTCAAGATTAAACCTTCTTGTTTTAGTCTTTGATGTAGCCGACGATGATGACTGGGATAAACCATATCTATGCCAGTTCCCAAGACGGCAATTGTTCTTCCCCCGGCTTCTAAGCAAGCTTGATGGGCAATGCCATCAATACCGGCAGCCATGCCCGAAACAACGGTAAACCCGTGTTTAACAAGGGCGATGGCAATCTTCCGAGTCCAACGACAGCCATGCTCGGTGGGGTAACGAGTGCCAACTATCCCCACAATGGGAGTATTACCTTGATTTTCCCATAAATTCACCTGTCCTTGATAATAAAGCAAAGGGGGAGGACTAGGAATTTCTAATAATAAACGGGGATAGTTAGCATCGCTAGGAGTCCAAAATTGCGCATTTTTGGCTGAATGTTGCTTTAATAACTCTGAAGGATTAACCTGCGATCGCTTGGCTTCAATAGTTTTCAGTAATTTTGTCCCTATTCCTTCTACTTTTCCCAATTCAGTTGGAGAAGCTTTCCAGGCAATTTCTAAGCTACCAAACTGTTGCCAAACTCTTTTTAATAAGATTGGCCCAACTCCAGATATTTTCGACCATGCTAACCAATAACCTGAATCCTGTTGCAACGTTTTCTCCTCATCATCGATATTTTAGTGTTTAATATTATTAAAACCCGACAAATTATTGCCAGCCAGGAAATAAAGTCCCTAACCCATTAGCCATAAATTCAACAGCCATAGCCATGGTAATTAAACCCATTAACCGAGTAACAATATTCATCCCTGTTTTTCCTAAAAGTTTACCAATAGCAGGAGCAAAACTGTAGGAGATAAAAATCAAACTTCCTAGGAGAATAATCACAATGGATAATGCCAGTTTGTCTGTCAAGGATTGAGTTTTGTGGGCCAAAACAATAACGGAACTAATAGTACCTGGACCTGCTAATAAAGGTAAAGCTAAAGGAACAATCGCAATGGAATTAGCTGTTTGTGCCTCTTCGTTTTCTTCTGAAGTATGTTTAACATTGCTAGTTTTAGCTTGCAGCATATGAAACCCAACAATAAAAATAAGAAACCCTCCAGCTACTCTAAAAGAAGCAATACTAATGCCAAAAGCTGATAAAATTGATTCTCCTATGAAACAAGATACAATTAAAATGATCGCAAAAGCAATAGAAGCAGTTCTGATGGTTTGTTGTCTTTGTTTTTTGCTTCTGTTAGCCGTTAAACCGATATAAATGGGTAAATTGCCAATGGGATTAGAAACAGCGAATAAGGCAACAAAGCCATTGATATAGTCAGAAAAATTCATAAATTTTTACTCCTAATAAAATGGGATTGTGAAAAAAAAGTAAATTTTAAATACTTGTTGATAAAACTTTAATCTTCAAGATACTATAGCAGTACAAAGAAAGATTAGGACATTATGGTAAGGTGGGCATTGCCCACCCTACAAGTTTTTGCAATTTCATAAACGTACTAACCATAATGCGTAGTGCTATATCAGAATAGTCATATTTTAGCCAAAAAGCAATGTCAATCAGAATATAGAATGCGCGAATGCGCCAATTTATAATTACTTCTACTACTTCTGATTCCACTATTATAACCAGTAGAAAAAATATCAAAATGAAGCTATACTTAAGGGCGACGAGTTATGATTTTTTGACAAGCTAATGACAAAAACAACCCTACCGAAAATTTTAGCACTTGATTTTGATGGAGTCGTTTGTAACGGGTTACGAGAATATTTCCAAACTACCATAAAAACTTATCAAAAAATCTGGTCAGATACATCTCAAAAAAATTTAGATGTTTGGGACAATTCTTTTTATCAATTACGTCCGGTTATTGAAACAGGTTGGGAAATGCCAATTCTTTTAAGGGCATTGGTTTTAGAGTATGAAAAAGAGAATATTGAAAGTAACTGGCATAACATTTGTTCTGAAATAGTAGACAAAGAAAACTTAGATAAACAACAGGTAATGTTAGAACTTGATGGAGTTAGAGATGACTGGATTGAAACTGATTTAGAGGGTTGGTTAGGGTTACATGAATTTTATCCAGGGGTGTTAGATAAATTAGCAAACATATTAAATTCTTCCACCCTTTTATATATTGTTACAACTAAAGAAGGGAGATTTGTTAAACAACTGCTACAAAAACAAAATTTATCCTTTCCTGAAACTAATATTTTTGGTAAGGAAGTTAAACAACCCAAGTATGAAACTTTGCGTCAAATTTTAAAAATCAATCAAGAAAACCCTAACAATTTATGGTTTGTTGAAGATTTATTAAAGACTTTAAAAAAGGTGCAAAGTCAATCATACTTAACAGAAGTTAAATTATTTTTAGCTGATTGGGGATACAATACAAGCAAAACTCATACTGTTGTTCAACAAGATACTCAAATTTTTTTGCTTTCTTTAGAGCAGTTTTCTCAAGATTTTTCGCAGTGGATTGGGACCTAAAAAATCCAAGGGTTCGCTCAATAGAACATTAGTTCTAGGTAACGAAATCTTAAAATGATTTAAACATCTTGTCCCTTTTTGTACTTTTGTGTCACTATATAAAGTAACCATTTTGATCTCCGCGGGTAGTCCCGTCGGAGTTTTTGTCTATTTGCGGAGATTCTACTCAAAATATTTCGATGAAGACTGATGTCAGTGAAACTTATTCTTCCTATGAATATCAGGTAGGAGGCAGTCTGAGGATTAATGCACCGAGTTATGTGGTACGTCATGGGGACAGCCAACTCTATCAAGCTTTATTGAGGGGCGACTTTTCCTATGTTCTCAATACCCGTCAAATGGGAAAATCAAGTCTTCGGGTTCGGATCAAAAACCGCTTACAACAAGAAGGATATCGATGTGCTTGTTTAGATTTAACCAGTATTGGCAGTGAAACCACAACCCCCACACAGTGGCATAAGGGAGTCATCTGGGAATTATGGCGGGGATTTAACCTCATTGGCAAGGTTAATTTAAAAGCTTGGTGGGCCGAACAAGATGATTTCTCCCCCATTCAGCGTTTAGACCACTTTATACAAGATATTCTCCTAAAATCTATTCCTTCTCAACCCATTGTCATTTTTATCGATGAGATTGATAGTGTTTTGGGATTACCCTTTGCAGTGGATGATTTTTGGGCATTAATTCGCTTTTGTTACAATCAACGAGCAGAAAATAGAGAGTATAATCGCTTAACATTTGCTTTATTTGGTGTCACCACCCCCTCCGAATTAATCCAAGCTAAAGAAAGCACCCCCTTTAATATCGGAGTTGCCATTGAATTAAGAGGATTTCAACCCCATGAAATTAAGCCTCTGATTGGGGGTTTAAAGGGTTCATTTACCTATGTGCAAGACATTTTAGAAGAAATTCTTTATTGGACAGGAGGACAGCCGTTTTTGACCCAAAAACTCTGTCAAATGGTGGTCAGAGAAACCCCTCCCTCCCTCACTCCAGAAACCGTACCCCAGTGGATAGAACGATTAGTGCGATCGCAAATCATTGACCACTGGGAAACCCAAGACGAACCGGAACACCTGCGAACTATCCGCAATCGCCTCTTACGCAACGAAGCCAATACACCTCGCATTCTCGGCTGCTATCTCGAAATTTTACAACAGGGACAAATTCCCCTAGATAATAGTTTAGAACAACGGGAATTGTTATTATCAGGGGTGGTGGAGAAACGGGGCTCTCGCTTAAGAGTACGCAATCCCATCTACGAAATGGTGTTTAATCGGGATTGGCTCAATCAGCAATTGGATCACCTTCGTCCTTATGGTTTATTATTGCAAGCATGGGTTAAGTCTCAGTATCAAGATGAGTTAAAACTATTACGGGGACAAAACTTAGCAGAAGCCAAAAATTGGGCGAGGGATCATCGTTTAAGCGATCTCGACTATCAATTTTTAGCAGCCTCTGAAACCTGCGATCGTAGAGAAAGTCAGCAAAAATTAGAAGCAGAACGATTAAAGGAGACACAGAGGCGAGTGAAAGCGCAAAAACGATTAATTGGAGTAATTAGTTTTGCTTTATTGCTTTGCTGTGGTTTAGTGTGGCTGGCTCTTAGCCAATATCGTCAAGCAACCCTCAATGAAATTCGGGCCATCGCCCGTTCTTCCCAAGGATATTCAATTTCTGAACAGGGTTTAGAAGCATTGATGACAGCCATTAAAGCTAAACGGAAACTACAAAAGTTAGGCACAAAGAATAAGGAAATAGAACAAGAAGTAGAAAGAGCTTTAGGAAAAGCGGTATATGGCGCACTAGAATTCAATCGTTTCACCGGACATCAAGATGGGGTTTGGGGAGTCGATATCACTAAGGATGGAGAAACCCTAGTAACAGGAAGTTGGGATCAGACCTTAAAATTGTGGCAAAGGAACGGAAAGTTATTAAAAACCCTCTCAGACCATAAAAACCGTGTCTATAAAGTTAAATTTAGCCACAATAATCAACTAATCGCTTCTGCAAGTATAGATCGCACCATTAAACTGTGGACCATTGATGGTCAACTCTTGCGCACCCTTGTTACCCATAAACCAGTTTATGATGTTAGCTTTAGTCCTGATGATCAAACTTTAATTGCTGCCACGGGAAATAACATCCAAGTTTGGACAGTAGAGGGAAAATTACTGAAGCAACTAAGGGGACACAAGGCAGAAGTTTACGATGTCGAATTTAGCCATAATGGTCAATTTTTTCTCTCTAGTGGCAAAGATCACAGTATTAAACTTTGGACAAAAAATGGCCAATTACTAAAAACCATCCAAGACCATAATAATACCGTCTGGGAAGTGGAATGGAGTGAGGATGATAGTTATTTTCTCTCCGCCAGCGAAGATGGAACTATTAAAAAATGGAACCTGGATGGAACACTGATTCAAAGCATTCTCGCCCATACTAGCGCAGTCATGGATGTGGAATTTGTGCCGCAAAGGAAAGTCTTTTTTTCTGTAGGAGAAGATCAAACGATTAAAATTTGGTCTATTGAAGGAGAATTAATCGATACTTTTGAAGGCCATCGGGATGGGATATTGGACTTAGCTATTGATGCTAAGAGGGAATTTTGGGTGTCTGCAAGTTGGGATAAAACCATTAAACTTTGGCAACCAAATAAACCGCTTTGGCTTCATTATTTGGAACATCAAGCTGAAATTCGGGGCATTGCTTTTACTCCGGATCAAAACCATGTTGTTACAGCCAGTCGAGATCACACCCTAAAATTATGGAACCCCAAACAAGATACCATTATTCCTTTAAGGGATCATACAGATGGAGTATCAGCAGTGTTTTATAGTCCCGATGGACAGTTTTTTGCCTCAGCAAGTCGAGATGAGACAGTCAGATTATGGAATAATACAGGGCAGAATTTTCGTACTTTGAAAGGCCATACAGATTGGATTTTAACCGTTGCCATAAGTCCGGATAGTCAGTTAATTGCATCGGGAGGTTTAGATAAAACCATTAAATTATGGCATAAGGATGGCACTTTAATGAACACGATTACAGGACATTCGAGGGGGGTTTTAGATATCGCTTTTAGCCCTGATGGTAAATATCTTGTTTCTAGTAGTAGTGATCAAACCATCAAAATTTGGCGACTGGATGGCAGTTTAGTGAGAACAATTCGCGGGCATAAAGGACCAGTGAGAAGTGTCGCTATTAGTACAGATGGCACTAAAATTGTCTCAGGAAGCCGAGATACTACCGTAAAATTGTGGAGTTGGTCCGGAGAGTTGCTGCACACCCTTAAGGAGCATCAAGAGAGGGTTTGGGCTGTGGCTTTTCATCCCAAAGATGAGATGATAGCCTCTGGAAGCGATGACGGGAGCGTTAGATTTTGGAGTTTTGATGGTCAATTAATCAAGACATTGTACAGTTATAACAGTATGATTCGCTCCATTGCTTTTAGTCTTGATGGTGAACAACTGGCAGTGGGCAGTCGTGAAAATATGCTGATTTTATGGGATTTAAAAGAAGTTTTAGCTTTAAATGAATTAAGTTATGGATGTGCGTGGATTAAAGATTATTTACAATTTAATGCTGAGCTTTCAAAAAGCGAGCGCCGTATTTGTGAGGGAATTAAATAACCTTATGGGTTAGCTATGAAAAATAATCTAGCTCCGGCTGTAACAATCGCACCCCCTAAAAGAACAATTAAGGCCCAAACTTGATTCTTTTGGGTTCCTTCTACCTTTTCTAGTTGTTTGTCCATTCCATCAACTTTTTCTGTTAGGGTTGCAATTTGCACCTCGATAGTGTTTAGTTTATCCAACTTGGCGTTTACGTCTTTAATCTCTTGCTTAAGCTCTTTTAAGACTTCTTCTAATGAGTAGGTGACTGTAACTGGTTCATTCATTAGTTTAACCCCTAAGTTAGTTGGACATTGAGTCCCCAAAATGGCTGCCAGGGAACTACTTTTATAATTTAATCCTACCATTTCAATCAGCGATCGCCGTATTTGTGAGGGAATTAACAAGTAATATCTAATAGGTTGGGTTGAACTTTACTGGTTAAACAATTAGCCCAATATGGGGAAAATATTAGCCATCAATTTTAAACTATTAGTCGATTATTCCCTTCTAAAATAACCTTTTCTGCCTCTTGTGCCGTTAAAGGTTTAGCAAAGTAATATCCTTGTCCATAGGGGCATTGTAATTGTTGCAGTTGTTCAAATTGTTCCCTAGTTTCGATTCCCTCGGCAATCACTTCCATCCCCAAATCATTAGCAAGATGAATAATGGTTTGAGTTAGTCTCAATTGATCATTTTTTTGAGCGATATCTTTAATAAAACTGCGATCAATTTTTAGCGTATCAAAAGGAAAGCGATGGAGATAACTTAAAGAAGAATAACCTGTGCCAAAATCATCCATTGATAACTTAATTCCCAAGGCTCTCAATTGGGTTAAAACTGCACAAACTTCTTCAGTATTTTTGATCAAAGAGCTTTCGGTTAATTCTAATTTCAAACAATCACGATTCATGCCTAATTCTTGCACAGTATTAATGATTTCTTCTACGAGATTATTTTGTGAAAACTGCTTAACAGACAGGTTAATACTGATAATAAGCCCTTGAGAATTATTCGAGAGTTTTTGCCATTTACATATCTGTTCACATCCTTGTTTTAAGATCCAGTTACTTAAGGGAATAATCAACCCTGTTTCTTCAGCAACTGGAATAAATTCTCCAGGGCAAATCCAGCCTTTTTGTGGATGTTTCCACCTAATTAAAGCTTCAAATCCTGTGACTTTTTTAGTGTTTAATTCGACAATAGGTTGATATTTAAGTTCAAATTCGTTACGGTCAATTGCCCGTCTTAAATCATTGTCTAATTGCAGACGGTTCACAGCTTCTAAGTACATTTCTTGACGAAAAATGGTATAACTTGCTTTATCCTTGATTTTAGCTTGGTTTAAAGCTGCATCAGCATCCCGTAAAATATCCCCAACTTTTTGATACTTATCATCGCTGATAGTAATGCCAATACTAGCACTACTATAGACTTCATAGCCGTTCAATTGAAAGGGACGAGCAAAACCTTGTTTAATCAAGTCCACTACTCCTAAAGTATGTTCTAAATTTCCAATATGATTTAAAATAATTCCAAATTCATCCCCCCCTAACCGGGCTAAAATGTCTT
>JAAUYJ010144923.1_pt1 | contig 14505 bp, 14 predicted proteins | sample 7278031 | NCBI WGS metagenome assembly JAAUYJ01 (sample SAMN14350222, study PRJNA611818) | marine sediment metagenome | isolation source: surface marine sediment (1.8m) | place: French Polynesia: Moorea | collected 2018-08 | reverse complement strand
TATATATTTACGAGAATACCTTATTGCCAGCTTTAGACAACGCATCTTTAGCTATCTGTAAAGCCAGTAAATTCATTGCCAAAATCTAGAATGAAATGACCCTGCTATTTTAGTGCTGAGGATAACTTTATTTATTTGATTATAAGAAATACAATGAATACACCAAGTCATGCCATTATTAATCTGGCACTGTTGATAAAATTTCAACCACCACAAGCTAATCTTGCTATTATAATTGGTGGAATTTTACCGGATATTCCTATTTTTATTTTCTACTTTTGGGCAAAATTTATTGCTCGTTTACCAGAGAGAAAAATTTGGTCAGAAGTTTATTATCAACCATTGATGCAAAATATTGTTGCTATCTTTCATTCTATTCCCTTGGCTACTGTTGCATGGCTAATTTCTTTATATTTTGGTTGGCAAATTTTGCAAGTTATATGTATTAGTTTGGTTTTACATTCTTTGTTTGATTTACCTGTACATAATAATGATGCTCACAGACATTTTTTTCCTGTGAGTAATTATCGATTTATTAGTCCTATTTCTTATTGGGACCCAAAACATTTTGGTTCAATGGTTGCTTTTGTAGAAATTTTGCTAGTATTTTTAGCAACATGGTGGATATTTCCTGCTATTAATTCTGTGGTGGGAAAAGGGTTAATAATTTTAGTTAATGTTTTTTATGGGAGTAGTTATATTTATTTTTATCTTCGCTCTAAAGTTTTTATACCATTTTCATAAAATGTTGCTAAATTGCTTGGTTATAGGTTTTAGGTGGTAGGTGCTAGGTAGGGAATAAATCTTAATTAGATATTTATAGCTGAATGATGAAGTAAATTTACGATACCCCGCGCATCCCCCTTAATCAGAGGGACTTTGAAGATTCCCCCCTTTTCCAGGGGGGCAGGGGTGGATCTAAAACTGTAACTGTAGTACCTTATAGATTGAAAAACTGCTATATTTTGTTTTGAAAATGACTGACGGTAGAATCTTATTTTGCTCTAAGGTAAGCAGATTTGATATCAAATCAATGTTTCAATTTGATAGTATGTATTAATAGAAAAAGTTTCACCAATTAACAAGCAACAATCAACAATATTTATTTATATAGTTTCAATTATAGTGATGATTCTACTATCTATAAATCCGTCTTAAAAATCTATGTATTGCCTTTTCTCTAAAACCTACTACTTTTTCAAGACCGCCTAATATTAAAACAACACCAATCTTCTCGTTTCCACAAAGTAGCTACCACCCAATTATGTTGTTCTAAAGTGTCAGCAATTGACTTGGCTTGTTCTAATAAAATTCCACTCAGAATACCCCAAGTTGTAGGTTTACAAATCGCGTCTAAATGGGGAATTATATCAACAATAACTTCAGCTAAAATATTGCACATTATACCATCTACAGGACCAGGAACTAATTTAATTAAATTTTGAATATCTCCCTGTTCAGCAACTAATTTTTCAGCAGTTATTTTATTTAATTTGCGATTACTAATGGTGGCTTTAACTGCTAAAGGGTCAATATCTACTGCATAAATTTTACGTGCTTCTAATAATGCTGCCCCTATCGACAAAATGCCACTACCACAACCAATATCAGCAATTACAGATTCAGGATTAGGTTCTAACCCTAATCGCATTTCCAATGATTCTAAACATAACTCTGTAGTGGGATGAGTTCCGGTGCCAAAAGCTGCTCCCGGATCTAGGCGGAGAATAATTTTATCTGAGTTTTCTGGTAAAGCTAGCCAAGCAGGATATATCAGAAAGCGATCGCCAATTTCTTGAGGTTGCCAATATTCTTTCCAACTACTGGCCCAGTTTTCTTCCTCAATTAAACTCCAATCCATGGCTGGAGTAGCTAAATTCATACATAAAGCATCTTGGCGTAGGTTTAGAGCTAAGGCTGACAAGTCCAACATATGAGCTTGTTCTTCTGGCAAATAAGCACATATCAAACAGTCATTACCCTTAACTTGACTCGCTGTGCCACGACAACCAAAAATTTCCAGACGCCAGAAGACTACATCTTCTAAATCTGGATTGCACAATACTCGAATTTCCCACCAGCTATTTACCATAAAAGTTTAAATTTTTCTACCTTAGATTTTAGATTAGTTCATTGGTCTTTATTCCCCCATTTAAAACCTATCCCCGATCGGGAACTCCTAAAACCTTTTTTGGGCAAGGAAGATGGGGAGGTTTGGGGGGAGGGGGGAGAAGGACTGCAAAATCGTGTCTTGCTCTGTAAAAACGTATTTTCAAATACATTTACTGTTCGGAAATCTCGATTGAACCGCATTCACATAAATTCTGTGTAATGTCTAGGTTTTATGTTAAGAAAGATGTTTATAAAACATAGGTTTAAAACACCTATACTTTACCCATATCTTTTACATTTGTTACCGGGAAGGAAAGGGGGATGATAGAGAAGTGAAGACAAATCTGCCATTTCTTAATAAATGACAAGGGAGGCTAAAAGTGAAATTGCGAAATTCCACAATTTGTATAACTATCTCCCCACACTTCTGACAGTTGCCACTCTGCAATACTTTTAATATTTATGGGTAAAGCATAGGTTAAAACACGGGAGTTTTTAATGGATGCTTTTTGGTAAACAGTTACCACTTGAAAAATTACCGAATAATTAATAATTAATAATTAATAATTCTGGTTAAAAGCCGACCTTTTTAAGGAGAAAAAAAGAAATAATATTTCTTGCTCTTCAATCAAGAAAGGTTTTAACCAGAGGTAATTATCAATTATCCATTATCAATTATCTATTAATGAACAACCAACTAACTAAAATCTTCTACAGAGTAACTGTATAAGCATCTCTAATTCCTGGTTCTTTCATAATCTCAGTCAATATTCCCTCTGGCAATGGGTCATCAATACTTAATACCATGACCGCCTCACCACGGACAATTTTACGACCTACCTGCATACTCGCAATATTGACATTGAAACTACCGAGCAGTGAACCAATCTTACCAATAATTCCAGGCATATCTCGGTGCAGAGTTAATAACATATAGGGACTAGGGGGAACATTTATCGGAAACCCATCTATATTAGTAATCCGAATCTCATTTTCTCCGAGCAAAGCACCTCTGACGGTATGCTCTCCGAGAGAACCCTTTGCTTCCAAATGCAATGAACCAGTATAATCCCTAACTGAAGCATCCCTTGTTTCCACCACCCTAATGCCTCGTTCCTTAGCTTCAATTGAAGCATTAACATAATTCACGCGCTCTCGCAAGGCTTGGGAAAGCAAACCTTTCAAAGCTGCTACTACTACAGGTTGACTATCTCCGGTGGCTAAGTCCCCTTGAAGACGCACATTCAGAAAATCAATTCGTCCACCTGCTAACTGACTGACCAAATTACCGAGAGTTTCAGCCAGTAACAAATAAGGCTTTAGTTTTTCTAATGTCTCTGGGTAAATACCAGGGATATTTACTGCCGATCTAGCAGGTAGGCCCAATAATACATCGCGAATCTGTTCGGCAACGTCTATTGCTACATTCACCTGTGCTTCAGCCGTAGAAGCCCCTAAGTGGGGAGTCATTACAATCTTTTGCCCTAACGCTCGTAGCGGAGAGTCGGCTTCTAGAGGTTCATTTTCATACACATCCACTGCAGCACCAGCAATTTTATCTTCTTTTAGAGCTTCTGCTAAAGCAGCTTCATCAATAATCCCACCTCTAGCACAATTAATAATGCGGGCGGTTGGTTTCATTTTTGCGAAAGCTTCGGCATTAATAGAATGATAAGTTTCATCAGTTTTGGGTATGTGTAGAGTAATGTAGTCTGATTCTTGGATTAATAAATCCATATCTACTAAATTACAGCCCAATTGGTCAGCTCTTTCTGCAGAAATAAATGGATCGTAGGCCAGAATTTTCATACCCATCGCCTTGGCAACCTTGGCTACATGGGAACCAATTTTTCCCAAACCAACCACACCAAGAGTTTTCTTATAAACCTCTACCCCAATAAACTTTTTGCGGTCCCATTTACCACCTTTAATGGATTCATTGGCCTCTGGAATGTGGCGCGACATTGATAACATCATGGCCAAGGCGTGTTCTGCGGCAGCGATCGTATTTCCTTCTGGGGAGTTAACTACCACGATACCTTTACGAGTGGCTGCTGGTACGTCTACGTTATCTACTCCTACCCCAGCACGACCAATAATTTTCAGTTCAGTAGCAGCTTCTATTATCGGCTCGGTGACTTTTGTACCAGAGCGAATCATTAAGGCATCGTATTCTGGTATAATTTCTATCAACTCTGCTTCTGATAGACCTGTTTTGACATCTACCTGAGCGACTTGGGAAATAATATCAATTCCACTTTGATCAATTGGGTCTGATACAAGAACTTTTGGCATAGGAAGTTATTTGAATAATAGGTTATTTGATTATTTGACAGGTTTGTCAGCTTCTCGGTGTCGGGGCTAGTTGAGAAAACTCATGCTCCTGGTATTGGGACATTCCCGCAGTTGATTGAATCAAGTGGTTGTGGTCTCTCACCGAGCGCTGTTTGAGATTTTTCAGATATTGATTTGTTTGTCAAGCAAGGCTGTTCAAACTGCTAAAAGTAAGCAGGAAATTTTGCCAAAGTCTTGGTCTGGTTATATTAAGACCTATGTTTTGTTTGGCAAAAACCCATGCCTCACCCTTCAGAGTACCAGGATGGGCCTATAATTTTATTGATTGTCAGAAAGATTTTAGATTGCTGCTGTTAACTTATATGAATTATCTCGTTGCCGTATTTTCAGACCGTATTCAAGCTGAAGCTGCCTATTCTGCTTTGGAAAAAGAAAGCTTGCCGATGAACCAAGTGGCTATATTGGGCCGAGGTTATCAATCTGCTGATGAATATGGCTTAATTGATCCGAATGAGGAGGCACGTAAACAAGCAATGCGGATGGTTACTTGGCTAATGCCTTTTGGTTTTGCTGCAGGTGTTACTTTTAGTTTGATTACTGGTCTAAATACTTTTGCCTGGGCTGGTGAATTTGGTAATCATTTTATTGGGGGTATATTGGGGGCTATTTCGGGGGCAATGGGTGGGACGTTTGTTGGTGGTGGAGTGGGTTTGATTTTTGGCGGTGGTGATGCGGTTCCTTATCGTAACCGTCTGAATGCTGGTAAGTATTTAATTGTGGTTAAGGGTTCGGAGGCGTTGACTCGTTTAGCAACTCGGACTTTATATCAGTTTAAACCAGAAAATATTCAAGGATATACTGCACCGGAAAGTTAGGAGATTTTTTAGGAGTCAGGAGTCAAGAGTTAGGAGAGAGAAAACAATTAGAGGAATTACGCAAATCCTATAAATATAGGGTGTTGGTGCGTTACGCTATCGCTAACACACCCTACTGGACTAACACACCTAAAAATGTAGCTTGGGTTTCACTTCGTTCAAACCAAAAAAGCCTTTAAGTTTCCTTAGTTGAGTTGAAAGCAAACTTGTAGGGTGCGTTAGACGGCTAAAATTTAGACTGTAAAAAGGATTTAACAATCCGTCGTAACGCACCATTTTAGATGTGTCTATCTACTACTTACTTATCAATAAATAATCAAATGTTACCAAAAGAAGAATTACTTAAAGGAATCGAAAATCGTGAAACTATTACTCGCATAATAGACTTAGCTGAACAAGCTATTAAAACTTGGGAAATTGCTCAAAGTGACTTTTTATCTCCACCAGAAATATTTGAAGCACAGGCAATTTTTCAAAAGTTAACTGAAGTAGAAATAGTTTCATGGGGTGGTTATCCTCAAGCTGAACGAAAAAGATTGGCGATCGCTCGTTCGGATTTACCTATTGATACTTCTAATGTGGAGTTAGCAGCTATTAATATTGAGGGAAATTTTCTGTTTGATACTGCTACTCACCGAGACTTTTTAGGAGCAATGTTAGGAACAGGAATTGTTAGGGAAAAAACGGGAGATATTATTGTGATTGGAGAGCGGGGCGCTCAGGCAATTGTTGTTCCAGAAATGGTGGCATATTTGGAAATGAGCTTGCAACAAGTTCGGTCTGTTCCTGTTAAAATTAAACCTCTGGAATTGAGTGATTTAAGAATAAGAGAACCGAAAAAGAAAGAGTTAACAACTGTGGAAGCTTCGATGAGATTAGACGCAGTTGCTTCGGCTGGTTTTGGAATGTCTCGGAGTAAAATGGTTGATTTTATTGAAGGGGGAGATGTAAGAGTTAATTGGAAAGAAATTAGTCAGGCAAGTTATCAAGTTAAGTCAGGAGATTTAATTGCAATTCGAGGAAAAGGGCGGTTAGAAATAGGGGATGTTGCTATTACAAAAAAAGAACGTTATCGGGTAAATTTGACACGATATGTTTAGTCAGTTATCAGTTATTCAGTTATCAGACATAGGGTGGGTTAGGCGGAAATAATTTCATACTCATCAAATAATATCTCCCTGACCGCCGTAACCCACCAAATAGTTAGCATTTGAGGCATTTTTTATATTTATTTTACCGAATAATTATGGTTGAAAGCCTCCCAGGACTAAGGAGAAACAATGAATTAATTTTTATGATTATTCAATCCAATCTGTTTTAGGGATAGGTAATTATCAATTATCCATTATCCATTATCCATTATTAATTATTGAAAGATACCTTCTTAAGCCTAATAATTAGAAGTATTTTTTTACGAACTCTTGATAAATAGATACTTTTTCTACTGCCTCTGATACAGAGATATTATAGATTATTGCCATCGTAGCTATTAGCTGTCTATAAACACCTTCAACAAACTTCAGATTTTCCTCAAACTCACTAGCTGCCGACAACCAAAATTCCTCACGAGCTTTGAATAAAACTTCAGAATCATAGTCCTCTTCCTCATAAATAAATTGAACGAATTCTACTGCAGGAATAATAATAAATCTATCTCTAATATCAGCAAAGTTTGCATCCTTCCAAATATATTCCTTGGTAGATAAAATTTTTGGACATCCTACATCATACTCATCCTTTTTCTTAGGCGTGAAAACCTTTCCTGTAGAGGTAACACCGACCTTTAGCATTTCAAATAACTCTTCTTTTTTTTTCTTTTCAACTCCCCTTGTTTCTACATCAGGCACGGGAATAAGAATATCCCGTTTTTTAGCAATATTCTTAGCAATATCATTTCGGATGCTTACATAAGTAGAGTTAGATAGAAGCCAAGTAACATTATATAATTTTGAAGCCAGCAAAGTTATATTATTTGTCGCATTAGAGTCTCTTCCATAAACAACTGTAATTAGATAATTTGTAGTTAATGTAGAAGGTATCATCATGCTAGAAATTAGTATAGGAAGTGTCACTTCTTCATTTTCTAGCTTAGTTGTTTGTTTTACTAACTGTTCAAGTTGTTGCGTTAAATACATTTTTGCTGCCATTATTCGTTTCCTTCCATACTATACTACAATAAATAAAAGTTTATACTTTGAAGGTTTTAATCAATCAAACCTTTGTCTAGAAATACTTTCATTTTTAGATTGCCCCTCATACCAGCTTCGCTATATTTTATCCTAAAACAAAGGTATCCCTCGGACAAATTATTTTACCTTTTTTGATAAAGAAAATCGTTTTTATAGAAATTCTAGCTATTGCGGAAAGGGCGATAAATTTTATCAAAGCAAACCGTTATTCTTAATTATTATGTGGAGTAGTAGAGATATTTTTAGGTTGGGTTGAGGAACACTAGCGGTAGCTTATCCGTAGGATAAACCCAACCAGAATAAGGTGTGGTTTATATAAAATAAATTAATTCTTCCATACTCCCTAATACCTCTTTTTACGACACAGCAAAAACTGTATATTTTCGTTTATAAGGTGCATGAAAAGCCAGAACAATATCTGATGAAGGTACTCCTAAGTCTACTAATTCACCAGCAATACCAATTTCTGTACCATCATGTTGTATCCAGATTTTTTCATTTTTAATATCTATTTGCAAAACACAACCTCGAATTCTTTCATTGCCATCCCAACCAACATTTAAAAGTTGATAATGGTCGCGTTCCCTGTCGAAAATTGTTTGTACTTCTACCTCTCCGTAGGATGGTTTGTATTGCCCGTATTCTTTAATTATTTGCTCAATATAATCTCTGTATTTTTCTAATTTTTCCATTCTATAATTACCTCTTGCTCTACATTATAAATAATTAATTTAAGGCGTTGTTATGCAATTACTCATTGAGTAAATAGTAACCTAAAAAAAGTTTTATAAGTGTCTTCAGGAACAGCTAAATATAAAATTCGCTCCGGGTCTTTTTGATTAAGAATAAAACGGTAATTCAAATACTGACTTAATGGGGTATGAAATTCATAAGTTATTAATTTTTGAATGAAACTTTTAACTTCTACAGCAATTTTTTTTCCATCTTTTTCTGCTCCAACAAGTTTTTCAGCACCCAGATCGACATACATATTAACTCCACCAAATTTAAAAAAAAAGGGGGTCATCGGTAATAATCTAATTTTCTTTGATTAAGGCATTTTTGACAGCATCATGGAAAATGTCTTTGGCAGCCATAATTTTACATCACATTTTATACTAATTTGTTCTTATATCTATTATCTATAAATAAAAAAAAATTTGCACTTTTAGGTACATCTGCGATTACATTAATTACTGCATTGATGGATTTTTATTAATATAATAGTAAGTAATAAATCTAGAGGCTAGAAGTAAAATGTCACGATTATATAATCGAGCCTATGAAATTCTCAAGACAGAGGTTGATAAATGTGCCCAAGAAGATTTAGTGGGGGAAGTAGGAAAAAATATAGTAATGAGAAGATTAGATAAGTTACTATCCCAACCAGGAGAACCTCTCACAGAAGCAGAATTAAATGACACAATAAAAGACCAATTTCCTAATTTTAGTAACACAGTTATTAAGAAAGCAGCAAAGGCAAATCAACCTCCAGGAATTTGGAGTCAAATTGCTTGGATACCTGCTGCTTTAGTTGGCGTAGTGGGAATAGTTTGGGTGGCAAATTTACCCTATCCAATGATTCGTAAACCAGTCTCAAAAATAGCACCAATAATTTTGCTACCTAGTTATATAAATATGGATTATAACTATCGGGAGGCGATCGCTAATGTTGAACAAGCAGACCAATTAGTGAATAAGGCAACTTCGGCAGCAGATATTGATTTAGGGGCGGAAAAAGTTACCCAGGCACAAACACATTTGGATTCTTTGCCAGTTTGGTTTCTCGGTTATTATCCTCAAAGATATTGTAGTTTGTTCAGTTGTTCTTGGAAGTTTACCTATGATGAATTTGAACGGGCTAGAAAACAAATAGGGCGAATGGAGGCGGTAGTTTTTCAAGAAAAAAATGCCTTGACATTATTGAGTGAAGCTGAAACAAAAATTGAGACTATTAAACAACAATATCCGGAGACAGAAGATAAGAAAAAGGCAATTGTTGAGTGGCAAGCAGCAATAGATAAGTTAGAGCAAATTCCCCCGACAACTTTTGCTGGAAAAACAGTTAAACCGAAGTTAGTAGCAACAAAGCGAGACTTTCAAAAAGAAGTAGGTTTAGTACAGGATAATCGACGCAGTTATGTAATAATTGAAGCTGCAAAAAAGTTCGGTATGCAAGCAGCTATAGCTTCGCAAAATTCACCTCACCCAGAACAAAAATGGCAACTTGTAGCAACTTTATGGGAACAAGCAATTAAGCAACTTCAGAAAGTATCTATAGATAATCCTAGTTATTTAGAAGCGCAAGGTAAATTAGCAGAATATCAGGTTAATTTTGCTAAGGCAAAAATGCGATTACAAGAGGAGAAAGAGTCAACAAAAGCTTTTAAACAGGCAAAGGATTTAATTGCAGATTTACAAAAATATGCTGTGGGTGAGAATGTGAATCGCGGTTTAGTGGGGAGTAAGTTACAGGGGATTATTAATCAATTGGAAAATGTGAAACCAGGCACAACTAATTATGAGGAGGCTCAAGAGTTGTGGCAGTTTGCTAAGGATAAACAGAAAAATTTATAAGTTAGTTTTAATTGAAAATTGATTCAAAATTAGGTGAGGAAAAAGTTGGGATTTTCTCACCTATTAAAATTTTATTAGGTGTTATACTAACTTGATAAATATTTGCTACAAATAGCCACGAATGTAGGATGTTTTTTTGATTTTAATACTATAGCAATCCCAAATAGGTTGTGACAAATTAAAAAGTAAATAAAAAACCTGTTCCCTGTTCCCTGTTCCCTGTTCCCTGTTCCCTGTTCCCTGTTCCCTGTTCCCTGTTCCCTGTTCCCTAAAAAGCAGTAGAAATTTTACCACGAATAAAATAGGATTGCTATAATAATTTACCGAATAGTTAATAATTAATAGTTAATAATTAATAATTAATAATTAAGAATTGATAGTCAATAATTATTCATTCAACACCTTGGTTTAAAGGCTCCCCTTTTAAGGGGATAAATCAAATTTTTTTCTTTTAGTCAATTCGCTGCTTTTAAGAATGGGTAATATCATGTCCGTTGCTATCGTTTGTGTAAAAGCTGGAGAAATATTTACCATATTTAAGGTTCTTCCCTCTCTTAAAGCTTCTTCCTTCTTGCTTCTTACTTCTTCCTTACCTTTCTATACAATACCGATGCTACCGGACATGATAAAAAAACTTTCTCCTTTTCCTCCTCTTTATTCTTTCTTCTTCTTCCTTCCCTCCGGGATTCTGGATTCTGAATTCTGACTCCTCTATAGTTGTTTATTTATAACTATTCAACCGGACATAATATTATTGCTGAACAATAGCGATCGCCACATAAAAAAATAAATTATCCTCCTCAAAATTAGATAAATTTGCCACATTTATGATCGCCTCTACATCCACATCCAAAGTTTGGGCAATTTGTTCTATAGAGAAAAATTTCTGCAAAAAAACGAGCATAAAATTTAGTATCTAGTTGAAATTGAACTTCCACAAAATATATGGGAGATTCTGGAATATTAGGCTTAGATAAAAATATTCCATCAATCCGAAAAGCAGTTTCTTTGATTTACCCAGATCAAAACTCATAGTTATTTACTATGGCTGGTGGTTGATTAACTAATTCAAAAAAAATACTCGGAAAACATTGAAATAATCTATATAAATTGTATCTGTCTTCACGGAATTGTGTTGTTTTTATTATCCTTATGTCTGCTGTTAATTCTCTTCCGCTACTTGCTCAATTTCTTCTAATTCTTCAATTGTTTGTTCTGGTTTTCTCTCCTTAGAACTTCGGATATAATTTAACTTCATTTCTTCTAATAAATCTGACAATAAAGACTGAAGTTCATGCAATGTTTTTTCATCCTTAAGTTCTTCCTTTAAAGCATCCTGAAACTGTTTAGTCAAACTGTCAAAAAGTACCCGTCCTTCCATATCAGAATAAGAAGCGGAGATGACATCATAAGTAGCATCCGTAATAAAATTTGAAAGTTGTTTTATGGCTGTATCTGGTAACTGACCAAAAGTAGAAATTTGACGGAAAGTTTCATAAAAATTAGATTGTTTAATTGCACTTTCTAATGAGTGATGTAATAAAGCTTCCATTTGAGGTTGAATCTGTGGCAAAACCTTATAAATGATTAAATCTAATAAACGGTCAGTTATTGCTTCTACTTCATTAACATCATTAACTTTAATTCCCGGTTGAGGCGATAATAAAGACCGGGCAAAATCTCCTTTTTGAATTGATTCTTGAGTTTGATTAATTAACCTTAATGTGAAAAAACTATTTCACACGGTCAGCCAAATAAGCAGCAGGTTCGTGAGTTACTTGAGCTAAAATTCCCTCTAAATTGATAATTTTAGCTTTATGTAAACGGATAGTAACTGGTAAAATTATCAGCCACCGCAAAACCGGAAGTAATAAAAAAATATCGTACCAACGTCGCAACATTCCATCCCACCAACTCAGACGAGAATGTTTACGAGAAATGACTAAACTCCTGATGAGAAAATCTCCAGCAAAAAAGACAATAAACAATAAATCTACCCGCCAAAAATCATCTACAAATTGACCTGTAGCATCAGTATTCCGAAAATAGTTTGTGTGGATTAAGGGACTAATTTGAGTCTGAAAAAAGTTAATTTCTTGATTAAGATTTTGTGATAGTAAATAATCACTACTCCAAAATGTTAAAAATGCTTGTTTTACCGATTCAGCTCCCACTCTTTCCCCCATTCGGCGTTGAATTTTGGCAAAAGTGGCAAATTTATTAGCGACCATAAATGGGTCTTCTTCTATTAGGGACACACTCTGACTGCGTAAGGAAGCTAGCAAGTCTTTAGTAGTGGGGTCCATTAATCCTTTTTTGGGCAATTGTTCCACCAGTTTATCCACAGTAAGGAGGTAATTTTCGGTTTGGGGGTGGGGTTCGATACCTTTTATGGGGTCGTAGACTCGGACAACTTCAGGTAAATAGTGTAAATAAATGTCGCGTAACGGTACATAAATGATGTTAAATAGCCCTAAAATTAGATTGAGTAGAGCTAAGATGGCGATCGCTTTCGCTCACAATGGTACTCGGTTAGAGGATGAGGTGACTTTATAATTTTCGGTTAAATTTACATCTGACATAATTATTAGCTATTAGCTATTAGTTATTGGTTAAACTTTCCTAAACCTATGTTGCAATTTTCAGAGATTCAAAGTCAATACTACTGAGGTAAGAAAGGAAATTCTGGGGAAGGTTAATTGCCGAGAATAAATAATCAATGATTTAAGTAATGAATGATTTTTTTGAGTCTTCTCATCGAATTATTAGCTTGATAATAAAATTTATCCTAATACGGAAACAAATTTTTAATGAAAGAATAATTTTATGTTAAAAATGCCTGGAGAAAGTTATCTTGGCTTTTTACCACCACTGACAGAAGCAGAGGTTGCTTTGAAATCTTCACTAGAACAAGATTTGTATAAACTAGCAGTTTAAATTGGCGAACGAAATTATTTAAAATATTCTCAACTGATAGATACTGCTAATTTTATTGCAGATAAATTTAGCGAATTTGGTTATCAAGTTCTACGACAAAATTATGAAGTTGACAAGCAAACATTTGAAAATTTAGAAGTATAAATTAAAGGCTCCTATCAACCAGAACAAATTGTTGTAATTGTAGGTGACTATGATTCAGTTTGAAATTGTCCTGAAGCTAATGATAATGGAACAGGAACTGCCGCCGTATTAGAATTAGCAAAACTATTTGCCGGGAAAAAAATATCTAGAACCTTACGTTTTGTCGATTTTGTCAATGAAGAACCACCTTTTTTTATGACTCCTAATATGGGGAGCGTGGTTTATGCGAAAAAATGTCGGCAAAACCAAGAAAATATTGTAGCAATGCTTAGTCTAGAAACTATTGCTTATTATTCGGATAAATTAGGCAGTCAAAAGTTTCCGTCTGGTCTGGATAGTTTTTATTCTTCTACAGGAAATTACATTACTTTTATCAGTAATATGAAGAATAGAAAATTAGTCTGTGATGTTATTGGTTCTTTTGGCAGCCATACTAAATTTCCCTCAGAAGGTGCAGCACTTCCCCAATTATTTAGTGGGGGAGATTTATCAGACCATTGGGAATTTTGGCAGGAGAATTATCCGGTTTTAATGGTAACTGATACGGCTTTTTTTCGTTATCCTTATTATCATCAACCAGAGGATACTCTGGATAAAGTAGACTTTGATAGATTTACAAGAGTTGTGGCTGGTTTGGAAAGAGTAATTGCTGATTTGGTGGGAGTAATTAATACTAATCAATAAATTTTTTGATAATTACTAGTCAGTTAGTATAGCAATTCCCATACTGATGAAGTACAAAATTCTTAAGTTCGAGGTAGTAGGTTTGAGGTGGTAGGCGAACATTATTTGTTTCTATAACAATTCCTATGCTGGTTTTGTTACGCTCATTCGTTGGTTTTCGGGAAGACTTTACTAGAATAGAATAGAAATTAAGGCGTTGCACAGTGACGAATGATTCTGGATTTTGGATGCCTGAATTTGGGATTGGGAAATTACTAAAATTATTAGTTACAGCACTGTTTAGGATGGTGAGTTACACCTGAATACTAATCTCTCTTCCCTATTTATTAAAGCGATAAAACTCCGTACCTCACTAACTCTGAAACTGCTGTAATAGTTTTTTCTCAGTCAAAGTCCGAGTCAATTTTTTTGCAGTATCATTCCATAATGTGCAACCCCGAAATTAAAGATAGTTGTATCTCACTAATATCGTGTCTCTTTGGATAACCACAATAAAAAATTTAGGGAGTAGGAAACAAGGAAAAAATATTCTCTTAAGAGAAAAGAAAATTTTTATTATGGCTAATGAATGAGACTTCATATAATATCATGTCCGGTTGAATACTTATGATTAAGATAGTAAGGGAGCGGGGGAGTAGGGGAGTAGGGGAGTAGGGGAGTAGGGGAGTAGGGAAAATAGAAAGATTTACTCG
>JAAUYJ010008447.1_pt1 | contig 14511 bp, 27 predicted proteins | sample 7278031 | NCBI WGS metagenome assembly JAAUYJ01 (sample SAMN14350222, study PRJNA611818) | marine sediment metagenome | isolation source: surface marine sediment (1.8m) | place: French Polynesia: Moorea | collected 2018-08 | reverse complement strand
GAGTGGAGGAGCACGAGAAAGAGGAGGATGATGAGGAGGGGCGGTCGTGGGGGAGGAGGAGGAGCAACAGTAGCAGCAGCAGCAGCAGCAGCAACAACAGCAGGAAAAACAACAATAACGGCCGGGAGTAGTAGAAAGAAGGGCGGCAGCAGAAGAAACAAAAGAAAATTCCGCAGCAGAGTGCATCTATCAGCACAACGAAAAACCGGCAAAACTTCAACATCGGCAATAGGAGGAGACCTTTTGTGGTCCTCCTTGGCCTCTTGAAGTAGCAGCTGTCCCCCTGGATGCCCTCCCAGTGCCCCACCACGTTCCTTGTGTCGCCCACGAAGGAGAAGTTGCCCCTGAGGGCGAACCCGTCCGGGGAGGAGGCGTACAGGAACACCTTCAGGTTGGAGTGCAGGGACAGGCTGTGCCACATCTAAAAAGGGGGAAAGTATTTTAGTGTTAATATAAAATTTTCCTTCCAGTTTTATGCCAGATTGATTCCCGTGCCTTTTTTGAGACCTTGAAGGTGAGGCTCTGGCCGGATTTGCCCGTCAGGATCAGGCGCCGGTTCTGGAGCTAAAGATATCGCGTTCGGGGAAAGGAAAAAGTGTTTTTTTTAAAAAAAAATCAGATCAACTAATGTATTAAAAGTCAAGTTGGATTAACGAACGCACTTCGTCTTTCGTTGGTTTCGGTTTGTCTCTCCCCTTCTTCCCACCTTTCTTGACCAGAATCTGGCCGCCGGGCACCAGACCGGGACACTGAGGATTGCAAATAATTCGATTAGGGAGCGCATTTTTTTATCATTTAGTTTTTTCGTCACGTATGCAAGCCCTGATCTGCATAGCCCGTCCATGAGCTGGCTTAGCCCGGGCAGCAGCACGATCGCATCCGCTGGCATGTTTCGAAAAATGCTTTGCTAAAAAAAACCGACTTGTGGGAATCCCAAGCGTCTAGCGCACCTTCCTGGGGGCCCCATAGCACCTGCAGCAGCAGGAGTGGTGCCAGAAGCGCCGCGAAGACCACCACGAGAGTCTGGCCCTGCTTCTGCAGGAGGCTAGAGGCGGCCATGGCGGCATAGCGGCATCAGAAGACCTTGTCCGAAACGGCGGCATCGCGGCAGCGGCCCGCGGCTACGACCTCCCACATCGCATGCGAAATTCAAAGTGGCAATGGAAAAACTGCTTGGGCAGGAAACAGGATCATCATCATGCCCATTCGACGCGGGAAAATGCGCATTTTGCCGATGCAGAAATTTGTCTCCCAATTTTTTCCAGGAAAATACGATGTGTGTCAGATTTGTTGGTTCGCGGTAATTAAGCTGCCCTTGCCGTACGCTTCCATTTGCAAGCAGTTGACCGTTTAACAAGTATATTTAAGCGTAGATATCACACGTGCTAAGCAATCCCTGCCTCCCTCAGAATCCCCGCCTTCCACCTCTCGTACTCCTCGCGGTCAAAGTCGAAAGCGTCACGCTCAAGGTGGGGGTCTTCCTCGGCCGAAGTAGGGTTGGTCTTTCTCGTCTTGGAAGCAGAATTTCCTCCGTCCTCCGAGGCTCTGGCCTCCACACGTGAAGACATGTCATCATCGTCGTCCTCAGGAGCTGCTACCTTGCCAGATTTTCTCCTTTTCTTGTCCTTGTCCTCCTTTGCTGCCGCCGCCGCAATCATGGCCTTGGTCAGATCTTCCAGCACCTTCTTGGAGGCGCCGCCGCTCAGCTCCAGCAGCCTCGCACGGTCCACCCTCACGCGCGGCTTGGCCGCCGAGCCGGCCGCCGCCAGCGCAGAGCACAAGAACACCGGCCGCGCGGCGTCCTCCCGAGAAACGGACTTGTTCTCCTTGGCGTACCTGGCCAGGATCTTGGCCGCCTCCGCCCTCAGCTGCGGGCATCCCAGCCTGGCGGCGCAATCCTCCAGCGAGAGCGCCCTGGCCGAACCCAGACCCAGGGCGTCGCGCAGGTTTCCCAGGGAGTTCAGGTACTTTGACTTCTTGGCCCCTGCGCCGCCCCTGAAGCCCGCCAGTGCGGCGGCGGCGGCGGCATCGACTGGGGCGGCGGCGGCGCCGGCCTCGTGCGCCAGGTGCAGCGCCATGACGGCCTGGCAGGAGGCGGAGAGTCCCATGGCGGCGGCGGCGGGGGAGGTCTTGAGTCGCCGCAGGTGGTTTCGCGCCAGTTGCAGCAGGCGCTTGGACTCGCTATCTCCATCTCCTCCACTTCCCATGAGTCCCATCCTGCCGGCGTAGTAGCGGACGGGGTCCACGTCGCCGCTGGACATGGTGACGAGATCCTAGTAGAGGAAGTCCTGGGGTTCTTCTCGTATTTTCCTCGATTTTTTCTTTCCTCCGCTCCTACTCCTTAAATTGTCGCTGTTGTTGTTGCTGTTTTTATGAGGGAGCTTCGGTTCCTTTCTTCGCATTTGGCGGCACCGCAGCACAACTGTACAACAGACAGTCGCCCACAGCAGCTTTTTTCACGCACCCTCCTCTCCTCCCTCGGAGTCCCTCCTCCTCCACATTTGGGCAGGCATTATCTCATGCTGCTCATCTTCGCCGATGCTTCTTCGGATACAAAACAGGTTGCCGTGTGCACTCTCTCTCCTCTGAGACTCCTCCTTAAGCATACACGTGAACTTGTACAGTTGCATTGCTGCAAGTGTACTGTTACTTCAATACATCTTTACAATTACAATACTGTGGCTGTCAGAAGAATTCACCCGGCTTTCTCTCTCTGAGAACGACCGAGGGAATTGCACAGTGCTTTCCCCCTATAACTAGTGGCTCGTCCGCGGTACCTTTTCCCCGGCTGCCTCCATCAAACAGCTATATCGGATTCCGCAACCACTTGACTCGCCGTCGCCGCACCCCGCCGCGGCCATGCCCAGCCCGTTCGTGTACTGGGCGCAGTCCGACTCGAACGTCTTCCTCAAGGTGGACGTGAAGGGCGCCTCTGGATGCCAAGTCCGGATCGAGGAGGAGGAGGTCGAGTTCACCGCGGTGGGCGCCGGCGGGCAGGGCAGGGCAGACACCAGGTACCACTTCGTCGTCGAGTTCTTCCTGCCCGTCGACAAGAGGGAGAGCTCCTACGAGGTGAAGAAGGCTTGGCGCACAATAATTAATTAGACGAACTTAAAAAGCTCTTGTTTCCCACACTAACTTTTTTCCTCGATATTTTTTAGCATGAATTTTGCATTTTCTCAGGTGAGGGAGCGCGAGGTGCTGATCAAGCTGGCCAAGAAGGAGCATGACTGGTGGCCTCGTCTGCTGTACGAGCAGCGGAAGCTGCCCTGGCTCAAGATCGACTTTGACCGCTGGAAGGAGGAGGACGACAGCGACGCCGACGAAGACAACGACGAGACGAACCCTCCCGGCATGCTGACTGGCGACGACGTCAGCTCTGCGGACTTTCTCCGGCAGCAGTACCCTGGCGTGTACGAGCGCCTGCAGCGGGAGGAGCTGGGGTACATCAGCGAGAGCAAGAGGAAGATCTACCTCTTCTGCTACAACCTCTTCATGCTGTGCGGGTTCCTTTACGTGGCGCTCGTCATGGCGGTCAGATACGCCAAGGACGGGGAGAAGTTCATACCGGAGTGCTTCGAAACGGTAAGACGAATTGAGAAGCAATAGGTTTTTTTTTGCATTCCCAGTTCCAAGTCACTTCCCTCTTCATGGGATCTCTTTTCGGTGTTGCTGCTGCTTTTGCTACTTTTGTTGCTACTGCTGCTGCTGTTGTTGTTGGTGCTGCTACTGCTGCTGTTCCTACTGCTGTTGCTGCTGGTGCTGGTGATGCAACAATTGTTATGTTGCTCCTGCTGTTGCTCCTGCTGTTGTTGCTGCTGCTACTACTGTTGTTCCTACTGCTGTTGCTACTGCTGTAGCTACTACTACTGCTGTTGTTGTCATTGTTGTTGTTGTTTCTGCGGTTGCTGCTACTGTTGCTACTGCTGTAGCTACTGCTACTGCTGTTGTTGTTGTTGTTGCTGCTGCTGCTGCGGTTGTTACTGCTGTAGCTAATGTTGTCTCTAATGCCATTTATGTATCTGTTGTTGCCTATTGGAGTTGTTGCTAGTAGCTCTATTTTTCTCTACTGTACGGTATTCGAGAAGCTTTGAAAACCCGTCCTCTCCAATCTCCCCTAAACAGGTTGGCCCCGTGATGGAGCTCCTGCACCTGCTCATGTTCCTCGAGGTGATGCACCCGCTGTTCGGCTACACCCGCGGCTCCGTCTACGAGCCGGCCCTCCAGGTCTGCGGGAGGAACTTCACCATCTTCCTCCTGATCGAGGCGGAGGAGAGGATGCACCCGAAGCCCGTCGTGTTCTACCTCTTCGCCGTCTACGCCGCCATCGAGCTCGTGAGGTACCCGTACTACATGCTCAGGGTCTACGACATGGAGGTCGGGCTGCTCACTTGGCTCAGGTAATTGGAATTTCATGCTTTCCCAGAAAAGAGCACGAAAACAAAGTTCTATTTTTTTTTTACAGGTACACCCTTTGGGTCCCTCTGTACCCCGTTGGCTTCGTGTGCGAGGGCGTGATCGCCCTGCGCGACATCCCCTACTTCGAGGAGACCGGCCGCTTCTCCTACCCCCTCCCCAACAGCTGGAACCTATCCTTCCACTTCCCCACCGTCCTCAGGCTGTACCTCCTACTGTTCTTCTTCCCCCTCCTCTACACCATGATGAACCACATGTACCGGCAGAGGTGCAAGAAGCTCGGCATCACTCCGCACGCGGAGAGGAGGAGGAGGAGGGCGGAGGAGGCGGAGGCCTGGAAGGAGGACTGATGGATGGGATTGTCATTTTTGAATGGTGTGTGAATCGTCAGGCAATAAACTGTGTCGCAAAGTATTTTGCACGATTTCTGTAGGGAATCTCTCGCCGGTAATCAGTATCTTGTACTAGCTGTATATCTCAGAGTACGTAGAGTTCCTCGATAAGAAATGTTCATACATTCTGAGGGGCCGGTATGTTCCGCACCCTTCCAACTGCAGTATAGCTGTAGAAGGCGGCTACGTCAGCCACCATGAAACCGTGGTTGGAGATCGTCATCGCGGTATTCTCCGCCATTCTTGTCTCGGCTTCGGTACATTTCCTTTCCGTCTTTCCTGCATGCAGTATGCAAAAAATCTGTTTTGACGCAGGCTCTCCCCGGCGGGAGGCCGGTGTTCAGGCACCAGGCCAGGTACCCCCACATGGTGACGGGAGGGGAGGTCGACTTTGACCGGGCCTTCCGCCCCAGCGACCTCCGCATCCACGACGGCCAGGACGCGGAGCTCGGGCAGTTCCCCTTCGTCGTCTTCATCAACGTGCAGGTCGGCCTCGTCTTCTACTCCTGCACGGGCGCCCTCGTCTCTCCCACCGTTGTCGTCACCACGGCCACCTGTTTGGAGGGAGGCACCATGGTGCAGGTGCGAGACGGAGACACAACTCTTTCCCGGAATATCGATCGTTGAATTCGACATTTGCCTGCAACCATAGGTGGGCGAGGGATCGGCCATTGGGGGGGATCAGGGAATTTTTTCCCAGGGGGGGGACTTGAGGGGGGGAAACAATTTCCAAAATTTTGTTGAAAAACGGGATTTTTACCTATTTTTCTCTATTTTGCAAAATTTTCCAGGGGGGAACCATAATAAATAAAACTTTTGGGTGTGGGGGAAGCACTTTTTTGGACTTCCCGTCCCCCCCTTGCCCACGTATGCCTGCAACTCTCAGGTGACCTCCGGCACGGACGATTGGACGGTGTTGAACGACGGCTGGCAGCTGGCCACCACCTTTGATCTGGCCGTGCACGAAGGGTACGTCAACTCCGGAGGAAAGGTAAGGGATTTTATCATTTCGAAATCTTAATTCTTTTTAAGAAAAAATGTCATAGTTGTCAAACGACATTGGCTACGCCCGCCTGCCGGAGCCCCTCCCGGTGCTCACGGAGGAGAACGTGGGATTCATCGAAATAGCCGAGGTGGAGCCGGCCGTGGGGGATCCGGTAAGGGGAAAATTCCCTCAAAATAGTTCTACTTTTTGAAAAAATCCAACTTTCAAGGTGACCGAGATGGGTTGGGGCGGCCTGACGACGGGTGCCGGCCTGCAGCCTCAGCTCAACTACGTCTCAGGGCTGGAGATCAGGGATGACGCCGTCATGGATGTGTTCGAAAACAGGGATATCGACAGGGTGAGGAAAGAAGAAAAAATGTTTTTAATTCAGTCTTGATAAATCATAGCCGAGCCACTCTTATTGATTGTCCGTATCAAGTGATAGTGGCGGGTTTAACAATAATTGCATCAGGAGCAGAAATAGCGGCAGTAGCAACAACAACAATTAACAGAAAATAAAGACGTCGTTCTAACCCCAAGGATGAATTCATCTGCACTTACGGCTGGATGATCGGCGGCGGCACGTGCTCCGGCGACGTCGGCGGCCCGGGCGTGACCGGGGCGGTCGACCCGGAGACCGGGCGCGCCACCGGGCCCGTCTTCGGGGTGGCCGCGTTCGACGGGGGGTCGGCCGACTGCGTCCGGTCCCCGTCCTGCTACACCTCGCTAGTCTACCACAGGCAGTGGATCAGGGAAAACACGGGGATTTGAACAGACTGGGGCCACATATTCTATTTCGGGAGTGAGTGTGCGTGCTGTCAGTGCCGTGCTGTACAGTACAGGCGACAGCTAAGGGGAATGTGCACTCTGCAGTTCTCCGAAAGTTAAGTTTTCTTTTGCGTATGTATGTAATTTCGCAGTATAAATAAGGTAGACGCTTCTCGGGACGATTTACTTTCTCCGCGTTGCGGACAAATGATCTAAATGTACGTCTGGCAGGGAGGGAGAAAAGTGTTTTTCTTTCTTTCGGCAAACCGAGGCCAAATCTTCTCCCGAATAGTTTCGCCGCCCCACTCCCCAGTTCCTTAGCAGATCGGCCTCCAGCCGTCCAGCGTCTTCGTTCCGTGTGCGAGGCTGTACTGGAGCTCCTAATAATAATTGTAAATAAAAAAAATGACGGCTGGGAAAAAATGCCACAAAAAGGGATGGGCCTACCTGAGCGTGAGAGCTTCTCTCTCGGACAGAGCTGTGCTCGTCATAGTCGGGCTATTGGTACGGCAATTAATATGGGTTTTAAGACAACTTATCTAACTTTCCCCCCCCTATAGAAGTGCATGCCTGAGCCTCCACCAACTGGTCGTGCAGGGTCTGGAGCGAGCGTCTTCCAACCTGTGAACGAACCTTAACTTCATAAAAGTCGAAAAAGGAAGGAAGATAACGCGGGTGGGATCTGCTCTGACCATGAAATTCATCGAGGCCCAGCGGTGGATGTCATAGTCCTCGTCGGTCGTGGTCAGCTTGGCACCGACCTGGGCAAAAATAATAATAATTTTTGTGGGAAATTCGTTGGGAGGCCAGCGGTGTTTGATTTATTATACCAGTCCCCCCGTGAGCCATCTGGTGGCGACCGCCGCAGACTTCTCGCTGGTGTTCTTGATGGCGTGCATCCACCAGGGAGGGTTCAGCATGACGTCACCCTTTAAAACAAACAAGAACAGACTCTGTTCAAAAGGTCTGGGGCGGAATTCGACAAATTTTCGATAGTTTGACAAAGTTCCAAAGCTCGGATAAAACATAAGCTCAAAAGTTCCAAAAAGTAATTGGAAAGTCAAATGTGACGCAGAAGGAGCAATAATTTTTTTATTAGTTGGGCCAAAAAAGAAAAATTAAAGGGGAACATGGGTACCAAAAGAAACTTTGGCCCTCCAAACCCTAATTGATTATTTTTTGAGCCCTCTAGCTCAAGTATCAAGAAGTGCTAGTTTTGCGTCTTCCAAAACACTTGTGCCCACTCTCCATGGGGAAATCAGTACATAAAAAATCTTGGATTTTAGAAATTGACCATATTGTTCAAAAATGACATTTTTCAACATAATTGGGTCCCGTCTGACTGATTACCAGGGGGTAGTTTTGTTGCTGGTCACAGCTGGCTACATTCATTTAGAGGACATTTGGTTCACCAAAATAAGATATTTGCTTTTTAATGTGTTAAAAAGGCTATAAAAATATATATATGTGACCAGCAACAAATTTCTACCCTTTGGTAGTCAGTCAGACGGGACTCAATTATGTTGAAAAATGCCAGTCAGACCCAAATATGTTGAACAATGTGGTCAAATTCTGTAAATTCAAACTTATTTATGTACTGATGAGAAATGAAAAAGAACTATCGGGATCGTCAGAAATCCATTCCGAAAAGGGAGTGAAGGACCTTTTATAGGGAAACTAAAACTCTGAGACTAATGACATTTTTGCAAAACTGTTACGATATTTTACCAGAGGAGAGGTTTGACATCCGGTACATATTGGTTTTGACCACCAAAATCCTTGTATGCCTCTCAAAAAAAGGAACAAAAAACAGTTTGTCCCTATTGAAATAATTGATTTTTAACACCATTAGTTTGTGTACCAAAATGTATGGAATTCATTCAAAAACTGCATGTACCGGTCAGAGAGGATCTTTTCTTGAACAATATATCTTAAAATTTGTAAATAACTGCCTGATATGAAAGTTTAAGTTTCCCAACAAAAGATCTTTTGCACCTGTTTTGTAAGGAGTTCTGACGATCCCTGTAGTATGAGGCTGGTCTTTTTCTATATCTTCAAAAATACTACGGTGAAACACAAGTTAATTTGGAGAGATCATTCTTGGAACAGTTTGTCACTTGTGGACAGCATAATTTTATAACTTCACAATCCTGTCTCAACAACAACAACAAAAACAACAAGCTACACCTTTCCCAGACCTGACGGCTTCGCTGCAGGTAAAAATGTGTGAAACTGAATCCAGCTCACCGGCCGCAGGTCCGCCACGTAGTAGGGGCAGTGCTTGAACGCGGGCATGACCGTGGTGTCGTACTCGTCCGGGTAGGCCGCCAGGCACATGTTGGCCACCCCGCCAAAGCCGTGGATCGGGTTGCACATGTACTGGTCGTGCGGGTCGATAAAGTACCACCGCTTGGTGCCGTCGATCATGTAGAACATGTTGTAGTTGCCAGCATTGTGGAAGGGGCTCCCGGTGCCCTGTACGACAATAAAAAGGCAACACACATTTTGCACCATATTTTTCCCTCTGAACCTTTGCAGCTTTTTTGCATGACTTCTTACCTTGCGCCCTAGGAAGAACTGCGAGAACCCGTGCGTCTTCCTCACGTACGGCTCCAGCCTCTCCGTCTGGAAGGCGTCGCGGATCTCAGGGTGCCTCTTGAGCAAGATCTCAGAGTTGTGCATGTAGACCTTGGGGTCGTCCACGTCCCTGACCTTGCCGACGATGCCGTCCTCCTCCCGGCGGGTCACCAGGACGCTCTCTTCCCCGTACTTCTCGAGCATCTTGTCATAGGTGAACTCCTTGATCAGTCTGCATGGGGAAGGTAAAAGTTATTTTTAAAAAACAAAAAGTTTTCAATCTTCGATTATTATATTGAAAAAATCAAATAGCTTTATAATCCAAATACGGGTTGATACCTAAATGTCTTTTACCTGGGAAAAAATATCAAGTGTGAGGCCATGAATATTTTCAGAAACAGAGCTATAAAATTAAAAAAAAGTTTAGACAAGTTTTTATGTTATAAAAATATTTAGAGGTTCTACAGGGGTCTTCTGAACTGTGTTCTGAAAAAGGATTTTGGGAGCTTCTGTTGGGAACCTACAGCTATGAAACTAGTTATTTCTGCTTTACTTCTTGCTTCACCTCCACCAAAGTTGGAATATTTTTCTCATTAATTTTTTTGACAAATTATTCAAAACCTCACACTTGACATTTTTTTAGATAAAACTTTTTCTAATACCAACCCATAGAGATAGGTTAAAAAGTAAAAGCATAGATGCTCAAGTATAGATCAAAGAACCCCCTCCCTAGCTTTCGGATTCCATTGTAGTAACGCACGAACTTTATTCGTAGACCCCCCCAGCCCTCAAAATCGGAGACCAACTTGAGCACCTATGAGTATAAGCATTTTGCTGGTCTGCATATGTTCTGTGTTCTCCTTTCTTTGTGTCCTTCATGAACCCCCTCAGGATGACCGGGTGCGGCCTCTTCACAAAGGTCTCGTAGAACTCCCTTGGCGGCCTGTTTTCCCAGTCAAACTCAGGGATGGGGATGGCGCTTTCCCACTTCTGTATCCAAAGAAACTAGTCCTACATTATTAAAACTTTTTTTGCCACTTTTGGAAACCATCATGACCTCTCCGCTCTCCTCCATCTGCCTGGCCACCCTCCCGAGAAGGAAGAGGTAGAACCTGTTGAACAGGTGCATGACCCTCAGCTTCACCAGGACCAGCAGCAGGAGCTTGGCGTCCTGGCGCAGGAAGGAGCACACCAGCCAACAGGTCTTGATCAGGAACATGGTGACGTAGTCGGGCTGGGGGAGGGAAGAACATTAAGCAGTGTAAAAAGAAAGAATAAATGTATCTATGAAGAAAAAATGTTGTTATTTAAATGACCTCGGGGATGTTTTTTGGCCTGAGGAAGGACGGGTAGGCTGAGAGGCTCTTGAAGAAGACGGGCTTGATCAGGAACCAGCTCTGGATGAGGTACTTTATCCGCAGCAGCACCTGTTTGAAGGGTTGCATACTATGAACTTCGTGTGTTTGACTAGCGTTGATATAATTGTAATTGTATAAATGTAATAATTGGTAATTGATGCCATTGAAAATGTTATCCTTTCCGGTGGTGATGTTGGTGTGTCAATACAGTAGGGCACACATGGGCACCGACAAAATTTCAGCAAGGGGGCAAGATTTTTCCCTTCAGGGAGGGGGGGACTACAAAAAATGACGTAGGGAGGGGGACTATTTTTGAAATTTAGGGTATGGGTATGGAGGGTGTAAAAAGAAAAAAATCTTCTGCTGCCAACACTTCAAGGAAAAATTCCTTCCCAAAATTGAGAAAGGTGAAAAATATTGTTATTTTTAATCTGGTTTTGTGGAACAGGGAGGGGGTAGACACAAAAAGTTTCATTTTTTCTCTATTGGGGAGGGGGTCAAATTTTGCCTTAGGGAGGAGGACTGTGTTTTGGGGGGTCAGCCTATGGGCATCCCCCCCATACCCCTCCCCTTGCCCATGTGAGCATGTATCCTAGACCAAATGTCAAAGACATGAAAGAGAGCGATCCTGCCTCAAGCTTCAAACTTAGCAGCCTCTCACCTCTCCGAGACGTCAATGCCCATGTTCTCGCAGACGTTGTGCACGTAGCTCTGGTAGGACTCGAGCACGTGGAAGTCGAAGCCGCGCAGGCAAATGTTGGACGGGGGGTACTCGGGCGCCAAGGAGGAGTAGTCCTGTTCAAGCCAGGTTGGCACGTTGAAATGAGGAGGTTGCTCGGGGTTTGATTAGATTGAAACATACATACCTGTAGGTAGTCTGGCTCGAAGGTCCTTGCGGCGGCGGGGGAGGCGTGCAGGGGCCGACGCAGGGTCAGGCCGCGCAGGGCCAGGCTCAGGGAGGAGGGGCGCAGGATCCTGGCCGCGGACGACGAGGGCAGCATGCTGTCAAAATAGGCTTGACGCAAAATAGGACAGCTGCCAGCTGTTTTTGTTGTCACTCTTTTGGGGACTTTGGAAAGTGTCTCAAATTACGCCAAAACGTTTTTTCGTGTCTCCAAAGTTGTAAAAGTTGTAAAAGACACTCGCCGAAAAGGGGAAGAGAAGGAAAAGAGCGAAACAGCCTGGAAGAGGAGAAGAGGAGAAAAGCGGCGACCGGGGGAAAAGAGGAGGAACGGCTTTGCGGGAGCGTGGGCAGTTTGGCAGGCGGGGGCGGATGGGGTGGGAGGGCAGAGCGACAGCTGAACGATAAACAAAATCCGTTTAAAAAACGGCGAGAGAAGAAAAGGGGAGAGCGAAAGAACCAATTCGCCCAAGAAGAGAGTGGACATTCGAGGACCCCGAGGTCAATCGCCTTCGCCGAGGTCGACGAGGTCACCAGGCCGCCCGCCGCCCGCCATGGACTCTGGCGGCGCCGTGGGCGCGGTGGGGGAGTCCAGGTTCGAAAAGTCCCTCGGGCTGCTGACCTCCAAGTTCGTGGCCCTGCTGCAGAGCGCGCAGGGGGGAGTGCTTGACCTCAAAGTGGTGAGTGACCTCGATCTCCCGCCGAGGTGTCTTTGGTGCCTTGACTCCTCTGTTTCCCCCCTTAGGCCGCGGACACCCTGAACGTGAAGCAGAAGCGCCGCATCTACGACATCACCAACGTGCTGGAGGGCGTCGGGCTCATCGAGAAGAAGAACAAGAACTGCATACAGTGGATGTGAGTAGATATTGTCGAATTTCCGTTGAAATACCATAATTAAGGCATTCCTGACCGTTTTTCAGGGGCGCGGTGGCCGGATCCAACACGGAGGAGGCCACCGAGCGCGTCTCCGTCCTCAAGGATGAGATCGAGACCTTGGACAAGCACGAAAAGATGATCGATCAACACAAACAGGCAAGAAATTTTCCATTTTGGAATTTGACGACCTGTTGGTTCCCACATTTCAAGGATTAGTAAACGAAAAAATTATTTTGAATTTTCCAGTGGGTCCAGCAGAGCATAAAGAACGTGACCGACGACGTCGGCAACAAGCAGCTCTCCTACGTGACGAGCGAGGACATCTGCGGCAGCTTCGAGGGCGACACCCTGCTCGCCGTTCAGGCTCCACAGGGGACGCAGCTGGAGGTGCCCATCCCGGCGCTGACGCCGGCGTCGAAGCGCGTCTACCAGATCCACCTCAAGTCCTCCGAGGGCCAGATCTACGTCCTGCTGGTCAACAAGGAGACTGCGGACAGCGAGCCCATGGTGGTGCAGGTGCCGCTGCCCAGGGAGGTCTCGGAGGCCATGAGGGAGACGGAGACTGCGGAGCAGCAGCAGAAGGCGACGGCGGAGGCCGAGGCCAAGCCGAAGGAGGAGCAGCCTCACCAGATCAGGAGGTCGGGGCGGGGCAAGACGAAGGCGACGAGTCCGCCGCCGGAGCCATCCGCCAAGAGGTCAAAGCTGGACGGGGGGGCGCTGTCGGACAAGGAGAGGGAGGACGAGGCGGCGGCAAAGGAGGTGGAGGGCATCCTGGGCGGTCCGCTGCCCTCGGAGATACCCGGGCTGGAAGACCTCATCTCGACAGAGAGTAAGTCCCGACCTGCGTTTTCCCTTAACTGTACTTTTAATTTTAATTCATGATATTTGTATCAGTGTTCGGCCCTCTGATGAGACTGAGTCCTCCCCCGTCGGAAAAGGACTACTGCTTCAACCTCGATGACAGCGAGGGAGTCTGTGACTTGTTTGACGTGCTGTGAGGTTGAGGAGGATTGTCAGGGGGGGAGGTCCCACACTCCCCGCCGCCCGCCGCCGCCTCTGCAAATCCGTTTGAGAGAGGCGAAAGAGGAGAGGGCGTGCTTAGAAAAAAAAAACAGAAACCAAGTCTGATATGGTTCTCCTTTGAGAGAACGCTATTTTCGGGGAGTGAACGGCGCTTCAGCAAAAAAAACGAAAAAAAAAGTGCCAACGCTCATCCCCATTCCATACGTAGTACAAATATTCCCCCCAAGCCAATAATCCCTTTTCCGTACCTCGTTTCTACAATGGGGCCGATTCTCATCGATGCAACTACAAAAGTGCTTCTTGTCTGATCTGTCGGGCTGTCTCAATTTTCCCACAAATCAATTTCTCTCCCTGCGCCCTGTTTTGCAGCTCAGGAATGAGCTACCAACCCACCCACACCCCTTCGCACCCAAGCCGACACGTCTTTACAAAAAGTGAAAAAGAAGAAGAGATATTCATTCAGGAGAACAGGACACACTTGCGGTCTCTAGCTGTCATAACTCTTCACCAACCCCCCAATCCCCCCTGGTGCAACCCCCCCCCCATCCCCCCCAAAAAGAACATGTTGCCGCTGGTCCATGCGACGTTCTTCCTTGAGAACATCAGTATTGTTGGTGTGAGCAAACACCATTTTTTCTCATTGAATAAAAAAACTGTGAAAAAGAACACGAAAAACCTGCAGTCGATATTTTTGCGTTCTTTTCGGAGGATTAGAAAGCCCACTGTTCTTCCTCCTCCTTCCTTGCCTTGACCGTTGCCAAGATCGTCCTCATGACAAATTCATGAGTTCTTCCTCCTCTTTCGAAGAAGACACCTTTGGAGAAAAGAGAGAAAAAAAGGTCTTGTCCGCTCCCCTCTTTCTTTCTTTGGGCCTCGTGGTGGTCGCCGCTTGCCCTTGGAGTCAAGGCAACAAAGGAAAGGCGAGGGCCGCTTTGGGGAAAAGAGATACCCCTTAACGTTGTTTGTCATGCTTACCCAAATGTGAAAAATGGGTTTCTATAAAATTTTGAAGTTAAGGAAAAAGGGAAAACAGGATGTAGAAACAGACTGAAAGCGTTTTCTTAGCTTTTCCCAAAATAGAAAATAGCCCTCGAAATTTTGGGACGTTTTTGGGCACTGGACGTACGAATTAGGCCTTCAGTGCCCGGGAATTATCGGTGCCGAAAGGAAGGGGCACCACCGGATTTGATTAGGGAAAGAACAGCAAGGCCTCCT
>JAAUYJ010075127.1_pt1 | contig 14526 bp, 12 predicted proteins | sample 7278031 | NCBI WGS metagenome assembly JAAUYJ01 (sample SAMN14350222, study PRJNA611818) | marine sediment metagenome | isolation source: surface marine sediment (1.8m) | place: French Polynesia: Moorea | collected 2018-08 | reverse complement strand
CAGCAACAGCAGCAACAGCAACAGCAGCAACAACAACAGCAACTTTGGGGGGTCAGATTTGGCTGGGCCACCAGCTATTTTTTACGTAGACCATACAATAAAAAGCAAGGAACCCTGTATTTGTACTTTTATGTGATCTCATGTGGGTTGGGTAATTGAGCAGTTCAACAAATCGAGTGCGAAAGTTTATAAGTTCGGGTAGAATCTAACCCCAACCCTAGCTTTAATAGAAGAAAAAAAATCCCGTAAAAACGCATAATGAACAGGTTAAAAACAAAGATAGAAAATTTTAATGAATAATGTGGGAACTGGGAATTTGAGTGCCCTAGCCCAAGGCCGCCAAGCTGAAACATTGACAAATCATTTGCCAACAAAATAATGGAACAACAACTACTGCTGAAGTTTATTTCCTTTTCAAACCTTAGAAAATTTATTCAAAACATTAATCATAGTCGTATTTATATAATTCCTTGAACCGACAAAACTATTTGCAGGACGGATTAGTAATATTTGGCACCCTTTTTCAGGTAGGTTAGTCACATTCACATTTTCCTTCACTTCCCCTTCCCCTCTTTCCTCCGTTCAGACAATATAAATTCTTCCCTGTCCTGGGCGTCCTTGACGGAGCGCGGCACGTCATTGATCAGGCGATCGATGACCACACGGACCAGGAGAAAAGCGTGCTCCACCGCCACGAGGAGCAGCAACCACCCTAGATCAGAGGAGTCCGGTGAGAAGGCGGCCCTGAGGCTGGAGTCGCCGTGCATGAGAGCGCAGTTAGTCATGACGGAGATGACAGAGGTGACACTGAAGGCGGCGTACCAGGCGCCGATGTCGCGAACGCAGCGGGGAGTTGGCTTGCGCGAAAGCCTGAGTAGGAAAGAGAGTAAAAAAAGCAAATAAACAACGAAAGCATGTTCAATAGTAAAGTTCTGTGTCTTACTTGCACAGTTTGTAAGCATCGACCTTCAGCTCGATGACGTTGTTAATGAGAGCAAAGAAGGCTGCCAGCGGGTATACGGAGGAGAAGAGGAAGACGTGCCCGAACTGAAGCCAGAGCTCCATGAAGTCGTCGTAGGTGGATTCGTACGGGTCGCGCTCCAGGTTAAAATTCGCCATGGCAACGCGATTGTCCTCAGATTCCAAGAGAGCAACCTTTTCTACCTCCCGATGTTGGCAGACCACCTGAAATTACATTCACAATTTTTTTAGGCACACACAGGTTTCTCTGATATTGAATCTCACCTTGTACTTTCCCGGGTTCTTGACTACCTTTTTGCTGACCTTGTTGATGACCCTTTTGGTCGAGGGGCGTTTCAGGACGATCGGCATGATAGTCTCCTGGAGCTGGTTCACAATCTGGAGGACGATGAGCATGCTGAAGACCTGGGATCTGAGCATAGTGACGTCCTTGAGCCAGAAGGCAATGTAGAAGAGGGCCAGGAAGGTGTTGACGAACTCGAAGAGGATGAGCTTCCCCACCACGAATTTCTCGAACTGCTCCTGGGTGCGGTGGTTCTCCCACTCGGTCAGGTAGTGGGCCAGGCGCAGGTAGTATTGGTTCATGAAGAGCACCATCACCGAGTAGACGGTGGACGGAAGGTAGATCATGAGCTGTCCAATTAGGCTCAGTTTTCCTGTTTCCTCGTCCATGAAGAAGTCATGCACCAACCTTTCAGCCTGAAGGAGGATAAAACATTTTTAGCATAATGAGGCTTTTTTGATAATACTAGAAAACATTTTTTACCTTGAAGGAGGACAACATGAGGAACAGCGCCACCAGCAGGCACAGGAGGGTGATGGGCAAGGACACGAGAAAGACCTTCCTCATGGTCTTGGCCACAGGATACTGAAGCTCTTCTCGGCCAGTGATCCTATTGATGCCGACGTCTCCCCTGAACTCCGGTCGTGGCCTCTTCTTCCTCAGCTTCCCTCCGGACCCCCAACGGTGCTCGTGTTCAGCGGAGCGTCGCTTCCACATCTCCAGGAAGACAGTGACGGCCACGAGGTTGAGGCAGGCGAACACCACGTCCGTCAGGAGGAAGTTGATTCCAAGGAAGCGGTCGAAGACGAACTGAGCGACACCGATGGCGGCGATTGGGACGAGGAAGTAGGTGTAGAAGGCGGAGAAGGAGACGTAGAGAGCGACGTTCTCCCCGAAGTAGTCCCGCACCTCCTGCACGGGTGGGTCGAAAATGGAGGCCCCCTTCCATCTGGCGTGCAACTTGGACAGGGACTCGTCGTCGTGCAGGGGGAAGGTGTCGACGTGGCCTGCCTCGCGGTAGGAGGAGAGCACCGGAGCCTTCCTGAAGTTGAGGCCGGACTTGGGGTACCCGGGAAGGTGTTTTTGCTCGCGAGGGAAGTGGAGGGCCTCCATTGCGTAGATGATGCAGCGGTGCACGTCAGACAGAGTGAGCGGGCCCACCAGGCAGTCGGATTCGGAGGCAGGCGGAAATTCTGAAGACTCGTCCAAGGTGAATTGCCTGATGACACCGTCGGAATCCGCTTTCTTGACTCCGATCTCCTGCGCCAGCTTGAGGATGCGCTCCTGCGAGGCCGATACATGCACGATCAGTCCATTGGGGCGCATCGGCTCCTGGCGCACAGAAAGTCCCGCCCCGCCCTCGGACGGCGGAGCGGACAGCCGGTCGGTGATGTACTGGGCTGCTTCCTGGCAGCATTTCTCATGGAGGCATACCACCGCGTAGGTGGGCAGGTTGTCGGCCATCTTCGCAGTCAGGTCTCTTTTCTCGCACCACACTTTTGCTTCAAATGAGGGCGGGGTCTATCGAGGCCTGCTGCTGCTGCTGCTTCTGCCTATGGGCCCAGAGCCTCTCCACGATCACGTTGAGCACTGCGGCCACCTCGTCCGGGTTGGGTGCCGCTGTTGACCTCTGCTGTCCGCCGCCAAAGTGGCGCACGCGGCACACGGGGATCTGCCACTTGGCCTCGAAGCTGGCAACGTCCTGATTTGACACTTCGGATTCGGCGATCGCTCCGTACCTGGGAACAAACGAAGAGATAAGACTTCGAGGGTGTTGTGTTGCACTCAGTTGAGAGGGGGATAGTCCGCAGAGAGGGAAAAGCTGATCTTAGGGATGCGCGGATTGTGCCAGGCCTCTCGTAGCGTTTGCATAGAGCTTTTCTGCAACGATTGCGCTGCCTTTCTGAACAAGTGTTTTCAAGCCAGTAGTAAACTCAGCTCTGGCAATCTGCCAATGTTGATGCGGCAACTATGAAAAGTCCAATCACACTACGGGATAAGCAAGCATAAAAGCGAGAAAAGAATCCAGAAAAAAAACACTTTCAAGGTAAGGCTTCAAGGAATTTTTACGTTCAGTTACCTGGTCCCGACGACGATGGGAGTGAACGGCGGCACCCTGCCCAGCTGTGCGATCCTGGCCAGGTGCGCTTCCACCTCGTCCAGGGTGGCGCGGTCGGTGAAGGAGAAGACGAGTAAGGCGGCGGAGGCCCCCTCACGGCACACGGGGGCGATGTGGGCGTATTTCTTTGCGGCGGCCTCCCCAGAATCCCACAGGGACAGCCTGAAGAGGACGATGCGGGCCTCCGGGCCTGGCGCCTGCAGCACCTTGGCCGGCCAGTACACGTCAGTGACGCGCAGCCCGGGGGTCTCGCAGGCGGAGGAGGCCGGAGGGGACGGGCGCCCTGACAGGAATGCGGCGAGGGCGGTCTTGCCGATGCCGGCGCGGCCCCACAGGAAGACCTTGAAGGATGCGGCGGCCAGGATGGGAGGCACGCGCGGCGCCTCCAGCAGTCCGTATGCCCGGCGGGACTCCCCCTCCGTCAGGTGCGCGATGATCCCCCTGCCCTCGGGGCTGTGGTGCCACCCGGGCGAGACGAACCGGTGTGTGGCGACCGGGGTGGCGTGCGCGCCGGACAACGCGCCGGGGAGCATCACAGGAAGGGCGGGGAAGACTCCGGCGTCCTTGTCACATTTAGGCCAAAAAATATATTTCTTTGATAGATAACTCCTCTATTTAGATAACGCAATGTGCACTTGAAGTCATTAACAGAAATGGAACTAAGTCTAATTGCACTTTGCAGGTAAGAGTAAGACAGGTCTACCGTCAACAGTGAATGGCTTCCCTTTCTCCACAGCTGATTTTCGCTTTTCAGGCAGGCTAGGGAAAGAAAGAGCCCAGGCTCGAACTCGAATACAAAATCATAACTTTTAGAACTGCACTTGACATTTCACAGTTCATAGTCATGAAGTCTTGGATCATGTTTTAAAAAACTGCGAGATGTGTATCCGTCTTCTCAACAACATGAAAAGGTTTAGACGTCGAGGATCAAAAATGATAGGTATTTCAAGTGTTCAGCACATGTAAGTGCTTTCAATGACATGACATGCAAGTGTTGATGCCAAATATATGTATACAAAGAAAATGTGATGTAAATCGTGATATTTTTTTGTGTTTTGTCTCGTTACCTTATTTCCGCCGCCCCTGTCTCTCTTTTCCCGCTCCACTCGCCGAAACGGGAAAGAAGAAATGGAGGAGGAGAAAGAAGAGGGAGAAAAACTCGAGAGGAGCAACAGCTGAGCAAGACAGATAGGAAAAGGGGGAAACAGACGTCTACAGATTCGAGTTCGAGCCGGGCCCGGGAGACAGACCACTGAGATCAACCGACAGTTTCCTACATATTGTACATGGCACATGTTCATGAGGCATACTTTTTGCTTGTGTTTCATTTCCACATCAGTAAAGTAGTGAAGATCTCGTTTCCCGCTTCGCCTTGGCCCTTGGCCTTCTCTGTGTTTAGTCAAGCTGGGATCCTGGCCTTCCCTATCCCTACTTATCTACTAGTTCCCCGACAATCTTCCTGTTCCTGTCCTGGCCGTCGCCGTCGCCGTCGCCCTCGCCGGTCGCCGTGGTGTTCCCTGCCTCTGCCGCCCCCTCCGCCTCCGTCCCCCACTTGTTGGCCAACTTCCCCACCCCCTGCAGCCTGCACCACGTCAAAAGCATCATCAACAAGAAGTAGTCTCCGTATCCTTCTGCCCCCGTGCGTCGACCGCCTGTCTGCGCCCCGTTTTGCCTCCCGCTCGGGATCCCGCTGCTCTTCCTCCCTGACCGCCATGTCGTCCTCGTCGGGTTCCTCGGGCTCCGGACCCGGATTCAAGCTAGACATCGGGTGCGTGGAGCGCGACGAGGACCGGGCGGACTTCCTGTCGGCCTGCTCCCGCCTGGACCTGCGCGCCATCCGCGACCTGGTGGAGGGCAAGGGCGTGGAGGCCGCCACCGCCAGGGACGCCATCGGCCAGAACTGCCTGCACTTCGTGGTGGGGTCGCCCGAGGCCGGGGAGCGCGCCGCAGAGCGACAGGAGCAGCTGTTGGGCTACCTGACCAGCCTGGGCGCCGACCCCAACGCCGCCCGCTCCACCGACGGGTGGACGCCAATCTTCCTGGCCGTGGTTTTCCGCCGCCCGCGCCTGGTGACGGCACTCCTCTCCAACGGCGCCGACGCCGCCCTCAAGGACGGCGAGGGCAGGTCGCCCGAGGACTGGGCCGATAGGTACAGGGTGCATGACGTCAAGGACCTCCTGCTGCACAGGTAACGTAAACATATTCGGGACTTTCCTCTTTCAAATGTGGCCGACAATGTTGATCTCTCCTTTTTTCCAGCCGCAACAAGGTGGGAAGATCGCGCTTCTCTTGCGTGCAGCAGGGCCCCGCCCCGGAGGCAACGGCGCAGACAACGACGGATGACAGCAACAAGGTGAACATATTCAACTTCTTTTTTTCATCGCCAATGTTCTTCATGCCCTTTTTTTCCCCTTTCAGGCTCCCTCTCCAAGCGCTTCCGCCTCCACCGATGCCGAGACCCCCTCGTCTCCCCCCAGCTCTTCTTCCGCGGACGCGCCGCCAGCCGTCGACTCCGCCGCGGGCGCCGCCACTTCGGAGGAGGACGAGGCCGCCGCCGCGCTGGCTGCCGCATCCCTGGACGGCAAGGAGGCCGGAGAGAAGCCCTTGCTGGCGGCGCAGTGACTTGGACAGAGATCGAAGGAGAAACGAGTAATGCACGGAAAATGAAGGAAGGACTTTGGACCAGAGGGTTTATGGAGACAGGGGGGGAAAACCAATATCCAGATCTCAGTGACAAGAAAAAGGACAAAGAGGACGGTGGAACGAGGGATCACGCACGAAAGAAGGCATTTTTTCGCCGGCCTCTCGGCTGGTCGTCATGGCACGTATCTTGGCTGCTGAAACGACATGGGACAATTGTCGGAGCCGGAGCCGGAACATGTTGGTGGTGTCGCCGTTTCATGTGCTTCATTGTCTCGCGCTTCCGCGCGACCCGCGCGGCGCACACAACCGGTCGACACAAATAACGAAATTCGCGTACAACAATCCCGACTGACGTTACCTCTATTGATTGCCATTTACCATCTCCCCCCCCCCTTTTTTTTTCTATATCTAGAGTTATAGTCTCCCTAAATAGTTGGGCCTTTCAGACGAACAAATCCTTCTTCCCCTCCCCCACCTAGTACGTATACATGTATTTTACAGTCCCCCGTTTTGTCCTGTAACTGTAACTGGTGTCGAAAAGTCGTCTCCTTGAAAGAAGGCAGACATTGCCAATGTGTATTCCCCCTTTGTACCACACCCTCTTGGACTTGTGCTGCGTGAGCGTGTGTGAGCCTTTTACGCGATCGAGCTGTCTTGGTGCTCCTGCCCCTCCTGACTCCTCCCGAAGAGATAGGTCAAGGCCGACACGAGAGTGGTGGCGGACTGGACCGTCCCGATCTTTTCCTCCCCCTCCCCCTCTCCCCAAGCCAAGGTTGATGCTGTGGCCAAAAAAAGATTAAGAAAGAAATTGAATATATTTGATGCAGTTTGGTTTTAGATCATGATGTGATGCATAGTCTCGAAATATACCCTTGCAAAAGTTTACCAGGCCAACAGACGATTAACGTTATAAGCAACAAGAATAGACTTAAGTTCGACGACCTGCGGCGAGGAATTACGGAAGATTTTCAAAGATGACAAAGTCTAAAAGGATTTGACAAGAAATAAAAAAATCACCAATTTTAAGCAATTTGTGTTTTTGACCTTTTTTACCCCTAAATGATCTCAAAAGTCAAATTTGACCTGATCCGCCCAACATAATATGGGAGGGTGCACAAGATTTTCAATTTTAAAAGTTCACTGCATTGCAGGATCTAGGAGAATGAATGCTGAACAAGCCTTTCACATCCAGCATTTTGTGTATGAAGTGTGTTTACCTGACAATGGTTCCTAATAAACCAAACCAAACAGAACCAAGATTTTTTGGATCGGGATTCTTAGAATTCCAAGATCTACCCAAGTTATTAGGATGACTTTGAGCTACAAGCTCATCTAAGGGGCATAAAAAAATTCCCCACCAACAACTACAACAACTCAGACCATTACTTGATCTGTCGGCTATCGCCGCAGATAAAAAGAGGAAAGGGGAAAATGCGCACTAAACCGCGCGAACCATCACTATCAAATGTGCTCAGAAGCTTTGGGCTCCGTGCTTTTACTACTGCCTTTTAGACTTTCGTTGGTTCCGTGTTGTGGTAGCAACGCGGAGTTGCGCTTGGAGGTGGAAAGTGTCTCAAACGGGAGGGCGTCAAAATTCCGACAGAGAGTTGCTATCCAGTCAAAGTTCCGACAATAGTGGGTACCTGCAAATTTCCGACAGAAAGGAAGAGAACCTGCAATTTTCTGACAGCCATAGAATTGTGGTGTTGGTTTTTAGTATTTAAGAGGGACTATGGTGTTGGCAAGTGTGAGTTGATGTTTTTCTTCTTTTTCCCCCTTGTTTAATCTATTGCTCTTGCAGAAAATTTTACTGTCCAAGAAATATCTGTCGGAAAATTGCCGGCTCCCTGTGTCGGAACTTTGCAGTTTGCAGGTACCCAGAATAACTGAGATTTGTCGGAACTTTACGTACGCCTCTCTCAAAAGCAGTGCTGCCAACTGGCATTTTTCAAGGCCAGATTTCACAAATTTGGCATTTTTTGAAAGTGTTTGGCATGGGAAATTTTCATTTGGCATTTTTTAAATTTGGCATTTTTCTGGCATTTTTGTTCAAAAACAAAAAATCAGGCCATTTCAGACAAAATCCAGGATAAATATAGCAAAAAAAATAAAAAGGAACATATTCAACATTTTTCTGGTTTGTCTGAAATTTTGGAGGGCAATGTTTTGTATAGCAACACTTGACTTTTTTCTATCAGTTTCTTTCTTGGCTCACATATTTCCCAGATGGGAGGAAAACTTGTTAATAAATCCGCCATAAAACATGAAAAATAGGGGGTTTGGGGCAGTTTCGCACTTTGGCATTTTTCTGGCATTTTTTGTTTTCGAATTTGGCACTGAGCTCGTTTTGAAACCTGGCAGCACTGCTCAAAAGCGTGGCGAAACGGTAAAGACCAAGAGAAACCAGGGAGTCCCAGACAGTGACAGACTCTGCACTGACAGTGGACTCTGAGTCTGACTGTCTGAGTCTGAGCCTGATGGCCTGAGTCTGAGACTGAGAGAGACGCTCAAAAAACAACCAACTGGGCGGCGGAAAGGAGCAAGGAAGGCCGGAAGGGGAACTTCCAAAGTCCAAACTTACAGCGATTCCGTCAACGTCGTCAATATTTCGTGAACTTGGTGCTGCTCGTGGAGACGTGGACCTCTCGTAGAGTCGTAGTCGTCCTCTCTCCACCGGTGGGACGAGATGAGCGACGAGGACCACAGGAACACCTGCCGCCAAGGGGGAACCGCAACAGGTGCAAAAGACACCAACAGCTACAGGGGGAAGATGGACTCGCACGTGGAGGAGGAGGAGGAGGCCGCAGCTCGGAGGGAGTACGAGAGGTGGAAGGTAGGGTCGTGCAGGTACACCTGCCCCAGGTGCGAACAAGTCCTGCCGCACTCGCTGCGCCTGCTCAGACACCTGGCCACGGCGCACCAGGGGGAGTCCCTGTCGGTGCCGGGCGCGGAGGGCAATCCCCCGAGGATGTCGGCGCTGGTGTCCGCGTGCAGGACCGAGACGACGTTCCTCCGGTGCAGGTCTTGCCCTCCCGCGGGCGGCGACGGCGCCTGGATGCTGTACGACTACGGGGAGATTAGGGCGCACTTCCGGGACGTGGCGCACGCAGACGGGGTGCAGGACCCGGCGCAGTACTTCCTCAGACACGTGTACGGAAAGGCGGTGGAAGAGGACGAGGAGCTTTTGGGAAACCACGAAGCGAAGAGTGTCGTCCCTGCAGAAGAGGGTCCGGAGACTGAGAGTGTGGCTAGGGGCGGAAAGGAATTGGCAGAGACCGCAGACGGGGAAGAGAGCGGCGTCGTTCGCTACTCGGGGGAGGGCGGGGAGAAGAGGTCGGAAAAGCTTGACAGCCTATGCACTTTTCGATGCCCAAAGTGCTATAAGATTCACAGAAATTGGGGCTCCATGTTGAGACACATGAGATTGTCGCACCCGGACGACGCGGACTCTTTCAAGACCTCCCTCGTGAAAGGGAAATATTGCTTTGACTTGAAGTTGTTCTTAGTGGATCAGGTGATATACCGATGCGGCATTTGTAAAAAAGATCTTCTTTGTGACCGCGAGTTGGTCGCGAGACACGTGTGGAACCGACACCAAACAAGCCTTTCCAGAGGTTTTCCTGCCCAGACTCCTTGGAATCCGAGCAAGAAATTGAAGTTGAGAAGAGTGAAGTCCTAGAGGACAGATGCACCTTTCAGTGCCCTTGGTGCTTCTTAAAGAAAAGTTCATGGCGGCTCATGTTGCTTCACATCAGGAAGAATCATCACGATGAAAATAACACTTCTTTTTTGAGGGACCGTCACGGAAAGTTTGATCATAAGCTGTTCCTTTACGGAAAAGCATGGTATTATAGGTGCCAGAGGTGTGAAAAGTTGCTTTGGTATGACATCCATGTCACGGCAACACACAAAGAAAATTGCAAACGAAAAGAGCGAACGAAGAGCAAAACTCTGGTGTCTGTGAAGTCTCGGGGAGCAAAAAACTTTGGGAGGCAAACTCGACCACTAGAGGTGAAAAGGTCAGAGAAGAACCGAAATCAGTCCAGGAATCGGAGGAAAATTCTTCACTAGGAAAGTTCTGCCGTTGTAGATGCCTCTTTTGTTCAGGAGCTGAGTTCAACAATTGGCACAGAATGGCAACGCATTTGGAGACGAAGCACACCAGGAAACAGTGTCAAAGGCTGAAAGTCGCTGTCAATGTCACTGGGGCTCCTCAATATGAAAAACATTCCTTCCTGGTAGGGCGACCCGTGTACCACTGCTGCCGGGAATGCAAATCCCTTCTTCTGTGCGACAGAAGAGTCGTCCAAACTCACGTGTATTCTGCGCACAAAACTACCGTCGCAGAATACGCGAGAAAACACAATTTGAAAGTACTGTAGAAAGAAGAGTACCTGTTACTCAAGGAGACACAATGTGACGACACGATATGAATAAAGCTTTATTTGACCTACTGTACTGACCACCCAAGCATTCAACCGATACTAGATCTTTCACTTATTCTTCCAGCGCCCGTAACTCTTCTCCACTTCAAGCACTCTTCAACTGTTTTGACTTTTTTCTCCGGTAGAGTCTTTTGTTAGATTTCTTGTTCTTTTCGGGTTTCGACCGAGGCAAGATGAGACTACTCCTCGATCACAGCTGGAAGTGCTCGTCAACCGGCTCGCTGTGGTAGTACCTCGGCGACTTGAAGTATTCCTGCTGATGCTGTAGGGAGCGCCTATCGGTGTCCTGCTGCCGGGAGTGCTCCAGGATGCGCCTCATCTTGGCGTCCCATCAGATTCTCGGTCGGAACTCGTGGCTCCCCTCGGAGGAGGAGTCATAGAGGTGCCTTCGCGACATCGTCCGGGACTTGCGCAGCTTACGAAGCTTCTTCACCCTTGACAGAATGTAGACGGCGATTCCGGTGGCCATGAGCTGCAGCGCCACCAGAGAGGCCAGCACCGCCGCCCACACCAGCTTGTTGGCCCTGAACCACCCCACCAGAGCGGCTCCGCAGCCGTCCTCCTTCATCTTCTTAGTGGGGACGGTGGGCCCGGCGTCGCTGTCTCCAATGGAGGGCCCGCTGAGGAGGGAGGAGGAGGCGCCAAAGTCGTCCGCATCCCTCCCTCTAGGCCAGATCCCGCTGTTGGAACGCACCACAGTTTCGTAGCAGGACTCGTCGATTGGGTCGTTGGTGTACGCAAAGTCCTTGGGGCCGCTCCACCCGCAGCAGTTGAGCTGTATTTTTCAAAAGTAGTACATAACGGGAATGCTTTAAAAAACGCGCTTTTCTCACGTGTCTCTGTACGATGTTCCTCGTCCCCTGGTTGACCTCCTGCCACCCGACCTCAATGACGTAAGGAAGCTGAATAGGCGGGGGGAAATATAATCAAATAAATTTGAATTTCACGTGAGAAGCAGAGTTTCTTACCTGGATGTTTAATATCGCCAGAGCGATGAGTCCTCCTATTTCGACGAGGATGGAGAGGACGAGAGATATGTAGAAGAGCCTGACGAGGCACACGCTCTCGGAGAAGCCTCCAACCCAGCCGAGGAGGCCGGAGAAGAACAGCACGAAGCCCAGGGCGATCAGCACGTAGGTGAAGATCTGGTCAAAGTAAGGACAACAATTTAAAAAATCTGCGAAAGAGGGGACACAACCCTTTCTCGCGAAAAAATAGATAGAAACCGCGATCCGTTCTCACGCCCTTGGCATACATATTTTCTCTCTTTTCTCTTTTGCACCTTCCACCGCAAGGTAAGGGAGGAGGAGGCGGCCGACAGGTAATTGACGGCCAAAGGACAAGAGCATCATCTGACGCCCTAGGATTCTCATTTTCCCTCGTGCTCTCACCATGGATCCCTCCAGGAACTTTGTGACGGAGACGGAGGCCGCCAGCACCCACGCCATGTAGCCGATCAAGACGCAACCAAGAACCTATGAAAAAATAAAAAGAGAAAGAGTTGTTGAAGTTCAAATTAATTATGAGAACAAAAGAGAGGGAGAGGGAAGCAGGTGTTAACTCAAAGAACGTCTGGTACGTCTTTGTGTTTAATCAAGATCAAGATCATCTGAGATTCATCTCTCAGCGAACTTGGACGCAATTGGCACTGACCGCAGAGCAAAAGAAGAACAAAACCCTATTACTTGCGTATCCGAAAGTCAAGATCGAAGCTCGTTCCGTTTCGCCACGATTTTTATTTTACAGCGTACACGCGCATTCTGCGGCAAGCGGATAAAGTTCGAGAAGCGTGATTTTCTTGCAAGTACCACCGACTCCCAATCTGCTTCTGGTGCCAAACCGACCGTGTTAAAGATCCCTTTTATCTGCAGGGGCTCGAATGGAAATAATTTGCCTTCGCTCATGAGCCAAGATCCTCAATTCTGCAGAAGTGATTTTTACGACGCGCTTCCTGCCTTCCTATTATACTTTTTTTCGCAATTATCGCCGCCTCCAAACTTCCCATATGCAGTGGAAACCGAGACCAGGAAACTTTGCAAATGGAGCCAAAATTTGGTCTGGCACACACATCGCATTCACACATATGACGCCCCACATTTTTTTTTTAAAAAAAAAAACTTGCCTCCGGCCCCTCCCAGCCTTCGGTTTCCCGCACTTTCGCGGTCAACCCACACCACACCGTCGCGGGTAAAAAACGAAAACGAAATAGATAGATATCCGCCGCGGGGGAGGGCGCGCAAAGGCTATTACCTCGCATGGACTCCCAAATATCCCCGAACAGGAAAATGCATCTTGGCCTGACGACGCCACCTGTTTGAGCCGCTGCTTAAAAACGATTTCGGTCTTTTTGCCTTGGGAGCTGGGGTAGATTAAGAAGGAAAGGAAAATGGTTTTTGTCCGCTTGTCCAAAAGGGGCGCTTGTGCAAGAAAGCCCTCTCACACACAGAAAGAGAAGAATAGAGAGAAGGACCTCAAACAGATTTCCGAGATGAGATGGCGCAACCGATTTAATTGACGTATTTGTCAAACAGCTTGTTGCTGGAACCCCCCCAGAGTTTTTGGGGGTCCCCTCTCTTCTTTTGTCCAGCACGAGAGGGAGGCGGAAAAAAGGAAGGGATCCTTATGCCTTCCCTCCCATTGAGAGGGGAGGGGACACACCTGGTTTTTTCCCAGATGGAAATTCCCTTCCTCCCTCCCTCTCGAGTGAGTCGTGACCGAAGTGGCTTTAAAAAAACAGGGCTGCGTCCACAACTGACGCCTCTTTTTCTCTACGCACGCACCCCGCCGCTTCCCCCTGCTTTTGCGGCAGTAAAATGAATAACGGACGTCGGACGGATTGTTGGAAATGTGGGAAATCATGGTAGGGAGGGAGGGAGAAAAAAAACTTTTGGCTTATTATTTCTGTCAAACTTTCACCATCACGCGAGGGGAGGAAGAAGAGGAAAAAGATTTTTGGCTTTGAAAAGTACTGTGTGCAATATGCGCGCGTGAGCTATCGGAACTGACCGGCCGCCGCCGCCGCCGCCGCCGCCGTCTTGTTGCGTCATCTCTGCTTATTTGCGGGGTAAGGAAAGGTTTTTAATACCCCCTTCCTTTGCCCCTTATGGCAAGAGGGTGTAAGGAGCCGCTGCAATACCTCCTCCTCCTTTCTACGGACATGCCACAAAAGGAAATAGGATTTTCTTTTCACTGCCTCTAAGTCTGCAATAATACCCCGTTATGTTACGAAACCCTTTTTTGCCAATGGACAGTTATTCTACACCCTTTTCTTCTTTGCAGTTTTTCTTCTTCTTTTCCTATGGCGGTTTTCCCTAATTTGTCTCCGTGGACGTGATGGGAGGAGAAGAAAAGGGAAAATCTTTTTATTTCCTTTTTTGCAGCTTTGAATGCGGTAAAGGAAGTTAGATACGGCACGCGGCACGGTAAACCGTACTGTACACACAAGCCGCCGTCGACAGACATGCATTTCAGCCCCGAGGGGACGAAAAAGAAGAAGACGAGAACGGTGTCATCATCATCCCCCCCTTCCTGCCGCCGCCGCCGCCGTACATAGTACATACACAGTGTGTGTGAAAACCCCGTGCTAGTTTTCCCATAAAACCGAAGAGAAAAAGCGGCGGATATTTTTTTCCCCCTGAAAACGGTTCCGTTCGTTTCGTCCGGCTTCGAGATAGGGGAAGATGATCCTAGGAGAAAGCTTACGCCGGAGCAAAGACGTTTGTCTTCTTTTCTTCCTTGTCCCTCCGAGAAAAACCGCGCACCGACAATTAGTTTCCCATTTACTTAAGAATAATGGGAGGGAAAAGGAGGCACGCAATAAAACTTCCCACTACTCCGATTTTCTCTCTCCGTAAACTAGGGACTTTGTTGTAATCAAAACCGCCGTCATTTTCTTAGTTTTGCCTGTACCAATTCGAGGTGTTCCCTGTTCATTGTCGTTCTTGAACTTTGGCACCAATGCTGGATGTTGAGCCGTCGCCGACGCGGAAACGATTTTGGGTGTCAGAACATTAGCACTGTTTTGTTGCACCGCCGATCTCTGCATTTGTGTCGCT
>JAAUYJ010077479.1_pt1 | contig 14527 bp, 21 predicted proteins | sample 7278031 | NCBI WGS metagenome assembly JAAUYJ01 (sample SAMN14350222, study PRJNA611818) | marine sediment metagenome | isolation source: surface marine sediment (1.8m) | place: French Polynesia: Moorea | collected 2018-08 | reverse complement strand
CCCTCCTCCAACTACTCCGAGTACTTTTTGGCTTATGGCACAACGAAAGAAGGGATGACCTGCCCGCCTTTGATGTTTTTGAAACAAAGACAGCCCATCCTCCTCCTCCTACTCGGCATCTTTCGAAGCTATAGTTACGAACGTCCGTACCTATACACACGTCGCTCACCCTCCCTCCGTCTCAAGTCTGCATCCCAAAAGTGCCTTTTTTGCCTCCCCGCCTATCTATCTATTTCGCCTTGTTTGGGGGCGTTCCTCCCTTTTCTTTCTCTCCTTACCGAACATTGCTTGGCAACGAGGGAAAGAGGGAGGGAGGCAATTCCACCCCTTTCGTCGATCCTTATAGGGATTCCTCCTCCTTCTTGTGGTAACGAGGAGCTGCCTTATTGACTCCACCCCTCACTCCCTCCTCCCACCTTTATTGCCCCGTTTTTTCAAGTTTTCCCCTCCTCCTCCTATTTCTTTCCCCAAAAGTGAGCACACGACGTCCAGCGCCCTTCTACTCCTCCTCTGGAGACTGACGTAACCCGACTCTGGGCCCTCCTGGTCCGCCACCTCAGTCGCCGCCGATTTTACTGCGGTTTTATTTCTGCATCATCCCCTCCCCTTCCCATTGTGAGGCGAGATTTTATTCTTTCTTCTTAATTCAAACGTAATTTGAAAAGCCATTTGGAGATATAGGATGGGGAGTGGAGAATGGAAAGAGTGGCCTAGCTAGGCGCCGCCTCGTCCCGCAGTTTTGTCCGAATGGCAGCTTCATATCACGGCTGTTTCTAATCAAAGAAGAGGGCAACGGAGGTGATGCCATGCCAGGCATATCGTGTTCTAGTGTACTAGGGCCGAGAATGCCGGACCTATCCCACGACACGACAACATGACAGTCAGCGACGACATAATCTTCTCACCCATGATAGCCCTCCTCCCGTGTCCCCTCACCTCCAATTGACTAGGTGGGATGAAACGTGACAGGAGGAAGGGGGGCCTCCCCATCTCTCATCTCCTCTTCCCTCTCTTTCTTTCGCTGCCCCTCATTTCATCGACTGGGAAATCAAGAATGGAAACAGCTCACCCCCCCAGCAGACCCATCTCCTCATCCACCGCACCCCCCTCCAGATGCACCCTAGCTGGCGTCGTCGAGTGATTGTCTGTGATGGTCGTTCAAACACTGTCGGGACTTTTACCTATATTGTATGCTTGTGTATATAAATATATAGCTGAACAGGTACATTTCCTTAATACGCCAGCTTATTACAAAGAAACCGTGTTAAGGTATATTTTTTGTTGTTAATAAAGTTGGCGAATTATCTTCTAAATGTTCGGAGAGCTACCTATCTGCAGCAGCTTCATGTAGTACGTTCAGATCGATGGAGATGGGAGGAGAGACCACCTCCGCCACTCCTTCTCCTCCGTTCTGCTCTGCGGGAGATGGCAAAGGGGCGATAAAAGGGAAAGAGAAAAGATGGGTGGCGTAAATAAAGGGCATGAACGCTCCTCCTTGCTCGTTCAGATCGGGAGGCGCCCGGAGAAGCAAACGCCCTCCCCTCCGCCCATGCAGCACCCACTCCTTCATCTTGGTACAAACGAAACGAACGATGCCTCTTTTGCTCGAGGCGGGGCCTGCTTGAAAATCCCCATGCCGTGCGCCTGTCGCCGACGTTTGTTTCGCTATTATTTTTGAGGGGGCGAGCGAAATAGGCCCAACTCCCCCCCTCCCCTTCGCTCTCCGTTTAAAGCCATATTTGTCTCTGTGATGTTTCAGCCTCAGGGAGGAGCATCCAAGCATTTCATCTGGTTTTTTAGTCAAGAGAATACAAAATCAGAGTTATTGAAAACTGAAATGCAAAAACACTTTGCCGCAATTAACTTTAAACCTCAAGCTGCTGCCACCGCCACAATATAATCAAACGCCTCCATGATCTTCTTCCCTCTCTCTTCTTTTTGTACCTGTTCTGCTCCCCACGCTCGGTTCAACCTGTCAACGCTCCCTTCCTCCCTTTCCTCCTCCTCCTCCTTCTTCCAAATTGGGCCCAGTTCCACTTCCCGTGTTTCATCCATCTTGCATGGATATCGACACCTGGCCGGGCCCAGTTGATGCAGCAGCGACAGCGACAGCGTCGGTGGTGTCGTGTAATTACCAAGATTCCTTCTTCTTTATCCCCCTGTTGCAACCGACCATCCACCACCGTCGTCGGCAACGAAGCAACGCGACACGACTGGGCGGCGTGAGAGGACCGGACCGAGCGCGCGAAATATCGCCGCCGGCGACAGCGACGCCATTCCCCGTTCGGACGGACGGACGGAGGGACGGGAAGCTTAAAAAGGAGAAGAAATGAGGCCCCTCTCTCCCACCGTCTCCTCTCACTCCTGGGTTCGCGACCGATGTCAAGAAGGAGGAGCGTGTCCTTTTCTGGTCGACTTGTCGGTCGGCTGTCACCCTCCCCCTCCTCTTTCCCAGCAGCAGGGGGGAGGAGGACTCGACCTTGCAGGCATTAGTCAGGTGATCTAGGGCTCACCCAATTTTTTCCTCCCTGCCCAATCCGTCTCCTGCTGTGAAGCGCCAGATTGATGAGGGGTCGGTCGAACGCGCTTTCCATTTTCCCACGTGTCTGGATCGGCGATGGAATGAGCCTCAACCTCCTCCTTCTGCACAAACTTCAAAAGGGCGCATCTTCTCTTTTTGGGAACATACATACCTGTATAGCTTAGAGGCGAGATTGACAGCGACGGCGTCTCTCCCTTGTTCGTCGAAATAACCTTTTTTCCCTCTCCTCTCCGCGGCGGTCTTCTCCCGTAAACATAATGGGGCATTTTTTGGTCTCCTGCTCCTCCATCCCGTCGCGTCGCGTCCCGCTTTGAGGGATGGGGTCGCCTCCCCCCGACGACCCCCGACCGAAATAGGATACGGCGGCGTGTGTAAGGTACGGTATGTGAAGGGAGGGAGGGAGGCTCTCCGACGCTGGGAAAAAGAAACAACAAGACTGGCGGAGGAATCTTCTCTTCTCTCTCTGGAGACCTTTTCTTCGGTTGGTTTTGTCCGTGCACCTTTCCCCTCCTCCCAAAAAAATCTAACCTTGCTCGAGGGCAGTGATGAGCAGCCCCTCCTCTCCGACTTTCTGGCGCCAAAAAAGGTGGAGATACGAGATCGGCTCATGACAACGAGAGAGAAGAGCAAGAGGGAAAACCCTTTTTTCGCCATTGTACGTAGTAGTAGCAATGGTACCTGTATTTTATGGAGCGTCGGCGTCGGCGGTCATTCTTTGCTGGGTTACCATGCAGGGAGGGAATGGAGCAAGAGCCATTTTTAAATCGGGTGTTCCTCGTGTAGGTAGTCGAGCTAGGCCCAGGAGGAGCTGCACTTGTTCTTTCCACGGCCGGCGGCGTGGTCACTCTTGTTCATCGGCCTACCGACGACCATGCCCGCCTTATCCAATCCTCCTCCTCGATCTCCTCCTCTCCACTGTCCGTAAACCACCCTTTCGGAAGTCTGAGGTTTCGTCCTCGATCCCTCGGGCGGTAAATCGAACCAGTTTCGTTCGGCGGCGCATTGAGTATCATCGTCATCATCATCCTTCAAATTCTGCGGCCGCGGTCGGTCGGTGGCGCATTTGGCTCCGAGGAATAAAGGGGGGAGGGGGGAATCACATTCGCGGCGGTTGTGATGTATTGCCATTGTTGCCTGCATGCCTACTGCTGCTGAACAACGTACATGACAATTGCAAGGAAAATTGTCGAAGGAATGTCCAAGAGTCTTGAAAAAGACAATCGATCTCGTCCCTCTTCCCGCCGCCGGGCGAGTCAATAAATTGATGGAGGAGCAGATTGGAGAGAAGAACACAACTCTTTCTCTCTCATTCGATCTGATGCCATGTCCCGAGAAATAAGGGCTGACGGATGGGAGGGAGCGGGCGAGATCGGAGGAGAGCTCCTTTGAGAGAGCAAAAAAGTCGCTTTCTCATTGTCATGCCGCTTAATTGGCGCTATTGCTTTAGAGAGAGGCGCCGATGCCTACGCCGACACTCGTGTCTGCCATCGCCTCCTCCTCCTCCGTTCCCACTTGAGGGCGACGCCTCCTGCTCCTCCTCCTTGCGCCATCCTTGCCTCCGTCCTTCCATGCCCCGTCATCATCATCGCCTCCCTCCTCTCTCTCAACGCCTGTTTCTTCCTTCTCCACTTTGAGCATCTTCTTCAGCTCTCCTTCCCTCCCTCAAGACAACAGCTCTGCCTCGCTGCTGTTGTCCCTCAATATCACCCAAGAAAAGGCGCCACCTCCTCCCATTCCCCTCACGTTCGTTCGCCCGCTCTCCCTCCTCCCTTTCCCCCACACGGGCACAACCAACAGTTATTTGGTGAGAGACTTAATTGGTCAATCGCGACGTCCTTGGCCGTGGGTGTGGCACGAAGGAGGAGGAGGAGAGGGGAGAGGCTCCCTCCGCCCCGCTCGCTGCCTCCTCCTCCTTCGCCCTGGGTCGACAGAAAGAGGAGGGGAGGAGAAGCGGCAACAGACAGAGCTGAGATTGCGGCTCTGGGGCCGAACGAGAAAAGTTCGGTCCCAGAAAATAAAAGTATTGCCCGCCAAAGAAAGAACAGAAAATCGTATGGTGGCTGACGTTTTCGATATGCGAACATTTTTAACTTTTAGGTCTCTTGTTTTTGGGTCCCTGGAGATTTCAACGGAGACAGGCAATTAGCTTCAAAATGACTATGCAGTCGAGCAAAAAAAAGTTTTTTCGAAAAAAAGGGGGTCGGCGGCGGACAAAAGCTCTGGGGCGTGGGACACAATATGACCACGATTGGACGGATGGAGGGGAAGTGCATCTTGCTCCGGGCAACGACGAATTCGGCCCTGGAACAAGAGCACTGTTGGACTGTTGCTTGGAAGAGCTCCGAGGAGGAAAAGGAGCCAGTTAAACATGGCTCTGGCCCCCACTCCCTCCGGTCCACGGATTTTGTCCCCCCTCCCTCTCTCCCTCTTGCAGCAGCTCACCACCGCTGGTCTTTCCTATGTCTTTTTAGACTTTGCAAGAAAGGCGATATAGGGGAGAAGGGAGCGGGAGAGAGGGAGCGCACCAAGAGATTGAGGCGCGCACGGATAGGGGGACGAAAGAGGAGGAAAGACCCGAGCTCTCCTCCTCCTTCTCTTTTGATGCCGTCGTCGCTCATCTTGGCTCCTCAGTCGATCGCTGCTGGATGGGCTGGATGCCCCGCGATCAACCAGGAGAGTGACAGAGACATGGGGACATGGATTTCTCTTCGGGCGGCGGCTTGGGTGAGTTTCTCTGGCCTTTTTGGCGCGTTCTTCTTGTGCAAATATTTAGGTAAATAAAAGATTGGTTGGTTTGGAGGGGAGGAGAGTGACGCAACAAAATTTCGCGTCCGACGCGTGGAGAGAAGGGAGGAAAAAAAGTTTCATTGTGTCGTGCAGAAATTTTTTCTCTACAAGCGCACTCTAAATGTCAAAGCAGCATCCTATAGCAGGTAGGCGTCGTCGTCGTCGCAGTACGTTCAACACCCTTTAGAAGGTGCAGCAAGCAGAACGGGGGGAGGGAGGGGGTATATGTGGGCCTGTTTCTTTTTCATTTCAGCAATTATTGCCGTGATTTACACCCCCGCGCTTAAAAGAACTGGAAAATTTGGGAACAGACGCTTTTTTCTCTGCTGCGTAATATGCTCAAAGATCCGAAGGTAGAGGGGCAAAGTGTGGGCGGAACCAGGTTTGGCGTTACAGAACCACGCATTATGCGTTGATGTCATAAATCAAGTCACCACCCACTGCGATCGACAAGGACTACCCCACCTGTTGTATCTCCTTCTTTCCTCCTAATTTTGTTTTCCTTCTACTTGGAATATTTGCAGGTGTCCTTCGCATGCCTCCTGTGCATGCGTGAAGGCTCCACCCTGCCCGCCCCCGCCTCCGCCCCAGTCCCCGTCCTGTCTCCCGCGGACGAGTTCCCTCAGTCGGGCGGCCACCAAGAGGAGGTGGCCGCCCTGAGGAGGGCAGTCCCGTGGTGGCTACAGCAGCAGCAGCAGCAGCAGCTTCAGCGACAGCAGCAGGACCAACTAATACACCAGCAGCGACAGCAGGAGGTCGCCCACAAGCAAAGGCTGCAGCAGCGGCAGCAGCGGCAAAGACAGCCGCTGTTGCAACAGCAGAGGCAGCCCGTTGCCGCCGGAGCCGGAGGATTGACCCCCTCCGGAGTCCGACCGAGCGATTCGACAGTTCCGGTGATCCCGCTTCCCTTCTCTTCGACGAGGAGGAGCGGTTTGGGCCGGAAGGTCCCTCCCCTGCAGCTGCAGCCACAGCCACAGCAGCAGCAGCAAAAACAACACCCCTTTGTCGACGACTACCTCTCCCTCTTCCCTCAAGAGATCCTCGAGAGCGATGCCCAGTTCAGGCCTGTCAAAGTGAGGGTGGTCGAGCACGACGACTACATCGACTACGAGTTCGATTTCGTGGAGGAGGGAGAGGATGGCGGCAGTGATGCCGACGCCGCCAGACATGAAGAGGACTTTGTCGACACCGTCATCACCGCCACCGAAAACCCGGCAGAGTACGGCTACACTCAGGCGGAGGTCACCTTCGCCAATCTGCTGGAACGAGCCCGCCAGAGGCACAGGCAGCTCGCAAGGCAGACCACCACCCCAATGACCACCCTACCTACCACTACAACAACAACTACTACCACAACCACCACTAGGCCGCTCCCTGCTCTCCCCACCAGCTACCCCTTCCCCAGCAGGAGCAGGGAGTCGGCCTTCAAGCAGAATCGAATGAGGCACAAATACTTCAACAGGGACCCCAGCACCATCGCCGCCAACCCGGCGTACAGGACTCTGAGAGTGCACCAGAGGTTGTTGAGAAGACCATCTACCACTACCACTACAACAACTACTACTACGACGACTACTACCACCACCACTACTACAACAACCACAACTACCACCACAACTACACCACCAACCACCACCACCACCGCACAAAGAACCACCACCGCTCCCTTCCAGTGGTTCCCTACCACCACCAACGTGTACACCGAGGTCCAGACCGCCTCCGCCATGCTGGTGACTAGGAACGTGACCTCCATGCGAGTGGTGACCTCCGCTCCCAAGATTCCAGAGCCCACTACCACCTCCATCCCCTTCTACTGGGAGACGACGACCCTTTTCCCCTTCCACCGCGTTGAGACTACAACTCCGCCTTCGGCGGCGGAGCAGGAGGAGACGGAGGCAACCACTACCTTCTTCTGGGAGGATCTACCCCTCCCCACGACGTTGCCTCCCCCCGTGGTGGCGCCTCTGGTGCAGCAACAGCCACTGCCACAGCAACAACAACCTCCCGCGCACAGAATCCCCAGGATAATCGATTCCGGCTGGGAGGACGATGACAAACATAATGGAGGAATCCTTTCAGAGCACACTGACGAAAAGGAAAGGACGAAAAACGACGAGGAAATCGAACCGGTGGAGAGGATCGCCCCGGAAGAGGGCGAGTACCCTCAATTCACTCCCGGCCAGTACCACGAGGTCAACCCTGGCCAGTACCACGAGGTCAATCCGGGACAGTACCACGAAGTGAACCCGGGACAGTACCACGAGGTCAACCCCGGTCAGTACCAGCCTGACATGTACGAGAAGCCCGCCTCTTCCTCCTCCGGCGACCAGCTGGGCGAGGTGGAGGTGGAGGTTGAAGAGGCCGGCGAAGGAAGAAGAGTCTACAACGTGCAGTCCAAGGTGGACGACTTTATAATCGGCGAGTTTGGGACTCTGAGCGAGAGGAATGGGGAGACGTTGCAGGGAGTGCGTTACACGGTGGTGGCCGACACTCCCGGCGTCGACTCGCAGCTCATATACGACACGCTGCACAAGTTCTTCAAATTCTCCTGATGAATGCGGAAAAGAAGGAGACTTGTTGTTCGTGTTTTATTACTCCGTGACTGTGATGTTGATGCAAACTGACCTCTCCCTCGTGCAACCCCCCAAAGTCGTTCGATATTTATTTGTTGTGTACGTTCTACGTGGTATAAAAGTGAACATGCAAGACGGAGGAGGGGAACAAGTGTACCTATCCTGTCCTGCGCAATCGATCTCCCGAAGGGAAAACAAAAAGAAGGAGAGAAGAACATGATTTAAATGACTTGATGTGCCAAGCGTTTCCGATAAAATACATTCCGCAAAGTTGCAAAAAAAATCAGGTCTTTCCCGTACAACCGGTGCATTTAAGCATTTTTCCTCCCGCGGTTTTTTTCTCACAGGACTGGTACCTGAAGCGAATAAATTGCTGTGAACAGAGAAAAATACCTTAGACAGAAGTAGACTCCCTATCGTATGAATTCAAGACGAAAAAGGAGGGCGGTTACCCAAGGCACAAAGAGAGGGGAGGGGAGGAAAGGGGAGGCTCCCCTCCGGGGTTCGAAAACGGGAATGGGTGGACAACAGAAGAAGTTGGGCTCCTCCTCCTCCTCTTCATCTTGGACTGGCGGAGAGAGGTAGGGAGGGGCTTTGTCTATCACCAGAGGTGCATGCATCAACTACTCCTGTTCCATCTCCCTCCCTACCTCTCCTTTTAGGTTCTCGAAACACCGAGTCCCTTCCTTCTACTTTTTTGGTCGAGTCTGAGTTTGTATAGGACTGATTTGGTCAGAGCCGTGGGCTCTCCTACTGTCGGGAAGTGTGCCCACCTCGATCCTCCACCTCATTTTCCGCGGGAGCCGGATCCTGTGACAATACCGCCTCAAATCTCGGCATCCCTCATGTTCCTAGAAACATTCAGTGAGGCGAAGGTATTTTAAATTTATTTGACAATTTCTGGGTATTTGGGCCTGCACTTGCATGACCGATTTCAAATGCTACATAAGCCAGGTGTTTCGCAGACACTGGACACAGCCTGTCGACGGCGGCGACGACGAACAACGCGCTATGGCTATCTGTGAATCGCATCTATCAAGAAAACAGCGTCGACAGGACGTACATACCGTAGTAAAAAAGATCAGAGTCATCGAACCGTCGAAAGTCGTCTGTCGATTGAGTGGGACGAAGTCGATTCCTTCCAAATATAGTTTATACGCCATCAGCCACATTATATCACATGAGTACTTTACGTCGACTATCTTGGTGCTGGTACGTGCTGCATTCCGCCCAAGGCTGTTGTTGAGGAAGGCCCACGGGGAAGCGAAGAAAAGGCGGAGAAATCTGCATTGGCGATTTAAAAAAAGTTGCCAAATTTAGTGTGTACTCAATCAAAACTCAGCAAAAAATAACCTCTTTTAAAGAAGTTCTTTAATGTGTACCTGACAACCCTTGCATTGTTGGCGGAAGAGGCTGTGCCGCGGGAAGGAGAAGGCTCCTGGCAAAAGGGTGGAGATGAGAGGGGAGGGGGTCCATCGAAGAAGGGGCGGAGGGAACAAACGGAGGGAGAGCAGGTGATGGAGGAACAATGTGTGGTGGGAGGAGCAGGGGCAACGGGGGAGGAGGTGGCGGCGGCATCGGCCTCATGGGCATGGCGAGGGGCGGGAAGAGAGCCGACGACGCGGTAGACGTCGGAGGAGGAACGACGGCGGCGGGGGCCAAGTGGATGGCCTTGGGCTGGAGCACGGTCGTCTTCCTAGGCATAGGATCATCTTCAGACCGTGCCACCTTCTTGCGAGATTTTTCTAGCTGTTCCTCCTCCTCGTCGTCCCCGCTCTTCTTCCTCTTGCGACTCACCACCGTTGAGGCAGATGGCACTTCTGCACCGCAGTGTTGTTGCTGATGCTGCTGGTGGAAGCTGTCCGACAAGAACCGCTGCAGCATCGACCTCTTGTACTTATTCTGCTGCTGCTGGTGCCTCATGGCATCTGTTTCTAATCCGTCTATACTTCTTGAGTCCACATCCACCACGTCCACCACCAGACTACCTCTCCTATCCCCCTCGTCCCGGTCCTCCTCCCGTCCTTCTTCTTCACCCTCCTCCTCCTCCTCCTCCTCGTCGTTCGAATCCCAGATCGAGTCGTCCGATGCGATGGAGAGGAGCTCTGCGTTTCCCTGCACGAACTGGTTGTACATCCTGAGGCGGCGAGACCAGCTGCAACGAGGGTCCTGCACCACGTTCTTCAGTCGGCGCCGAGCGTTCGCGAACCAGTTGGAGACCTAAAAGAAGAAAATTGGCGATTTTTTTCTCCCATTGCATTCTTGGTATCTCCCAAGTCCCAACAGCAATAGGAGGAATTTTTTTAAAAAAAATTTGCTTGAGCCAGTCTTACCTGTACGAGCGTCATGTTTGATCCCATGGCCAACTCCGCTTTCTCCGCCTTTGTCGGGTACGGATTGTGCCTGTGTCGGAGGAGCCAATGTTTGAGTGGGCGGACCATGTCCTGGATCACGGCGCGCTTCTGGCGGGGCTTCTCAGGCAGGGGATAACGGTGAGAGCTGACGTAAAGAAACATTAAAAATTATTGTTAAGACAATATTTATCCGCCTTTGAAAAATTACTTGGCCTTTTTATTTCCGGCGGCGGCGGCGGATGCTTTCTTTTCTTGTAGCGGCTCCCTCCTCCTTCCTGCGGCGGCTGCGATTCCCCGATCGTCCTCCGCTTTCGCCGCCGCGGCCGCCGCTCCAGGAGGGGAGGGGGAGGAGGGGGGAAGGGGAAACGGAGGAGGGAGAACGGGGAAGCGAGGACGGCCAGAATGGGTTAAGGAATCGCCTGATATGATGTTCTCGCAGAGATGCTTCCGGATGGTGGCGTCCCCGACAGACGATAAAGGAGGAGGCATCCTGGGCGGCGGCGGCGGCGGTGGTGGAGGCAAGGGCGGAAGCAAGGGCAAGGTCAGGGAGTGGAGGCCGCAGGCGGCGGCGGCGGAAGCATCGGTATCTGGAGCGGGATGCAACAGACCTGCTGCCCTCCGGTCTGCCTCTCCGTTAGAGTTGGAGGCTACCGCGGCTGCAGAGGCGAAGGCGGCTGCGCGGAGGGCCAAGATGTGAGGCAGCAGGGCGGTCGTCACAGTGGTGTTGGCGGCGGAAGACATCCTTGACTAAGATTCAAAGAAGTACAAAATTACCCGGAAGAGAAGATGCTATTCGCGGTGACACAAGATCTACATTCATTCTCGCCTCCCGTCGCAAAACTCCAATTTTTGTCTGTCTCTTTTTCTTCCTCCTGCCGTCCTGCTCTCCCGCCCTTAAAAAAAGTTCCTCCTGTCTCGAGTGGGGAAAAATTCCACCGCACCTGGCTGTGTGTCCGCCCCCCACCCGGCGGCGGCGGCGGCGCAAGAGATAGAAATTTCAAGGAAGGAAGACAAGGAGGAGGAGGGGAAAGGGGGAAAAAATCCTCCCCTGTCTTGCCTTAGTTGCCTGTCTTGCCTGTCTCGCTATATGCGGGTTCTTCACCCCACCAACCCTTAAAAACATCTTCTTCCTGCCTAATGCGATCTTCTTGGCAAGGGGTCAAATCGCCGTACCGTACAACACATTCGTACGTACACGTACCCAGTACAACAACCTCCCCTCTCCTCTACCTCATGTTGAGAGAGTGGGGTAAAAAATTCTTCCACCTTGGGGACGACAAGACAAAGGCGCATTTCACGCTCCGTCTTACTATACTACCTATTGTGTCTTACAGTTCAGCTTCGAAAGGAGTCTCGTAATTGGACGGTGCTAGAATAGCCATTACGGCATTACCCTCCCATTGGACCCAAAGAATAGAATGGAAGCGAGGGAAAAGGAAGAAAGAAATCTTAATGTCTTAATTAACCCAAATTGCGAGAGAAGGTGCGGACGAGAGAGAAGGAATTCCTCTGATCTCCCCATCGTGGCGGGCGAGCAGTTGTTCTTGCTGCAATTCAGTCACCCTTTCCCCATCTCCAAAGAAGGAGGAGGCATGCAGGAGGAGAGAGATCTCTTTATCCGCATGGGGCAACATGGGTTGAGACGGCGCAGTCGGCGACCCCACCCCGCGAACAAAAAGGTGAGGGTGGAGAATCGGACAAAAAAAGGTCATATTTTGAACACGTACTTTCTTATCTCACGAGTTTCCAAAATTTTTGAAACAAATGTAGTAATTCTTATCAACACGTTTGGTGAATCTCTCCCTTTCCCCGCCGTATCTCCTCTCTCTCCTTGCTTGTCCTGTTCTATGTCTTGCTTCCCCTTTTCTCCAGAAGGAGAGAGAAAGCGGCTTTTGCCTTTTCCTCTTCGGTGGGGGAGGAACGGTCGGTCGGTCGGTCGGTCGAGGCTTGACATGGGGTCACACCCCACTGCATGAAGGGAGGCAGGACGCCGACGAACAAGAACGCTAGGAGAGGCGGAGTGAGGCCAACTGGAGAAATCTGCCACGAATAAATCAGCGGGGTCCAATTCGCACCTCGTGCATGTACTCCGGCCGAGCAACGGACCGATGGGCCGAGGACATGGGCCAGGCCCTGTCACGGGCAGGGATGGACCGACGGAGATATCTCCGCCGCCGCCGCCGCTGTCCACTCAACATGCTTAGACTGGCATCGCTAAAGGATCTCGAGGAAAAAAAACGAGGAGAAAAGAAGAAGAAGCAAACTGCGGCTTTAACCCCCGCCTCCTGGAGCAAATTGGGTGGACCATTTTTGTCTTTCGCGATCTGCTTCAGGCCTTTCCCTGTTTCTCTTTTCCGACTTTGTTTTCAGGTCGGAGGATTTTTTTTCTCTTTCTTTTCCTGAGGTCAAGGAGTGGCTGGATTGCTGGGGAGGGGGGGTTGTTAGATTCCGATCTCTTTCTACTCCTTTAAAAAGGTTATTATAGTGTCATGTGCACCTTGAGGGCTTTCTTTTGAAGTGCAAATTTCCTTCAGATTTTGCACAATATCCAAGATTTGAGTAAGCGCACTATCCTAGATAGATGTATGTAATTGCTACAGGACTTTGCTTGTTATCTGAGAGGAATGTACACAGTCCTTCTACTGCTCCGTCAACAAGTTCGGCGGAGCAAAAATAATATTTCAATCCAAAGAAGGGGGAACAGACGCAGCAGAGGTGATGATAGTTTTTTAGTGCATTGTGAGTACACATGGGCCAGCGCCCAGCGGCCAAATGATAGGAGGGGGGTCAACTTTTCTCCTCTCAGGAGGGAAGTGGGTTTTGGGTGAGGTAAGCATAGATGAGCTTGGGTTTGAGTGGTTAGGGGGGGAACATACATAAGGGTCTCAAAAAGTTCGTACGTTACAAAATAAGAAATTGGTGCTTGGGGGGGAATCCCCCCCCCATTCCCCCCCCTCCCCCTTGCTCATGTATGGAGGTAAGGGTTAGTTTCTGACAACAGGGGGCGGTAGGGATAGGTGCCTGTTTGCAAAAAAGGAGCCATTTTTGTAACACAAAGGAATGCAGTCCCTTTAAATATACCTTTCCACTTTATGATAAGAGCAAGCATACCAAGCACTTTTCTTCATTAATTCATGCCACCTCCTAAGATAGATTTTTTTCCTATCTTCAAAGCAAAATAAAATAAAAATTCCCAGAAATAGCGGGAGGGTCACTTTTTGAGACATCAGGGTAGGGGGGTGGGTTACCCGTGATTGTGAGTGTCGACCGGGCACTTTCTTTTTTTTTAAAAAAAACCTTGATGTTGCATCTCACCTTTAGTTCGTCTCGAAAAAGTTCTCCTTTGTGCGACGTCCCTCCCAGAAAGGGTAGTTGTATTTGAATCTTCCTCCTCCAACGAATATAGCTTGAGACACGTTTTTTGAAAGGAAGGGATCTGTAGGAACTGACCTTACGGCGACAAAAATTGGAACTGCACTGCTGAATGATTACAGCGAAACAAGACCGGTGGAAAACTTATCTCCGTGTGTTTTTTGTGCGCCGAGAATGGGGGGGAAGAGAAGGGGGGGGGGCTTTGCTTTCTCGAAAAGAGAAGGAATGGAGAAAGGGGGAGGAGACATCTCTGCCCTCCGGTCCAATGGGAGAGAGAGTAGCGAGGGCGGAGGAGGAAGAAGGAGGAATCCGCCCGTTGCCTCACCTGGAAGAAGAGACTGAAGACTGAAGAGTCCGCCCAAAAGTCGGCGTCAGTAGATAGCCCTCTCTCTCAATGTTGAGTACGGTACATATGAGCGGGGACCAAATTGCACCGCCGCTTTCGCCCGCTCCGCTGTGTGACATTTCCGCCCATGATTCTTTTCCTGCTCCACAGAAAGAAAAGGAATTCCGACGATCACGAAAGAGAAGAAGCTCCTTAAAATAATCCTCCTGAATTTAAAGCGATGCCCGTAATACCGTACCGGCCATGGTTTGTACATATTGCTTCCCCAATTTAATTTCTCACAATCTCACAAATCTACGATGTAGACACAAGTGAAGGAAAGGACTAGATCAGAAAATAACAAATTACTCAAAATCTTGAACGGTTTCGAAGGAGTAGTGTTGCAAAGTTTAAAATCTGCTCTTTTTTGGGGTAAAATTGTAGATATGTGTCATTTTTACCTGCGGCCGTAGGCCCGCAGGTCTACTAGTGACACGTGTTGTTTTTGTTGTTCTTGTTTTTGTTGTTGGGGGGGGGAATAACTTTTATACATGGGCTTTTCAGAGAGCCCATG
>JAAUYJ010014737.1_pt1 | contig 14527 bp, 16 predicted proteins | sample 7278031 | NCBI WGS metagenome assembly JAAUYJ01 (sample SAMN14350222, study PRJNA611818) | marine sediment metagenome | isolation source: surface marine sediment (1.8m) | place: French Polynesia: Moorea | collected 2018-08 | reverse complement strand
CCCCGCCACCGCCTCGCCCAGGCGCCGGCCAACCCCAACACTTCTTGGCCCAGGGGGGACCACTTTTTTCGACGGCCAGGGGTGGGTTCTCCCCGCCCATCCCCCCCCCCCCTTGCGCACCTATGACTAGCAACAATAACTGTACCTGGTGCTCCGTCCATAGCGCCTGGAACTGCTTTGTGAAGAATTCTACTGCCTCCTGCTCGTACCTCCACTGCGCCTCCCCCTCGGCGTAGGAGCAGCGGAAGAGGTTGAGCGGGAAGTCTGCCGCCATTACGTACTGCGGACGGCGGGGGTTCCTCTCCACGTCCAGGAGGGCGTCGACCACAGAGGGGGACTCCTTGCCCTGCCCAACCAGGAGCAGGACGCTCATGATGCAGCGGATCTGGAAACAAGAAAAGACTCTGTTCAAAAGGTCTGCGGCGGGATTTGACAAAGTTTTGAGTGGTTTGACAAAGTTAGGGTAGTAAAATGAAAGACAAATTTGAGGCAGAAGGAGTGCCCTAATAAAAACTTATAAAATTGAAAAGAGAAATCACCCCCAAATTATGTTGGGCGGATCAGGACAAAATTGGATTTTTATGTTTTTTGGGCGTCAAATTAGGAAAAAAACCGTAAAATTGTTTTTGGCAATTTTTGGCAAATATTGTGGTTACAAAAAGTTGTGATTTGGCAATTGGCATACTCTCTTATCTCACCAATATCTAAACATTTTGTTTTATAAAGGTATCTCAAAACTCCAAGCAACAACAACAACAACACATACAGTTGTAACAGTTCCTTGGTCTGGGCTTCCCTGCAGACACAAAAGCGGTTAAGATGAAAGAGATATTTTTAAAAACAAGACCAGACTTTGTTCAAAGACCTGCGGAATAGACAATATTGCACTTTCTTAAAAAAAGCTAAACTTTGCTTTACATAGCTACATCAAACTGAAACTGACTACGGTACCCACCTGGTGCCATAGGAATGCGTTCCCCGCCAGAGTCATAACACAGATGTCGTATGGAGATGACGGAGACGACGAGGACTCTTTCGACAGCGGCTCCACGCTGATGGAGATGACCCTCCGCACGTAGGTGAGGACCCCGTTGTTGACGTCCAGCTTGCAAAAGTTCCTGAAGTCGTGCGATCCGACCAGCCTTTGAGCTGCGTCCCTCATGGCCCCCAGGTCCAGCCCGGCGCGAGGGAAGAAGTACTTGTACTCCCTCCCCGTGCAGTCGAACCTGGCGCTCAGCTCCCTGTTCCCGCATGGCGCCCAGGCAATGACCTGGATGTGGCTGGGGAGGTTGGCGTTCAGCACCTTGCAGTATTCGATCTCTCCCTCGCCTTCCCTCCTCTTCCTCTCGTGCGCCCTGCATCCCGCGTACCCGAACACCCCCTCCCCCTCTAGCAGGTTGCTCCTCACGTCAATGGAGATGACCTGGTGGAATGCGCTCACTCCGCGGTCTGTCCGCCCGCAGCGGTGGTAGTTGGAAGTATCCCGAGACTCGATCAGGCGGGTCAGCGACAGCGCGCGGAAGAGATCCCCCTCGATCGTCTTCCCTATTAAGTTTCGTTAGTGTAAAAAAACACTGTAAATTTTCTTCATTGTTTTACATATTATATTTCAAATATGAATTTTGAATTTGGCGATTATGAATTCTCTCTTTCTCTCACCCGTGTTCTCCTGCACGGCGAACCCGTGGTAGTCCCAGCCGAAGTAAGCCACCCTCAGGAGGACGTGACGCTTCTTGTAGAGCGAGGGGTCGAAGGTTCGCTCCTTCTTCTTCTTCTTGCCCGAATGCCCCCTTTCACCGACATCTTCAGAGGTGGCGGTCAGCTTCTTGATGATGTTCTTCAGCTGGCCAACCTGCAAAGGAAAACCAAAACGAGAACAATAAGGTGAAAGTTATTTTTCTTACACAGGTGCTTGACTTGCCTGAATTCGCAGCCTCCTTATCTCGTCCTGGGGATTTCCAAGTGTCTCTCCTGCCTGGGAGGAGGTGACAGCATCCTTGGGTGCGGGCTCGACCTCTTGTCCTTCATCCTGGTCCACTCCGGGATGATCGCCGTTGCCGCCACTCGTGGCCATTTCCAGATGCAAGTGGAACTTTTCCGCTTTGGATTTGTGCCGCTATCTTGGCCGCTATTGCCCTGCAACAGTGACGACTCCAGCAACCCTAGCAGGGGAGGTCACACACACACACACCTGCTGCAATGCAATGACAGGCTGATGACATGTGCCCAGTGTCCTGTGTCCATAAAAGGCTGAAGTTGAAACCTGAGAGAGGTTGTTTGATTTGTTTACTGCAAAGTTCCGGGAAAAAAGTCGTCTGCTTTCTAACTCTTCTTTCCCCATTTTGCATCGGGCACGAAAATGTCAGGGCGGCCAGATAAAATGGTAAACTGAGCATCGAATTATTCCAATAAACAAATATGAAGCGTTTCCAGAGAAGCAGCCGTTTGTTCTAATGTCCGTGACTCACAACAAATGCGGGATAAAAATGGACTTTTGTCTGGCCATATCTTCCCAAACGTTTTCCGAAACGTTCTTTGGGAAATAAAATGACTTGTTAAACCTGTTGTGGAAAGCCCCGGGATCCCCTCCCTAGCGAAGCAAATAATTCCAAATTTAGCTCCCTTGAAGACAGTGATCAATGATTTGTTAACATTTTTGAGGCTGCCAGCAATTATACAGGATTTTTACAACAATAGGAAAGGTGCAAAGATCCACTCGTTGCTTGATTTCACCGAAATATGCGTGTCGCTTTACGTAACACGTGTAGGAATCGTCCTTCCCCGCCAAGCCTGTCTTGCAGCCCCCTTGCTGCCCGTCTGCCCCTGCTGCCCCCTTGCCGCGCCAGGCCAAAGAGCCAGATGCCAAATTTGTTTGGAATGGCGTCGGTGCGGAGAGGCCCTTAAGTGCTCCGGAAATAAATTCGTCAAACAAGGTAAGGAACAAGACCCGGGACGAAAAAATAGTGCCAAAGTGGTGGGGAATTTTCCGCGGTCCGGGCGAGGCGCCTCCGGGCGCCGGGCGCCGCCGACCCCGCGCCTAATTTCGCGGCGTCTTTGTGGCGCTACGCCGTTTTTGAGCCACTGGCGTACGGCGCCTCCCGCCTGCCTTGCCCTGGCGGCGCGGCCGCTGGGGATCTCCTTCCCCGGCCGAGAGGGCGGCGCGGGGCTGGCGGGGCGCGGATGTGACCAGGCTGTGCTTGAGCGACCGCGGCACTAAGCTAAGCGGCCGGATCCTGGTCACTTTCTGGGACTTTCTGGTCACAGGCGCCGGGGGGAGGTCACTCTGGCGCCGGACGCGAACGGGGGCGCCAAGGAAAGAGGAGAGAGACGCATTTCGCCTCCTTTCCTTTCCTTGAAAGTGTCAAATGGATTTTTGAAGTGTATTTCATTTTGACATTTGCTTTCTCCACAGTGAAGTCTCCGCTGCAAGATGAACAATCACCCTCCCAACACGCTGTACAACACCCTGGGGCAGCCCATCCAGCTGCTGGACAATGTGTTCACCACTCAGCCCGGCGTGGTGGTGGCGGCGGAGCAGCCAAAGGTGCAGTACTACGCGGCGGCGCCGGCCGCGGCCGAGATGCACCACCCGCACGCCGCCGTCAACCTGGTGCAGCCCACGGCGGTGCCCGCGCAGCAGCCCGCCAGCGTCGTCGTGTACCAGCAGCAGGAGCAGCAGCAGCAGCCTATCAGGTGAGAAGGGAATTTAGTAATGAGCAAAGATATCTCTGATTGTCATAGAACCACATGTGCAATTGATCATTCTTCGGTTGATGCTGCGATTCCTCTTCTGTTATATTTTACCTTGTCAGTTTTCACAGTATCTGCACTCCAGTAGTACTAAAATAAAACATCTTTAATCTCTATATATTTTTTCAGCTACAAGGTTCCTGCCACCCAGGCTCCTTCCACCTCCACGGCCCCTTCGGCGGCGGCTTCCACCTCCGCCCCACAGTCGGCGGAGAAGAAGAAAGATATCGTGGCAGAGGCCACTTCCAAGATATTTGACGGCGGCGAGGATGGCGGCAGCCCAAAGAAGGGCGGCCCAGTCCCGGTCAGTGAGTCTGCCTCCACCTCCAGCGGAGGACCAGTCACCGCAGTCAAGTCCGAGCCCGTCGCCGGACCGTCCGGGACGTCCGGCGCCGCCCGGGGAGGCCCCGTCTCCGTCGGGCGACCTAGGGGCGCCGCAGCGCGGGGCGGCCGGGGCAGCCGCGGCGGGCGCGGCAGGGGACGCGGCCGGCCGCCTGCTTCCGCAATGGACAGCAAGGCGCAGCTCCTGCCGCGCCTGCAGCTGCTGGAGGACGAGGACGACGGCATGACGTGCCGCATGTGCCTCCAGTCCTTCTGGTACAAATCCCAGCTGGTGGACCACCTCAAGGAGGCACACTCCGTCAACGAGCCGGAGAGATACGAGAGAGAGGAGCGGGAGAAGCGTATGCGACGCGCCAGGGAGGACCAGCAGAGGCACATCCTCAACAAGCGGCACAAGATGATGGGCGGCCGCCCTCCCATGCGCGGCGGGCCCATGGGTCGGGGCCGCGTCGGGCCCGGCGGGAGGCCCATCGGCCCGCCCAAGCCTGCCGGGCCCCGGCCCTCCTTCCAGTATCGCGACGGGGCCTTCATCTGCGACCTCTGCAAGAAGAGCTTCAGCGACGGCAACGACATGGTCACGCACTGGAAATCCCACGTCAAGAAGCAGAGGGAAGAGGGTGGCGGCCCGGCGGCGCCGTCGAGAGGACGCGGCAGGGGGAGAGGCAGGGGAAGGCCCCGCTCGCCAGACTTCCGATCCGGCTACCGCCCTCGCGGCCGCCCGGCGGGGAGGCCCTCCAGCAGGGGCCGTGGTAGGGGCCGAGGGAGGGGCCGCGGCAGCGGGAGGAGCGACAAGGGCATCCCGCGCTGGACGGCCTACCTGGTGTGGTCGACGAGGAGGAGGAAGGAGATCGCGCGGGAGGGAGAGGGACTCAAGTTCGGCGAGGTGGCCAAGACCATCTCCAAGGAATGGAAGGAGGTGACGGAGGAGGAGAAGGAGAGGTACCAGACGGAGGCAGAGAGGATGAACGCCAGGGGCGTCGTCCGCGGAGACAGCAGCAGGAGGAGCAGGATGAGGATGGACAGGGACGACAGCGGCTCATCCTCGTCCTGGAGCTCGGACTCGGACGACCCCACCTTCGAGGAGCTGGAGGAGCTGGAGCGGAAGCCCATCATGCCAAGGATCAAGAAGGAGGGAGGGGAGGGCGGCGGCGGGGACGACGAGGAAGGGTACGACGACTACGACGAGAGGCCGAGGTCCACCAGGAAGAGGAAGCGGCCCTCCTTCTTCCAGGAGTTTGAGAACGAGGAGAATAATCTGGACAAGATCCTGGACGAGTTCGAGCAGGAGCAGATCGAGGAGTCCAAGAAGCCCAAGCCGGAGCGCCCCAAACCCGCTCCCAGGGTGGGCCCGCCGAGGAGAAGGAGGAGGAAGCAGGCAGAGATCATCGCCGAGGAGGAGGAGATGATGGGCCCCAAGGAGCCGGTCGAGCTGGAGAAGTCCCGCTCGGGCAGGATCCGCAAGAAGCCCAAGTTCCAGGCCTACTTCCAGAAGCTTGACGCTGAGATCGGCGACGGCGGAGAGGACGTGAGCAGCGAGGAGCCCAGCGACGACGGAGAGTTCCAGCCCGAGAGCGAGCCGGACGAGCCGGAGGAGGAGTTCGTGGAGGAGGACCCCGACGCGGACATGGACGACCCCGGCCGGGACGACTACGACTCGGAGGAGGAGGAGGACGACCTGGTGCCTGGAGCGCTGCCCATCAAGAAGAGAAGCGTTATGACGGAGGAGGAGATCGAGGAGGCCACGCGGCAGGCCATGTCGGCCAAGCCCATGGTCATGCTCAACCAGATGGGCTCGGACGACGAGGAGGGGGACGAAGACGCCGAGGCAAAGAAGAAGAAGATTGAGGAGTTCTCCAAGGAGGTTGACGCCGCCGAGGAGGTTGACAAGGACGCAGAGGAGAAGAGGAGAAGGATGGACGCCTTCTCCAGCGCAAGCGGAGCCTGGGGGACGAAAGAGGTGAACGACGGGGAGAAGCCAAAGGAGGAGGAGGAGGTCGAGGGCGGAAAGAAGTCCAAGGAGGAGGGAGAGGAGGGTGGCGAAAAGAAGGGAGAGGAGGATGCGTCGGCGGGAGAAGGAGGAGCGGACAAGGAAGGCGGACAAGAAAAAGACGCTGAGGAGCCTGCTGATGGCCAAGAAGAGTCTGCAAGCTCTGAGCAGCCGGCTGGCGAGGCAGAGTCTTCAGATGCGACGGCGGCTGAAGACAGTGCCGCAGCCGCCACCGCTCCTGAACCGGAACAGGAGCAATCCGAGGCCGACAAGGCCCTGGAGGAGGCGCTTGCCTCCGGAGCTCCGCAAGAGGAAATGCCCGAGGAAGACCCTGTTGCCACGGCAGCAACCGAGGTCTCGGAACCCGCTCCCGCAGCAGAGGAACAGCAATCCTCCGAACCGGCCGCAGAGGCCACCCCAGTCGCCGCCTCAGAGGAATCCGCCCCTGTACCAGAGGAGGAATCCTCCGAACCCGCCGCCGCGGCCCCTCCTCCCCCTACCGCGGCCGAGGCGGCGGCGGCCGTGGGAGATGAAAGCGCGGCGGACCTCCTGGCATCCACGTCTGCTGACAGGATGGAGGAGGGAGACGACACGTTCAAGGACATCATCGCCGAGGGGCAGATCGACAACATCTTCAACTGATTCAGCAACATACTAAGAGTGCGAAGAAACTTTTACCAAGAATGCCTCAGTCTTGAATGAGTTGCTGCCACAGCAGCAAATACATTTTGGAGGAATCGGGCTCAAAGGAGGAAGACGGAAAAAGTATCTCCTCCCTCCCCACCGCGGGCATAACAGAAAGCAAACGTTGAAAGTTGAAAGTCTCGCGACAGAATTTATTTGGCAGTGAGGCTTTTCCGATTTCTCCCCTCTTCCCCTAAGGCCGTACTCCTGCTGCTAATACTTTACCATACCATTTCTCTGTAGATTAAGAAATAAGGAAGTAAAGCAATCCTTTTCATTAAGAAAACAAGGTCAAGAATAATGCGTTGGTTTCTTTCTCGATTGCAAAAAAATACAGTATGGGCATCCAGGCGAGTGAACAATGCCTTTGTGACATTTTGCCTCCTCCCCTCTCTGTGCGCATTAAAGAGAGTCAGTCTCCCATCAGCCTTTTTCGAAGCCGAAGAAGAGCAATGCCATTAAAGTACAACAGGGACAAACATACCTTTCTTTTTTGTAATGAGGCGTGGAAGAAGAAGAAAAAGTGAAGTGGCCGAGCCCCTCCCGCCTTGAATCAAATTCTCAGCCTCCCCCTCCCTCTCTCTCCAAGAAAACGTGTACCATACCATGAACAAAATGTTCGGTCGGTCAATGATCGCTTGGCGTGTTTCATTTGTTCCAGAGATGCTGTACATGGAAGCGAGCCCGTCGAAGAATGGTGGCGGATGATGGCTCCGGTATAAAATACATTGGCAAGAAAAAGCTGAGGAGGGTTCTTTCGTCTTGAATAAACGAATATAAACGTTACGCAGTTTCGCATACTACTGTACAATCGTTATCTCTTTCCGTTTATGTTCTTTCGCGGGAAATAGGTGGGCGTTCTACACTTTTGTTTCCCGGGTGGTCCCGTTTGTCAATAGTATTTTTCTTCGCGCGCTTTTCCGTACTTTAACCTTGGACAGGAACGTGGGGATTGAGTTTGGTTCATTGGTTGTCATTACTTGCACAGGAAGGAAAGGTGAGTCGTCGTGGGTGCTGGAAAAAGAAACTCCCACTTGGAACTTCCTCGACGCTTCCTCTCTCTCCCCTTGTAGCCCGGAGCCGCCTTCGTTTGGGCGCCGCCGGCCGCTTTCTTGTGCAAGCTGTTTGTGACGAGGAGGAGGAGGACGAGGGAGGTAGCGAAGGCGCTCCCTCCAGTCCATTGACAAACAGCCTGAGCCTCTCGACTCTCCGTGAGTCCGTATCTTGTTCTTAGATAGAGAGAAAGAGGAAGTGCTGAAGTAAAATTAACGAGGAGGAGGAATACTCCCTTGTTCGAGTGCACATGAAGCAAGGGAGGATAAGATTCGGGACCTTCTTGTCTCCTCCAGACTCCTCCTTGAACTCCTCCTCGTTAGAGGGAAGTAGGACTGGAAGTTCGCCTCCACCTGGAAGAACAGCAACAGCATCTTGAGGATGAACAGGCCAGCCCTCTCCTTCCTGCTCTTGTGGGTGGTCCTCTGCTCCACTGCGGCTGGTAAGAAGGCTGGGGTAGGGAGGGGCGACCTCAAGTTCGTAGTGGTGCTTTACCGCCACGGGGACCGGACCCCCATCGACATGTACCCAAACGACCCCTACAAGGACCCCAGCAACTGGTGAGCATTCGACCACTTAAGCGATAGTTTAATTTTTTTACGGTAGGACGGTTTTTTCCCCTTAGGCCTGTGGGTTTCGGACAGCTAACGCCGAGGGGGAAGCAGATGCAGGTGAGGAGGGATTCACCAATATTTTTGTCAAAGAGCCTCCAATTATTGCTCTCTGCTGCACCGTCCGAAGGCAGAAAAAGTCGTCGTATGCGAGTTGGTGAATTTTATACCAAGTGAAAAAACAATTGTTGCAATCGGGAACATTGTTCAGCCCTAAAAGTGCCGGACAGTGGATGCTGCTATGGATATTTCTAGACCTACATTTTCCTCTCTCTCTCTGTCGTTCAGTTCCAACTAGGCAAATACCTTCGGCAGCGTTACGGAGATCTTCTGGGCGACGAGTACAGGTGTGAAAATTTTGCACGCAAGCGGCAAAAATGATCTGTCTAGGCCCCCTAACTCTTCTTATCCTCGTTTCTTACTAGTGAGAAGGTGATTTACGTCCGCTCTACCGACGTGGACCGGACGCTCATGTCAGCGCAGAGCAACCTGGCGGGGCTGTATCCTCCCAAGGGGAATCAGGCAAGCACATAAAACGCAACTGTGTATGCGGAGAGCAAATATCAGACCTTATCGTCATTTGTCAGGTGTGGAACAAGCAGCTCGCCTGGCAGCCGATCCCCGTGCACACGATGCCCGTTGAGGAGGACTCTCTGCTCACCAACCACGCAAAGTGCCCGAGATTCGAGGCCATGCTGGAGCAGCTCTTAGAGTCGGAGGAGGTCCGCAAGATCAACCAGGACAACGCCTGGCTGTTCGAGTACCTGACCGAGCACTCCGGCATGAACATCACGGACATGATGAAGGTCAATTTCCTCTACGACACCCTGTTCATCGAGACGGTGTACAACAAGACGCTACCCGCCTGGACCGACAGCGTGTACCCTGACAAGATGAGCTTCCTGCGCGGGCTGGCATTCACGCTCACCACCTGGAACCACGAGATGAAGAGGCTCAGGGTGGGGCCGCTGCTCAAAAACCTTGTTGAGGTGAGATTCGCCATTTCCTTTTTTTTCATGTCGATGAATTCCTCCGTTCTGCTCCCTCCAGGTGTTCCGCCAAGTCGAATCAGGCGAAATGGACCCTCCCGAGCGCCGCATGATCATGTACTCTGGCCACGACACCACTCTCTCCTCCCTGCTGAACGGTCTCGGGGTGTACAACAGAGCGACCCCTCCGCCCTACGCCTCACTCATCGCCGCTGAGCTCAGGCAAGACGGCGGAAAATACTTTGTGGAGCTCTCCTACCGGAACGACACTACCAGGGACCCGTACGTGCTGACGTTGCCGGGGTGCGAGGAAAGCTGCCCCCTGGACAAGGTGAGCATGTGGATTCCCTTGAGCAAAAAAAGTAGTCGACAGTGTTTTTCTCATGACAGTGGCCGATTGTTAGTTTCGGCAAATTAATTCCCGTCGCTAATTTGGTTCTTCCTCTCTCTCTTCTTCTCCCTCAGTTTGACAATCTAACTCGCAGCCTTCGTCCGTCCGACTGGCGCGGCGAGTGCGGGCTCGACTCCGACCCCACCGCTCGCGCCGTCACGGAGATCTCCATCGGGGTGGGGGCCGCCCTGCTGCTCACCCTGGTGGCCGCCGTCGCCGTCCGCTGCGTCCGGCGGAGGTCCTCCTCCTCGCCCGAGGGGGAGGGATACGCATCGCTAAACCAGGACATGGCTTAGAAACAGACGCGGCGGATTATGTGCGATATTAATGGTCCTCGGAGGAACGTTGCCAATTATTTATATTTTTAAGTGGCATGGCTTCTCCGAAGTGATCTCAGCCTAATGCATTTTGTCTTAGAAGTACCTCTCTCAAAGAAGCAACGCAACAAATTCATCCTTTTTATAAAGTGTTCGCAGACAATGCCAAGAAGCGATGTACCTTCGAAGTGATGTGATCGATAGAACAGCGACAGCACCGAAAGCGCCTATGCAAGTCCTTTCTTATGCAATCGACTATATTGTTTTAGTTCATTTTGACGAATATGCTTTAGTTGGTACGAATTAGTGAATGTTTCGGCGTATTCGTGGGCTGTAGTGTGTATGCTTCTTGAAGACGTGACAATCAAAAGTTATTGGGAAGACTAGAAAAGGAATATGGTTGCGATATTGTGAGGCGAATAAAGGATATCCATATCATCACGACGCTGCTTCGAAAGCTTCCTCCATTATCTTCGTGTCTTCCGATGTCGCAACCTGGGCGGATATGAGGTCCGGAACTTTTTGCTGCTGCTGCTGCTTTGACGGCTTCCGCCTCCCGACGATCTTGACGTAGTTCGCCGGCACCAGACCCACCTTGCCATCGCCGCCGTCCTCCTTGCACAGCAGCCAACCCCTCACTCTGGAAGCGAAATTTTTTTAACTATTTTTTTTAGAAATCTTCATAGCACAGTCACTAACCTTGGCTGCCTGTGCCTTGGCGCCACCAGCACCCTCTGCCCCTCCGCCGTGAGCGCCACCTCCACCTCTGGCGCCTCCGGAGAGAACGGGTATAGCGCCTCCGCCACAAGGCTCTCCTCCTCCTCCGGATCCCACTCTTGTCCTGTTGAAGAGGCTTCTCCCCCTTCTCCCCCTCCGGCCGCCCTCCACATTAAATAAGGGGCAGCCAGCACCAGACCGCCATACAACGCCAGGGGCCAGTTGACGGACGGGGAGGGGGAGGAGGAATCGAGGGTGGAGGTGGAGGACTGCTCGTGCCAGCTCTCCTCCAGTGGGGCAGACAAGCCCAGGAGCCGCCTCACGGCAGAGTAGACCGAGCGGAGGAATCTGCAACAACAAAAAAATTTCCATTCGATATCGGATATTTCAATGGAAACTTTTGCCTCAACGCCGCGAAGGCCGACACGAAATGTGCCATCTGTGCCCTGGCCTTTGCGGCCGCCTCCACCACCCCTACGACGGCCCTGAGGCAGGAGTGCAGCGCCAGGTAGATTGACTCCAGCATGGCACCCACGGAGTTGAAGCCGTTCACCACCGAGAGGATGGTCTCGAAGGCGGGGCGGCTGCGCTCCTCCGCCAGATGGGCCAGGGAAGGAAGAGCCGTGCCGCCGACGACGCCACCCGGGGAATATGCGCCAGAGTAGCCAAACTAGAGAGAAAAAAGTCACACATTCGGCAAATTCGATCCCGTTTCTGTTGCTACTCCTGCTGCTTATCCTCCTACTTTCATTAGTCATTGCTGTTTCTGGTGCTACTGTTTTGTTTTATAGTACAGTACTCTAGTGCTTCTCTTGCTACTCCTCTTTGTCGCCGTTCCTGCTGTTTCTTTTGTTCTTACTGTTGTTACTTTAACAAATGATAAGCAGCCCAGCCTCTTCACCTGTTGATAATTCCACGGATTCCTGTACATGGCCCCCGCCGCCGCCGACCCAAAAATTCCCCCCGCGCCCATGCCCAGCATTTCTCCTCCCCCGTAATAAGAAGAATATGGTCCCTCCGCCCGCCCGGCGCCCCACGGTCGGGCGGGAACAGACGGAGGGGGGGCTGGGGGTCTCGGTGGGGGTTGGGAAGATGGCGGCGGCGACGGCGGCGGTGGACGAGCAGACATTTTCAACAATTCGTTTTCTGCTCGAAACTAACTATAGTGAGACAGGCGAGGAAGAGTTCTTTCTGCTGTTTCCTTTTCCTTATCTCTTAAATCTCCTAGAACTGGAAATTCAGCTCAGGGGAAGGAGTAGTGTGTTGAATCTTTGTCAGGTGGTCAAAGGTGCCTTGTCGATACTTTGATGTTTATTTTCCGACAACCCGACGTCAGATACATTAGATCCTTTTGTGACACAAAACAACGTGCATTCGAAATAGTAGTAGAAAGGAAAAGGTCACTTCAGAAATTGCCCCATTTTTGTTTTGCTCCCATTTCACCTCTCAAACAGATACATAACACTCGGTATCACTGAAGAACACAATCTATTGATGGAGCTACGTGGCAGTCACTCCCAACTCCTTGAGCTTTCCCTCCGCCTCCGAGATCTGATCTTGTAGTCGTTGCCTCATCCCCTCGGTGTTGGCCTTGCGAAGCTTCTCCCTGCAAAAATGAAAAAAGTCATCCAGATTCTCCTCTACAATAAAGCAGGAGAATCTTACCGCAAGAGTGTGATCTTTGCGTGGTGCCCCGGCACGTTGTGGAACACCCTGATGTGCCTGTCCCCCGCCGTGAGCATCCACCGCCCCTCCTTGTCGAAGAGCACGCAGGTGATGTCCTCGCACGAGTGCACCCCTTCCAAATGGCCGACGACGTCCCCCGACCGCGCCGAGAAGAGCGAGACTGAGGCCCTGTGCGCCACCGCCACCACCTCCGCGTCGGCCGAGAGCGCCACCTCGCTTCGCTGGTCTGCCGCCACGAAGGAGCCCATCTGCAGCTGCTCTGGGTCCTGCCCGCGCTCAAACTCCACGTCCGAGCGGAAGAGGCGCCAGGTGCCGTCCTTGCCCAGGGTGGCCACGCGGGAGGAGTCCGCAGAGAAGTCGAACGAGAAGACGCCGGAGGAGTGGCCGGTCAGCTCGAAGGCGCGGTGGAGGCGCTCGAACTCGCCAGTGCGGCTGAACTGAAATTTGAAAGTGAAGTAGTATTTAAAAAAATTTCCGAGGGTAATGCGGATGTTTTTCTTTGAATTTTTTTACCTTCACTTCCCAAACTTTGACGTCGGGAGTAAAGCCTGAGGTGGCGACGAAGCGACCGCAGGGGGATACCTTGGCGCAGTAGGTAGTCTGGAGAAAGAGATGAGAAGGAAAGTTGTACCACAGCATTAAATCCATTGAAAAAGTCATGTCCAGACCATGTGGTAGGTGTCTGCCTGCGCCAGCACCTCCCCCCTGATGCTCCAGATGATAAGCGTGGTCTTGTCTGAGCAGGTCATGACGTACTGCCCGGTGGGGGAGAATCCCATGCCCACCACGTCGGTCTCGTGGCGGCAAGGGAACGTCACCACGGCCTCGATGGCACCCAGCTGCCCCGGGCCGCCGTCCTCACGCCGGTTGATCTTGTAGACCTCTGCCACGTTCTCCGAGGCCTTGTTGACGATGTATGCCCTGCTGTCGGGGCTCCACTTGACCTTGGTGGCGTGGTCGTAGTTGACGTTGCCGCGGTGGCTCTTGTGCTCGCGGGAGGAAAAGTCCTTGACGTTCCAGATCAGCACGCTGCGGTCGTCGGCGCAGCTAGCAAGGTACTTGCCTGGAGGAACAACAAGGAATTAGAATCGAGTAATAAACGAATAATTAGTTTTTTTACCGTTTTGGCTGAAGTCCATGTCCAGCACTTGTCCGCTGTGGCCCTTGAGTGAGGTGAGGAGCCAGGGGTGGCTGAACTTGTCCTGCTTGGAGGCATGGTGCTGGGACTTGGAGCCCTTCGACTTGCCAGAACCATCCTAAACATGGGAAAGAAAAGAAGTCACTTTATCCTATCATCAAATCCCCCCGTTTTCCCACCTGCTTGGACTTCTTGGAAGCGACCTCCTTGGTGGCGGCAGGTTCATCCTTGACCTCTGCGGAGTCCCCCTGTCCCCCGTCATTGGCGCCCGTTTTGAGCACCTTGCTGACGTAGAAGGCCACCAGCACGAAGAAGCCGGCGAACAGACTGATGACCAGCAGGGAGACGTCCATGGCGAACTAGGAAATGGTCAACGGAGGTGACCAAGGTGAAGAGAGGCTGGAAATTGCCGAAGGAGCCGAAGGAGATCACGGAGGAGGACGACCTGTTCAAAGTGTCACAACTGGGAAATTAGGGATGGAGGCGATTCGGGTTCGGGACCGAAGTTAAAATAACATGACAGTTTAAAGTATTTCATTTTTGCTGATATCAAATTCGGTGCTCTTTAGACTTTTACGATGACACATACAGCTAAAGCGAATTTTCATTCATATCAGTAAGTATGTTTCCATGATGGCTTGATCGAAAATAATGTATTTTTCTGACGTCACCCCACCCTGGTGAAATGTGTTTTCCCTGTTTGTCAGCTTGGAAGTGTTGTCCCCGGCGAAGGGCGAACACTGGCCTCGCCCGGCGAAAAGAGCGCAACCGACCAAGCCTACATCGCGCACAACCTTGCTGCAGGGTGGCCAGATGGGCGGTCCCACCGCCCAAAATTTCATTTGGGGCTCTCTCAGACTTT